>Ga0194137_10000656_pt1 | contig 22277 bp, 30 predicted proteins | sample TARM_MetaG_T3_14_FD_134025 | JGI IMG/M metagenome (GOLD analysis project Ga0194137, IMG submission 134025) | Freshwater microbial communities from Pennsylvania, USA, analyzing microbe dynamics in response to fracking - TARM_MetaG_T3_14 (version 2) | ecosystem: Environmental > Aquatic >... | reverse complement strand
CCCCATACCAGGTTGCGATTCATGCTCGATCAAAGCGTGAAGCTTGGCAAAAGTTTGGCACCAGTAATGAAGAAAGTGATGAGTGATGAAAACCCAGGCACTTCTTTGCGCACCAGTCTGAGGAAATTTGGACCAGGCCCGATCGGTTATGCGTCGGCGGTAGATGTTCTTCAGAAGGCGGCCACCGGGGAGGTTGTTCATCTGTACCAGGGCCTCTGTCCTGATGGTGTCGAAGGCCATGACTCCCGTGATCCGGACTGCAAGGTATGCCGGGCGCTCATGACTTTGGATGCTCACAAGTAGGTTGGAAAACGATATTTAGCAAAATGTGCCACCTGGCATTCGCACTAGCGCTTACCGTTGTTGTTGCCGGAGGGGTAGTGACACCAACTCCCGCTGAAGCCGGTTGGAAAACAAAGGTTGCCCTTGCTGTTGCCGTCAAGGCCATTCCACATGCGATAAAATCTGCGTCACCCGTTGTAAAGAAGAAGGCATTCGACACGGTTTCCTCTGCAGTTAAACGGCATCCTGATTTGTTGCCAAAACTAACACAGAGGGTAGTCGATTACGTCAAAATCAATCCTCAGTATAAGTCTCAGGGCCTAAAACTTCTTGAGAATATTAGACCTCGGTCTGCACTTCCTTCATCGAGACTTGCCGGTGAGTGGCGCACCCTTCCTGGCAAGGTATCTGGCAAAGCGCGTAAGACAATTGGCAGCTCTGATAAGTAGCTTCGCGGTAGCCACGGAAATGCGGGTGGCGTACCAGGCCAAATTGCGGATCGCTTGCGGGGAAAGGCATTTAACAGCTTCGACGATTTCCGAGCTGCGTTTTGGAGGGCTGCTGGTGATGATCCGGTTTTATCGAAAAGCTGGTCCAAGGACAACATAAAACGAATGCAAGCAGGGAAAGCCCCGTTCGCCAGACCCGCACAAGCAACGGGCGCAAGCAGAACGTACCAGCTTCACCACAAGACGCCAATTAATCGGGGCGGCGGCGTTTATGATCTGGACAACATTCAGATTGTAACCCCGCGCTTTCATCGAGAGATTCTGGAGAAGGGCTACCATTATGGAAAATAAGCGCGAGCGAGCAATACAAATAATTGAGGGTCTTCGCGATGGAGGTTTCGAGACAGAAGAAAAGGATGAGGAGATGCTTGATGAGCTGCACAGAATTTTGCCGGACCCGGAGTTTGAGCGTTTTCTGTTCTGGGGACCGGAGGGTCCGGATGAGGAACGATACAAAACCATGACCACGGAAGAGATTGTGGATGAAGCTTTGGCGTATCGTCCCATCCAGTTGTAGCAATGCTGGAGTTCGGTTTATGTTGGAATGGATTACTAAGCGGGGTCTCTGGATCATTATCGCAGTGCTTTTGGCCGCGCAGTCGCTGGACCTGCTCGCTTCAGGTATGAGTTATTTTGTGGGTGACAACGAGGCCAGCTTCATATACTTGCTGCTCTCCCCGTTAGCGCTGGTAGCGTCGTGCATCTGGATGATCGCTGCCGTGAGACGGAAAGAACCTTTTATCAAATGATGGGAATTCGGGCGATTAGCCGCGGCCTACCTCAGACATAGAAGCCTATCGCAGGCCCGCTCTTCATCCGGCGCCGAAACACCTATCATGCCCCTCAAAGCCGCAGCCCGGCCCTTTTCCCGGGCAATGGTATGGTACCATAGTAGACATATCTGACAGGCGTGCTAGAGTAGACATATATGGCCAGTAGGAAGAAAACAGAATTCCATGAGGTTGCTCGTAAAAAGGGCTGGAGATTGGTAGACATTGGGGAGCGCTGGGGTGTTAGTGAGCGCCAGATGAGCCGGATCGCGAACCGGCCGACCCGGAAGGACCTGGATGCGGTGAATGGTCTGCCAAATAAGTGACTTTTGGGGGTCAGTATGAAAAACCGGAGATCAAGTTTGAAAACGTCCGCAAGGACTCAAATATTTGCCCTGGCAAAAAGCAGGGGGATTCGGTACCAGCGCTTGGCAGACGATGAATTGGCGGAGGTTGTTACGCGACTTTCAGGTGACGATGTGGCCACCGATGATGTTGAGGATTTGGTGGTTGCCCTCAAGCGTTCCGGGGCCATCTCCGGCAGCGAAATGGTTGACCTGCTCGGCCAGTATCTGAACGAGAAGTATCATGTTCGATCCGTTTAACGATTTTGACGATGCCGGCTATCTTCGGAATGCCCGGAAAGATAAAGACCTGGTTGTGATCAAGCACATGGAGCACAACCTGTTCCGGGCGAACCTAAAAGACGCGTTCGACTACCTTTCACGGCAAGAGATCATCGAGTACGCAGACTTCATGGAAGTCCACAGGGTTCTTTTTGGGGATTATTACCCGTGGGCCGGACAGGATCGACTTGTCACCGCTCCGCATTTGCTGGTGTCCAAGGCCGGAACCCAATTTTGCGAGCCCCACACAATTCGGCTGGCTGTCGATCAGGGGCTTCGTCTCGCGCAGCATAATGAACAGATGCCAGCGGTGCCCGGGGAGATAATGGGCTTGTGCGCCTATGGCCACCCCTTCCTGGACGGCAATGGACGGGCCATGCTGCTGGTTCACATGGAACTTGCCTATCGCGCCGGCTTTAGCATCGATTGGTCCGCTACGGAAAAATCCGATTATCTTTCTGCTTTGACCCATGAGATAGAGTCGCCAGGCAACGGCATGTTGGATCAATATCTAGCACCGTTTATGGGCCCCAGAGTTGAGCGTGGCCAGTTGGTTGGCTCGGCGCTCTCAATGCGAGGACTTGACGGGCTGGATGACGAGAACCGGATTGAGGGTGATCTTCGGGATGAGTCTGTAGCTGCAAAGTACCGGCAGTTTGATGAAGCTCGGAACTATTCATACCGGATTGCAGGAGCAGAAGATGACAGCACTTATCCCGACAACCGTGATCTTGATGATGACGAAGATCGGGAGTCTGGCCCCTCGCCGGGCTGAATATGGAAATCGGGAGGGTCGACATGAGCAACAAGAAGACCGTTGAACATGAGGTGGAGTCGCTTAGTGATGCTGATTTGCGATCAGCCCTCACCGAAGCAGAACAGTGGCGCGAGAAAGGCATTCTGGAGAAAGGCTGGATTCGTGAAGTCAGCTCTGATCGGCTCGCCCAGGTGTACCCGCTGCCGGTGGCCTCACTACAGTCCATGGTCTCTCAGGAGGTCTACCGCCAGGCCGCGCTGAGATGGGCAAATCAATAGTTGGAATTCGGAGCTGAATCATGACCGATTATGTGAAGGTCACTTTGAAAGAATTCATGGCGATTCGTGAGGCTGTTGACAGCAATGCTGTCCACGCCGAGGGCGCAGTCGAGGATGCTTATCAAGAGGCTGTCAAAGCGGAAAGAGCTGTCCGGACAATCGAAAAACGCAACAAGATCGATAAACCCAGTTACGAATAATGATGTTGGAAAATGACGGATGGCAACTTCGATCAACAATACCCTCGATGACAACGGTGATTCGGTCGAATTTCTTCGAGGTATCCTGTTCGCGCTTTCAAGGCTTGACCACAGATCTACTGAATATGAGGACATAGTAAACCAGGCTGGCGGATTCGAATTATTGCTTTCAGTAGCTGATAACTGTGACCAAGAACACGTTGAGGCTGCAATCATCGCGCTACGCGAAGACGACTTTTAACAGTGGAAAACGTGAGATGAGCTCTAAGAGGATGTCAGCAAATTCCAAGGGGTTCCATCAGGGTATCGTTTACTCGGCTGGAATCATCGTCAGCCAGTTTGATCACCCAGGCGACGCGAAAGATCTACTCCTATCCGCAGGGATATCAAGAGAGCTCGCAGTAAAGGCCGGGTGTGACAAATTCGATCTAGAAGTAATTGACCAGGCCAACGCTTGGCCGAAACACGCTGGCGGCTAATTGGAATTCGTGATTTCAGGAAGATAGCGAGTAAAACCGGTCACATGACGAGTATATCGAGCGCCCCGTATTAAAGCTGACTTTTGACTCGTGGAGTCAGGGTCCAGCGAAGCGTTATTTTACAGTCTAGGTCACTCCTACCCTCACTTTTTTGAATTCAAAAGATGCCGATCTTTTCTGCTTCCGCATTGTCGCCGGCGTCCAATCGTCTGCAGACCCACTGCCGCCGCGCAAGTGAGATTTTGCTTGCGTCCCCTTCCATTGTTTCCTAAGGTCAATGAAATTGTATTTTCGTTTTATGCCTACTAAAGGAAACTTTATTTTATGCCACCTTTTAAGTCGGAGACTGTTGAGAGCTCATTGGTCCAGCTTGGTGCTGATATCCGGGTTGCCCGCATTCGGCAGCGCATTAAGCTGGCGGATCTTGCAGAGCGCATGGGGGTGAGTGTGCCTACTGCTCGAGCCGTTGAGCAGGGGCGCCCAACCGTTCAGATCGGCCACGTTGCCCGGGCGTTGGATGCATTGCAGATGCTGAAAGGCCTGGAAACCGCCGCTTCAGCGAAATGGGACGTCCTCGGCACGGCTATGGAAGCTGACCGATTACCTAAAACGGTTCGATAACCTCACTTTCATCACCACTGGAAAGGGCGCCACTATGTTTGTTCGCGTGATTCAAGGGCTTTTGTTTGTCAGTGTTCTGCTTTTTTCCCTTCCTGGGCTGGCAGAATCGCCAGGCAGCTTTTACAAGGCAAAGCAGTTGGCGAAGGAATATGTTTACTATGACCGGAATAGAAGTAGCTTTGGCACCCTTTATTGTGGGTGTCAGTGGGACTGGGTTGGTAAATCTGGCGGCCGCATCGATCTTCAGGGTTGTGGGTTTTCGACCCGGGCTCGACCAGAGCGGGCCGAGCGCATTGAATACGAACACATCGTCCCGGCGCATTCGCTTGGGCATCAACGCCAGTGCTGGCAGCAGGGTGGTCGCAAGGAGTGCGTATCCACGGATCCGGTCTTCCAGGTCATGCATGTTGACCTGTATAACCTGACTCCGACAGTGGGCGAGTTCAATGCGGATCGGAGTAACTACCGTTTTTCCCAGCTTCCGGCAGCAGCCCCCTATCAGCACGGGCAATGTCCCTCGCGCATTGATTTTTCCCAGCGTGTGGTTGACCCGCGGCCACAAGCCCGCGGTCTCATAGCGCGCACCTATTTTTATATGCACGACCGCTACGATCTGCCTATGTCGCGGGCTCAACAACAACTGCTGATGGCCTGGGATCGCCAGTATCCTGTTAACGCCTGGGAGCTCGAGCGCAATCGGCGCATTGCTTCGGTTATGGGGCATTCGAATCCGTTTGTTACCGGCGAAAAGCGTTGGTCCTTGGGTCACGACAATGAGGGGAGCGGCATTCTTTCCATTGGCCGCCAACCTGCGTCCTACGCCTCAGGTTCCACGCAGAACGAATCGCCAGCCGGACCAATCCACGGCAATCGCAACTCCCGGATTTACCATTTGCCGGAAGGTTGCCCAAGCTATAATGCGATGGCATCTCGGAATCGGGTGATGTTCTCCAGTGAACAGGAAGCCTTAAACGCCGGTTACCGTAAGGCCAGAAATTGTCGCTAGTCCATTATATTCAATCTATTCTTTTGGATTTGTTGCGTTATGAAGTACAAGCCCGCTAGTGGTAAATTCGGTGAATCGCTTACGCTGCATCATTCCAATGCCGCCCTGCAACTTCAGAGGGTCCATCCCAAAGGGCAGGATCACCGCCATACACTGAACGTGGAGATCGCCCGAGCTGTCAGCTTTGAGCCCAACTGGGCGGACAAGTTGGTGATTCAGGTGTCTTTGACGGAACTGCCCGAGATAACGGCGGTATTGCTTGGTCTACTGCCTGGCACCCAGAACAAGTACCACGGCGAAAATCGTAATAAAGGCTATGAGGTCACCAATACAAAGGACGATCGGACTTGGGCGATCTTTGAGCCCGGCACAAAGAAGTTCTTCAATTTCACACCGGAAGAGGCCTTCTGGCTGGCGGATTTTGCGTTGGGCGCCCTGGCTGCGAATACCCATGGGCGCACGCTTTCAGATGTAATGAATCTGCTGAAGATTACATATCGCCGATAGGCGTGGCGAGGTCACACGTCACCGGCAATGACCAGAATTTCCCCCAGACCCCCTGCTGCGCATAGGTTCAGCTCCACTTGAACGCCGGTCAGCGGGGCTGACTTACCGACCTTGATAAACAATTCATCACCCACGGCGACGACGCGCCCCTCGACGTCATAAACCATGACGCGCAAATTGGTCTTAGGGGTGACTTCCCACGTGTCGTCATAGCCATCAAAGCCGTCTCCCCTTGGCTCGGGTGGCTCCACATACTGAAGCTCTACGCACACACGCAATACAGGGTCATGCGAGCCGATGGTCTCAATGGGCTTCAGGGTAATCTTGGCGGACGCGCAACCAAGCACGACCTGGGCACTGTACGATCGAAGGCACAGCCTGTCCGTGACATCGACCACCATGGCGCGCCGTGGGCGACTCCCAAGATCCAGCTCGGCTGGTTTTTTCATTGCAGCTAACACAAATTGGCACTCCTGCTTAGTTGTCACTCTGCCCACCATTATAAATCCGAGGTATCTGCGCCACCGCGGCCGGTCGTCTTGTCCAGTTGGCCAGACTTCGGCCTCCCGCGAAAGGCCGTCACCCGGACATACTGTGACCATCTCACCTACGCGCCACCCGCCGAATACCCCAAACCCTACCTAAATATACCATCATCCCTACCAACCCCTTTCAATACAGCAGGACCGCAACCCCGTGCCAGGCCCGCTCCCTTCCGAGCCGCTTTTTATTTTTCTTCTTTTTTCTTTTTCTATCTTCTTTTTTCTCGGCGTGCTCCGGAGGGCGAGGGCTGCACCCTTGGTTCATTAGGTTGGTAGTGGGGATGATGGTATATTTTAGGGGTGTGCCAGGCTGGAGGATAAATGATGGAATGGCGTGATTTAAGTGGCGAGCTTCATGGTCTCATGGCTCGCCAACAAAAAGCCCTTGAGGATCTGTCGGAGTTGGTAACCCGGGCAACCCTGGTGGATGCCCGTGTCTTTGTGTTGCCCGACATTTACGCAGGCGAGGAAATCATTGAGCCGGATGAAATTCATCCGGTGGCCTTGTCGGGCGTTGAGGCCCGGAACGCCGCACTGGCCGGCTTTGGTCGATTTCATACCGACGAGGGGCTGTCGACCCGCAACGTCTGGCGCCTGCCGGGTGTGGTGGTTCTGCACACCGATGACCCTCGCGCCATTGCTGATCAGATCGCCAACATCAACCGTTTGCGCGACGCCTTCCAGGAACTCACGCTGTCCGTGGCCGATGAAAATGAACGCTACGATCTGATCCATCATGCCTTCCCCGGCATGATCTATCTTCAGGCGGTCCGCCAGCTGCGCGTTCTTCAGGGGCCGGTTCAATCGGTGACCTTTTCCTGGGGCCGGAAATCCGCCAGCCAGCTCATCTCGCTGGAGTCCGCCGATGCCAAACTGGAATACGCGGCCCGTAAGGCGCCCCCTGCCCTGCTGGCTCGCACCGGGATGTCTGAGACTCGTCTGCGTGACACGGTGCTCCGTGAGCGAGAATACTTAACCCAGCTACCACCTGACACCCAGGTTCGCTGGCGTCGCTTACTTCGCGTTCGTCCACTGATGAATGTTAGGCGTCCCCGCGACGAGGATGGACGGCCGGTTGTCTTGCAACGCGAGGCCAACACCCCGTTACTTTTGCTCAATGCGCCCAATGTCCGTTTGAAGCCCATGCGACCTTATGACGCGCGCAAACGATCCGAGAGGCAGGCACGCTCCGATCAGGGCTGTAAGGGCACTCCGGTATCGCGGGTTTTACCCCTGTTTCTTGATGACTAATGCGCTATCTGGCCGGTGTTCGGAATCTCTCGACGCTTGTCGGCTGTCTATCCTTGCTTTACACTCTTTCCTATCTCTTGCACGAGGTATTTGTAATGTCCATGTCAAACACTCAACCCCCAGTTAATCCGGGCGCCTATTTGCGCGAACACGTTGAGGCCATCAAATATCCCAAGAAAAGGCTTGCCAGTCTTTTGGGGATTTCACGCCCTGGCCTGTACGCGATTTTCGAAAATCGCTTACGCATCAGCGTCGATATGGCGGTCAAGCTCGAAGCGTTATTTGGACGTCCGGCCCTGGAATGGTTGGAGATCCAGAACGCCTACGATATCTGGATGGCAAGGCAGGAAGAAGGGCTGGATGAACTGGTATCGTCGCTCGAGAATTTGCGCAGGGAAATTCGCGTGGATGAGTGCCTGCGGCAACACCAATTCCGTCAGGCGTCCTGATGGGTTTTTTGGCTAAGGATGGCCTGAAAGCAAAAGGCCCAGTCTTGCCGGGCTGGACCTTTTTCGTTGAGGCACCATCGCTTTCCATGGCCATGGATATGATCTTCCGGAGCTGACTGAATATCTGGATTTAGCTCCAACACCTGAGAAATCCACACACGCCAACGATAACGACTATTCGAAACAGGTTTCCCGCCATTGCCTGCTGTTCGATCAGCATCACTTTTTCAGGATCTAATGATAAACCGCTGCCGCCTCCAAAAAACGATCTGGTCAAAGGCGCCTGTTAACTCTCTTATTTATCGTGTCATTCGGTGTTCATCGGATAACTCCAGTCGGTGTCTGTTCTCAGCTGTCCTTTCCAGTTGCTCTAGGCTCCCAAAAAAACGCTCATCTTAGACTTGTTCGTAGTAACGAATATGATCCTCCGCAATAATCGGAAGTAGGGTCTTGTTCGGTTAACCGGATTTTATGGCGTAGTAAGAAGTCGGTGTTTGGGTACTCTGGTGATCAGCATCGATCACTGTGGGACCAATAACATGAGCCAGATGAAGCAGAAGACTCTGACCGCCGATTACGAAACCCGTTCATTCCTGATTCCGGCTTACCGCTTATCCGCCATTCAGGGTCGGCTCGAGTCGTTAAGTCGACAGGCTGAAAAGCTTGGATTACCGGCTTTTCGGATCGATGTTGGCGACCTTGAATACAAAAAGGATTCACAAAGCCAGCGTCTACAGCAATTCTATTCGTTAACCGTAACGGGGGGTGTTCCAAAGATCGATGGCTGGCGGTTTGCTGCAAAAATTGATCATCAGGAACACCCAGACGCAAACTCAGATCACCGTTATCTAAACTTGGTCTCTGGGTATCGAATTGAAGCGCTGACTAAGAATGACGCTACGATGTTCGAGCAGCTGGCTCATTGCGACCCCGACTGTGATCATTGTCAAAGTCGTCGCAACCGGAAGACCACGTATCTATTCGAGAACGAGGTTGATGGCGATCTTATCCAGGTGGGCAGCACCTGCGTGAATGATTTTGCGGGTCACGAGGATCCCATGCTCCTGGCGTCTGCTGCCCAGTGGCCTGTTGTCATTGATGAGCTCCGCGGTATCAGTGATGAAGGCTTTGATCTTAATGAAGGTCTCAACTACACCGGATTCGAACCTGATCGAGTTCTCGCCGCTGCGGCAGCCATTGTGCGTCATCAGGGGTTCTGGAAACCCCGGGAACAATGCCATTACGGTCTTGGCTCGGCCGGTGAGGTGGAATATTTGTTGGGTAAGCCCGCAGACTATGATCGTTTGGTAAAGCCAGAAGATGTTGTAGCTGCAGGTAACGTCATGGATTGGCTGCGTTCCGATGATTTTGATCCTGATGGATCCATGTACCTGAACAACCTTTCTGTCATGGCCAGGACCGGACATGTTCCTGTTACCAAAATCGGATTAATGGCTTCGGGCATCGCTGCATGGTCCCGCCAATCGGGTCAGGCTACCTCTCACAATGATGCGCCTTTGGCCAACATCAAACTGGGCTCCATTGGTGACAAATTGGAGGTCACAGCAAAGGTCGAGAAGATCATCCCCATTGAAAACTTTTACGGAATCTCTCATTTGCATTTGCTGCGCGATACGGAAACTAACGCTCGGCTGACCTGGTTTAACTCTGGTTCGGTCACCTTGTATGAAGGTGATACCTATGTTCTGAAAGGAACCGTGAAAGATCACGGTGTTCGCGATGACGTCATGCAAACTCAGCTCACTCGGGTTTCCTCTCCCGATCAGAAACCTTTGAAACATCTGGATTGGGGCCGCATTTCATCGGATTTTTCAGCCGAGAAATTTCAAAAACAATTTGATAAGAAAGCCCCGCAAATCCATATTCGTGACCATAAAGGCTCTACGGCTCTGCACTACCTTTGTCAGCATTACTGGGTTGACGACGTGGATCGCGACATGGCCAAAGAACGAAAAAACGCTATTGAGTGGTTGCTCGATCGTGGCGCTGATGTTCAGCAGGTTAATCTTCGCGGTGAACGGCCTATCGATGATCTGATCTATAGCCGCGACGAAGCCCTTGTCCGGGCTTGTCTTGAGCGGTGGCCCACCTGTGTGGACCACCTTGATGCGGATCGGGTTCATGCGAACCTGATCCGGCCGGGCGACGATGAAACGGAGGTTCGCATTGGGCAACTTATCATTGAGGCGCTGGGTCAGCGTCGAGCGTCAATGATTGTTGATGATTCGCCGGCACCTGGTCGGGACGGCTCTGCTTCCTTGCTTTCGCAGTCTGCAGCTGACGCTCTTAATGTGCCTGGTGATGACGATGCATCAGAGGACGATATCGACTTTGAGGACGACCCTACGCTTCGTCTGGCCTGATGGCTTTTTTGCCATGACGGATCCGGGATGCCCAGAGGTACATTCGGTACCGGATTCGTCCCAAGGCGCCCTTTACCAGGAAGGCTGATTCGTTGGCTGCCTGAAAGCTCGATGTGATTTTGAGAGACTTTCCAAACCAGCGAACGTTAGCGGTCATCAATTCCTTGCATTCGTCGCACCACACCACAAAGTGGAGGTCGTGGGGGTGGTCAGGGAAGTGCTCCTTCTGTAGCGGATTTTTCAGCACGTACGCCTGGTGCGGTGCAATGGTCGATTGGCAAACTGGACATTTTGGTATCGGGTACCGATCAACCTCAATAAGCTGGTCCATCTCTCGACGACTTTTGGGGTCGTGCAGCGGGTAACCATGCTCGAAAATATCGGCAGCATCCGGCGTCATTATTGGTCTCCTTCCCCGCTTTGGGTGTTGCTCTCAGGTGACCAAATACCATCATTCCACACTTTCTCTGGATCCAGGCCGCGCGCGACGGCTTCTTCGCGCATGGCCTGTTTAATATCATCGTACACGCCGGGATTGTGGGTTCTTTGTTGCTGGATAATCGTTGTCAGACGGCGCGTCCAGCGTGGGGGTTCCGGTTCTCTCAAGAATCGATACCCTCGACTCACGCTGCCTCCCAGTAATGGGCCCAGGTTGATGTTCCGGAACTCTGGATCCAGCTCAGTAGCAATCCACTCAGATAGTTCATCCCCCGTCATACTGGGCGGTATCAATAGTCCTAGATCTTTGGGGTGGCGGCTGAGGTATCGCAGCAAGATGGCCGTCGTTGCGTCTACACGCTGACTGGCTTTCTCCTTTCTTTGTCGGAACAGAACAACCGGCGCGACCCCCTGCACCCAGTGGTACTCTGCATTGGTCAGGGTGAACTGTGTCCGCAGGCGTTCGCCAATCAAGGCCGTTGTGCCGCCAAGGATGGGGCGCGTATTCGTCGGGTACTCACGAAGATCAGCGTCTGTCACCGTCTCTCGGTTCGTCCACTTCCCTTGCTTCAGGGTGCGCTCAACATCCAGGTTTCGGCTGGCCGCTTCATCTTTCACAACTTGCAGGTAGGTTTCGCTCCACCATTGTGCCTGGCGTTCTTCGATCAATCCTTTGACCTTCTCTCTGGACGGTATAGGAATGTAATCCGCTAGCGCTTTATCCAGCTCTAACAATAGGCGCCAGTCCCACGGCGTATGCCCGAGGAAATGTAACCGATGCTCATGTTTCGAGTCGCCATCCAGTTGCTCCAGGATTGTTTTTCGAGCCTGGTCGGCCAGGCAGCACATAACAAGCGTCATCAGTCGGATAAGTGTTCCGGAAACACTCTGTTCTTCGCTTTCAAGGAGCTTATAACCAACGATGGAGGAGCGACCAAATACGGGCCCAAAAGCCATCCGATTATCATGAGGGGATTTCCCGGGAGCGACGCGCTGTAATGTCGGGAGCATTATTTTGATGGTCTCAAAGACTTCCATCGGCTGGGGCTTTGAGACCAAGGGTGTGTAGTTGGGGTGGCGCTGTAAAAGGCGCACCAGGATGCCCGTTGGCGGAGGAATTACCTCGGCCGGATCTTCTCCTTTGGCCATACCTGCCTTGAGGATCTGTCTTAGGCGGTTGGGCGCCACATTCAGGAGCATGGCCACATCCACGTCTTTCAGGTCCCCAGTCACCGGCTCTAGGGTTAGTCGCAGGTGTTCAATGTCGTGACCAGTAATGGGCCTTGTAGGGGTGTTGGGCATTGATAGCCATCCTCTTCACTTTCATTTAGAAGTTTATATTGTACCTTAGTCTCTGTCTTTTCTATCTTGCCGGACGCGTTTTTGCTAAGCTGTATTTTTGGGGTAGACAACCATCCTGCAAATAATGACAATTCGCTACCTGTTCAGCGCCGAGTTCTGGTATTCCTGTCAGGAGTGCAGGATTAGATAATTTGCGGCTGGATTGCCAAGTTAATGGTCAAATGCCGCTTTTCTGGGTTCTTATATGCACGGTTCCACGTCCAGCAAAGGAATGATTGGTGTACGTTCGTACGTCCGTTATTCAGGCTACCCGCCTCCCCCCGAATTGCCTCTCAATCATGGTTCCTTTCAACAGGTCGATGGCTGTCGCCTTCCTGTTCGCGGATTAACGATGATGTATGGGGTCCAGGTTTCCCGAAAGCTTATGGGAGCGTTGTTGCTTGAGGCCGAGTCTTCCGGCGATACCTTTGTTCCTGTTCACGGGCTGATTGATATCGGGGAACCTTTCAATGGAAAGGTTGGCCTGGAGGATGTGTCAAAAGTTCGGTTTCTCTGCTTTCCCGATCGCGCCAAAGCCGATCTGATGGATTATGTCAACGAAGCTTGGGTGGGTATTCTTAACCACTATGGGTTGCCGACCGATGGTGAGCAGTTTCCCAGGAAGCCTACACAGCATCTGTATCTGTTGGACGAGTTAATGAGGTTACCCGAGCTCGCAGGCGTTTCTACCATTGCGTATCCGGTAGAGACCCGGGTGGGGATATCGCGTCTGGTTACTGTCTATGACTATGACGCGATTGTCTCTTTGAAGCCGATGGCGGTTGACGATATACGGTTGGCTTACTAAAAATAAAGCCCGTCAACAGTATGACGGGCTTTATCCTCCTACGGAGCTGTGACTACATCGTTGAAGAAGTTGTGCTCGACTCTCAGCTTGTTGATCTGTGCGTCGGGAAGTTCAAGAGTGCTAACAGTGCACCCAGTTACGGTCGCGTCACGATTCATTTCTGCAATGTTGTACGCCCCTCCTGCCCCACTTATAGGCAATACTTTCCCAGGTGGCCATTTAACAACATACACATAGGCGGACATGACTCGCTTACCGAATCTTTCGCCATATTTTTCTATTTTGTCTTCGTATGTTGCCACCCTAATTCTTTCAATTTTCGGTTGAGGTAATGACAGGAATGATCCGTCTAATTCTCCAGTTCTATATGCGCTCATGTTTATCTTTCTCATCGCATACTGGCTACTCTCATAGTATGGGTCATCCCTGTCTGTCACTCTCCACCACTGTATCGGGAACACTGGCGATCTGTATATTCGAAATCCTACTGTCTGTGTTCCCCATGAATAGCGTGTTGAGAGCGTCATGTCTGGTGGGGGTGACTTCTCGGAGCACGGAGTCCAGCCACCATCGCAATATTGTGAAAGGGATCCCCAAAATGTGTTTGTCGTTCCGGCGGTCGCGTATCTTTTAAAGCTATCAAGATTTCTAGTTGGCCCGCCAAATCTGGTTGAGTCCCTCGACCAATTACCATAGCTGTTATACCCGCTGTACGATAGGTCTTCAATTCTGTAGATAATAGGGAACGCTTTGCTCTCAATGCCGGCCACTTCCAACTTGCCATATGAAGGGTCTGATAGGATGAGCGCATAGGGTGGCGTTTGCTGCCCATTGACATCCATGGGATTTATTGTGATCGGCGTTTTATTGATCGCAATTGTTGGTTGAGACTCGCATATCAAAGTGCTCGTATTTTCCCAGGACTGCCCTATATTAAATCGAGTGACTGGTCCGCCCGAATACAATGTCTCAACACTACTCACCTCTCTGGCTTGGAAATAACCCCCTACCGTTCCGATTACTTTGTCATACTCTATTTCTGCTGGTATTTCTACAACTGCCAATCCCTTAACGTTGTTATTATAGCTATCCATCGAATCGTACGGCATGGTTGGGATATTTTCTGCCTTAACATCCCATGCAGTACCTTGGGTCGCAGGGTCTGTCACCATTGTAAAATTTGTTGTTGAGATGGCCCATTTTGCTGATGTTCCGCCGGCTGCAATTTCAAAAGCGGCAGACCCGATTGCTTTTGCTGAATCGAGTTCTGATTGAACGGGTTCAGATTCCACAACGGCCGTTAAAAATGTATCGCTACCAACTAGGAGGTCCGTTATTTCTGTTTCGTATTCTTCAAAAGATAACTTGGGAGCTGTAATATTTTCGGCAAAAAGGTTTGCCTCTGCGTCCATTGCTGTAACGGCGTTAATCCCCACCCCAGCCTCGGATAGATCCAGCGTCTGCGGCTCCTCACTTTGGGTTGCGCTCAATAACGTCGTCAATGAGCGACCTTGAAGAGGATCTGCATCAGTTTGGGTTCTATTGCTTTGGTCAGTTGCCGCTAGCCCAATCTGTGCAAATGATGTCAAAGCAACCACCATCACGCTTTTTGTAATAGTATTGACTTTCATGTTTTGCTCCTTAATTCACACACCGCGATATCGCTAATGCTCTACCTTCATTGGGCCCAACTGTCGTCCAGGTCGCCACTCCCTCATATACCGCTTCGATTGTCACTTGCCATGCACCGCCAAGATCGCTTACCTGCTTTCTCACACCGGCAATGAACTTCGGATCTGCTTCCACACCTCCTAGAAAGCTAACCGGTCCAACAAACAGCTGCGGCACCATTCCGCCAGTGCAGCTTGGCTTGTCTACTGTTGTTCCTGAGCCCACCTCTGTCATGCCTCGAACGGATCGCGATGCCAATCTGAGCGCCTCTTCTGCTATTGCGTGCGTCTCACTAAGCCAGTATCCGCCCGTCCCAGATGATCGAATGAATCCATCGTTTACGTTTATGGAGCTTTCCTTGCGCGTGGGATCAGCATTCTCATCGCCATTCTGATCTCTTGCTATCATCGCCCACTCGCCATGCTGGGTGATCAGTGGTCCAGTCATCTCGTTCGTGCCATCAATTCTCAGGTGTTGGTCTGCTGCTAACTGCGAATCAATATTTGCCCTCAAATTCCCGGAGGTAATATCTGAGTTGTCTGGTAACGCATGGAACACGTTTATGTGCTGGTACCCTGCAGCCTCGCTATCGTTGGCGATAAAGCTGCTCAACTTTGATGCCAGTCTCGGATCCGGAATATTTTCCGGTTTTTTACGCACTATTCCAAAGTTTACATCAGCAGACGGGCCGGATGTGTAATCAAATGTTACTGTTGGTACAGGTAGACCATACGGCTGGTGGAAATTTGTTGGAACGTTGCACGGCAGATAGGCGTCACCATCCGGGAATGTTCCACCACAGCTCACTGGCTTGAGCCAATCCGTGCCCGTTTGGGTTAGCGGGGTGGGCGCGATCGGCCCCTGCTGAGCCATGTAGCCAGCAATAGCGTTCAGGTATTGCGACATCCATTGTGCCTGCCGCTCAACCGTCAGGTTTTCAGCTTGCTGGTTGAACAATCGCGTCATTATTAATGCCATACTGCCAACAACGACAATCGCAATTAGAGCTTCCATGAGGAAGTAGCCGCTCTGGCGCCGTTGATTCATTCTGCGTTGTCGACGCATTCTCATTACTGACATACAGGCTCACCCATTCGGATTCTGTTAGCCTGGAATTCAAGATCGTTGCCCAGCATGTTTAGGTTTCCATCCGCAATTGCGCTTGCAGCGCTTCCAGGACTTTTAATCCACAACGACTGAAAGGCTATCTGATCACGATTAGGCATTTTTGACTGTCTAACGATGAGCTTGAGGGTGCCTGCAAGTGTTTCTCTAACCAGGCCTGGATTTTCGTCATTCGTTAGCGAGACCATGCGCTCAATCGTCTGCCGAATTCCCGTGGCATGAATGGTCGCTATAACAAGAAGGCCATTTGTGGCCGCTCGAATACATTCATCGGCGGTTTCACTGTCTCGCACCTCACCGACCATGAGCATTCCAGGGACTTTTGCTGGATAGCAGCGCATGACATCGCGCATAGCCTGTGGGAACCCGCCTTGGGCAACTTCTTTTTGCCAACAACGCCCTCCGCGGCTGCCATGAATACCTTCCATGTGCGCCTCAATCGGGTCTTCAATGGACCATGCCACGCCGCCAAACAAGGAAAGTCTGGATACAATCGTACGAGTTGCCGTAGTGCTCTTCCCCACCCCTGGCGGACCGGCAATGAGAACAAGACCTCCCTGCAATAGGCTGGGCGAGGTCAGCTGTTTGATGATGGCCTTCGGAACCATCTTTGGTGACAGAACCGAGACTTCCGACTGGATTTTGCGTAAGAAGAATACGCGACCTGATTGGGTGATCTCGCATCGAACTCGATAAGGTGTGCCATCTTGCGTGACTCGAAAATCCATGCAGCCCGGGTTGCTCTCAACGATTTCGCGGCACCTTTCTATCAGATCGTCACGAACCTTGTGGTCGTATTGAGTTCCGTCAGGGTAGGCAATTGACTTCTCTGGCGTTTGATCAAATAGGCTCCAGTCTGAAATTTGTGCCTGCGCGTCCATTGTTACCTCTTGCTGCCGGGAGGCTGGATGATTCAGCAGCAGGACTGTTCACGCCCTCGTCCTGCTGCCTCGTTGTCAAAATGTGTTGTTAGGATTTTTCGAACAGGTAGGTAATATCGCTGGTCGCATTTCCGGCGCACGCTGAAGCTGCTGCAGCGGGATCAACATCGCCAGCGGCATCGGTAACCACCGTTGTGCCAACAGTGACCTCTGCGGCCGTTGTATTGGCTGTGGCCATCTTGGCGCATGCCGCTTCCGGGATATTGCCCCATACCACGCTAAACGCGCGGTCAGCATTGCCGTCAGTGTCTGTTGCAGACGCAACCGTGACGTTTCCGCTCCAGGTGTTGAATACGTTGGTGCCATCATCCATGTTGCCAGGGAACAGTTGCGCGTTTTGAGCTACGGTCTGGGTTAGCCCGTTGTAGTTTGCAGAGGTCCCATACAGTCCTCGAACGTTTTCTGCGATCGTGTTCAGAAGGGAGGTTTCGTTTCGCACCGTCGAGTCGGTCCGCATGTTGCCGCCCATTTGCAGCACCACCAGAAGGATGCCGCCGATAATACCCACAGCAATCAACAGCTCAATCAGGCCAATGCCTTTTGTGCTTTTGCGCTTGTGAATGGAAATTTGCTTCATTTGTCCAGCCATCTTTTCTGTTCCTCTGTTTCTCGTCGGACTATGTAAATGCGCGTTATCACCAGCCCAGATTTGCTGGTACCTGTGACTAGGTTCTATTTTATGGATATTGCTGCTCTGGAATTGCTGGTGGAGCGAAAGTTCGGGCGATTACTGCATGAGTTGCGAGGTGATGCCGTACATCGTGATTACTGAATACGCGATCACAAAGCCGCCAGCTCCCATCATCATTAAGTTGATGAGTTTGGATAGGCCATTCACCGCTTGTTTGGCATCGTCGCGGGCGTTATCAGCAATTACGACCATGCGCTCGGCGAAGTCGCTAACTCGCCCTTTGCCGTAGATCTCCAATTCAATGAGCGTCCACGGAGTGAATAGTCCTACCGCGAGAGCTCGCCCCGGCCCGCCTGCGGCCGCACCCGATCGCCAGCCGGTCAGAATGGTCTGAAGATACGCTGTCATATAAGGTTGACGGCTTGCCTTTTCCATTCGCTCCAGGCTTTCTTTGATTGGCTCTCCAGCCATAACCAGGTTAGCCAAGGTGGATAACAGGCTGGCCGAAGTCAGCTTTCGGATCACGTTGAAGGGAGGAATCGGGTGCAGCATTTCTCTTGGTGATCCAACTACAAACCGATTCGTTGTGATAACCACTGCAATGACAGCAGCGATAATAGCCAGCGCGATGGGGACCCAGACATGAATGTTGGTGGTATACCAATACATACTCTGCTGGGCAGGCGCCCAGTCTTTGACTGGGATCATATCGGCAAATCCGGGAAGCAAAGTATTACCAAGCCACCACATCAGTGCGATGATTCCGGCGAAAATCAAAATGGGATAGGTAACGGCTTTGATCAGCGTCTGCCGAATTTCCTGGGCGTCCAACGCTTCTTTCTTTGCCGCTTTCAAGCCTTTGATCAGATCCCCTCGCTCGCCCGCCAGAAGCATCATAACTTCCCCTTGAGGGATCTTGCCGTCCAGAATCTTATAAAGAGGGCGTCCATTACGTAGCCCATCTGACACCATGCCGTACAGATCAATGTCTCGGTTGAGAGTCAGTTTCAATGCACTGTTCTTGTCCACCTGTGCGACCAGAACTTTGCGAACTTCTTGGCAAGCCGTCTGGATGTTCTGGCCACCTTCAACCAAGGATACGATGAACTCGTAAAAGCCCACTCGACGAGCCGCTGAAATGCGTTTGTTAGCCACAGTGATCGAACCCTAGTTATTTAATTGAGTTTTGTTGGAGCGTGAGCCGCGAAATCGTCCAGCGCTTCGTCGTCGGCGAGAAACCCTTCGTAATTCAATTCTGATGAGGTCTCGTCGCTATCGGAAAATAGCTCGGTGGCCTCATCCTCTTCGAAGACGCCGTCTCGCATGATGTTCTGCATATTAATAAGGCCGAAGTGGAGTTCGACGTCTCGCGGGTCAATCAGGCCTTTGAGCATTTTTGCGATCGCGTGATCCAGGGCGGAGAACCCAACAACCTGGCTCTCGAGCCGTTTGCCCTGGGTTCGACGATGCTGTTCTCCAGCCCTGCGCCAATGCGCCAGGGCTTCTGTGATTTCGAGGTTTCGGAAGTGCTCGCGCATTTTGTAATCCGGCGTAACCACTTCTGCACAAATCGTCATGCCGGAAATCCCCTCTGGGTATTGAGGGTTGCTATTGCCACGAATGTGAATGTTCGCTTCATCAACGTTCGGGCACACTTCCAGGACTCGCGTCGTAAGGTCCGGCCCCAGCAGCTCTTTCATATTCTGCTTCGTTACGCGGATTTTTGAGCTCTCATCGAGCTTGGGGAGTAGCATTTGATAGCAGAGTGCTGAAATGAAGCTCGGCGAAGCGAGTGTTTGGGCCGGTACGTTCATGCCGGGGCCGGCCATTCGCTCAACAATTTCCAGTGCACTTTGTGCGTGCACCGTCGTCAGCACCGGATGGCCTGTCTGAACTCCATTTACCAGTGCGGCGGCAGAAGCGGGATCCCGGATCTCGCCAACCATAAGAAAGTCCGGGTCACGGCGAAGCGTTGATTTAATGGCTTCTGCGAAGTTGTCTCGTTGGCCGTCTTCATCTTCCGATACGGTTACCTGGAAGGCTGGCAGTTCGCGTTCGATCGGGCTTTCTACTGTCAGGATGTTGAGTTTCCCGTTATTTACGTGGTGAAGCCATTTAATTAACGCGGCCATTGTTGTGCTTTTACCAGAACCTGTCGGGCCGGCGATTAGTACCGCCCCTGACGCCTTCATCACGCCTGTTCTGAGCAGTTTGGCCTGGCCGCTGGTAAAGCCTAGTGACTCCAAGTCAATCACTTTGGTCACTTCGCGTTTGTCATTGGGCATCAAGCGAATTACGGCGTGATAGCTACCCGCGTCTCCTGGCGCATGCTCATAGCGGCAATCCAGCGTCACATAATTGCTAATAGGGATCTGAATTCGACGACGCTGAGACTGCTCTTTCTTCCAGTGAGAGTCCTTACCGCCTTCGCCTTGCGAAGAAAATGCGACCGACAGCATTTCGTCGGCCCGATCGATGTGCCATTCCTCATAGTCAACGAGTTCACCATAGACGCGAAATCGAATCTGACATGATTCTTTCCTGCGGAAAAAATGCACATCAGTGGCTTTTGCCTCGTAGGCAATCTCCATCAAACGTGAAAACTCTTCCTCTCTGGCGCTTTTGGTCGCTGCTCCTTCTTTTTGGCTTTCAGCATCCCTTAGAAGTTTGATGATTTCGCTTTGCACGAGCACTGGCGCGCTGATTCTGCTTTGAGCTACTTGATCATCCTTATACGCATCTTTGAGCGCAGAGAGCGTTGCTTTCAGAGGGTTGATAAACATCGACCTCGCCTGCTCCGAAATCAATAGAACAGGCCTCCCGCTCTTATCTGCACAGACCAGGATGTGATCATTGGCAGTTGACGGCACGAACGGCTTTCTGGTTTTCTCGTTGATCGTGATGAGGTTGAACTCACCAATCCTGTTAACCAGATCCGCTTTCGTGTTAATGGGCGCTACCTTGGCTTTTTCAGCCAGTTTCCTTTGGTCCCGCAGCACACTGTCGAGCGCCTCCTGAGAAACAAACTTAAAGTGGACAAGCACCGTGCCAAGCAAGGCCGATTTACCTTTCGCTTTAAGATCGGATTGCATCTGCAACGCCTTTTTGAGGTCGCTTTCAGAGAGCAATCCTCTGGACACTAAAAGATGTCCTACTTTTGGCTGTCCCACTTCAGTTCTCCCCAGTTTTATCGGTTCGTGGCAATTGCACTTGAGCCGTCACCAATGATCATGTGTTCGTCACGATGGCTGTTGTGTGCCTCTACTCGCCCCAGCGAAATCGACTTAATACGCCAATCACCAATGACGCTGCCTTCCGTGACCTTAATGAGGCGCCCCTTCACATTGAGAATGGCTTCCATTCCCTTTTCATCCCTGGGCTCGTAAACCTCCTGTATATAAGAACCATCAAGACTGTTGTCTCGCGGACGATTTTGCTGCTGACGCTGTTCCAGCTCTTGTGTGGCTTCTTGAATCTGCCGTCTGATCATCTCTGGCGTCATGTTTGGTTGGGGTTCTGGGGGGCGTGAGGCTCGCTGCTCTTGTCGGCGGCGCGTCTCGGTTATCTGATCCAGTTCCTGTTTGGTTTTTGCGATGTCGAGCTGTGTTTTCAGCTTCTCCAGCTGTTGCGTTAGCTCCGCCATGTCCTGGCGCTGCTCAATCAGGTCTCGGGTTTCCTGTGCGTAAGCTGACGGCAGCAGGCATGCAGTGGCAAAGCCGAAAGCCGTGATGCTTCTGGTGATGTTCTTCATGAGTCGCTTTATTCCTGTGCTGCCGTTTGAAAGTATTGCCCTGACGCCTGAACGAGTCCGTCTGGCCAGTTGATCACTATCCCGCTTACCCCTGCCGGAAGCCGACTTAGGTAACGCTGTATTGTCCCTTCCGAGAACGCTAGGTTCATGGAGGCGGCCCAATCACCTGTAAGAGGAATTTGTGTCTCAGGGATCAGGTTTCTGCCATTGAACGCCAAGACCTTTGGCTCTTTTAGGCTGTAGTTAAACTCGTTGCCCAAATGGCTTTTGGCCCTCATTAGCGCGTCTAATACCCCGCGGTGGGCATCCCGGGGCGCATCTGCAAAAGCCTCTCTCTCCATTGCCTTGTAGGTAAGATGACTAATGTTGTTTTCACACGTTGCCTTCAGGCCTTCCTCATCAAATGTAATGGTGTCACACCGATCAGCCGTCGCACTTTCCAGGAGCGCAACCGGTGAGTAGCTCGGGTTTTCGTAGAAGGTTTCGCATCTGGTTGCATTGCAACGAGACTCAATGATTTCCCATCCGCCGGCGTGGTACGGGAGTTTTCCTATGATCTCCTCCATGACGAGGCTGTAATGGCTTATCGGAATTTGTTTCGATGCCTGTTCTTTGGCCTGAGATAGCGCCATTTGTGCCTGGCTTATTCTTCGTTGCTGAAGATCTGATGACGACTGCTCAGGGCGCTCTGGTGTGGCGGGGAAAATGGTCAGATAGACCCCGAATCCAAGCAGGCCAAGTGCCAGGGTCGCTGCCACCAGCTTAACGGGCGAGGCCCCCGCAGAACCTCCTCGCGTTTTGAGTCGTGCTGCCGCGCTCATCGCCCCAGAAAGCGCCTCTAAGACACTTTCGTCGCTTTCGGCGCTCCCTGGAAAAACGTCTGCAGCCCCGCTGCCAATCGCCGCCTCTT
>Ga0194137_10000655_pt1 | contig 22297 bp, 16 predicted proteins | sample TARM_MetaG_T3_14_FD_134025 | JGI IMG/M metagenome (GOLD analysis project Ga0194137, IMG submission 134025) | Freshwater microbial communities from Pennsylvania, USA, analyzing microbe dynamics in response to fracking - TARM_MetaG_T3_14 (version 2) | ecosystem: Environmental > Aquatic >... | reverse complement strand
GGTGGCCAGCAGCGGCAGCGGCAGCCAGTGCAGCAGCCACAGCACACCCAGGGCCAGCCGGATGCCTGCTTGAGACAGCGCGTGCTTGAACATCATCAGGTGGGTGCCTGGCCACCGGTGGCCGTGGTCAGCATCTCGGCGCGTGGCGGCTTGTAGCGGTTGTAGCCCCACAGGTACTGCTCGGGTGCTTGCATGATCATGTCTTCCATCAGCCGGTTCACGGCCGCGGCGGATTGTGCCGTATCACCCGAGGCCAGCACCTTTTCCACCTCATGCGGCACGCGGCTGGCGTGGACCACATAGTCGCAGCCGCGCTGCCAGCGGGCCCACAGTCCCAGACGCTCGCCGCGCAGCAGCACCACCGCACACTGCGTTTGCGCGACCAGCTTGGCGGCCATCGTCATCGTGTAGGCACGGCGGCCGAAGAAGTCGGCCCACACGCCCATGCCCTCAGGGGGGACCTGATCGGGCAGCAGGCCCACGGTCTCGCCCTTCTTCAATGCGCGCAGCATCTGGCGCACACCGCTGAGCGTGGCAGGGCTGGTGAGCATGCCGGGGCGGTTGCGCGACGCCTTCATCATCTCGGCCAGCCAGGCCTGCTTGGCCGGGCGGTACAAGGCGGTGATGGGTTTGTCGGCACCGAAGCGTTCGGCATAGGCCTGGGCCGTGATCTCGAAGCAACCCAGGTGCGGGGTGAGCAGCAGCAGGCCCCGGCCCTCTGACAGTGCCTGGCTCACGGCCTCGGCATGAACCCATTGCACGGTCTTGCCCAAGGGCAGGTCGCGCGGGCGGCCCCACAGACGCGGCAGCTCGCCCACCATCTTGCCGGCGTGGGCCACCGCCTGCCAGCGCTGCCAGGTGCGCATGCCCACGGCCTGCGTGTGGGCCTTGAGCCGTCCGCGGTACGAGGGCGACAGCAGGTAGGCCAGCCAGCCCAGCAGGCTGCCCAAGGGGTGCAGCACGGCCAGGGGCCAGCGCGACAACATGAAAAACAGGCGGGACATGGGGGCGGATTCTGCCCGATGCCTCCAGGAGGCCGCTTTCGTCGCCACCGTGCCGCCTGACGTTGCGGGATATCCCCCGCTTTTTGCCGGCTTTATGGGCCATTCAAGCTGACATCATCCACTACACTTGCAGCCATCGCCGAGTTAACAGGACAACTTGCGGGGCGATTCACAAATGCCGCTAAAGCGTTCGCCGCTGCGAAGAGCCCCACCAGGACAACTCCCCAGCCCCGGCGACGCCGAGGGTCTTTGGTCTTTTTTGGAGCTTTTTATCGTGGCGAACGATTTCCTTTTCACCTCTGAATCCGTATCGGAAGGTCACCCCGACAAGGTGGCTGACCAGATCTCCGATGCCATCCTCGACGCCATCCTGGCGCAGGACCCGGTCTCCCGCGTGGCCGCCGAAACCCTGACCAACACCGGTCTGGTCGTGCTGGCCGGCGAGATCACCACGCAGGCCAATGTGGACTACATCCAGGTCGCGCGTGACACCATCAAGCGCATCGGCTATGACAACACCGAGTACGGCATCGACTACAAGGGTTGCGCCGTGCTCGTCGCCTACGACAAGCAGTCCAACGACATCGCCCAGGGCGTGGACCGCGCCTCCGACGACTACCTCAACATCGGCGCCGGCGACCAGGGCCTGATGTTCGGCTACGCCTGCGACGAAACGCCCGAGCTGATGCCCGCGCCGATCTACTACGCCCACCGTCTGGTGGAGCGCCAGGCCCAACTGCGCAAGGATGGCCGTCTGCCCTTCCTGCGCCCCGATGCCAAGAGCCAGGTCACGATGCGCTACGTGAACGGCAAGCCCCACAGCATCGACACCGTGGTGCTGTCGACCCAGCACAGCCCCGACCAGTCCGAGTCGGCCAGCAAGATGAAGGCCTCCTTCACCGAAGCCGTGATCGAAGAGATCATCAAGCCGGTGCTGCCCAAGGAGTGGCTGAAGGAAACGCGCTACCTGATCAACCCGACCGGCCGTTTCGTGATCGGTGGCCCGCAAGGCGACTGCGGCCTGACCGGCCGCAAGATCATCGTGGACACCTATGGCGGTGCCTGCCCCCACGGCGGTGGCGCCTTCTCGGGCAAGGATCCCACGAAGGTGGACCGCTCGGCTGCCTACGCCGCCCGCTATGTCGCCAAGAACGTGGTGGCAGCCGGTCTGGCCCGTCAGTGCCAGGTGCAGGTGGCCTATGCCATCGGCGTGGCCAAGCCCATGAACGTGACCGTCTACACAGAAGGCACGGGCGTCATTCCTGATGACCAGATCGCCAAGCTGGTCAACGAGCACTTCGACCTGCGTCCCAAGGGCATCATCCAGATGCTGGACCTGCTGCGCCCCATCTACGCCAAGACCGCAGCCTATGGCCACTTCGGTCGCGAAGAGCCGGAGTTCAGCTGGGAACGCACCGACAAGGCGGCTGCGCTGCGTGCAGCGGCCGGACTGTAAGGACGGCATCCGCCACAGGCGGATCAGCCGACTTGCGCCGAAGGCACAAGGCCCAGCTGCTGCGGGATGCGGCGGGCTTGAAGTAAACCAAAGTTCCCAAGCAAAAGGCGCCTGAACAAGGCGCCTTTTTTATGCTCGGATCCCACCCGTGCGGAACACATTGACCGCCGCCGCCAGGCGCTGTGCCTGATCCCGCATGCTGGCCGCTGCTGCTGCTGATTGCTCTACCAGCGCGGCGTTCTGCTGCGTCATCTGATCGAGGTGCAGCACGGCCTGGTTGACCTGGCTGATGCCGTCGCTTTGCTCGGAGGCCGAGGCGCTGATGTCGCTCATCATGTCGGTCACGCGCTGGATGGCACTGACGATCTCGTCCATGGCCTGACCGGCCTCGCCCACCAGCCGTGCACCCGAATCGACACGCTCGCCCGAGGCCGCGATCAGGCTCTTGATCTCGCGGGCCGCGTTGGCCGAGCGCTGCGCCAGCGTGCGCACCTCGCCGGCCACCACGGCAAAGCCGCGGCCTTGCTCGCCTGCGCGGGCGGCTTCCACGGCGGCATTGAGCGCCAGGATGTTGGTCTGGAAGGCGATGCCATCGATCACACCGATGATGTCATTGATCTTGCGCGATGAGTCGGCGATGTCCTGCATGGTCGACACCACCTCGCTCACCACCTGGCCACCGCGCTGGGCGGCGTCGCTGGCCGAGCCGGCCAACTGGTTGGCCTGCTGCGCGGCCTGGGCGGATTGCTGCACCGTGCCGGTGAGCTGCTCCATCGACGATGCCGTCTCTTGCAGGCTGGAGGCCGTCTGCTCGGTGCGGTTCGACAGGTCCTGGTTGCCCGTGGCGATCTCGGCCGAGGCCGTGGTGATGCCCTCCGTGCTCTCGCGCACGTCGTGCACCAGCGTCGACAGCGAATGCGTCATGGCTTGCAGGGCGCGCATCAGCTCGCCGAACTCGTCGCCATAGCCGGTGTTCACGCGCACCGACAGGTCACCCTGGGCGATGTGCGAGGCCACCGTCACGGCCTCCTGCAGTGGCGTCTTGATCGATCGGATCAGGTAGTGGGCGCCAATGGCGATGCCGATCAGCACGAAGAGGACGAGCACGGCAGCCGTGCCGGTGGTGGCGCGCCTGTCGGCCGACATCTGCTCGCGCATGGCCTGGGCGCTCCGCTCCTGCATGGCGGCGAAGGTCTTGAGCGCATCCATGTAGCTATTGGCCACCGGTACGAAGGTGTCGATGGCCTTGGCGCGGGCCTCATCGAGCTTGCCTTCGGCCTTGAGCGCCTTGATCACCTTGTCCGTGGCTTGCACGGTCTGGCGCAACTCGGCGATCTTGTCCAGCTGCCGCTTGTCGTCGTCCGTCAGGGGCATGGCCTTGAGCTTTTTCTGGATCTCGCTGATCTGGGCGACGGCTTCGGTGATGGGTTTGGCGAAGCTCTGCGCCACATACGGGTCGGAACTCAGCGCGCTGGCCACCACGCGGGTCATGGCCACGCTGCTCATGGCGGCCCAGTCGTTGGCGGCGTGGAGCTTGGCGTCACTGTCCTTGAGCGTGACATCCACCATCTTTTGCTGGGCCATGGCACGCCAGCCGGCCATCCCGACGATGCCCAGCAGGGCCACCATCACGGCAATCACGGCTGTCCACAATTTGCCTGCAAGTCCCATATTCCGGACCATCTCGCAACCCTTTCACACAGCGGACGCTGCAATCCCGGTAAGCAATCAGGCGCATGGGGAACCGGGTATCCGGCATGCACCGCAAAAAGCGTTGGCTCATCGTTATCGACCGCGCTGGCCGAACCTGAAGGCGCGACAAGATCGACAAAATGCCGCAACCCCGGTCTTTTTGATGGACCGCAGTACACGGCACGGCATAGGATGGCGATGGCACTGTCCCACCAGTCATGCTCAGGAAGATCCCCATCCAGCACGTGCGAATCGGCATGTTTGTCCACGAGGTCTGCGGCTCGTGGCTGGATCACCCTTTCTGGCGTGCCTCATTCAAGATCGACACCGCCCGCCAGTTGCAGCAGCTGGCGGTGGTCAAGGAAGTGATCATCGACACCAGCAAGGGGCTGGATGTGGCAGGGGGCGAGACACAAGTGGCCTTGATGGACGACGTCGAGGTGTCCACGGTCGAGGCGGGCTCATCCGCGCTGATGCCCCTGGAAGGGCCACTGGAAAGCGACCCGGACGAGGCACCGCTGGCCAACAGCGTCAGCTTCCAGCAGGAGATCGTGCGCGCCTCGCGCATCGTTGAGCAGTCGCGCGGCGCGATGAAGTCCATGTTCAACGATGCCCGCCTGGGCAAGGCCGTTGACACCGAGCATTGCCTGCCGCTGGTGGACGACATCACCCAGTCTGTGTCGCGCAACCCTGGCGCCATCGTCAGCCTGGCACGCCTGAAGACCAGCGACGACTACACCTATATGCACTCCGTGGCCGTCTGCGCCCTGATGGTGGCCCTGGCCAAGCAGCTGGGCCTGAACGACGCAGACACGCGCGAAGCCGGGCTGGCCGGGCTGGTGCACGACCTGGGCAAGGCCCTGATGCCGCTGGAGGTGCTCAACAAGCCTGGCGCCCTGACGCCAGCGGAGTTCACCATCATGAAAGGCCACCCGGAGGCCGGGCACCGCATGCTGGTGGAAGGCCGGGGTGTGGGCCCCATCCCCCTGGATGTTTGCCTGCACCACCATGAGAAGGTCAATGGCAAAGGCTATCCCAAGGGCCTCCAGGGCGACGAGATCAGCCTGTTCGCCAAGATGGGCGCCGTGTGCGATGTGTACGACGCCATCACCTCCAACCGCCCCTACAAGGCGGGTTGGGACCCGGCCGACTCCATCCAGAAGATGGCGCAGTGGGCCAAGGAAGGCCACTTCGACGAACGCATCTTCCAGGCCTTCGTCAAGAGCATCGGCATCTACCCGACCGGCTCGCTGGTCAAGCTCAAGTCGGGCCGGCTGGGCGTGGTGGTGGAGCAGGGCAGCAAGTCCCTGGTGAGCCCGGTGGTGCGGGTGTTTTACTCCACCAAGTCCAACGAACCCATCACGCCCCAGTTGATCGACCTGGGCGATGGCAAGACCACCGACCAGATCGTCTCGCGCGAATCACCGGCCAACTGGGGCTTCAAGCACATCGACCAGTTCTGGCTGCCTCAGTCGTCCTGACGGCCCATGCTGGCCAGGGTCAGCACGCCCATGCTGGCCATCAACAGGGCCAGACTGGTGGGTTCGGGCACAGCCGAGATCGTGCCGGGCGAGCCCACTTCCACGCCATTGGCCGAGGTGAAGGCGCCGTGAACGCCTGCGGCGCTGAAGGTCGTCAGCGTCACGTTGTTCAGGCCGGCCGCATTGTCGAAGGTGTTGCCCAGGGCCGAAGCGCCGAAATCCACGCGGGTGACCAGGGTGCCGGTGCTGGTGAAGATGTTGACCGCATCACTCGTCTGGCTCAGGCCCACGCCACTGCCGCCGTAGTTGCCGATCACCAGGTTGGCCGGCGCCTTGCTGCCGAACCACGCCTGCATGAAGGCGGCGTCGATGCTGGCGTCATTAGAGCCCGATGCGTTACTCTCGATAAATACCACTGACTGACCGGCGGCGATGCTGGTCACGCCGCGCAGGGCCACGGCCGAGCCAAAGGCGTTGGAGTTGTCATCGATCTTCCAGCCGGTAATGTCCACGGCAGCGCTGCCCGTGTTGGTCAGCTCGAACCAGTCATTGGCGTAGGTGCTGGTGGCGCTGCCTGCGGCGTCGACTTCCGAGATGATGATGGCAGCGAAGGCGGACTGGGCCGCCAGGGTAGAGGCCAGCGCAAGGGCGGCCAGCTTCAAGGATGCAGGCAGTTTCATCGGGTGCTTACAGGTTGGTCCGGTTGAGATCACGGGTCGCCGAGAGCATCCGATGTGCGCGTGACGTGGTGGTGTGCCGGGGCATGGTACTTCCGGCAGGGGCCGCTCGCGCGTCGCCCAATCACACCTGTGAATGAGTTGTTATCGTGTTTCGAACAAGGGTAAACGATGGAAGATCTTCGAAGAACACTTGCCAGAATGTGTTGGCTTTTCTGCGCGCCATTACAGGGAGAGGGTCTGCGCTGACAAGAGTCGCCGTCACAACGGCAAACAAATATCAAGGAGCTTGAAATGCCTTCCATGCCCATCACACGGGATACCGCGTGGGATTACTGGTCGCGTGGCCTGATTGCCGCTGCCAATATTGACCTGACAATTGAATCCTTCAGCTCGGCCGATTCGAATGATCCAAATGGATATTCCCGAAAAGTACTGGCTAATTTGACCTTGAAGCGCAATTACAACGCATTCAGGCTCTGGTTTGGCTACGCGGATCGATTCTCGATTTATGCAAAAGATATCGTGGCGATTGCCCTTTATGGCTGGGATTCGACCGTGGCCACATCTGGTGGCAACACGATTGCGGGCGTTGCTGCGCAAGTAACGAATATCCTGGACTCGGCCCAGAAACTGGGCGCAGGTATTTTCATGGTGACAGATTTCAACCAGGGGCCAACAGGCCTTTTGTGGAGCACCAGCAGCAGCGATTTGGTGAAGGATCCGGTTTCAGGTAGCCAGACGAGTTATACCTACCGTGACATCCTCAAGATGTTTTGGGTCAATACGCTGACAAAATGGAAAAGTCATGCGGCCCTGATCGGCTTTGACCTGGTCAATGAGCCCAACCCTTTCGATTCGCCGCAGACGAACAGCAGCGGCAACGTGGTGTTCGATGCCAAGTTGTCGTCGCACCGTGCCTTGCCCAATGGTTGGCCGCAACTCGCGCAAACGATCATCAATGCCATTCGTGCCAAGGAAACCCAGTTGGGCTTGACGACGCCGATGCCCTTGATCGTGGAAGGCATCTACACAGGCGGACCCAATGGCCTGATGGTGTTTGATGTGCCGTCAGGCAGCAGCAGTACCCTGTTCCTGACGGACGGCGCTTCGCCCCGCATCGTTTACTCGTTCCATTACTACGGCCCCGGCTGTGTGACATCGCAAGGGGTAGACCAGTGGAACTATGAAAACATGGGAACACCTTACCCAATGCCTGGTGTCTCATACGATCCCTACTGGTATGACGGCACGCCCTATGGAGAGTTCAACACGCATGCCAGTACGGACGACGTGCTTCGGGACGTCAGCAGAGCCATCACATTCAAGCAAAGGCACCCTGAGGTGCCCATTTTCGTAGGCGAGTTCTCGTGCTGTCAGCCGTCCATTACGCAGGTCTATCCGCCCGATCCCAACCGGGTGGCGAATTCGCCCAATATGCGCGTGTCCGAGGTGCAAAACACCGTGACCTGGCAAGCGCCCCAGCTCGCACAAATGGCCGCGGTGGCGACTCAGGCCGATGCCAACGCGTTGGTGGCGATCTATGGTGCGAGCCTGTACAACGACGTCTTTGGCAGCACCAAACGCCGCTGGATCACGCAGTTGGAAATCAGCGCCGATGGCAAGAAAATGATTGCCACGCTGGGCCACACCGCTGATCCGGCGGACGTGGATTCTGGTGGATTCAATTATGGATTCCGTGTGTGGACGAGCCCGCTGACCGCCGCGCAACTGGCGAGCTATGCGGCCAGTGTCAATGAGCAGGCTGTGCCTTCGAATGGCACCCAGTTCGCCACCAAGTTCACGTCGCAGCCCATGGCCAAGGTGGTCGGCATCTACTCGTGGACAAATGGATCCGGCCAACTGCAGACGATCAACACCAGGGCCAGTGCGCTGAACATGAGCACGTCACAGCAGGTCACCTTGACCCGCCATGCCACGACCATTGAATTTGCCGCGCCAGCCGGCGCTGTTGCCGGTACCAAATATGTGGGTGCGACAGTCACTTTGCCCACTGATGCCTCTGACTCGACCAAGACCGCGTCCGTGCAGATGCCCGTCGCCTTGCTGTGGCTGGACTCGCCGAGTACCGGTACGCAGATCGATCAGGCGCGCCTGAAGTGGGCGCAGGATGCACTCTATGTCTGGCAGCAAAAGGGCTTTTCTTGGGCGTGGCATAGCGAGGATACCGGTGGCCCTGTCGCCGCTGTCATGTGGCGTCCTTCCAAGGATATTGGCGAGTTGTTGAGCGTGGCCGCCAGCGGGCGCCACATTGCCAAGCGCACCAGCTAAGTCAAACCCAATCCAACAGGTAGGAATACATCATGGACCAGCAACGTAGAAAGCTATTGATCGGCGTTTCGACACTGCCCTTGGGCTTGAGCGCGTGTGGCGGCGGTGGGGACGCCGCTACCAACACCGCCACGAGCCACGAGGGCATGGCCACCGCAGCCTCGGTCAGGCCTAGCAGTGGCCCGTATATCGAGATATCGGCCCAAGGGCTGAGCCTGAACAGCAGCGATTGGCAGTACAACATTTTTCCGAGTCCCAACCCGTTCCGCTATATGGTGCCGCCCGTCAACCGGATTCATGCGGTGTCGGCCAATGGCGGGGCGCGGTACGTGGAAATCAATGACGTCATCGTTGTCAATGGCGTCACGTACTCGCGTTCGTTGTGGATGCGCTTGTCGGCGCCGACCACCATCAACGGTACTACGTTCTCGCTGACCAACGCGGGCAACGCAGGGCTCCTGACTTCCGTCATGCTGGGAAATCCGGCAAGTTACAAGCAGTACACACTGTCCAATGGCTCGGTGGGCCTTGTTCAGGTTGGCACGAGCGACCAGTACTCCCTGACCTTGACAGACCTGTACGGCGCTCCCGCGACCAATCAGGTGCTCAGTGGCTCCGTGGTTGCTTCGGTGGACAACCAGGCGAGCAGCACCAACTTGCAGGTGCAGACGCCCAATGGGGGCGTGGTGATCACCCTGGCTCAGCAAGACGTCGCGTGGATCTGAGGCCGATCGGCTGATTGCCTCCAGGGGCAGGCTTGTGTATCTTGCAAGCCTGTCTATCAACTATTTTGGAGTGCACGCACCATGGGCCTTCTTGATTCAATCGTCGGGCAGGTCGCCGGCGCACTTGGCGGTGGCGTTACTGGTGGTACGGGCCAGCAGCCTGGCGGCTTGCTGGAGGCCGTCACCGGTTTGCTCAACAACCCGCAGACCGGTGGGCTGCAAGGCCTGATCCAGGCGTTCGAGCAGCAGGGCCTGGGCCATGTGATCGGCTCGTGGATCGGTACGGGTCAGAACCTGCCGATCTCGGCCGATCAGCTGCAAGCGGTGCTGGGCAATGAGCAGCTGCAGGCCATGGCGCAGAAGCTGGGCTTGTCCACGCAGGACATCGCCAGCCACCTGTCGCAACTGCTGCCCCAGGTGGTGGACCATGTCACCCCGAATGGCGAGGTGCCGCAGGGTGATGTGCTCCAGTCTGCGCTGGGCAATGTGCTGGGCGGGCTGTTCGGCAACAAGCCCGCCTGACCAAACCCTGACTGGTTGGCTTACTGCGTCGACAAGCTCAAGCCCGCGTGCTCACGCAGCGGGTGGAAATGCACCAGCGGGTGGCGCTCGGCCGTGAGCCTGAGGTCGTAGGTCGAAGTCATCATGTAGGCCAGCGTGTCGGCTGCGTCAAGTGCCAGCTTGCTGGCGTTCTCGTCGGTGAACTTCTTCAAGGCCTCGGGCGTGTCGGCCGTGATCCAGCGTGCGCCCACAAAGCGGCAGGGCATCAGGCGGATGTCCACGCCGTACTCGGCCTTGAGGCGGTGTTGCACCACTTCGAACTGCAGCTGGCCGACCGCGCCCAGCAGCATCGCGCCGCCCACCTCGGGTCTGAAGACCTGGATGGCGCCTTCCTCACCCAGTTGCAGCAAGCCGGCTTGCAGCTGCTTGCTCTTCATTGGGTTGGCCAGCTCGACCGCCTGGAAGAGTTCCGGCGCGAAGAAGGGCAGGCCGGTGTACTGCAGGTTGATGCCATCGGTGATGGTGTCGCCGAGTTGCACGCCGCCGTGCGTGGTGAAGCCGATGATGTCGCCAGCGAAGGCCTCGTCCACCGCCTCGCGGCGTTGCGACAGGAAGGTCACCACCGAGGTCGGGCGCAGCTCCTTGGCGCTGCGCTGCACCTTGAGCTTCATGCCCGGTTCGTACTTGCCCGAGCACACGCGCACGAAGGCGATGCGGTCGCGGTGCGAGGGGTCCATATTGGCCTGCACCTTGAACACCACGCCGGAGAAGTTTTCCATCTCGGGCGCGATCTCCTTGTGTGAGCCGTCCTTTTCGGTGCTGAAGCGCGGGCGGGGCGAGGGGGCCAGGTCCACGAGGGCGTCGAGCACCTCCTGCACGCCGAAGTTATTCACGGCTGAGCCGAAGAACACGGGTGTCTGCTTGGCAGCCAGGAACTGTTCGATGTCGAAGGTGGGCGCGGCCTCGGCCATCAGTTCCATATTGGCCTCGGCCAGCTCCCAGTCGTGGCCGAAGCGCGCATGCAGCTTGTCGCGCTCATCGAGCGAGACCACGTCGTACTCGTCGCTGCGCTTGTCTGCACCAGCTTCGAACAGGCGCATGTTCTTGGTGCGCAGGTTGACGATGCCGCCGAACTGTTTGCCTTGCCCCACCGGCCAGGTCATGGGCACGCAGGGCATGCCCAGCTCCTGCTCGACCTCATCGAGCAGCTCCAGCGGGTCGCGGCCTTCGCGGTCCATCTTGTTGACGAAGGTGATGATGGGCGTGTCGCGCTGGCGGCAGACCTCGATCAGGCGCTTGGTCTGGGCTTCCACGCCGTTGGCTGCGTCGATCACCATCAGGGCCGAGTCCACGGCGGTCAGCACGCGGTAGGTGTCTTCCGAGAAGTCCTTGTGGCCCGGGGTGTCCAGCAGATTGACCACGTGCTCGCGGTACAGCATTTGCATCACCGAGGACGCCACAGAGATCCCGCGCTGCTTTTCGATCTCCATCCAGTCCGAGGTGGCGTGGCGCGAGGCCTTGCGGCCCTTGACGGCCCCGGCGATGTGGATGGCGCCCGAGAACAGCAGCAGCTTCTCCGTCAGCGTGGTCTTGCCGGCATCGGGGTGGGAAATGATCGCGAAGGTACGGCGACGGCCGGTTTCGGTGGCGTAGGGCGAGGACACAGGAAGGCTCCGACGGGCACGGTCCACAAACCATGTGACCGTGCGAAGGCAGCAATGCTAGTCGATTAAGTTCGATGACTTGGCATTCCTTGCGCCCAAGCGGCCTGATTTCGGGGGTAAAAATCCACCTTTGTCGGAAGAATCCTCAGAACCATGAACGCTAACCCACCGCAGCCAGACGCCGGTCGAATGGGTGATGTACAGGCATCGCCCTTGCCCTTGGGCTTTGTACTGGCGGATTTTCAGATCGAGCGCGTGCTTGGGGAGGGCGGCTTTGGCATCGTCTATCTGGCCACCGATGTTCACCTCAAGCGCCCGGTGGCCATCAAGGAGTTCATGCCCACCTCCATGGCCAATCGCGCGCCAGATTACTCCGTGGTGGTGCGTTCCCAGCGCGATCAAGAGACATTCAGCCTGGGCTTGCAGAGCTTCATCAAGGAGGCCATTACCCTCGCGCAGTTCGACCACCCGGCACTGGTCAAGGTGTTTCGCTTCTGGGAGGAGCGCGGAACGGCTTATATGGTGATGCCGTATTACGAGGGGCAGACGCTCAAGTCCTGGCTCCGGTCGCAGGCCCAGACGCCATCGGAAGACTGGCTCAGGCGCTTGCTCCACCCTTTGCTGGCCGGGCTGGCACACCTGCACGAGCAGGGTTGCCTGCACCGCGACATCGCGCCCGACAACATCCTGCTGTTGCAGGGCGAGCGCCCATTGCTCATCGACTTCGGTGCGGCCAGGCAGGTCATGGCCGACAAGACACAGGCCTTGACCGTGATCCTCAAGCCTGGCTATGCGCCGATCGAGCAGTATGGCGAGGCCACCTTGAAGCAGGGGCCCTGGACGGACATCTACGCCTTGTCGGCCGTCTTGTATTGCGCCGTGACGGGCAAGCCGCCTGTGTCGTCCGTCTCTCGGGTGCTCAATGATGATTTGACACCAGCCACGTTGGCTGGGCGAGGGCGTTACAGCGAGGCCTTTTTGCGCGTCATTGACGCAGGCCTGGCGGTCAAGCCTCAAGATCGGCTTCAGAACGTGGCGGCCTTCAGTGCCTTACTTGAGGGCTGCGCGGCCATCGTGCCGTCAGCCGCAGCGACGCCAGCCGACCGGGACGATGAGCGAACCGTGGCGTTCGCTCCGCCGCCTCGGCCTCAGTCTGAGCCTCAATCGCCGCAGGCATCCACAACTGGCCAGCGCAAGCTCATGTGGGTTGCCGTGGCATTGGCGGCCCTGGGGTTGATCGGTGCCTCGGTGGCCTATCTTCGTCGGCCCGCCTTGCCTCCGGTATCCCTTGCGCCGGTTCCCCAACATGCGCCGCCGCCACAGGCCATGGCCGTGCCCTCGACCCCTGCCGAGCCGCAGGTCACGGTGGTCATCCCGGCTACACCAGCGCCTGTGCTCGCACCTGCACCCGTACCCACACCTGCGCCGCCACAGCCACCGCAGCCCATCGCCAAGCCGCCAGTCTCTGTGGCGGTCACGGCACAGCGCACCAAATCTGACAAGGCAACGAAAGACCATCAACAAGAGTGCGCACGGCTTTTGCAGGCCTGGTCCATGGGGCAGGACGTTGAGGGCAACGAGCAAAAATTGGCGGCACTGCACTGCAAGTGACTTGCGTCATGGCGCTGGCAAACTAGGGGGAGGTTGTTGACAAGAATCTCGTGGGATGACACCTTAGCGCCGCCTTGACTCCTGCTGACAGGGGTCTGGAGAAATGGGGTGAAGGGAGCTGAGCACGCGGGTCGCCCGCGTCCAAGCAAGCAGGCCGCGGCATGTTCGTGGCGGTGCACCGTTGTCATGCTGCGCCATCCCCGAAAGATTCAGTCTGTGGGGGTGCGAGCGTGCGATACAAGCTTGACAGTTTCTTGATCCGTGGCGTCAGGCCTTTGGCTGCCTTGTTGAGTGTCACCGGTCTTTTGACTGCTTGTGGCGGAGGCGGCGGTGCCGGGGGCAGCAATGGCACCGGTACCCAAAACACCTACTTGTCTGTGCAGGCACAGGATGCAAACGGTGACGCGCTGCACTACCAGTGGCGTGTGACAGGGGGCGTCATCGAGAACACCGATGCTAATGAGGTGCGCTGGAGTCTGCCCAAGGGGCCGGGGCTTCATTTCGCCTATGTCATCGTCTCGGATGGCAAAGGCGGCTACACCGAGCAGCAGTACGCGGTCAGCTCGGATGCCCTCCAGATTCCCGCTGACGAGCCGGCGCCGGTCACCAACACCCCGGCCGCCGTGACCGAGTTTGCCGGCGGCAGTTCGCAGCTGACGCTGACCAGCCCCGATACCTTGAGCTTCCTGCCACCAGGTGGCGGTGCCCGTTTGCCGCGCACGGTCTACCTGCCCGACATGCAGGTGCGCGTCTTGAACGGCGGCACCGTCGTGGCCACGGGCACCACGGATCTGTTTGGGCATCTCAACGCACCCAAGCTGGCCACGGGCAACTACACGGTCAAATGCACTTCCCTGGCCGGGCACACTGAACGCGACTGCGGCACTCTCAGTGTGGGCACCGATGCGGATCAAGCCTTTCTGCAGCCCACCTTGCCTGGTACCCAGAACCTGCGCCTGTTTGGTCACGTGGCCCTGAGCGATGGCAGTGTCTGCGGCATCCGCAACAGCTTCGCCGGACTGGAATCCGCGGCGACGGTGCAGTTGCTTCAAAGCGATGACACCGTGCTGAGCACGCCCATCCGTGTCAACGCCTATGGGGATTACGCCATCGATGCCGCTGTGGCTGTCAATGCGGCCTTGAAGTTGCGGGTTCGGTGCGAAGCCTTGTCGCTAGACTGGACCGTGCCCAGCGATGGCAGCGGCTATGCCAGCGCCCGGCCGATTGAGCTGTCTGGCGTGCTGCCCAACACCAGGCCGACAGTGCAGCGCATGTTGGCCGTGGGGCCAGATGGCAATGTGCGTGGCCAGGCCGTGTTGCCTGACAGCACGGCCCACTCCGCCAGCCTGCCGAGTGCGGAACAGTTTCTGACCTACAAGGGGCAGGACAGCCGGCAAAGCAGCTGTGCCTACTACAAGTCGTTTGGCGCGGTAGGTGCGTGTGACAGCCAGGGCAACCCCACCGCGGCCATCTCCTTCAATGACTGGAAGCGTGCCAGGAAGCTCGCGCCCTACAACGGCTTGAACGCCGAGACCAGTGCCACCTATGTCAACAAGATGGACCTCAATCTGGTGCGCCGGATGGTGGCAACAAAGGTCGCCAGTAACGATATTGCCTTTTATGTCTGCAACCACCCTGGTCCCTTGACCACGGCCCAGTTGGAGGTGGACCAGGTGATCGACACGGCCTTGTCCGACCTCAAGCAGGTTGCCTGCGTGGCCATGGAGTTCGCCGTCACACCTGGCACCAACAACAATCAACCCTTCACCAAATTCCTTACCTTTGGCCCGGACGGCCGTCTGATGCTGTCCATCAACCTGGACGGGCGAGGTGAGAAGTTCATGCCGGGTGCTTGCGTGGCCTGCCATGGGGGCTCGCAATACCGAGGCAGCTTTCCCTCCATCGGTACACCATCGCCCAATCTGGGTTCGAATTTCCTGCCCTTCGACACCGGCAACTTCCTGTTCTCGTCACGCTCCGACCTCACCGAGCCCATGCAAAGTGCGGCCATCAAGGCCTTGAACTATCTGGTGAAAGACACGGCAACGGTCACGCAGCCGGGCGGGGCTATCACGGCCTTGGTCGATGGGTGGTACAGCAATGGCACATCGGGCTCGCTCGACAAAGACTATGTGCCCAGTTACTGGGCCAACAATGTCACGCCGGGCGCGGCCGCCTTCTACAAAGGGGTCGTGGCGCGTTCGTGCCGGACCTGCCATGCCGCCATGCGTGACCAGTTCAACTGGGACAGCCACCCGCCTTTTGGATCGTCCTACCTGTGCGGCGGCTCGCGCGATCTGGCGCTCAATGCCGTCATGCCGAACGCGCTGATCACAGCCGACCGCTGGATCCAGAACATCCAGAACGACGCGACACTCAGCGCACTGACCTTGAGCTTCCTGGGGTGCACGAGCCCTTCGCCAGATCCTGTCTACCCACGTCGCTGATCGGCGTTTCATCCTTAGGCCCATCAACATGATCCGACCTTTCACTTCATACAAGCCGCTGCTGGTGATGCTGGCGATGAGCTTGTCCGCCTGTGCGCCCTTGAAATCCGATCGGCCCGAAGCGCAGGCCGGCAGCACCGAGGCTGGCCAGGACACCGCCACGGTCACACCCGGTGCGGCCGTACACAGTTCACCCCAGCCACGCCCGACGACGCCCGTCGAGCCCAGCGCGATGACGCCTGTGCCGGCTGTGTTCGAGGACGCCGTGGCCAGGGCCAGCGAGCAGCTCTTTCGGGATGCCGAAGCCACGCTGGGCAAGGAGAGCCGCACGCTGGTGATCGACCCCTTGATTGACGCGAACACCGGCGCCCAGACCGTCAGCACGGCCAAGATGGGCTCACAGCTGGAGTCGGCCATCAAGCGCAGGCATGCTGAATGGCAGGTGCAACCCTTGACCCGTCAGGCACTGGCCTCGCAGCCCTTGCTGCTCATCGGCACCCTCACACCGGTGAACACCGATCCGGCCTATGACACCCAGCCCGATGCGTTCCGGATCTGGTTGACCCTGATCGACCTCAAGACCCGGCGCGTGGTGGCCAAGCGCCTGGACCGGGCCACGGTCGGCAGCGTGAACCCCGAGCCGCTGGCCTATTACAAGGACAGCCCGACCTGGCACAAGGACAAGACGGTGTCGGCCTACATCAACTCCTGCCAGAAGAACACCCAGGTCGGCGATCTGGCGGACCCTGACTACATGGCCCACCTGCCGGCTGCGGCCGTGATCAACGAGGCGACCATGGCCTACGGAGAAGGCAAGCTGCCGCAGGCCAACAAGCTCTACAAGGAGGCGGCCACCATTGCGGACGAAGGCGATCTGCGCGTGCTCAATGGCTTGTACCTCACCAACTGGCAGCTTGGGCAGAAGGGCCTGGCGCGTGATGCCTTCTACAAGATCGTGGCGTCTGGCATTGATGCGCGCAAGCTGCCGATCAAGCTGCTGTTTCAGCCCGGGCGCACCACCTTCACCAACGTGGGTGACCTGCCAGACCAGTACGCCTTGTGGCTCAACGCGGTGGCCGAGCAAGCCACCCACTCCGACGTGTGCATGAAGATCGTGGGGCACACAAGCCGTACAGGTAGCGCCGCACTCAATGAGTCCTTGTCAAGAAGGCGTGCGGAAGCGATTGAAAAGCTGCTGACCCAGAAAAGCCGTGTGTTGGGCGCGCGCCTGAGTTCGGACGGCGTGGGCTCACGCGAGGCCTTGATCGGCTTGGGGACCGACGACCTGCGTGATGCACTGGATCGCCGGGTCGAGTTCAGGGTCGTGGACTGCGGCTGACGCGTGGCGCCGGGCAAGAAGCATTTGAATGCAGGGAGCGGGAACATGACAAGGTCTTCAAGTCTGCCCATGTGGCGAGCCTGGTTGATGCGGGTGTGGTGGGGGTACGTGGCCGTGGTCTTGATGGCTGGGGCGGGTGGTGTGCATGCAGACACCTTGGCGATACCAGCGGCTTACTCAAGCAATTGCGCGAGCTGTCACAGCCCGAAGCAGACAGAGCCGCCTATGCTCCCCAGCGACAGTTCTCGCTACGGCAAGATTCTGAGTACGGCGGACTACTTGGCCAGCGAGAGCAACCTTCGCGATGCCGTTTTGAACAACGCCAACATGACCTTCCGGGATGCTCATGGGGCCGTCACCTTCAGCCCGGTCAAGGACATGTCGGTTACGGATCTGGAGTCGATCAGGCAATACCTGATCAGCTACAGAGACGGCAGCGTCACGGCCAGCGTCACCGCGTTTCCGCCCACGGGGGTGGGCGCCCAAAGTAGCGAAACGCGCGCGGTGACCTTGTCCAATTTCCGCACCAAGGCGGTTCCCTACGCCTTCGCTCTTCAAGGAGACAACCCGGGGGACTTCAGCGCCACCGCCGATGCGTCGTCGAGCCCATGTGCAGGGCAATCGGTTCCGGCTTTCGGCAGTTGCACGGTCACCTTGTCGTTCAAGCCAACGGCCAAGGACACCCGCAAGGCAACGCTGCATGTGAGCTTTCCGGTGGCATCGCCGGACCCCTCGCCCATCTCTCGCGACATCGACCTTAGCGGATCAGGGCAAGTGCTCGCGCCCGTGGTGAGCTTCCCGGCCAGCCTGCCTTTTTCAGCCGTGGTTGGCAGTACGTCCGACGCTGGTACGTTCCGCCTGACCAACAATGGCAATGCACCTTTCAAGCTTACCCAACTCAGCTTCACGGGTCCGCAGGCTTCCGAATTCAGCCTTGATGGCAGCAGCACCTGCATGTTGGATACATCAGCTGCGCCCAAAAGCTATGGCAGTGGCGAATATTGCGACCTGACGCTCCGCTACACGCCTGCGGCCAAGGGAGCAAGCCTGGCTTACCTGGTGGTGACCCACAATGCGTCAGGCAGCCCCACCAGCATTGCATTGAATGGTACGGCGACCGAACCACTCAAGCCCGCTCTCAGCCTGAGTGTGTCGGCGATGAGCTTTGCCGACCAGGTTGTGCTGACCAACAGTCCCTCGCAGACTCTGACCATCACCAACAAGAATGGTCAGGCGCCGCTGATCTTGAGCAATTACGCGATGTCAGGTGATGGCAGCTTGGACTACAGCTTGTCCACATCAAGCTGCTATGTCGGGACACCGATTGCAATAGATGGCTTCTGCACGATCTCGGTGACGTTCTCACCCCGGTCGATAGGGCTGAGCAAGGCCACCATCACCATCACCTCGAATGCACCGACGGCCAGCGTGTCGCTCCAAGGATCAGGCAAACCCAAGCCAGCCCCTGTGGCGACCTGGTCGAGCCTCACGCTGCCATTCGGCGCCCAGACGGTGGGTGGCATCTACCCCACGCGCAAGCTGACCTTGACCAATACGGGCACCGCCGACTTGTTGATCTCCTCGGTGAGCGTCAGCGGTGCCGGGTTCAGCTTGGACAGCCAGAACTGCCCGGCCACCTTGACGCAGACCGCATCGTGCACGGCTTCCGTGCGATTCGATCCAACAACCGCGGGCGCCAGCTATAGCGGCAACCTGACTGTCAGCAGCACGGCTGCGGGCATCAGTCAAAGTGCGGCGCTCACCGGGCAAGGCGTGGCCTATACGGTGCCGGTGCTGAGCTGGAACAGCGATGCCCCGATCATCTTCATGGGCATCCCGGTGGGCACCGTGTCGCTGGAGACGAAATCGTTGACCTTGACGAATCATGGCCCCGGTGGCGCCAAGCTGACCTTGCTCAATGTCATCGGCCCGAACGGTGCCGACTTCTCTGCGGCAGGCGCATGCGTGGCTGATCTGCAGATGCTTGAGGGCGATACCTGCCAGGTGACCTTGACCTTCGTGCCCTCTGGTGCAGGTATTCGCCAGGGCTCGCTGCAGTTGGTCGCTGCAGGCTCTACGCCTTCGCTGCTGTCCATCAGCGGTGTGGGTGTGGGTAGCGCCGGCTCGGGGGGCTCTGGTGCGGGCTCGTCCTCCAGCACGCCAGGCCTGACCTTGTCTGCCAGCGCCCTGACCTTCGGTGGGACCCAGAACGGGAGCCCATCCTCGCCTCAGCAACTGACCTTGAGCAACACGGGTGCCGTGGTGATGCAAATTACCTCGGTGACATCCGACACCGGCGCGTTCCGGGTTGGCCAGGGCACCTGTCCGAGCACACCCTTCAGCCTGTCGCCGGGTGGCGCATGTCAGGTGAACGTGGTCTTTGCGCCCGCCAGCGCGGGCACCAGCGCAGGCACCTTGTCGATTGCCACCGATCAGGCTGCGCAACCCAGCACGGTGCCTTTGAGTGGCACGGGCACGGATGCGCCCAAGAGTTCGGGCGGCGGGTGCACGATGACAACGGGTCGCGCTGACTGGGATCCCACCCTGTGGCTCCTTGCTGCGGGGGCGGCCTTGCTGCTGGGGCGCAGGGCCTTGCGATGCCAAGCCGATCGCGCCGAGGATTCATTGTGATGTGCAGGCTGATCGAGGCCGGTCAGCGCCGCATGTGGCTGTTCAGTCTGGCTCCGCTGATGCTGGCCGTGGTGATCGGCCTGGCGCCAACGGCCATGAAGCGGGTCCTGCTCCTGCTGGTCTTTGCCCCCATCGCAGAAGAAATCGTGTTTCGGGAAGGCATGCAGCAATGGCTTTGGCGGCGCGGTTGGTCGGCGCGGGCCGCCATGCTGGCCGTAACCCTGGCCTTTGGCCTGGCGCATGCGTGGACGCGATCCCCTTTGCTGGGGCTGGCGGTGTTGCTGCCTGCGCAGGCGCTGGGATGGCTCTACACGCGAACGGCCAGCTTGTGGTTCTGTGTGCTGGCGCATGCCGCCATGAACGCTGTCTGGCTGATGTGGTGTGGCGTCGAGGCTTGACGCGTATTTTCTGAATGGGGTTTCACTCATGACACGCACGGTTCGAACCGCCACATGGCGTGGTGTGCAGGGTCTTCTGGGGCTGATGGGCATGACCTTGAGTTGGCATGCCCAGGCACAGCAGCAAGCGCCCACGGTGATTTACGGCATCCTGGATATCGGGTTTGGCCGCTACCAGGCCAGCGGCCTGACTCGGACGACCGAGGTGCGCAGTGGCCAGATGGCGGCCAGCCGGATCGGCTTCACGCAAAAGGAAGATCTGGGTGATGGCGTCTTCGCAGGCTACACGCTGGAGTCCTTCCTGAGGCTGGACACGGGGGCCTCGGGACGCAACGACACCGACCCGTTCTGGTCCCGAGAGGCTTTTGTTCAACTGGGCTCCAGCAAGCTGGGGTCGGTGCGCATGGGCCGCATGTCGACTCCGCTGTTTGATGCCACGGCACGGTTCAACGCCTTCGGTGCGTCGCCAGGGTTTTCGCCAGCGCTGCGTCACACCTTCGCCAGTGGCGTGCTGGAAAGCGTCCAGGGGGACCAGTACTGGAATTCGTCGATTGCCTACGTCTCACCAAACGTCGAGGGCTTCAGCCTCAAGGCCATGCACGCCTATGAGCCGAATGGCGCCAACCGAGGCAATTCCTCTGTCGGTTTGACATATTCGCGGGGCTTGGTGGCGCTGGCCGTGACAGCGCAAACCGTGCGCATCGATTCACGCCAGCCAGACGGCAGCAGCGAGGGGGCGTGGCAGATCGCGGGTTCCTACAACGCCGGCTTTGGCCGTGTGTTTGCCTTGTATGGCCAGAATCAAGATTCAGGCTTCGATGTGGCGAGCAAAGTGATGAGCGTCGGCTGCACGATCAGACTATGGGAGGGTAATGTGCTGGCTCAGTTCGCGCAAACCAATGCGCAGGGCGACGCCATCGACCGCCAGCACCAGACCATGAGCCTGGGTTACGACTACGAGCTTTCCAAAAGGCAGGATGTCTACCTGGTCATGATGAGGGACCAGATCCGGCTGCAGCCAAATGGCCTGACGCTGGCAACCGGGATCCGTTATCTGTTCTGAATCGGTCAGATTTGGTTGCATTTGGTGACATGTGCGCCGAGTTTTTTGATGAGTTAGGGATTGGCTTGCGCATGGCATTCCCCAACACTCACGGATTGGCATGTCAAATCGCAACAACGACCTTCGTATCATGGGAACCGTAGAGCCCCCTCCCCTGGGTACCTTCAAAATCCTGCTTGTGGACGACCACGACCTCGTCCGCGTGGGGTTGCGCACTGTCCTCAACGAGGTCGAGGACATGAAGATCCAGTGGCTGGAGGCCGACAACCTGCATGACGCCATGCGCATGTACGGGGCCGAACCCGACATTGCCCTGGTCCTGCTGGACCTCAATATGGCCGACTGCAAGGGCTTGCAGGGCCTTCGCCAGTTCATCGAGGCCTACCCGCAGGCGCGCGTGGCCGTCATGAGCGGCACGCAAGACGAATTCGTGATCGGGCAGGCCAAGGGCCTGGGCGCGGTGGGCTATCTGCCCAAGGCCTATTCGCCTTCGCTGACGCGCTCCAGCATCGTCGGCATGCTGACCGAGTATTCCTATGCGGCGGCCGTGGCCGCGCCGACGGGTGCCACGGCGACGCGTTTCCCGAGAGCGCCTTCGGCCTCCAGCTATGACCGCGTGGCCGAGCTGGGCCCGCGCCACCTCGAAATCCTGGAGCTGGTGCTTTCCGGCTGTTCCAACCAGGAGATCAGCAACTCCACCAAGCTGTCGCTGGGCACGGTCAAGAACTATGTCTCGACCATCCTGCTGGCTCTGGACGTCAAGTCGCGCTCGCACCTGATCAGCCTGTTCCGCTGAGCCGGCTGACTTCGCGTGAGCTACCGCATTGCCCAGGACTCGGGGCTGGACGAGTTTGACCGTCTGGCCGAATCCAGCCAGCAACGCAACGACCTGCTGCTGGCGCAGGTGCACGCGCTCTACACGACGAGTTGGTTCACCTCGGTGGGCGCCATCGTCACGGCCGTGACCTTCTGGGTGGCCTATCTGTACTACACCGGCAACCAGCGCGTGCTGATCTGGGCGGCGCTGGTGCACGTGGCCCAGGTCTCGCGCCTGCTCAATGCCTGGTCTTATCACCGGGACGAGCGCGCCTGGCAGCGCATGAACGTCTGGCGTCTGCGTTTCATGGTTGGCCTGCTGGCCTCGGCCCTGGCCTGGGGTTCGGCGCCGCTTTTCGTGCTGCCCACGCAGGACCTGGCCGCCGTCTGCCTGATGATGCTCGTGATGCTGGGCATGGGCTCGGCGGCCATCGGGGCGGTGGTGGCCTACCGGCCGGCGATCTGGATGTGGCTGGTCCCGCTGCTGCTGCCGCTGCCCG
>Ga0194137_10000654_pt1 | contig 22298 bp, 26 predicted proteins | sample TARM_MetaG_T3_14_FD_134025 | JGI IMG/M metagenome (GOLD analysis project Ga0194137, IMG submission 134025) | Freshwater microbial communities from Pennsylvania, USA, analyzing microbe dynamics in response to fracking - TARM_MetaG_T3_14 (version 2) | ecosystem: Environmental > Aquatic >... | reverse complement strand
GTGCTGCCGGCAGCACCTGCCCTCCTTTTCATGGCGGGCTCCTGAATCGCACTCAGTCGTCTCCTGCGCTTGAGAAATTTCAAATAAACATCCAAGTACGATTTTTCCTACCTGCAAAGACAGACGATTCCGATTCTCCTTCTCCGCGAGCTTGGATATATTTCTTGCAACGCGGCGGATGCCGCTCTTGATCAACGCAATGCATAACAACATCGATAAGGAGGCTCCGATGAGCGATGAAGCAGATGTCGCAAATGACAATATTGAACGCAACCGCATGGCGGCAATCGAGGCATGCCGGCGACAGCCGACCTTGCCTGCGAAAGGCAGCTGCTGGTTTTGCGAGGAGGCGCTTCCCCCGAACCACAAATTCTGCGACAGCGACTGCGCAAGCGATTACGAGCTTGAGCAAGCGGCCTGGGCGCGCGCCGGCCGGCCGCGAGGTCCGGGCGACGTGTACGCCGAGCAGTAGCAAAGGAATTGATGCGCTGTGACTAAAACGCTGCTGCCGGCCTTCTTTCCACGAAGTCGGCAGCCTGTAGCAATACTATTTCCCCGGTGGCAGGCGGCCTAACAGTTCCAGGCGTCCTGCCTGATCCATGCGCGCAATCAGCATTTCTCCGGACGACAGCGACTCGCCGGTCAATGCCTGTATGTTCTGCTGATGCGTGACCAGCACGAGATTGCCCTTCAGGCCGGAACGCGGGATGGCGCGCATCGCGCCTGCGGTTTTCGCCTCCGCCTTCTTTGCATCGTCATTGAAGATCGAATCCAGTACGGGCATTGTCTTCAGGTTCTCGAAGGCAAGCAAGGCCGTGTCGATGCATCGGCACCAACGGCTGGTCCAGACCTCTTCCACCGGAATCGCCTTGTCGCGGAAGATCTTGCCTATCCGCCTCGCGTCATCACGGCCCTGCGCCGACAGATTGCGCTGCGTGCTGCAGTCGCCAAGCATGAAATTCGGCGGATCGCCTATGCCGGAAACCGTGACCGCATGACGCATCAGAATGACATGTCCACCCTGCCGCAGCTTGGCCCAGAGTGCTTCATCGGCTCGAGCCTGCGGCGCCGCAAGAGTCATCAGGGCCAGCAAGATAAGGCCGAAAGGGAAACGGAACATGGAATTGGACAGCATCGTCATTGCATTCTCCACTACGCCAGGTTGCAGGATAGGGCATGATTAAGCCAGCGATATTGGCCTTCGTCACAAGGTTTTCCATGACGCGCCGCCTGCTTCGAACATGAGCCTTCCTACATGATCATGGGATTGCGGAATCGCGCCATTGCGGTTAGCTTCCTGACTACTGGGATAAACGACGATTAAAACTATATGTATGGCTTTGAACTATGTAGAAAATACCAGGAGGCAATCAACAGGGCAGACTTGGAACAGACCATGGCACTGTTTGCCGACGAAGCCGTCGTCAGCGCTCCGCTGACCGGACAGTCCACGGCACTCAAGTTTCATGAATGGCTGCTGGGCACGACCAAGGAAACGATCACACGCCTGCGGCGCGTTTTCCAGGCACTGGACAACAGCTCCACTCTGGCCATGCAGCTGCACTACACATGGGTGTTAAGCAATGGCAAGACGCTCGAATTCGACGGCATGATGATTTTCGAGTTTTCTGCCGACCAGTTATCGATCTGCAAACTGACCATCATTTACGATACCGCCCCCATCCGGACGCACGTATCGCAGGGCGCTCTTGCTGCCATCCGCTAGCGGCCGATAGCAGCCGCGCACCGCCGTTACTGCCTTCACTTATGGATCCGGCCCGAAAAATGAACCATTTTTCGGACCGGATCTATAGGCAGCGGGCCCTCCCCTGCCTCGCCATGTGCGCAGTTATTGTCTTTTATGCATTTATTGTTACATCGGGTAACATTCTTGCGTCAACTATTCTTTTGACAAGCGCGTTTCCTAACGAGCAATCGCTCCGTTGGCTTGCCTGCCGGACAGCAAGCGAAGAAGTCGGCAAAGCTTGAAGGACGACTGCTCAACTCGGCTGCAGCCTCGTGTTGGCGATATTGCCAGACACCGCAGCCTGAACAGTATGGAATCGAAGTGGAGACGAATATGGAACACAGCAGGGTCAAAGAGCAACTGGCACGTGTCGAACAGTCGATCGGCGTAGCCAAGGAAATGTGCGAACGCCATATGGATGGCCGTGTCCAGACTTATCTGAAGAGCCTGAACCGCGATTCTGCCCATCTCAGGGTCATGCTGGACAATGGCCAGGCAGCAGCCCGTCTCGGCGATTATCTTGAACACCTCAGGACGACAGGCGCGCTTCTCATGCACAGCTGCGAGCAACCCCGCCATAAGGACACGCGTCATGCGCTCGAACAGTTGCACGACGAGTTGTTCATGCTGGAACAGTACCTTCAGTAGTTCTGCTTCCGGGACCATTCCGTCCCAAGCCAATCACCTTCCCCTTACACCGCTTTTCCTGTCAACGGTGCATCCGAGCCTGGCAGCAAAAGCGGTGGATCATCCACGGGTGTCGCAGGCCGCCAGCCTCCTCGCAGCGTTTCTCGTCCTGCGAGCATGCATCTAGACAAGCCGGCATGACGTGTTCGGCCAGAATTGAACATGCTTGCCTGCGCTTTGTCATAACTCCCTTTTCCAATTGCTGGATAATAGCGGTCCGCTAATTTTTTATGCCGTCATCGAGCCGCACGAATGGCCGATTGATATTTTTTGGAAGCAGATATTGAAGACAACACGAAACAAACGCTGGGATGGCAAGATCGACAATCTGCCGGTCGATTACTTGAATGGCGTATTGGAAAAAATGCAAGCCTACGGCGACCGCGTCCAGTTCTCCTACGTAGCCGGGGGCCCCCAGCCCGGATACCAGGTGATCAACCCGGTCGGCAAATCCATGGCGTTCGACCGCAACCACCATTTGCTGACTTTGCAGGGCGAGGAGTTCACCGGCCCCAATGCAACGGCCATCATGAGCCTTGAACAGGTGCAAAGACTGATCAGCGGCATCGGCATCGCGTCACGCACGGGAACGCGCGGCGTCAGGGTTGCGCGCAAGGCCGCTGGCGGCACCGGCGAGACCAAGACTGCCAAGGCGCGCCAGATGGACATGTACGCGGCACAGCGTTATGAATATTTCAGGAACAACCGTCAATCCCTGCCGCCTACGATCAGCGAGCATACCGAGGAAATCACCGAGCTCATGACCAAGGGAAAATCGGTCGAAGAAGCCTTCGGCGAAGTCGTGAGCAAGTATTACGGTTGAGTAGCCGCTGAGCCCTGCACTTTCAGAGCGTGCCTCAATACGCCGCGTCGCTGAGTCTGCATCAATGAACGCCCGCGACAAGCCGGAACCATCGCGGGCGTCATGCCCTGCCTACTTCAAGGGGTTGAGCACCCCGACCGCCGAAGACAGCGCGCTCGGCAGAATCAGGCTGATCGTCCTGTTCCAGTTGGCGAGCGGCGTGGCGGCAACATAAACCACATCCTTGGGCGAAAGCTCGAATCCTTCCGCCATTGCCATCGCCCCGGCCGTCCGGCCGTCGAGTTGATAGACCACCTGGTCCTGGCCGCTCTTGCGAATCACATAGATCTGGCTGCCATCACCCGACAGCGGATTGACGCCCCCTGACTCGCCAAGCGCTTCATTGAGCGTCAAACGTCCGTTGTACATGGTGAGCGCGCGCGGGCTTACGACTTCTCCCGAAACGAAGACTTTGCTTTCATCGCGCGACCGCACCCGTACCACGTCGCCGTCGGCTAGCATGATGCTGCCGGGATTGACTCCGCGCTGCACCAGCTGCGGCAGGTTGATCTGGTAATCCGTTCCGCCGCGGTTGATCACGATCTGGCTCTGATCTCCGTTGGGCATCACGCCGCCGGCACGATTGAGCGCTTCCATCAGGCTCATCGGAATGTCGTTGATCGCCTGCAGGCCGGCGTTCCTGACCTCGCCGTCCACATACACCCTCTTGCTGCGGAATGCCTGCACGCGCAGGGTAACGCGCGGCTGGCGAATGAATTTGGAGAGCTTTCCGATCAACAGACTGCGTGCCTGTTCCTGCGTCAATCCGGCCACTTTCAGGTTGCCGGCATAGGGAAACTGGATTTCACCCTGGTGATCGACAATGAAGCCTGGCGGCGGCGCGGTCGCAGTAAAGGTGGATGCGTCCGCTCCCGTTCCCGGCTGCATGCCGGCGGCGGTCGTCGCGCTGTCGGACAATTCGGGATGGTCCCAGACGACGATGGACAATACGTCACCGCTGTCGATCTTGTAAGGCACAGGCTTGCCTAGGAGCTTGCTGATATCCTGGCTGACCTGCTTCTCGCGCAGCGCGTTTTCCATCTTCACCAGTTGCGGCGTGATGGGCTTGAGAACAGGATTGCCCATGTCGGCGCCGGCAGCGCTTGTTTCCCCTGCGCCCGCAGATCCCTGCGTACCCGAATAATGCATGCCCGGTGCGACCGATGCGCACCCGGCGACAAGCCATGCTGCCGGTATAAGCACCGCGAGCGATCTCATAGATTTTCTGGCGTGGCGCAGCATCATCGTCTCCTATCCTTGCTTGATGTCCATATTGCGGCGGTGTCGCAATCGTCCGGCGTCATGTTTGAAGACGGATTCATTGCCTTTGAACACGGCACATATGAACTCTAGAATGGTGGCGTGGCGACGTGTTGAGTGTGATCAATCAGGCAATCCGAAGCCGCTCGGCCTGCAATGGCGGAAGCGTGCTCCACGTCGGCCTGCGGCGATCCGCGCCCAGACTGCCTTGATACCGCGCCCGGACAGCCGATGGTAAAAGGAATGCGCGCGCGGGACAGCACCCGAGATCAATAAAGATGCGTTATATTTCGCCACTCAATCGCCACGCGTGGCATTTTCAACAAAAGGGAGCATGAATGAACAAGAGTGAGATCGTCGACAAGATCGCCGCAGACCATGATCTGACCAAGGTAAAGGCGAAGGAGATCGTCGAACAGGTATTCGGCTTTGTCGGTACCGACCTGAAGAAGGAAGGACGCTTTTCCTTTCCGGATCTGGGCACCTTCACGGTAACCCAGCGCGCCGCCCGTACCGGCCGCAATCCGGCGACAGGCGAATCCATCAAGATCAAGGCATCCAAGAATGTCCGTTTCAAGGCTGCCCCCGCGCTCAAGGATCTGGTCGCAAAAGTCAAAGTCAAGTAACGCACGCATACCGGAGCGGCAGAAAGCCGGTTCCGGGCTCCTGCATACCCACTCCGCTTCTCTTGGCATCTAAAGCCTCGATCGAAATTCCCATTCGGCCGCATTCATGGTCTGACGCATGCCCGATGCCCCATGCATTGCCTCATCGTAGAGACTTAGCATAGTGTGACCTTCCCGCAAAAGCGTGAGCTGGCACGATACTGCATGCTTTCTCAGATGGAACAAGCGCAGTTCGCGGCGGTCTATCCCAGACATGATTTTTTTTTGCGCATGGAGCGGCAATGAAGTGGTATTACAGATGGAGGCTGCGCCGGGTCCGCGCAGAGATAGCCGCCTTGGAAGAAGCGACTCAGGCAAAACTGGTCGACACTTATACGCATCATTCAAGATTGCGGATCCTGCAAAGGATAGCGGAACGGCTGCAGGAAAGACTGGAACCGGATGGGGTCAAAGGTCGGCCCGGCAAGCAGGAGGATGAATCATCGAATAATTGATCTGGCGGTATGGCGGCGCTTTTCCGCCCGCCGCAGAAGTGGCAAACAAAAACGCGGCTCAAGGCCGCGTTTTTGTTTGCTGCTTTGTTTGATCCGTTACCTTGCCATCATGGCGCGGTCAGCGAGGAGTTCACATCCTGCCCCGTCCTCGCCTTCCATTGCGCAAAGCTCAAGGCTTCCCCATTGAAATTGGCAAAGATCGAAGACGAACTGGCATAGCGATTGCCGGAATAGCTGCCGAAGCGTGCTACGGCGGCGGTCCCCAGGTCGCTGCTGATCCGATACATTTCCTGTCTGCCGGTGGTGGTGAATGTATTGTCGATGAAAGCATTGTTCCTCACGACTGCAGCCGTTCCGGCTTCAACGATCTGAACATGCGCTTGCGTATTCCGGGCAAATACATTCGCAGTGACGGTGTTGTCATACCCGTTGAGGATCTCCATGCCGTTGCCGCTGCCGGTAACATTATTGCCCGAGACTGCCGTCCCGTTGGCGTAGTCGCCGAGATAGATTCCCCACGCGAGAATTTGCTGGGGCCCGACATCGCGTACCACATTATTTTCGATGCGGGTGTTGAGGCGAACGCGTTCCGGCGAAGATGTGAAGATACCGCCGCAGTCGGTCAAGGTTTGGCATGCGCCATCGACGGTATTTCCGGACACGACGCCATTACGGAACACGCGTATGCCGATGTAACCTGAATTGCTTACCTTGTTGTTCTGCACGACGGCGCCGTCGCTTGCCGTAAGGTTGATTGCGGCATGCGAGTTGGTCGGCATGCCGAAGCTTCCTGTCGCATCAATGGTCGAATTGACGATGCGTTCACCCCCGCCTCCCCATTTCACGGCAATCGCATCGTGCCTTGAATTGCGGATCGAGGACGCGTTCACCTGCAGACCGGAGCCGCCTGCGTTCTGGATACCGCTGCTTGAGGAATTGCGGATGTCGACATTGGTGACATTGAGGCCGGTGGCGCCGAGTGCATTGATGCCGTTCGCCGAACCGGAGATGGCAATGCCGTCGACCGTCACCGAACGGGAATTGCTCGCATCGATACCGTCCTTGTCGGGAGACGCCCATACGCGTCCTTCCGGAGATTTTCCGTCCGGCGCCCAGACATACAGCCTGCCGCCGCTGACCGCCCATTCGCCGGGCTCATCCAGCATCCAGAGCTTGCCTTCGACATAGAAGTCGACCTGGCCGCCCAGCGCGTAGTTTCCGAAATTGATATTGCCGGTGTTGGCAAGAGTCATCCTGTCACCGGAATAGGCTGTAATCCGCCGTGCCTCAATGGCCCACACATAAGGCTTGAATACCAGCGTAGCGCCGACGAGATCGGCATTCGGCATGGCGTATGAGAGGCTGGACTCGCTGGATGAAGCGGCGCGTGCCCAGACTTGCGCGGCGCTCGGCCAGTGCGCCTTGGCCAGAGGCTGGTCCGAAATGCTCACCTGCGCCACATCGAAACCCACCGGCGCGGAATAGATGTTGCCTTGATGCTGAACCCAGCCTTTGATGGCCTGTCCTGGCGACAGGAGGGCCTTGCCGCAATTTCCCGCGGTGCTCACAGTGACATCCGACTTTCCCTTCAAGTCGAGCGTGCCGTAATACAGGCGTCCGCATTCAAGCTGAACCTTGCTGCCATTGGCTATTCCCGTTGGCACTGCGAGCGGAGGCAATGCCGCATTCTGCGGCGGGACTGCCGGGAATGCATCACTTGGCGCCGTGCCGGTACTCGTGGATGCGGATCCTCCGGTTCCTTCCGATGCAGAGGAGGACGATGTACCGGCGGATACGGGTGAATCCGTGGGCGATGCCGTTCCTGCGTTGCCGTAGGCGGGGTCACTGCCGGCGCTGGCGGCCACGACGTCGCCACTGCTTGAGCCTCCGCCGCCGCATGCGCTCAGCAATACGGACATTGAGGCGGTCAAGGCAATGTGCTTCAGGTTAAAGGGAGCTTGAAAGATTTGCATATCCACTTCGGCTCCGGGCAAAACGTTGAAAGTGATTCAAAGTCATGCGCCGGATAAAATTGACGGAAGTAGATTTCAACACTTCAATTTCTTTGGCTCAATGCTTTTTCAGCAATTTCGGCCCTGTGTTTTGTTACGAATCGTGAGTAATGTAAATACTTTGGGTTACAGTAGAAGGCAACAAAAGCACGCTGATGAACTGGTTTTCGCCTTTGATCACAGAACGCCTAACACGATATCAACCGAGGCAGTTGAGTAACAATGAGGTTGGCGATGAGAGAGTCACCATGAAGAAGCCCATTAGCTGGACAGCGTGCCTGCTGCTTGCGAGCCTGCTGGCATCCTGCATCACCCGTACGACGTATCAAGACTTGTATGGACAGCCTCTTGCGGCGTCAGCAGTCACGACGCATGTGGTTGTGATTCATCCCGATACCCGCCATGTCAATGTCCAGGGAGGTGATTCAATACGTTTCATCGTCGGGGACAGGGTCTTCTCGTGGCAGTTCAATGTGGCACGGACCATTGATTCGTTTGATCTGCGAGAGGTTGCGCCGCCGGGCCTGTTCGATCGTGCCGTGATCGCCTATGTGTCGCCCGATCCCAAGTATCTTGGAAGGCCTTGAGCGAAGCGTTCAATGCCTGCATGGCGGATGAATGCGATCTGCTGCCTTAAGCCTGCGTGCCGAATACCACAATCCCTAGCGCGCAAAGCGTCAATGTGAATCCAAGCAGGATACTGGCGTAGGGATTGCGCTTGACATGGCATCCGTGACATTCACGCTCATTCCATTCTTTTTTTGCGCCGCAGTTGACGCAACGTCCTGCAATGAAGTGCCACATAAATTGCTCTTGAATGCTTTTGACTGCTTCAGTGTAATGGCATGCATCATGGATGCATTGAGGATTAGCAATATGGCTGTACTGCACCGGATTGCAGACGGCGTATGAAAGAAATTGCTGTTGCTGCACCATCCAGCCCGGGTTGATACATCTACGAAAATGCGCTTCTGGATCGCAGATCCAGTTGCATGTCAAGTCCGATGACACGCCTTTGCAGGCGCAATATATTTAATACTTAAATCGGTTTTTCCCCTATAGACACTGCATTTGTGCAACGCAAAATAATTATCCTCCCTGGCCGGAACTTGGCAAATCTATCAAGCTCTACAGAAGCTCGTTCGGGCGCGCGCAGTCGTCTTTTCCATGCATGCGCACGACGTCTTTTCCATGTGTGGTTCAATAGGAGATGCCAATGTTTACTTTTTCTCAGGAAGTTACGCCGGCTCTGAAAGCGCATATCGATGCTCAATATTCGATGTTTGCGGACCTGTCGCAGAAGATGTTCGACACGGCTCAAAAAATCAATGAGCTCAATATCCAGGCCGCGAAGACCTTGCTGGAGGGTTCCTTGTCGAGTGCCCAGCAAGTCATCGTGGCAAAGGATCCCTATGAAGCCCTTGCGATTGCGGCGGCACAAGCGCAGCCGTCCGCGGAACGTGTTCGCGAATACCAGCAGCATCTGAACAACATCGCGGCGCGTACGCACGTCGATCTTGCGAAGACAGCGGAGACTCACGTACCGAATACCAGCCGCACCGCCGCGGCGGTTGCGGACGAGGTCGCAAGGAAAGCCAATGAAGAAACCGAAAAGGCGGCTTCGCGCCAGAAGGCCGCATTCGAACGCTTCAAGACCACGTTCGACCGCAGCGACGAACAGAAGCCGCAGGCGAATCGTCCTGCAGCCTGATGCCGCCTGAAGTCGAGTGGTGAACTCGCAGTGTCATCACAACCTCAGCAGACGCCATTCGCAGTGACGACCATTGACGCACGGACTGCCGGCACGTCATCGTTTCTCAATCAATCCATCTCGGAGTCGACATGTTTCTATTCAATCAGCCACTTCCGCCTTCTGCAAAAGCCCATCTCGAATCGCAATTCACGTTTGTTTCAGAGCTGTCAAAGCAGCTCTTCACGACGGTGCAGAAGATCAACGACCTGAACATCAGCATTGCACAAAACGTCTTGCAGGATACGCTGAACAGTACCCGTGAAGTTGCAAGTGCGCAGAATCCCTATGAAGCTCTTTCCATCGCCGCCGGTCAGGTGCAGCCTGCGGCCGAACGGCTGCGTGCCTATCAGCAGCATCTGACTAACATCGCAGCCAATACTCAGGTCGATCTGGCGAAGACTGCGGAAGTTCATGTACCGGCAACCAGCCGCACTGCATCTGCCCTTGCAGATGAAGTGGCTCGCCGCGCCAACGAAGAAACGCAGAAAGCGACACAGCGTCAGAAAGCCGCGCTTGAAAAAATCGCCGCACCGATCGGCAAGCCGGACACCGGCAAGGGGGCGACTGCCAACGTGCATTGAATCGCTGCAGCAACAGACCACCGCATTGCTCAGGCAGCCGTCACGATTTCAGTCGACGGCTTAGCATTACCAGTCGCGGTTCATCCGAATATGCTGCTCGGTCTGCCGCAGTCTGCCGCTTTGGCCAACGCTGTTCAAAGCGGCAGGCTTTTACCTCCCGTTCATAGCATCCTCCCCGGCAGCCATCCCAAGCCATAGCATGGCCGATGAGATGGACGGGCTTTTCTCTTGGAAAGTCCGCGATTGTCCATGGGCAAGCCGCAATGAGGCGCTGCTTGTTCCGGCGAATTCGCGCTTCTCCGCAATGACGCTTCCGAGCTCGACTTTGCATTGAATCAAGTTCACCGCTCACCTGACTGAGGTATCGGAAACCTTATTGACGTTCATGCAATCACATCATCGTCGGCGCAGCAGCGCATGCTTTCAACGCGGATACTTATGAACCATGGCATGAAGACACCACGGCACTTTTCAATGATTCGCGGATTCCATCTTGCGGACTTTTTTACATTGGGTAACGCTGCATGTGGTGTGGCCGCGGTCTTTTTCGCCATGCTGTACGTTTCGACGCGGTCCCAGTCCTATTTGTTTGCAGCGGCTGCAATGGCGCCGCTGGCATTTTTATTCGACGTGCTGGATGGAATGATTGCACGGTGGCGTCATCAGCATTCGCCGCTGGGCCGTGAACTGGATTCGCTGGCGGATGTAATCTCGTTCGGCGTAGCGCCTGCGACGCTGGGCTTCGCGGTCGGGATGCAAGGCGGTTGGGATGCGGTCGCACTGATGTACTTTGTCTGCTGCGGCGTCAGCCGTCTCGCCCGGTTCAACGTGACTGCGGAAGAATTGTCCCAAGGCGGCGAAAAGGTCGCTTATTTCGAAGGCACACCCATACCGACCAGCGTCGTTCTTACTGCAATTCTTGCTTTCGCCGCATTTCAGGATCGGATTGGCGATGCGCTCTATGGAGGCGTCTGGATGCTTGGCCCCTGGAACCTGCATCCACTGGTACTGATTTTTGTGCTTTCAGGAAGCATGATGATCAGCAAGACGCTTCGCATTCCCAAACCCTGACGGGGAGCATCAGGGCGAACGCTCATTACTGGGAAGCACCCTCCGGAGCGTACGTTCAAAAACGTCTTTAACATACGCATTCGTTTGCCTCAGCAGCCGTAGCGACGATCTCCATCGACGATCCGGTAGCTTCCCCACTTGTCCACGAAGCATATGGCATCGTCGGAATGCCGGATATGTGCAAGCTTGGGTTTGCGTGCGGGCTTGCGAAACTTCCAGGGCGGAATCGGATCATCGTCGCTCCATAGTCCGCGGCGATCACGGCGAGCCATGGCCTCCAGCGCCGGCAGGGATAGATCGTTGTTGTGCTTCGGATCTACCCACGCGAACCCGCGCTCGACCTGAGTTCGATTGGCTTCGTTGCCATCGCACTGCACGACAGCGACCAAGGTTCCAGAATAGTCGAGCTGCTTGTTCTGCAGTACCGCATTCTTGCCGAGGCAAAGCTCGGCAAGTGACTTGCGCGAGGCTTCCCCGAAGGCCTGCTTCTTTTCCGGCGCATCGATATGCGCCAGCCTCAGCATGACAGGCTGGTCATCGAGAACAATGGTCATTGTATTACCGTCTTCCACGCTCTTGACCTTTTCAGCATGGGCCAGCATGGAGCTCGACAAGACAGCCGTAAACAACAGATGGGTGCAACGGATTGATACGTTCATTTGATGCGACTAATGCCTGAAGCCGGATTCAGTGAACTTTAAGAAACTAAATGCACAAATGCAACTCAATTCTCTGGCACGTGTCAAATCCGCATCATCGTCCTAATAAATGTTGTCCTCGCATTGGAGGAAACTTAGCTTGCCTCCATGCAGAAGTAGCAACGGTATCGAATGAAATTCGGTTGCCGCTCATTAAGCAGAGCCCGAAAAACGAAATTTTTAGATTCACGAAAGAATCTTTTCAAAGATTTTGAATTTTTCGGTGTAATATCTGCGCGCTGTAATAAAAAATCCATTCCAGGACGACGAGAGAGACAGGAACCCCGTATAGCTTTGTCTTACGGGGTTTTCCTTTTTCAGGATATTGATTTGATGAATACCTCATATCACTGAAAAAAAGCGGAGTTTTATTGTGCAATGCATTAAAGTGTTTCTTGTCTCCTCCAACTCTCCTTGAATTGGATTTAAACCCGCTCCTGCAGCGGGTTTTTTTTGCCTGCCTTTTTGTGAAGTTGGCAACTCCTTGCTCCCTTCTCTGGAAGCTCTACTGAATTTCACCCCTTTGACAGCCGCGCTGCCGTTTCTCCTCGTTCGGAGAGACGCAGGTTTTTTCGTACTGTCCGCTCGCGGTTAATTCACTTAAGCGATAAAGTCTTGGCGCGAGGGAAAATGACGGCTGAAGGCGTAGTGTAAAAACTACTTAGGACTGGACTGGAGATACATCCTGTAAAGACTTCCGTTGCTGATCAGTCTCTGTCAAAACTTTTAGAGCGGGTCCAGCTTGACTGGACTGTCGATCCCCGGCGATGTGCCGGCGGCACTGCGTTGTGTGGGGACGCCGAGTCCTCCTTCCCGTGGCTCGGGGGCGCCGAGCACGCCTGTCGCGTCGCCGCGCCTTCGCCCACGGACTGGACTGCTGGAAAATCATCTAGGCCTCGCCGAGTACAGTCAAGCCCAAAGCGCTCTAGGCGGACGTGTGCGCGTTTCTTGCTTTTATTGTAAGTTCACATGCAACGAGCTGATTTACGGAGGAGCCATGAGATGGGAAGGTAATCGCGAGAGCGAAAATATCGAAGACCGCCGCGGAGATTCAGGCGGGTACGGCGGCGGAATGCTCGGTGGGCGTTCCATCGGTTTAGGCACCGTCGCGATCGCACTTGTCGCCTCTTATTTTCTTGGCGTTAGTCCGATGACGGTGCTGAGCATCCTGACCGGGGGCTCACCAGGAACGACTGTAACCGAGCAGGTACCGGCGCAGCATCCTCCTGCAACGGATCAAATGACGCGCTTCGTTTCGACGGTATTGGCGGATACCGAAGACACATGGACCGCGATCTTCAGCCAGCAAGGGGCCAATTATGTGAAGCCGCGCCTGGTGCTGTTTTCCGGAAGTACGCCGACGGCCTGCGGCGCGGGACAATCGGCCATGGGGCCTTTCTACTGCCCCGGCGATCAGCGCATCTACATCGATCTGAGCTTCTATCGCCTGATGCAGCAGCGATTCAATGTCTCCGGCGAGTTTGCTCAAGCCTATGTCATCGCGCATGAAGTCGGTCACCACGTTCAGCACTTGATGGGTATTTCGGACAAAGTGCATGCGGCCCGGCGAAACATGTCGGAAGCACAGGGCAATGCAATGTCGGTGCGCCTAGAACTTCAGGCCGACTGTTTCGCAGGAGTCTGGGCCTATCATGCCAACCAGGCGCGCAACATTCTCGAAGCAGGCGATGTCGAGGCTGCGCTCAATGCGGCCAGCGCCATTGGCGACGATGCGCTTCAGCGCCAGTCGCAAGGCCAGGTGGTGCCCGACTCCTTCACGCACGGCACGTCGGCCCAGCGGGTACGCTGGTTTACGCGCGGGATACAGAGCGGCCAGGTGACGGCGTGCAATACTTTTGAAACCAGACAGCTGTGAGCATGGCCCTTCCGATACAATGCCGGCTTTCCCAGACAAACAGCCTGCCATGTCCCTAGCCCCTACCGTGAATCTGCTGCGCGACTCGCTCGAAGCATTGAAATCAAAACGAATGAGCTTGAGCGAATTCTGCCAAACCTGGCGCGGCCAGCAAGCCTTGCTGGCCGCTCTTCCCGAGCGCTATGGACAAGTCATGGAAGATCTCCTGGGACGAATGGAAGCAGGCAGCCTCTTCACGGAAGAGAGCTGCTCGTTCAGTCAGGATGATCTGCAGGCCAACCTGAGCGTCTGGCTCGACAAGGCATCCCAGACGCTTGCGAGGCAGCCATGACTCGCATTCAATCCATCGAATTTGCCGTACAGGGCGAGTACGTCGAACTGAACCAATTGCTCAAGCTGGTCGGCATCGCCGATAGCGGCGGTGCCGGCAAGGCCATCGTCGCGCGCGGCGAAGTCCAGGTGGACGGCAAGATAGAAACCCGCAAGACATGCAAGCTCAGGCCGGGCCAGATGGTCAGTCTCGGCAACGTCCGTATCCGCCTGATCCAGGCTTGAGCACAGGTTCGCCTGCAAGTCAGCCGACGCAGTGCGTTGATCAGGACGCGTCGGACTTCTCTTCCTGCTGCTTGCCCCATTTTTCCGCCCATTGCTGCAAGGGCATCAATGCATCCAGCAGCGCCCTTCCCTGCTGGCTCAATGCATAACCCGCAGGCTCTTCCAGTTTCACAATATCCGCATCGCGCAGTTCGCGCAGCCGCTGATTGAGTACGGTCGGCGACATGCCGTCGCAGTGGTCCCGCAGTTCGCGAAAAGTGAGCGGCTGATCTCGCAATTCCCAAAGAATACGTAATACCCAACGTCTGCCGAGCAGGTCGAGCAAGGCCATGACAGGCCGGCCGGTACGCGAACCGCGGACCGGTGCACCAGGTTTGATTGAAGCCATGATTTTTTCGCTACCGAATGTGTAGCACGTATGCTACTGTAAACGTAGCACGCTGTCCATATGTCACCAAGTTCCGGCGTGCGCCCTTTCTTTCAAGGAGAAATGATGTTTGAATCCGCCGATACTAGACTTGCTCCATCAGATGGACCGTATGAACCCGACGTCGCCGCAGCCCTCAAGCGCGTCATGCCGGCGGGACATGAGCCGCTCAAGCTGTTTCGCGTGATGGCACATAGTCCTCGCGTCCTGCAGCGCATGTTTGCCGGCAGCCTGCTCGACAAGGGCTCCTTGACGCTGCGCCAGCGCGAGCTGATCATTCTTCGCAGCTGCGCCCGCTGCAACTCCGAATATGAATGGGGAGTGCATGTGGCCTTTTTCGCCGGCAAGGCCGGCTTCAGCGACGATGAAATCAGGGCAAGCAGGGAGCTGCAGTATTCATCCTGGATTGAAAGCGAAGGTCTGCTGCTGAGGCTGGTCGATGAATTGCACGACAATGCCGATGTCAGCGACCAGTTATGGGCTGCGTTGAGCCAGGAATTCCGCGCGGAACAACTGCTGGAAATGGTCGCCCTTGCCGGCTACTACCACACCATTTCCTTCATGACCAATGCCTTCCGTATAGAGAAAGAGGATTTTTCGCCCGGATTCGGCTCCGGCGTTGACCGCGGCTTGCAAGCCGTTCCGAATTGAACGAGACATCTGCGCGAGCAAATAAAAAAAGGCCGCGCTGCGGCCTTTTCTATTGGGTTGCCCTTCGGTTGCTCTTGGCTTTCCACCGGGTCCGAATGGACTCGTTCGCAAAATGAGCGCTTAAACCTGCTTCAAGGGTTAACGGTCTGACTGGCCGCTGGCGTGAACTGGCTGGCGGCACTGGCGATGTTCGCTTCAAATGCCTGAACCGCCTGCCTGGCATTTTTATTGAGCTGTTCGTATCCTGCGGTTGCATTGCCGAACGCGGTTTTCAATATCGCGACGGCATTTTCCGATCCGGGCGGTGCGTTCTTTGCCGCTTCGTCGACGAACTGGCTGATCTGGCGGCCGATGTCTGCAAACCGCTGCTCTGCAACACGGGAAAACTCTGCCTGAACGCCGCTGGCGATATTGGCGAGATGGCCGTTGTAAGCAATGGCCTTGTCCAGAGTCGGCTTGGTCTGCGCAGTGACGAGCGCGATGAACTGCTGGGGGTCCTTGGCGGCAAGCAGTTGGCGGGTCGTTGCCGACGATTCATCCAGTGAAGCCTTTGCGGCAGTCAGGTTGAGGGTCCACAGTTTCTCGATGCTCTCGATCGTCTTGCCGGTCAGTGCGGTATAGAGATTGAGGCTGGATTCGACATTGGCTCTTGCTGCTTGGGAAATGGCATCTTGGGACGGGAACATGTTATCTCCTAAAGGGGGCAGGATAGACCACGAACGGCATGAGAAAGTTGCGGTTCTTGTGCACAGCAACAGCGCCCATTCTCGAGAGTGCATCCGCCCGCAGCAACAATATTGTTGTGCAATGCGGGATACCGCTTCGATTGCCCGGCGTCTCGGCTTGCCGCTTACTCAAGAGATAGAATCACCCCATGTGCTTATTCATTGGCATGACCAGCCATCCGCAGATTCGTTAAGATGACTATCTGCGTCTGCGACGGCATCGAGTGTTCCTTGCCTCACTCGGCTCAGCACGCGGTACCGGATCGTTCGACATGCAGACATGAATGGAACCAGTTACGATGAACGACGACTCTCCTCGTGCGCGGCTTTACTATCTTCACGGCCGTAACGGCGCGCCTCATCAAGGATCATGGCTGGCCAGATTTCCGGCAGGCATGTTTGCAATCTCTGTTGGGCTGTTCGGTCTGGTGGCTGCATGGCGCCGCGCGGCCGCGTTCGGCCTGACCGCCGCCGACGAAATCAGTGAGCTGATCTTCTATCCGGCCCTGGCGATCTGGGTCTTGTCGACGCTGCTGTATGCGCTCAAATGCAAGCGGCATGGCAACGCCGTGCTTGCAGAATTCCTTCATCCGGTCCAAGGGTCGCTGCAAGCCCTGATTCCCTTGTCCGCCCTGCTCGCCGTGGTTCTTCTGCAGCAGCCCGATCAAGGCATCTGGCTGCTGGCCTGCATAGGCGCACTGGGTATCAACGGGCTCATCTCCGTTCGCACCATTCATCTGCTCGCCACCGGACGGTTGCCGCGCAATGCGGTCACTCCAGCGTTATATCTGCCGATAGTGGGCGGATGTCTCGTAGGCGCGATGGCGCTGGCTTCACTGCATTATGAAGACTGGGCGGCCTTGCTGTTCGGCACCGGCATTTCGGGCTGGGCGATTCTTGAAGTGCGTGTCCTCGGACAGCTGTTCGAAGGTCCGATGCCCGAACCCCTGCGCACGACCATCGGTATCGAGCTGGCTCCCCCGGCAGTGGCTACGCTCTCGGCGGCGACTGTCTGGCCGGGCCTTCCCGCACAAGCCCTCATGATCGGGATCGGGCTGACGCTGCTGCCCTTCATCAGCGTCTTTGCGCGGTACTCATGGTGGAGTCGGACGCCTTTCACGGTCGGCTTCTGGTCGTTCTCGTTTCCGGTCGCTGCTTTTGCCAGCATCGTGCTCGAGGCAGGGCATCGCGGCGGCTGGCCGACATGGATCGGGACGCTCGCACTGGTGGCCGCAACAGCGGTCATCGCATGGCTGCTGCTGCGCACCGCGGTCCTCTTGATACGAGGACGCCTCCTTCCCAAATAGCGCGCGGCATCGCAAGACCTCGACGCATTGGTGCGGCCGCAGTCATATCCGGCCGCCGTTCATTCCACCACGAATGACTCGCCCGGAATCGGCTCAGCGCTGCAAGGTTTCGGTACGGCGGCTGGAACGCCTTTCAACCGAGTGGGACGACACGCAGAACTCAAGGTTGGTGATGCCGATGGCGCCCGGCGGCCCGGCGACGAAATCGAAGCCGCTCTTGACGGGGAAAAGACAGTCGTCGCGAAGAATCAGGTCGGTATGGCAATTCGGCGTCGGCGAATACAGATGCTCCTTGATCGCATCCCAGATGGGCGGGGTTACCCAGCCGTAGAGGTAGAGCTGGTTGGGGTAGAGAGAACTGTCGGAATCGAGATAGCCCTTTTGATTCTTCTGCAGCGGCGGTTGCTCGGGCGTCGTGTCGACTACGGCGAGATCGACCGAGCCTTCGCCGATCGGATACGCCTCTTCGTTCTGATACGAGGTATAGGCAAGCCGCAGGTGCCACCGGACGATCAGCGCAATCTTTTTTTCCATCCCGACTTTTTCGGTCGCCATCGACAGCCCGTCGGTAACCGTCAGCTGGGTGCACATGATCTGTCCGATGAGGGTAGGCTCCAGCCTACGAAATTCCTCAAGATTTTCATGCAGGTTCCAGAAAAGCCACTTCACGCGTTCGCCCTCGGTCATGTCCGGCAGATCGGCAATGGTCTTGCTGCCATGCGATTCGATCGTCCGCATGACGTCCCTGCGCATTTTTTCATGCGCTTCATCAATTTCTGCACCAAACCGATGGATGTAATCGCTCCGCATAAACCTCTCCGAAAAAACGATGCTGGATAACTCAGTGTAGAACCCAATTTCCAAATAAACAGGGGGAACAAGGGGGGCGTCGGCACCTGCTTCGGCAATGCTTGCAGCGATGTCAACAATCCTGGCGGATAGAGTTTTATCCAGCCTGTAAGTTCATGGTTCTTGCGGTTGGGCGGCATTCCCGCAAACAGGCCGGATATTCTAAGGATGTTCATGAGACGGACGAGTGCCGGTATCGGATAGTATCGACCATCCAATTCATCCCGAATGACCGATATCAAGAAAGCAAGACATGCCGAGCCTGATCTATATTGCCGACCCGATGTGTTCCTGGTGTTATGGTTTCAGTTCAGAGCTGACGGCGCTGCTGGACGGCCTGCCCGGCTTGCGGCTGGACATCGTCGTCGGCGGTCTGCGCGCTTATAACACCGTGCCGATGGACGATGCGCTCAAATCCAGGCTTCAAAATGCCTGGGCACAGGTCGCCGAGCGCACAGGCTTGAGTTTTTCAACGGCCGTCCTGGAGAGGAAGGACTTCGTCTACAACACCGAGCCGGCCTGCCGTGCCGTGGTTGCAGCCCGCATGCTTGCGCCTGCTGCCTGCCTTGCCGTCTTCGAGGCCATCCAGCAGGCGTTCTACGCCGAGGGGAAGGATGTGACCCAGTCCGAGGCGCTCTGCGAGATCGCGGCCGGGGCCATCGCAGCCGCCGGCATTCCCATGGATGAGCAGACTTTTCTCGCCACCTTCAAATCCGAAGCCGCCGTCATGGCGACCTATCACGACTTCGAGCAGACCAAGCGCTGGAAGGTGCAGGGATACCCGACACTTGTTCTCGAACGCGACGGGGCGCTCGATCTGGTGACGTCGGGTTACGTCACGATGCGGGAACTGGTTGAAAGGCTGCAGGCCTTGGTCGATGCCGAATCCGATGCAAGCGCTTCGTCATAGGAAGACTGGCTTATACCAATCCCAAGGCATGACATGCGATGAGATCGCGCCTTTTTCTGCCTGCCGCATTGTGCTCGTCATCCATCGCCCCGCGAGGGACTCCTGAGCTGCAACCTCGGCCTTGCCAGACGAAAAAATCCATCGTTCCCATCTGGCATGTCATGTCTTGGGATTGGTATTCCGGTCGCAAATCTTGTTGCGCCGGCCTCCGTCAGGTATGTCCGCAAAATAAAACACCCTGATCCGCACGCGCGGATCAGGGTGTTTTCCATGAGCGCATGTTGCGCTCATGGCCGCTCAGTGCAGCAGTGCAATCAATGCATGTGCTGTCCGCCATTGATGGCGATATTGGCACCGGTCAGGAATGCGGCTTCGTCGGACGCCAGATAGGCGACAAGCCCTGCGACTTCTTCCGGCTTGCCCAGGCGGCCCATCGGAATCTGCGGAATGATCTTGGATTCCAATACCTCCGAAGGAATTGCCATGACCATCTTGGTGCCGATATAGCCCGGCGAGATGGTGTTGACCGTCACGCCCTTGCGCGCGACTTCAAGCGCGAGCGCTTTCGTGAAGCCGTGCATGCCGGCCTTTGCCGCGGAATAGTTGGTCTGGCCGAATGCGCCCTTCTGTCCGTTGACCGATGAAATATTGATGATGCGGCCCCAGCCGCGTTCCAGCATGCCGTCGCACACCGGCTTGGTCATGTTGAACACGGAGTCGAGATTGGTCTTCATGACCGCATCCCAATTCACCTTGTCCATCTTCTTGAAGGTCATGTCGCGGGTGATGCCGGCGTTGTTGACGAGCACATCGACAGGACCGATTTCCTCGGCGATCTTGTTGATGCATGCCACCGCGGAATCGTAATCAGAGACGTCACATGGATACGCCCTGAATTTATAGCCCTGTGATTCCATCGCCGCCAGCCAGTCCTGCGCCTTGGTATTGCCCGGCGAATAGGTGGTGACCACCTGATAACCGAGTGCCGCCATCTTGATGCAGATTGCCTCTCCCAGACCACCCATGCCACCTGTAACTAATGCGACTCTTGCCATGTTGTTATCTCTCTATGCTGATGGGTTAAAACGAATACAACGCCTTGCAACACACTGCCGTAAACCTTAGCGCTCAATGGCAAGCGCAACGCCCATGCCGCCGCCGATGCAAAGGCTGGCAAGTCCGCGTTTGGCATCGCGCCGGATCATTTCATGAATCAGGGTGACCAGGATGCGGCAGCCCGAGGCGCCGATCGGATGGCCGATGGCGATGGCACCGCCATTGACGTTGATCTTGCTGGTATCCCAGCCCATCTCCTTGTTGACGCCGATGGCCTGCGCGGCGAAGGCTTCATTGATTTCCATGAGATCGACTTCCTCATGCGTCCAGCCTGCCTTGCGCAGACAGAGCTGGGAAGCCGGGACCGGACCCATGCCCATGATGGTCGGATCGACGCCGGCGGAGGAATAGGCGCGGATGCGGGCCAGCGGCTTCAGGCCGAGCTGGTCGGCCTTCTTGGCCGACATCATGATCACGGCCGCGGCCCCGTCATTGATGCCGGATGCGTTGCCGGCGGTAACCGTACCGTCCTTGGCGAACGCCGGACGCAGCGCCGCGAGCGCTTCGGCGGTGACGCCGGGCTTGATGAATTCGTCGGTATCGAAGACGACCGACCCCTTTTTCGAAGGAATCTCGAACGGGATGATTTCATCCTTGAACTTGCCTTCCTTCTGTGCTGCCTCGGCCTTGTTCTGGGAAGCGGCGGCGAATTCGTCCTGCTCCTGGCGCGAAACGCCGTATTTCTTGGCGACGTTTTCTGCAGTGATGCCCATGTGGTACTGGTTATAAACGTCCCACAGGCCGTCGACGATCATGGTGTCGACCAGTTTGGCGTCGCCCATGCGGAAGCCGTCGCGGGAATTGTTCAATACATGCGGCGATGCGCTCATGTTTTCCTGGCCGCCTGCAATCACGATTTCCGCGTCGCCGCACATGATGGCCTGGGCCGCCAGGTGCGTTGCCTTGAGGCCGCTGCCGCATACCTTGTTGATGGTCATGCCCGGCACCATGTCAGGCAGACCGGCACGGATCACGGCCTGGCGCGCGGGGTTCTGTCCCACGCCGGCTGTGAGCACCTGTCCCATGATGACCTCGCTGACCATCTCAGGTGCAATGCCCGTTTTGGAAATAAGGGTCTTGATCACATGCGCGCCCAGGTCCGACGCTGCAGTCTTTGCCAGCGTCCCCCCGAATTTACCCACGGCGGTACGTCCCGCAGCGACGATTACGACATCACTCATTGCAACTCCTCTTCTTGACAAAACAGAATTAAAACTTAATTAAATTGCACTGCGATTACACTGCGCGGGCAAGGCGCGTTAATAAAAAAATCAGAGTTTCATCATAACGTTGAGGTATATCATTCCGATTGATCTGGATCAATCGCCTCCTAGCCGAAGAAATCATGTGCCGCGCGGTATTTTGGTTTTCGGAACTGGCCGCCTTTTTGCAATATAGCAAGTTATGAGCCTGCCAAGAAGAAAAAAAACGCATCGGGTTGGGCGGATCCGCTTTTATTCATGAGATGCAGGCGGTTAAACGAAGCCTTCCCGCCATGCAGACTTCAATGAGCACGGTCGTGCGGTTTCTTGGCTTCAGATTGTTGCTTCAATGCGCATGGGCTGCCCCTTTATGGACAGCGCTCGCACCATGCCGGAGCGACGGCACGATTGGCCGGCGGCTGGCGATGCATCCACGCAAAACCGCGAGGCAGCATGGCAGGAGATGCGCGAAAGACTTGCGGGAAGGAGTTGTCGGAAGGCGAACAAAACCCGGGCGGCGGCGTCTACTAAACTCAGTCCCTGACATCAAATGCCGTGGAACGCCACCTGCCTGTTCTATGCTTCATCGATCAGTCGCTGGAGGACCCGAAGCGCGTCAAATCCCGCCTTCGCCTGGTCTTCGCTCAGCCGGCCGACGGTTTCCGCGCGCAACTCGCTGATGGCGGCATTGATGCGAACCACAACCCGCCTCGCCTTGGGCGTAAGACGCACCAGCTTGACACGGGCATCCTCCGGCGGCGCAATTCTCGTGACCCATCCCGCATCTTCGAGCTGCTTCACAAGCCGGGTCACGGTTGGCGCCTCGATGCCGAGCATGCGTGCCAGGTCCGATTGGGAAAGTCCGCCTTCGATACGCGAGAGATAGAGC
>Ga0194137_10000652_pt1 | contig 22308 bp, 23 predicted proteins | sample TARM_MetaG_T3_14_FD_134025 | JGI IMG/M metagenome (GOLD analysis project Ga0194137, IMG submission 134025) | Freshwater microbial communities from Pennsylvania, USA, analyzing microbe dynamics in response to fracking - TARM_MetaG_T3_14 (version 2) | ecosystem: Environmental > Aquatic >... | reverse complement strand
TTGTTTGTAAGAAACCTTCCCATCAGGTATTCAGAGGAAAGGTAGTAGGCCTTCTTGGTTGTTTCTGTCTTTTTTCTGGACTGGTTCCAGTGAGGCAGGATGGTCTCCATCATTGCCTTGGACAGCACTACGTATTTTTCTGAGTCCAGAAGGTCCTTGAACTCCCCTCCAAAGGTTGTCATAGCATATAAATCTATTCTCTTCTTTAAATTTTCGTGATTCAACAAATTAACCCCTCCTGTATGTCCTGGTAAGGTCCGCGATTCTCTTGGACAGTTTCTGATTCAGGTCAGATTTCTTTACTCTCCAGGTCCAGTTTTCCCCCAATGTGGCGGGAGTGTTCATTCTGGATTCCTCTCCCAGGTCCAGAAAATCCTGCATCTGGGCTATTGCCAGATAGGCTCCGGAACACCAGGCCCCCCTTATTAGCCCCCAGTTATAGCCCTCTTCCCTATCGTCAAGCTTAAGATACTTGATTGCAAATTTCCTTTCCTTTTCAGGTGCAGTATCTATCCAGTCCCTGACGGTCTTGTTATCGTGGGTTCCGGTGTATACCACTGAATTTCTCTCATGGTTGTGAGGCAGATAATCACTGTCACCCTCTGGGTCAAAGGCAAACTGAAGTATCTTCATCCCAGGAAATCCAGTGTCATTGATTAGCTTAACCACCTGGTCTGTCTGGAATCCAAGATCCTCTGCTATTATGTCCAGGTCTCCCAACTCTTCCCGTATCCTATTGAAAAGATTTATGCCAGGTCCCTTAATCCATCTGCCATTGACTGCGTCTACAGATCCGGCAGGCACCTCCCAGAATGACTCAAATCCCCTAAAGTGGTCTATTCTCAATGTATCATAGAGCTTAAAGCTATGCCTGATTCTCCTGATCCAAAAGCTGTAGTTGTCCGTCTCCACAGCATTCCAGTCATAAACTGGATTGCCCCAAAGCTGGCCGGTGGCCGTGAAATAGTCAGGTGGCACACCTGCCACCGTCGTTGGCTCAAGGTTCTTGTCAAGCTTGAACAGTGACGGGTTGGCCCATAGGTCGGAGCTGTCAGCGGATACGTATATGGGAAGGTCCCCAATTATCTTTATTCCCTTGCTGTTGGCATACTCCTTTAGCTGCTCCCACTGCTTCATGAAGAAATACTGTGTGAATACCCAGAAGAAAACCCTATCCTTCTCTGACTCCTCAATTTCCTCCACAGCCCTTCCATTGAAGTTCTTCAGGTCTCCCCTCCAAAGCTGCCACGCCTTATTGTCCTGGAGGTCTTTTATGGTCATAAACAGTGAAAACTCCCTAAGCCATGACCTGTTTTCACCATAGAAGGCTTCCAGCTGAGACATAAGTTGTCCTCTTCCCCTTTCGTATGCCAGACGAAGAAGTCTGTATTTTCCATGATACTGCTTACCGTAGTCAACCTTTTCAGAATCCGAATTAAAGCCCTCCTTAAGAATCTCTTCCTTTGAAAGGTAGCCCTTCTCCACCAACTCATCAAGATCAATGAAATATGGATTTCCCGCGAAGGAGGATATGCACTGATAGGGTGAATCACCATATCCTGTCACTCCAAGAGGGAGGATCTGCCAGTATCTCTGCCTTGCATGATGTAGAAAGTCAACAAATTTGTATGCTTCCTTTCCAAAATCTCCTATCCCATACTCCCCTGGCAGAGAAGAAATGGAAAGCAATACTCCACTTTCTCTTTTTTTCAAGCTTTTTCACCTTCTTCCTCGTTATTCCTTAATCTGTGCAACCGTTTGAACATAATACTATATTACCCCAAAGGATATAACTTGTAAACATGCCAAAAGAATCAAACACACCACCAATCAGTGCAAGACTTCTCGATGGCATGTCGTTGGGTATCCTTAGTTTTCACCCTCTGCTTCCCTTACTATTTCGTTTTCCTCATAGCTGATCCAATCACTGTAGCCTCCCAAGTAAAGAACCGGCTCAAGTCCCACTTCATCCATGAACATTATATTGACCGTACCTGTGATCCCTGACCCGCAGTGTACAAAAATCCTGTCGTACCTGCCCAGGTCGCTGTAGTGTGCGGCAAGCTTTTCGTGGTCCATATCCCCCAAATCCTCCACCAGTTCCGTCCAAGGATAATTGACCGCTGTAGGAATGTGTCCCGGTATTCTGTCTATTGGTTCAATCTCACCCCTGTATCTGTCAGGGGTCCTTGAATCCACAATGACCTGTCCGGCATCCCCAATTGCTTTTCTTACATCTTCCACATCCGCAACCATCCGGGGTTTTTTGTTTATGGTTAAAGCACCCCCTCTTGCAGGTTCGACTTTCTCCCTTGACAGACCATAGCCTTTTTCCGTCCATTCCTGAATTCCACCCTTAAGTATAAAGACCTCATCCTTGCCAATGTACTTAAGCATCCACCAAAGTCTTCCAGCCATGGCAAGTTCCCCATCATCATAGACAACCACTGTTTTTCCGTCATCAACTCCAAACTTTTCCATATTGGAGGCAAAGTCATTGAGATCAGGCAGTGGATGTCTCCCACCGTGAGCCTTCACCGCTCCTGTAAGGATACCCTCCATTGGTACAAAAATGGCTCCTTCAATGTGTCCCTTCCCATATTCCTCAAGTCCATAGTCTTCGTTGCCCAATTGGTATCTGACATCGAAAACCACAAGATTTCCCTTGTTCAAATTATCCTTGAGCCAATTTGTTGTAACAAAATTTTTCATGATCCATCCCTCCGCAATTTTGTATTTTTTTCAAAAATTATAAGGGTACACAAGATCTTCAGTGTACCCTCATTGGTTTCAGGCCTCTAGAATCTCAATACAGCTGCAATGGTTTTTCCAGATGGCATTTTGTCCCTTTGCAAGACATGGACTGTTCCACCACTTGACAGAGTGAGCATTGCTGCCTTGTCCATCAGATCCACTTGTCCTATGTCCTCCTTGTTGTTAACCTCAAGGCTATTGTCATCTTCGTTGAAAAACCCCCATTTTTGAACATCCTCTGCAATGAACAGAGTGTCAACTCCGCCATTGTTTGATGAAAGGACTATCCTTTCTATACTGTCAGTTACAAGCTTGGAATCTGTGTTTAGGAGAGTAGTGAACTTTTCAACTTCCTTCTCAAGTCTCCTCTCCATCCTTGGTGCGAATATTTCCATAGCCTTTTGGTGTATTTCCTTTTCACCTGCACCTTCCGGACTACCCTTTATGGATTCCTCCATAAGATTTGAATATGAACTCACCTCACGATACATTGGAAAGATATAGTCCACTGAATAGACAATCAGCGGATGCTTGGTATCCTTAAGGACCCTGTTCACTTCCTTGTCTATGCTTCTCAGATGCTTGGATATTTCGTTTTTCTCGGTTTTGCTCATCTCATTATAGCCGTGCATCCCAGGTCCACCACCTGATGCGGCTCCCTTGGGACTTGTAGCTTCCTGACGCAGCTCGTTGGCAGGAATGTAGTTTTCAACCAGCTCGTCTATCTCAGGAACCTCTATTCTCCTTATTCCATATGGATTTGCCTCATATAGCTTAACCTCCGCCTGACTCAGGGTCAATACATTGAAGTCTTCCACTGAAGTGAAAAGCTTTAGAAGTGGCCTTATATAGAATCGATTTGAAACAATGGCCAACTCCTGGACCTCAAATGGCAACTTGTAGTACCTCATCCCTTCCGGCGAAACAAATATTCCAAGACCGTGTTCCTGGTTTTGCCAGAAAATGGTCTCATCCAGAAGTTTTGTAACAGGCTTTAGCAGACCCAAAGCATCCTTCTCAGAAAAACCCCTCTCGACAAGACTACCCTCAGCATCCCTAATGAGGTTCTTTAGTCTTATCCTGCTCTGATTTGCTTCCTGGCCTTGTTTGAAAGTAGGTAAATAAATGGAGACAAGTCCATTTAAGTCCATCTGTGACAGTTCCTTTAGTACATCAAGGTCTAATTTTTCCATAGATAAACCCCTTTCATTGTTATTTCCACACGACAAGCAGATTGTCGCGTCAAGATCATCCTATCGCTCTGTTACTATACTATTACCACTATTGAATGATTCAAAACAATTTGGAAGGGTATTCTGAAAATTGAACCAAGAGCAGTTTGAACATTGATCGATTTTATGTTAATATATTATTACCAGTATACCCCTAGTGGGTTTGGAGGTGTCTTATGAAAGAAAAACTAATGAGTGTAACATCAATATTCTCAGCAGTTGCAGCATCCCTTTGCTGAAGTGGAGGCCTTATTCTGGCATCCCTGGGTCTGGGATCTGTAGGAACAGCATATTTTGCAAATTTAACCAAATACAAGCCAATTTTTGTTATAATCACTGGGATTCTACTATACAAAGCCTATAGTCTGATAGAAAAAAACAATGCCGGGAAAACCACCAAAATAATCTTCTGGATTTCCGCAGCACTGGCAATGTTGGCACTGTATTATCCAACAATACTTGGATTTTTCTACGCCTCCTAGGAGGCGTCTTTTTTTTAGTCCAATTTCCTGTATAGGGTAGCTATGCTTATCCCAAGCTTTTTTGCAAGGGCCTTTTTGGATTCCACATCGTCCCCAAGGAGTTGAATTCTTGATCTGATCAATTCCCGCTCATATTCCCTGGTCAGTTCACTCAAGGTTCTTGACTCATCGATTAGGTTGATGGGGATTTTTTCCTTCAGCTGCTCAGATGTCACCTTGGATCCCGTTGAGAATATTACGGCATACTCCATTAGATTCTTAAGCTCCCTGATGTTCCCTGGAAATCTGTATTTAAGAAGCAGGTTCTCCGCATCAGCACTGAAACCAACCAGATCCTTGCCGTAAATGCGCCCAAAGTGGCCAAGAAAGTATTTCCCCAGTATCAGCACATCATAGCCTCTGTCCCTCAATGGTGGTATCTGTATTGGAACGATGTTCAGCCGGTAAAAAAGGTCCTCCCTGAAGGTTCCTTCCCTTGCCATAGAGTCTATGTTCCTATGGGTGGCTGAAATTATTCTGGGATTTACCTTGATACCCTTGCTTCCACCAATTCTGGTTATTTCCTTCTCTTCCAGCGCCCTTAGGAGCTTCACCTGCATCAGGTAGGGTAGCTCACCAATTTCATCCAGAAAAAGCGTGCCATTGGTTGCAAGCTCAAAGTAGCCTTGTCTGCCGGATTTGCTGGCACCGGTAAAGGAGCCCTGCTCGTAGCCGAAAAGCTCGCTTTCTATCAAATTTTCAGGTATTGCCCCACAGTTAAGGGCCATGAATACCTGGTCACCTCTCTGCCCCCCATGATGAATTGCCCTTGCAAAAACCTCCTTTCCAGTGCCTGTTTCTCCCATTATCATGACGGATGCCTCACTCTCAGCAACCTGGACAGCCTGGCGTCTTGCCTGCTTTATTGCCTCGCTTTCCCCAAGTATATGGTCAAAGGTTACTATATCCTTATCCTTATGGGATTTCAAGACGGACTTCTTCATCTTGTTCAGGTCGCTGAAAATCAATATGTACCCCTGCTTTATACCATTCCCGTTTATGGGATTGCTTTGAATTATGAAATTGCCCATTCCCAGGGAAACAGGTCCAACCTCACCGTTAAAATCCTTCTCAGCCAGTTGGTTCAGGGTTGTCTCAGGAAGTATCTCCCCAAGACCGGAGATGTCCAGTCCAAGCTCAAGCCTCTCCCTTATGTAGCTGTTCATGGATGCAATTTCCTTGTTGTTGTCAAGGATAACCACACCCTCATTAAGGGAATTTATCAGGGTGAACATTTCGTTGGACCTGTACTCAAGGAGCTGTCCATAGTCCTTTTCCTTAAGCATTGTATTTATTATTCCCGTAAGCTGATTCTCAAATGTTCTGTAGCCATCGGTATTGGTCAAAAGGTTTGCCCTTGCAATTTCATCAAATGCACAAAGTCCAAGCACGCCTATCCTTTCGTTCCGATACTCAATGGGCAGGCAAATCTCCACCAGCTCGCCGCAGTTGTCCCTGTTTTCACACTCCCTGCAAACGTCCTCCTCCCGGGGATTTTCTATCAGGTAATGGTCTCCAGTGGTTATGCACTTGTGAAAGGCCGAGTTCAAGGGTGCCATTATCCCAATGGCATTGCCATGAACACCTGTTCCGACGACCCTTTTTAGCTCATGGTCCACTATTGTTATATCGACGTTGGTGACGGAATACATTGCCTCAACTATGTGCTGCAGCTCTGGGCGTATACTGTTCAATAGGCTCATATGGTCTCCTTTCTCAATTTTGATAATCTACTCTCATTTATGAGAATATCTCTTGCCATTCTATTTACTTGTTTATGGATGTTTACATTTAAAGATTATCATTATTGAGAATTTTTTACAATGCCAAATTTCACACAAACCAAAGGAGCTCCCTAAAATGCACATCCAGACCGACCAGAACCCTTGGCACAGAACTTGCAATTAGAAAGTGTTGAGGTGATATGATGATTAAAGACAGCATACTTATTGATATTCTCAAGGATCAGGTTAAACCGGCTCTGGGATGTACGGAACCAGCGGCAGTTGCCCTGGCAGTTGCACGGGCCAAGGAAATCATGACTGAAAATGTAACTGACCTGCACATAACAGTTAACAACAATATACTCAAGAATGGCATGAGTGTTGGCATTCCAGGAGCAAAGGAGAGGGGTCTGGATTTTGCGGCTGCCCTTGCAATCCATGCCGGCAATTCAGAATATGGTCTTGAGGTATTCAAGGATGTGGACCAGGATAGCATTTCCAAGGCATTGAAGCTTGTTGAAACGGGTAATATGAAGGTTGAGCTTGACAAGTCCAAGTCAAGTCTTTTCATACAGGTGCTTGCCAAGGGAAAGGCTGAGTCCTCAAGGGTGATAATTGAAAATGCACATACCAATATTGTATTTGAATCCCTTGATGATGAAATTATACTAGACACAAGAAATGGTGCGGATATGTCCGACGAAGGCCAAAATGGCTCAAGTGAGCTGAAATATGGGATCATGAAATACTCCATAAGAGACCTGATCAGGTTCATAGACGAAGTTCCTGAAGATTATCTTGGATTTATACAGACGGGTATCCAGATGAACCATAAATTGGCTCAGGTCGGGCTTATGGAGGATTTGGGTCTTGGAATGGGCAAGCATTACATGGAAAAGGCAACCGATATCGATAAAAAGGCCAAGGCATACACGGTAGCTGCCTCTGAAGCCAGGATGACAGGCTATCCTTTGCCGGTAATGAGCAGCGCAGGTTCAGGAAATCATGGCTTGGTTGCAATTATACCAATATCAATCATGGGTTCGGAGCTTGGTTACGAGGATGAAAAAATCAGGAGAGCAGTTGCCTTAAGTCATCTGGTAACAATATTTGTAAAGGTTCAGCTGGGTGCATTGAGCCCCGTGTGTGGGTGTGCCGTGGCTGCAGGTCTTGGATGCAGTGCCGGAATCACATACCTTAAGGGCGGCACTCCCGAACAGATTGAGAGTTCAATCATCAACATGATAGCAGGTGTGTCCGGCATGTTCTGTGATGGCGCAAAGATTGGCTGTGCCTACAAGCTTGGAATTTCAGTTGATGCTGCTGCGGATGCATCATCCATGGCAATCCAGGGTATGAGGATACCTTCTGACAATGGTATTCTTGGAGCTACTGCGGAGGAGTCAATCGCAAACCTTGCCAGGGTCTCAACTGAAGGCATGAGCAATACGGATCCTGTGATCCTGGATATAATGATGAATAAGTGCTAAATGAAGCGACCACCCTTACAGAAGGCGGTCGCTCTTTTTCTCCAATTCTATTAAACTTTTCTTTATGTCCAATCCTCCGCCAAATCCCGCCAAATCACCGTTGGCTGCAATGACCCGGTGTCAGGGTATTATTATTGATATGGGGTTTTTGTTGTTGGCATTGCCCACTGCCCTGTAGGCCTTGGGCTTTTGGATCCTCTCAGCTATATCCTTGTAGCTTCTTGTCTCACCGTAGGGGATTTCCTTGAGCGCATCCCAAACCATCATTTGGAACTGGGTTCCAGATAGCTTTATGGGCAAGTGAAAATCTCTTCTGTCTCCGTCAAGGTATTCCCCTATCTGTTTAACTGCTTCACCTATCAAAGGTGTCTCCTCTTCCAATCCTCCAGAATGTGGAACCTTTCCAAATTCGACCCCGGTTATGGAGTCCTCCTCTTGGGAAATTGTCAGATAACCAATCTTGCTTTTGTAAATGAAATAATTCAAATGGCTCATCCTCCTTGTGGAATATGACAGAATCCTTCAATCAGTTCATGGTTTTGTACCTTTCAATATTCTCATCGCTCAAAAACTCATATGCATCGTTGATTTCCTGAAATTTACTTGTTGCATCGGGGGCTCTGTTGATATCAGGATGGTACTCCTTTGCCTTTTTCCTGTATGCCAGCTTTACCTGGTACTTGTCCGTGTCATAGGGCAAATCAAGAACATCACAGCTTTTCCTGTATTTCTGCTTGAACTCAGTCATTGGATTGGAATAGGTCTGCTGGCCGGTATAACCACCCTGCCCCTGCCAGTACTGTCCACCCTGTCTCTGGTAGCTCTGCCACTGCCTGAACCGTTCCTCCCACTCCTGCTGCTGTTGCTGCTGCCTTCTTTCCCTTTCCCGTCTTATCCTTTCCTCCTCCATCTTCTGGTACTTGTGTCCATATTCAGAGAAGGACTTGTGCTCTCCCTTGCCATCCATAAGATAACTCCCGAGATCAAACAGGTATTCAGTTATTATGTACCTCCAGTACTTGAGGAAGGAAATGAATTTCTGTCCCAGTATGGGGAAAATGATGAAAAACAGAATCACAAGTATTGTTATGGGGTTAAACAATGCCACAAGGCCAAAGGGGCCAAACAGCAGAAACAGTATCAGACAGCCTCCCATCCCAATCAAGGCCGCAAAACCTCGTGCTATCCCTATGACAAGATTTACGGTCACCTCTGCTATTCCAATGAACAGGTCAAAAATAAATGACAAGACCTGTCCCGTTCCATATACAGCTCTACCTGCTGCCTTCTTCATTAAGGTCATTTCAACTCTCCAATCATAGTCGTTTGGCTTCAAGTAATATTGTAGTTTTTTTTATAGCTGTTGTCAATTTCGGATGTATCCATAAATCCATGTGGATTTCCGCGCAAAAATATTTACTGAGTTGAGAACCTTTCTGAGCTCATCAATGCCAGTAATATGGAACCACTGAAATAGCTAATGACCTCTGGATTAATCTTAATCCAGAGGTCATTATTCAATGCTAAGTCTTCTGCCAAAGCTCTTTTTAAGTATTCCCACCAGAACATCAAGATCAGTCTCAGGAGATATGCACCCAAAATAATAGGCACCTGTGGTTATTATTTCAAACTCTATCCTTCCCCCGGGATATCTTATCAAACCCAGCTCAAGAACGTCACCGTTCTTGATGGTTATCAGGTCAAAGCCCTCTGAAAGCTCAGGCTTAAGCATCAACTGATCTTCCTCAACAGACAATCTGTACTTCAAAGTCTTGAAAAAACCTGATTTTAATTTAATTGGGTAGCTCATGATTCACACCTCTCTTATATTGTATACCTCTTAATCAAATAATTATTTCCAAGTTTTTGTCTTGTCATTGTCAATTATCTGTCAACAACCGTGACAATTTGTTGCCAAGGTCTACCCAAGTTGCTATAATCGAATAAAGAGGTGATGTACTTGAACTTCCATGAAAAGCTCGATTTTCTCATGAACTTGACTGGCACCAGCAACAGTGCCCTGGCTAAGCAGACTTCACTGGATCCCTCATTCATAAGCAGACTTAGGTCAGGATCCAGACGACCTTCACGAAGCGAGAATTACATATCAAAAATGGCTGTGGTCCTCACAAAGAGATGCAGGGAAGAATACCAGCTGCAGGGACTTATTGCAAAGCTGCAGTCTGAAGACATTGTATGTTCCAGGGAATCCATGAATCTGGAAGCTGCTGTTGAGAAGTGGCTTAAAGAAAGTCCCCCAAGGCAAAAAACCAAGGTTGGAAGCTTTATACGGGAGCTGGATGAATTCAGCTTCAAAAAGGCTTCTCCTCTCCCCGAAGGATTGGATGAGAACTATTCAGAGCCAACCAAGCAGGATGTCTACCACGGAGTAGATGGAAAACGCTCTGCAGTCATCAGGTTTCTGAACGAAATCATCAACTCAGATAAAAAGTACACCCTATACCTTTATAGTGATGAGGACCTGACTTGGCTTATGGATGACCCTCTTTTCACACAGCAATGGTCCAGGGTGTTTCTAAAGGTGCTTCAGAAGGGTAACAAGGTTAAAATCGTTCATACAATAACCAGATCACTGGATGAAATGTTCACGGCGATCAAGGAGTGGATGCCCTTCTACCTTACGGGCAACATTGAGCCATACTATTACCCAAGGACCCGGGATGCCAATTTCAGGAGGACAATCTTCATAGCACCAGGTCTATGTGCAGTTTCATCAAACACCATTGGAAGAAATTCAGAAAACAATCTCAATTTCTATCTTACAGATAAGGATACCCTCAATTCCCTTTTCGGTGAATTTGAAGATTTCCTCAAGCTTTGCAGACCTTTGATGAAAATTTTCAACACCTCATCAAACACGTCTCTGCTGGATACGGTCGCGGAATTTGAGGGAGAAAAGGGAAATTGCATCCTGAAGAGCAAATCAGTTTCATCAATCACGATCCCTCTTTTTGCATTGGAGAAGTTTCTTAAGAATCACTCAAAGGAGGACAGGGATACTCTCTTCCGCTTCCATCGGAATCGACAACGTGCAATGGTTGAACTTCTGGAAGGCCACAGCTTTTTAGAAGTCATTCAGCTGCCGGATGTTTCCCAGCTCCATGAAAGGAAAATCCCAATAGGATTCACCGTTTTTTCGGGAACTCCCGTTTACTATGATCCCTATACCTTCAAATCCCAGCTGGAAAACATGGTGAGCCTCATGAAGCATTATCCAAACTACAATGTAAGGATTCAGGATAATTACAGGGGTGAACTTACCATATATGCAAAAGAGAACATCGGTCTGCTAATAATGAAGTACACGCAGCCCTCCATAAGCTTTGCCATAAACGAACCCTATATGACCCAGGCCTTCTGGGATTATCTGAGGATAGATTCACCAGATCTCTCCAACACCGCTTCTTACAAAGGTCAAACCATTGAGATGATCAATGAATACATAAGAAAGCTCAAGGATAGCTAGCTATCCTTGAGCTTTCTTTACATCACTTTCCAGTATCACTTATGTCAAGCATCCCCTCAGGGAAGGGCTCCCATATATGCTGGGAAAGTATATATTCCTGTTTGTACTTGATTGCATAGCTCCTTAGAATCCCCACGGGCACGGCCAGATGGACTTTTCTGCTCTTGAACTTTTCAAGGCTTCTAAGCAGATACTCCTTCTCCTCTTTTGAAAGGTTGTCGGAAAAGTACCCCATTATATGCATCAATGTATTGACAAGGTTTGTGGGCTTGGGAGGATTTTCCAATGCCATCCCAAGGTGTTCCATGTATTCATTGTACATCTCTTGGTATTTCTTGTTCTGGTGATTTGCTACGATCTTACCCATGGTCTTCAGTTCCTTCTGGCTGTAGGACATCAGTATGTACTTGTGTCTGGTGTGAAATTCCACCAGGTCCCTTGGCTTGCCTTCCTTTATACTTCTGAATCTAAGGTTGGTGTAGAGCTTGGTAAGAAAGTGTTCCCTGATTGCCATGTTGGTCAATCTGCCTTCCTCTTCGATGGCCGAGAAGGGGAATTTTTCAAAAACCTTCTCAGCGAATCTTCCCACGCCCTTCTCAGAGCTTGCCCCCTTCACCATCGATTGATAATACTTTACATCCTTTATTCCGCAGGAAGGAGACCTTCCCTTGAGTATAAAGCCGTCAACATCGTCCAGGGAAGACAAGAGCTTCTCGGAATACTCGTCCATCTCCCTTGTCACATACCTGTCCTGACCAGGCTGGTAAAGCTCTGCCTTGCCATTGACCTTTACAAGCTTGACTGAGTCCCTAGGCACCCCCAGGCCTATGTCCACCTCGGGGCAAACCTTTATATAATCAACATAAGATTCCAGTGCCTTGACGAACTTGTCGTTTATCACCTGCCCATCATATCTGCAATTGCAGAAGCCTAGACATTTACTTACCACAACTACCGGTTTATCATTCATTCCATCAACCTCCATCGAAAATTCTCCCTAATAGTCCCTGGGTGGCATGGGTATGAATTTGCTTGTTTTTCTGGCATATTCATCCCATTCCGGGTGATCCTTGTATTTCTTCTCAAGAAGTGGCACTCCCGATACAAACAGAAGCAGATAAGTTATTGTGACAGGGCTTATCAAGCCAAAAATTGCTCCCGGTACCGAAATCGAAATAAGGAATATCCCCCACCACATTGTAGCCTCACCGAAATAGTTGGGGTGTCTTGTATATTTCCACAGTCCGTATTTCATAAGTTTTCCCTTGTTTTCAGGCTGGCTGATGAACTTCTTAAGCTGTGCATCTCCAACAACCTCAAAGTAGTATCCTACAACCCATATGCCTATGCCTATGAAATCAAGAAGTCCCAGGCCACTAGAGCTGTTGAAGTTGGTTATCATGATGGGAGTGGCAATTATGAAGCAAAGTAGCATCTGAGGCATGAATACCCTTGTGTAGGCCATGACAGCATGATTCTTTGATCCCCATCTTTCTCTCATTGCAACATATCTGTAGTCTTCTTTCTTGTTCCAGTTTCTCTTGAACAGGTGCCAGGATAGCCTCAAGCCCCAAAGAAGCACCAGGATGGTTATTATGGTTCCCCTCAGGTTGTATTGTGAGGATATCATATAGCTGGTTAAGGCAACCACAACAAACCCAAAGCCCCAGGCTATGTCAATCAGACCATTGTTACTTTTGGATTGGGCTATTGCAAAAACTATATTGAAATAGATAAACAAAACCAATAGGGTTGCAAGATAATTTTCCATTGTCTCTCCCTCCTAGTTGCTCAATAAAGCAACTGCTACAGTTCCAATCCCCGCACTCATTGCAACAATTGTGGAGATGTCCATTATATATTCAGGCTTCATGCTAAGCATTTCCACCAAATGCTTTTCATACTCACCAGCCCTGTCTGGTGCATTTGCGTGGACGATTGCATACCTCTCAATTCCCTTTTCCCTATGAATTTCCTCCACCAGAGAGTATATCTTCCTTGTGTTGGATTCCACAGAAAATGATTTTCCAATTATGGACCCATGGCCCTCCTTGTCAATGGAAACCACAGGCTTAAAGTTCAATGTGTTGGCCGCAAATCCAACATATTTGCTTATACGGCCAGACTTGACCATATACTTCAGGTCAGTTACGCTTACAAATATCTCACTTTTCCCGATTATTTCATCGAGTTTTTTTACTATATCATCGAAATCCATTCCCTGATGGATCATCTCAGCAGCCTTCATTACTATGAGGCCCTCTGCCCCTGAGTTTCTTTTGGAGTCTATCAGGGCAACACTGCCATCATCTAAGCCAAGCTTATCAATTGCCTTCCTGAATGTATTCAAGGTACCACTCATATTGTCGGATACGGTTATAACGATAATCTTTGAATAATGGTCCCTTAGGAACCGGATATTATCCTCCACAAAAGACAGACTTGGCTGGGATGATGATGGATATTCCTCTATTTCATCCATAAGCCTGTAAAAGTAATCGGATGATATTGTCGTCTTGTCAAGATAATTGCTGCCATCCGCCATAAGGTTCAGGGGCACCATGTAGATCTGGTACTTGTCCATGATCTCCCTGGGAAGATTTGCGATTGAATCTGTTACAAGTGCTATTGGATATGCCCTGGAGTGGGTCGCCTCGTACTGACGCTTCATGTCATCAGCCTTTTGCTGAACAATCCTGCCGTGCTTTCTAAGTCTCCTGAAGAGTTCCTCCGGTTGGGCTGCATGGATATGGATCCTAACCTTCTTTTTGTTCCCTGCAATCACAAGGGAATTTCCTATATCCTCAACATCCCTCTTTATCTCATCAACATCCAGGTTGTCACCTTGAATGAGTGCCTCGGTGCAATACCTGTAGTGAAGATCCATATTGTCCATTACATGCATGTCCTCAGTCTGGATTAGAATTTCTGAATAATCCTCCTCGAACTTGGCTTTTTCGTTGGTCTTAATGAATTTTATAAAGCCCTCAAGAAAATGAACAAATCCCTTGGCTCCTGAGTCAACAACATGGGCATCCTTGAGAACCTTAAGCATTTCAGGAGTCCTTTTCAAGGATTCTGCAGCGGCCTGAAGGGATTCTCCCATAAGCTCCCCAAAATCAGTAGCCCTTTCCATATACAGGTGAAGTGATTGGGCCCAATCCTTGATCACGGTTATCATTGTTCCCTCAACAGGTTGGGATATGGATTTATAGGCATATTCCACCGCATTGTTTGCAAGATTTGTAAAGCCTTCAACGCTCACATCCTCTTCCTCGGGCATTTCCATGTACATGCCGTTTATATACTGTGCAAATATTATTCCCGAATTACCCCTGGCACCATTCAAGGCAGCCTCCGCTATTGATTCCATGGTTTCCTTTACAGTATTCCTGATTCTTGCCTCCTCCACTATTGTGTACATTGTGTAGGCAAGATTTGATCCGGTATCCCCATCAGGTACCGGAAAGACATTTATCCTGTTCAGTTCATACTTCTGTTTGATTACCTCGTTTGCACCTGACAAGAAGGCGTAATAAAGTGACTCGCCATTCAGCCTGCTAATTGTCATCTACATCCCCTCCAGTATCAGATTCCTATTGCTTTTAGTATAATGAAGCTTACCGAGGTGGTCAGTCCACAAAGAACCGTTCCCCAAATGATGTCAACAACCGTTATGAAAACTGGCCAATCCTTAAGTGTTGCAAGATTTGTCATATCATAGGTTGCGTAGGTTATAAAGCCAAAAAATGCACCTACCAAAGCTCCATATAGAAGACTGTCCCTTTCAATTGCAGGTGCCAGTGCAAAGAAGATAAGTCCGGCAATATAGAAGACGTAAAAGCCTATTGCAGCCGCCCAGTTCACATTGGGACTCATGATATAGCCCAGATGTTCCCTATAGAGATTTTTTGCAATCAAGCCCAACCAAATCAGGTCAATGGCAAAGAAAACCGTGAAAGAAACCCCATACATTTTTAAGAGACTCATCCTTTTCACCTCATCTTGTAGTTATTACATTTTAATCATCGCTTTATCGCGCAAATAATATTGGTATAATTACCCCCAGCAGTGTCTTTAAAACCTTGAGTTTGCATTGAACATAAACGTTCTTCTTCTGGCCGTCAAAAATATTATGGAAATGAAGACTCCAATGGAAACACCTGCTGCAACTATCACTCCAGGATATCTTCCATCAAATCCATCCTGAGAAATATGCTTCAATAGTATCCCCAAGTAGGCCCAAACCAGAACGGCCCCGTAGGCCCTGTTCTGAAGCCTCCATATTGTCGTTCCTCCAATAATAAGACCAACCAAGAGGACAATGATTGTCCATAATGATTCCGATATCCCAAAGCCGTCCCATCCTATCTGGACAAGGAAAGCTGTCACGTTGGCAATGGTTGCAATGGTTATCCAACCAAAGTATACACTAAAGGGCACCCTTGCCCACAGCATCTTATCTCCTGAAGTCGCAATTGATTCCAGAGTCAGCACAATAATGGCCAATGAGACCAGGATAATGATCATAAGCAAAAGGGTCAAACCTAAGTTTCCATGGTGCCAGTTATATATCCATGCACCGTTGGCGATGGATGATATGATATAGAACTGATTCACCCTTTTCAGGACCATGCTGTCCCTGTGACCTCGATTTATGTACACAAGACCATATACCGAATAGATTCCCAGCAGGACATATATTACTCCCCATATTGAAAAGGTAACCCCAGCAGGAGCAAACAGATTTGGAAAGCTGTCCGAAACCTCTCCTGTGGTGATTCCATTAATATGCAAAATATTTGCCAGAGCATTTACCCCAACCATTACAAAGTACATTGCCAATGCCATTATTCCTGTCAAAATACCTTCCCTTTTTCTAACCATTCTTATCCCCCTTCGCACTTGGGTCCATTATTTCTGTTCCGGGAAAAGGTAACTCATGATATCTCTTCTTGATACTATACCAACAAGCTCTCCCTTTTTGTCTACAACAGGTAGACGTTTGACCTTCTTTTCAACCAATAATGTCGCTCCCTCCTCAATTGTCTGGTCAGGATCTATGGTTACCACCTTCTTGGTCATTACATCTCCAGCCTTCTGGCCCATTGAATTCTTAAGCTCGTCCATGAACTTCTTTGGACTATCCAGATAGATCAACCCACCAAGGACCTCAAGAACAGCAGGACCCTTAATCCTGGAGGCTCTCCTGATAAGGTCTCCCTCAGTGACTATTCCAACAAGCCTTCCTGAATCATCAAGCACAGGCAATCCGCTCAGATTGTGTTTGATCAGCAATGATGCGCACTTTTCAACATTGTCATCCATTGTAACTGTTATTACATCCCTTGTCATGATATCTTTGATATACATATGAACTCCCCCAATTTTTTGATTTTACTTCTAACTGGATGATACCCAATTATTGGGATTCTGAATAAAAAAAGGCATCCATCCAATGATGGATACCCTCTGGTATCAGTTCCTATGACAGAAGAATGCCAAGTGTCCTGTTCAGTTTTTCAAAGTCCACAAATCGGCTTTCTCTTGCCACTTCCCTTCCCTCGCTGAAAACAAGGATGGTTGGTATTGAAAATATTAGGTGCTGTCCTGCAAGTTTTACATTCTTGTTGACATCGATCCTTCCGATTTCTATGTCGTATTCCGATGTCATATCCAATAATTTCGGGAATACAGAATGGCATACATTGCAGTTTTCCGAACTGAAGTAGAGTATGTGGACCTCCTTCTTTGAGAACTCCTCAAGCTCTTCTTCCGAGTTTAAATATACAACCTTATCTTTGTTCAAGTTTTTCCTCCTTAGAAAAATAATATGGCCTCATGTGATTTGTTTTGCTGCTATTGGTGTTGGATTATCCGGGTACCTTTCTCCTTTAGATCCTTGAGATTGCTGATATGCTCTTTAAAATCAACATAGCCCAATCCGTTCTCCAGTATCCCAACATTGCGACCATCCTCCAAAAGGGCTAGTACTGTCTCCCTTACACAATACTCGCTGGCTATTCCCGCCACTATGACTTCATTATGGAGGGATTCCCCCAGGACCACCTGCTTGTTGTTCCGTGCCTTGTATGCTGAATACTCCTCCACTTCATCATCCATACCCTTGTAGAACCTGTTCTCATCATTTGGCCTTTTCTCTTCCTCCTGGACAAGATTGTAAAAGTCCTCATGCAGCATTGCGCCTTTTTCCCCCTGTACACAATGTACTGGCCATATTCCTCCATTGACCGTAAAGCTCATGTTGTCCCTGGAATGCCAGTCCATTGAATAAAGAACATTTACATCATTTCCATTGATATAGCTTATAATGGTCCTTACTGCATTTTCCGCATTTTCACATGCCAGTGACCCGTCAATGAAGTCATACTGGCAATCCACTACAATCAAGCTTTTCATTTTCTCACTCCTAAATCAAGCAAGGCAGCCAGAAGGCCGCCTTTAGTCTAATAAGTTTCTCTTTTTCCGAATCTGGCATCCTCAACCCACTCTTCAGCTTTTCTAAGGTGATTTACCATGTCGTCAAAAATTCTGTAGTGGTATTCTTCCTGTCTCACGAGATAGTCAAACAGTTTCTTCCCTTTCTCTGTATCTGCCTCGTCCTTCATCTTCTTGTAAAGGTCTATACTTTCCTGCTCCTTCTTAAGGGCTAATCTATACGCATCAAGCTGATTGGGATCTACCTTCACATCAACCTTGAAATCAGATTCATTCTTGAATACATTCTCAAATTCGACAAAAGCATTGTCTTCGTCAAGACTGTAGTCAACAGCTTCAGCATATTTCCTTACCAGGTCAGCATGCTTTTTCTCATCATCGGCTAGATTCAGAAACACCTTCTCAAGAGCATTGCCCTTGTTCTTCTCTGCCTGTTCTCTGTAATAATTTTCGCCGTCAACCTCCATTTGGATTGCAAATTCAACGTAGTTCATCAGTCAGCCTCCTTATAATATTATCTTGAGTTCCTATAATTATATACCCCGTTAGAGGACCAATAACCGTTTAATTTGAATAATTCAACAATTCATATGTGCCTTGGGCATCTTGTTCCATCGGTGAACCATTTACAGGGTCTGCATTCAAGACAGGTAACTATTTCACCATCACCAATCATATGCTCTATGAAATCATGGTCCGCAAGCTGCCCCCTTCCAATTGCAACCAGGTCAAGCAGTCTGTTTTCCAGAAGATAGTCCACCTGGTCCTTGGTAAGTATCTTGTTCACCCCAATAACAGGTATTCCCACTTTCTCCTTGATAAGGGTCCCTCCATAAACTATCCAGTTGCAAGGGAACTCGTCCGGAATCTCAGCCTCTATCTGTGTATTGTCAAAGCCTGTGGATACATGTAAATAGTCATACCCTGTTTCCTCCAGGTATTTGGCCCTTTCGATGCTCTCCTCTATTGTATCATCATTGGATCCCATCCTAATTCCAAGAATAAAATTCTCGTCAGTGACGGCCCTTATTTCATCGTGGATCCTTTTCGCAATCCTGTTTCTGTTTTCAAAGTTCCCTCCGAACTCATCCCTTCTGTCATTTACCTTCTTGGAAAAGAACTGGGTCAGGAGATAACCGTGTGCCCCATGGATCTCCACTCCATCAAAGCCAGCAATCTGTGCCCTCCTTGCCGCCTGGGCAAATTCCTGTATTGTCCTTTCAACCTGATCCTTGGTCATTCCTTTTGAGGCTCTTCCCTTCTGCTCAAAATCTGATGAGGTCAAGGGCGTCTCAGTCACATCGGATTTTGCCCTTAACCCTGCATGATGAAGCTGTATCAAAGCCGTTGCACCATTATTATGTATGACAGAAGAAAGCTTGGCCAGACCTTCTATGTAGGAGTCATCCCATATTGCCAGCTGGTCAACAGAAAGTCTTCCATCCGGATTGATGCAGGTAGCCTCCACAATCACCAGGCCTGCACCATTTTTCGATATCCTGTCATAGTGTTCAAGGTTTCTTTCTGAAACATAGCCATTATCATCAGCAAACCCGAATGCCACCATTGAAGGAAGTACAAAAGGATTCTTCAGCTTTAATTTTCCAAACTCCCTATGTCCATATAGATTACTCATAATATCATCCTTCCAGTTTTTGTACCCTGCTCTTAATACCATTCTATATGCTATAATGCATTTGTGTAAACAAATATTGCAAATTTAGCTTGAAATAAATGCCCATATCTACTATAATATCTTGATTGCTACAATAAAGCTCTAAACATATTATACGAGGAGGAGATACAATGAAGTTTAACATAAAAAGATTTATGCTGATCAATTTAGGGCTACTTATCATGACACTGGGGATGTACTTTTTCCTGATACCCTCAAATCTTGCTGTAGGAGGGGCAACGGGTCTGGCCATGATATTGAGCTACCTGATCCCATCCATCCCGATGGGAGTTATACTGGCAGCCCTAAACATAATACTTTTCATTACGGCATTCATAGTATTGGGTAAGGAGTTTGGGGGCTATACTGTATATGCATCCCTTGCACTGTCTGGAATGATTGGATTCTTCGAGCTTGTCATCCCAATGACCGCACCCTTTACCGATGACCTGTTCATCAACCTGATTTTCGGGATCCTTATAAATGGTGTGGGTATGGGTATAGTTTTCAATCAGAATGCTTCCACAGGGGGAACAGATATCATTGCGAAGATCATAAACAAATACACACACATGGACATCGGGAAGTCCCTGCTAGCCTCTGATTTCTTCATCACCATATTTGCAGGTCTTGTATTTGGAGCAAGACTGGGTATGTATGCACTGCTTGGAATTGTTATCAATTCCTTGGTGATCGACAAGATGATAGCCGGTTTCAACGTAAAGATAAACATGCTGATAATCTCAGCCGAGCTGGATTCGATCAATAGTTATATACTCTCAGACATAGGACGTGGAACCACAATTTACCATGGTGAAGGTGGTTTTTCCAATGAGGACAAGCGAATCATAAATACCATAGTCTCCAGAAGTGAATACATCAAGATCAGGGACTTCGTAAGAAATATAGACAAAAAGGCTTTTGTATCCGTTTCATACGTGACCGAGGTTGAAGGTGAAGGATTCACATACTAAGGAGAGGATTTCTTGAAGAACTACAAAATGACCATCCAGTACGATGGAAGCAGGTATCTGGGCTGGCAGAGACTTCCAAAGTCTGACAGGACGATCCAGGGAAAACTTGAAAATGTAATTAGCCAGATGTACAAAGTAGACATTAAAATAATCGGATCCGGGAGAACCGATGCAGGTGTTCATTCCCTTGGCCAGGTTGCAAACTTCAAAGCCGATGTTGACTTGTCCCTTTATGAGATTCAGGAATACATCAACCACTATCTGCCAAATGATATAGTTGTGACGGAAATGGAGGAGGTGGATGAACGGTTTCACAGCAGATATAATGTGAAATTAAAGGAATACACCTACCATATATACACAGGTGATTTCCAGTCTCCCTTCTACAGGAAATATTCCTGGCACATAAAGGAGTCCCTGGATATGGACTCAATCGACCTTGCAACAGACTTGCTCCAGGGGACACATGACTTTCTGGGATTTTCATCAGTTAAAAAGACAAATAAATCCACTGTACGGACCCTCCATTCAATTGGCTACATGCAGGATGGACCCTTGCTTTCCTTTGTTTTTAAAGGGGACGGATTTCTACACAACATGGTTCGTATTATCATGGGCACTCTTGTTGAGGTGGGTCAGCACAAGATGACCCCTGAGGATGTTCAGAAGGTTCTAAGCACCAAAGTAAGGGCTGAGGCAGGCATAACATGCCCTCCTCATGGCCTATTCCTCAGTGCCGTCCAGTATTAGGTCCCATCTTTCCTCCACCAAATCCTTCCCCCATATCCTATGGGGGATTTTTTCTTCAATACTGAATCCAAACTTTCCGTAGAGATGTCTGGCAGCATCAAGTATGCTGACGGTCCAGAGTATTATTTTCCCATACCCTGCTCTTTTTGAGAACTCCACAGCAGTCTCCATAAGCCTGTTTCCAAGACCCTTTCCCCTTTCCTCCTGAAGGAGAAGGAACCATCTCAGCTGTGCCGTGTAATCATCCACACAGGCTATGGCGATGACCCCTACCCTGCTTCCATCCTTTTGAGCTATCCAAATCTGCTCCCTGTCAGGCCTTCTATGTCCATGGAATTTCTCAAGGGGCTCCCTGACATAGTTTGGGAATGTGCTGTCAAATCCGTATTCCTCATTGTATAAGGATGCATGATTGTCAACTATCCACCCAAGGTCATCCTCCCTGTATTCCCTGATTATGTATTCCTTGAATTTTTCCATACACAAACACTCCCTCCATCGCTTTAAAGTATTTTACCATAAAGACTACCCACTAACAATCAGGGCAAAAAAATATCCCCCTATGGCAATCCATAGGAGGAATTTCTTCTAATCATCTATCTATTTCTTCACTTCTCCAAGTGGAAGGATAACCCTTCCATTTACTTCGTTGATAACCTGTGCCAAACCTGTGTATATTGCTGAGAAGCCACAGAATATTCCTTCATAGCCAGCAATATTAATCAAAGCGTGGTTGCCGGTGAAGTCACCGATTGCAAGTAGCATAAAGAGGACAGTAAGTGTACCGAACACCACCTGAAGTGCCCTGCTTATCCTCAGGGTTCCTATGAACATTACAAATGTGAACAGTCCCCACATGAACAGATAGGCTGCCAGAGCCTTGCCACCTGGTGCATCAGCCCAACCCAGTACAGGGAACATCTTGATGGCAACAAAGGTGCCCCAGAACATTCCATAGGATGTGAAGGCAGTTCCTGCAAAGGTGTTATTTTTCTTCCATTCCATTATTCCTGCTATTACCTGGGCAAGTCCACCATAAAAAATCCCCATGGCAAGGATCATGGCACTCATTTCTATCAACCCAGCGTTGTGAAGATTAAGTAGGACTGTTGTCATTCCAAAGCCCAAAAGACCAAGAGGAGCTGGGTTTCCTGTTGGCTCCTTCAATACTGATGTTATCATTGCATTATTTTCCGACATATTACCCTCCAAAATATTGTTATTTTCGTGTCATAAGGCACG
>Ga0194137_10000651_pt1 | contig 22313 bp, 21 predicted proteins | sample TARM_MetaG_T3_14_FD_134025 | JGI IMG/M metagenome (GOLD analysis project Ga0194137, IMG submission 134025) | Freshwater microbial communities from Pennsylvania, USA, analyzing microbe dynamics in response to fracking - TARM_MetaG_T3_14 (version 2) | ecosystem: Environmental > Aquatic >... | reverse complement strand
GGGGAAAACAACCTCGAAGCGGGTACCGTTGCCCTCCGAGGATGCCGCCTGAATCGTGCCGCCATGCGCTTCCGTGATATACCGGCTGATCGTAAGTCCAAGACCGGAGCCGGACCTGCCGCTTCTGCTGCCGTCGGCTTTCATGAACCGGTCCCAGATGCGGGGAAGCATCTCCTCCGGAATCCCTCGACCGTCATCCCGGACGTCGAATCCGATCTGGCTGCCGTCCTGGAAGCCCGACACGGAGATGGCGGTCCCCGCATCGTTATGGCGGATCGCGTTGCCGATCAGGTTCAGGACGACCTGGCGAATCCGCTGCTGATCCCCTCGGAATCGAACCGGCGGCGAGTTCTCTCGGACCGTCCAGCCTTGCCAGGATAGCGTCATTCCCGCTTCCTCAGCGGCCGGGGTCAGCTGGAGCAAGCATTGCTGAAGCAGCTCCCCGAGATCGAAGGCGGTCATCCGGTAGCGGACGACATGCTCCTCGAACTCCGTCAGCTCGGTCAGGTCGTCGATCAGCTGCTGCAGCCGCCGGGTTTCCGAGAGGGCAAGCCGCGTGAACTCCGACTTCTCCTCCTCGCTCATGATGCCGTCGTCCATGCCTTGCAGAGCGGCCCGTACGGTCGTCAGCGGCGTCCGCAGCTCGTGGGCGAGATCTCCGATGAAGCGCCGCCTGCCGGCCTCCACCCGCCCGAGCTTGTCCGCCATGCCATGGATCGCGCCGGCCAGATCGGCGAGCTCGTCGCGGCCCCGATACTGGGCTCTCGTCTCGAACCGGCCTTCCGCGTAGCTCCGGGCGACCCGGCTCAGCTCCAGCACCGGGCGGGTGAAGGCGCGGGAGACGAGCCAGAGCACGAGGGATACGGGAATTGCGAAAACGAGGGATACAAGCCAGAGAGCCCTCTGCAGCGGACCGACATAACGGACGGCTTCCTTGACCGGGCGGTAAACGAAGCAGGAGGCGGCGACTTCGCCTCCGCTCTGCAGCGGGAAGCCGCGAATCAGCATCGTCGTCCCTTGCTGGCGGGCGTAGACCTTCTTCTCCTGGATCGTGCCGCCCTCCATGACCGTCCGGACCCACTCGCGGACATCGGGCCGGGTGCCGACCTCCTGGATGCCTGCCTTCGAGAAGTTGTACCGCTTGCCTTGGATGCTGATCTGAAGCGAGCCATGCTTCTCGAGCTGCTGCAGCCTCTCGCGGAAGGCGGCAGGCTTCAGGCGGCCTTCCTGCACCTGGTCGAACAGAAGCTGAATGTCCTGGCCGGCGTCGGCGAGCTGCTTCCAGCTCCGCTCATAGGCTTTCTGCTGGATGAGCCAGCTGGTCGCCGCCGTCAGGCTCGCGATGATGAGGATTCCGATGAGCAGATAGGACAGCATCCATTTCCATACCAGCGATCTCATGTTTCGTCCGTCCGGTCGAGCTTGTAGCCGACGCCCCAGACGGTCGAGATCGACCAGCCTTGGGCCGGCTGCAGCCTCCGCCTAAGCCTCTGCACATACAAGTCCACGACCCGGTCGTCGCCTTCGAAATCCCAGCCCCATATCCGCTCGATCAGCTCGCTGCGGCTGCACACGAGCCCGGGATGGCGGATCAGCTCCTGCAGCAGGTCGAATTCCCGCCGGGGAAGGTCGATCATGCGGCCCCCGAGCGTCACCGACCGGCGTTCCGCATCCAGGCGCAGATTGCCGGCGCGGCATGCGGCTCCGGATGCCGGCGGCTGTCCGCCGCGGGAGCGCCTGAGCACGGCGTCTACCCGGGCCATCAGCTCGCGGGGGTCGAACGGCTTGACGATGTAATCGTCCGCTCCGAGCTGCAGGCCCTCGATCCTCTCCTCCAACTGGCCGCGGGCGGTCATCATGATGACCGGAATCCGGCTGCCTTCCGCCCGAAGCTTCCGGCATACCTCCCAGCCGTTCAGCTTCGGAAGCATGAGATCGAGCAGGATCAGGGCATATTCTCCGTTCTCCAGCATGTCCAGAGCTGCCATCCCATCTGCCGCCGCCTCCGGTTCATACCCGCTTTTCCTCATGTAGAGAGCGGTAATGCGGACGATGGAAGCATCGTCGTCCACGATAAGAATTCGATCCGTCACGCCGAGTCGGCTCCTCTCCGTAGCAGGGAGTAGTGGTATCTCTATAGAAGACGAATAGGCGGGCGCAAAGTTGTGGCCGGATCGGGATAAATGGCAGGAGGGCTTGCATGCGGGCCAGGTGGGTAAAAATAGACTGGAGAAGAACGCAGGAGTTCCACAACCGAAACGAGGAGTTGACTCAGCCATGATCAAAATCGTGCTAGTCCGCCATGGACAGAGCGAGTATAACGCACAAAACCGCTTTACGGGGTGGACGGACGTCGATCTGACCGACAGCGGCAAGGAGGAGGCCCGCCGCGCCGGGGAAATTCTTCGCCAGAACGACTATGTGTTCGATGTCGCTTATACGTCGGTGCTCAAGCGCGCCATCCGGACGCTCTGGATCATCCAGGATGAAATGAGCCTGCTCTGGATTCCGACGGACAAGACGTGGATGCTCAACGAACGGCATTACGGCGCCCTGCAGGGGCTCAACAAGGAGGAGACGGCGCAAAAGTACGGGGAAGAGCAGGTCCATCTGTGGCGCAGATCCGTCACCGTCCGGCCGCCGGCGCTGGATAAGGACGACGAGCGTTATGAGGGAAGGGATCCCCGCTACAAGGATATCAAGGACCGGGTGCCGGTGACGGAAAATCTGGACGATACGGAGCAGAGGGTGCTGGATTACTGGAGAGAGAAGGTCGAGCCTTCGCTCCATGAGAACCGGCGGGTGCTGATTGTCGCTCATGGCAACACGATTCGGGCGCTGGTCCGCTATCTGGACGACATTCCGGGGGACGGCATCGCCACTCTGAATATTCCGACCGGAACGCCGCTCGTCTACGAGCTCGGGGATGACCTGAAGCCGGTCCGTCATTATTACCTGGAGGAAAACAAAGAAAAGACCGATGTCAAGGAAGCGGCTCAAGGCGCTCCCGACGTCCGGTCGGAATAACGGCGCAGGCATTCGCTGCAATCGCCGTCTTGGACGTAGCCGTCCGGATTTCGTCATTGAAGCCGGACGGCTGTTTCGCTTTCTTCTTCCGGCAGCCTTAAGCGGCTGCTCCAGGCCCGTGCCAAGCCGGACGGCGGCTAGGAGTCCAAACGCAGAAGGAAGTCGCGGGTGCCGTTGTAGGCATCGGTCCAGCCCATTTTCGCATAAAAGCGGAGGCCGTCCAGTCCTTTCATATAGTAGGCGCCCAGCAGTCTCTCCTTGAAATCGGGGATCGTCATTCCTGCTTGCTCCTGGTAGTCCTGATAAGCCCGAACGACCCCAAGCGCTGCCATATGCCGGTCGAGAACAGCGAGATCGACCAGATCATCGCCATAGGCGCAGTTGCCGTCAATGATGCCGGTAATGCGGGTGCCGCTCGACAGAATGTTCCATTGGTGAAAATCGCCATGAATGAAATGGCGGTGGGGCTCATTGTAAGGCGCGTAGGCCATCAGCCGGCTGTAGCACTCGTCGAAAACGTCCCTCTCCAAGCAGGTGCTGCGGAACAAGCCGTGCCAGTTCTCCCAGAAGGTGCCCGTCTGATCCTCCGCGAACGAAGCAGTCAAGTAGTCCTTCCAGGTCCGGTGCTTTCCATTGCCGTCCGGCCCGATCCACCCATAGCCGCTCGTAAACCCTATGTCCACTTGATTAAGCCGCGTCAGTATATCGATAAGCTCCGGAAGCTGCCCGGCTTGCTGCTCGGGGGTGCAGGCCGCGAGGCTGCGGCCATCGATCCGTTCCATGATGACGTAGGCCAAGTTTCCATGCTTCCCTTGCCCCAAACATCGGGGATAGGGGATTCCCTGGCCGGACAGCAGCTCCGATAGGAACCGTTCGGTCGCGTAGGCTCCCTCCAGGTCGCTGAACTTGATGACATGCCCTTTTCCTTCGTGGTTGAAGGAGAAGACGCTGCTCAAGTTGCCGCCATCCATGGGCATAATCTCCGTGGCGATGGAGCCCAGGTGGGCCTTAACCACGTCCTCGACTTCGCTTTCAGCCACGCTTGGCTTGTTATAAGCCGTCATGGTTCGCACTCTCCCCTCGTTTTGGCTCAAGACAGATCCGCCTTTCAGCTTTACTATAGACGGTTCGATCTGCGCGTTCGAGGGATAGGATAGGTATAGGCAAATAATCACATGATTTGAACGGGCGGACCGGCGGTCGCCGTGAATGGAACCGCAAGCATAGAGTGAAGCTTCGAGCCCGGTCTTGATTTTATTTGCCGGACGGTTATAATTCAGTTTAAACGATTAAACCAATGAACGGATTGAGGGAGAACGATGAGCGAGCAAACCGGGCATGTCCTGCAGCAGTTCCAAGAATGCATTCCTTTGCTGGATGTGTTGACCGATGCCGGCCGCCAAGCCATTATCTTGCTGCTGGCGCAGCACAAATCGGGACTTAACGTGAATACGATATCCAGCCATATGAATCTGTCCAGACCGGCTGTCTCCCATCATCTGAAGGTGTTGAAGCAGTCCGGCTATATTGAAGCCGAAAAGAAAGGCGTTGAAAATGTTTATGTGCTGACGGTGCGGAAGCCGCTTGAACGGCTCAAGTCGTTGATTGCGGCCGTTGAAGCCGAGTGCAGCGGGTCTCGGTAACGAGCGCCGGCATAGGAAATACAGCAGCAGAGACGATGCTCTTGCTGCTGCTCCGACCAATTGGTTGATTTGTTTAAACATATAAACATTTGAGGAGGATGGAAATGAAGGCTATGATCATTGAAAAGTATGGAAAGAACAGTCCGTTAGTGATGGCGGAACGGCCCATGCCTTCGATTGGCGAGCATGACGTGCTGGTGGAAATTCATGCAGCCAGCTTGAATCCGATCGATTTTAAGATTAAGGAAGGGAAAGTGAAGTTCCTGCTGAAGTACAAGTTTCCACTTGTTTTGGGAAATGATTTCTCCGGAGTCGTCGTCCAGACAGGCGGGTCGGTGAGCGCATTCAAACCCGGAGACCAGGTCTACGGGAGGCCCCGCAAGAACAGGATCGGGACGCTGGCTGAATATATCGCCGTTCATGAGGATGATCTGTCCCTGATGCCGCAAAATCTAAGCTTTGATGAAGCGGCCTCCATTCCGCTCGTCGGACTTACGGCTTATCAAGCGTTCACCGATATTCTCAAGCTTCGGAAAGGTCAAAAAATCTTGATCCACGCAGGCGCAGGAGGCGTCGGAACCTTCGCGATCCAGCTGGCCAAGGAAATGGGCGCATTTGTCGCCACGACGGCAAGCGATAAAGGCTACGAGCTGGTCAAATCGCTTGGCGCCGATCGGATCGTCAATTACAGGAAAGAAAAGGTTGAAGAGCTGCTTGCCGGGTATGACGCGGTGTTCGACACTTTAGGAGGAGACGCCCTGGAAAAGTCGTTCCGGATCTTGAAGGAAGGCGGGCAGGTTGTCTCCATATCGGGAGTGCCGAACGCCGCCTTCGGAAAAGAACAGCAGCTAGGCTGGATAAAAACGGCCCTATTGGCCCTCGTCAGCCGCCGAATCACCGCGCTTGCGAAAAAAAGCCGGACGAGCTATCGCTACCTGTTCATGAAGCCGAGCGGAGCGCAATTGAGCCTTTTAAAAGAAAGGATCGAGAGCGGCCGCATCAAGCCGGTTGTGGACAAAGTGTTTCGGCTAGAGGATGCCGGGCAAGCTCTTCGGTACTTGGAAGGCGGAAGCGCCAAGGGAAAGGTGGTCATCCGGATAAGACCATCGGAATGATTGTTTTCGCCGATCCTCCGTCAGCGCCTGCCGACTTTTCTTAGTCTCGATCACTCCTGCCAATTTTTGATGAAATTCTTTTGGTCCTTCGTGAAGCTGTAGCCGCGTCTCTCATAGAATCGATGAGCTGCTGTCCGGCTTGGATGGGACAGCAGCTTGATGCCCGAAAATCCATGCTCCTGTCCCCATTGCTCCAGATGCCCGATCAGCTTGCCGCCTATTCCTTGGTTTCGTCGGCTTTTTTTGACGACGAAGCCCAGGACGTTGACCAGAGAGCCGGAAAAAAGCAGTTCATACGGACTGCCGTGGATATACCCGACCACCTGGCCGCCTTGTTCGTACACAAAGACGACATCGTTCGTTCTGGCCGCAGCCCATCCGATGAGTGGATCTCCGATTCGATGAAGCTCCCATGCGTGCTCTGTCTGGCATCCTCATTCTATCCTTCCAGCCACTGCCTCGGTCCCACCGTATGGAAAAGCTGCGGTCTATTCGGATTCAAGGCATCGTCAATGCGCTTGCAGGTAAAATCGCTGATCGGTCTGGGAAGCTCGTCTCTTGCCCAGTATCGGCATTCCAGAATTTCAGGCGAGCTTGGCTGAGGAGCCGGATGGGAAGGGCCGGTATCCGCCATGAACACAAAATGATGCATATCATGGTTCGGATCGTAATAAATGCCCGTCAACTGCCGGATTCCGACCTTCAGTCCGACTTCTTCAAGCACTTCTCTGGCCGCCGTATCTTCGGCGGACTCCTCGTCTTCGGCTTTTCCGCCCGGCAGCTCCCAATTGTTGTTGCCGTAGCTATGTTTCACTAACAAGACTCTGCCTTCCGAATCTAAAATAACGGCAGCCGCTCCGATCGACTTCGGCAAACGGACCCCTCCTTTACGATTTTCCACTATCTATATAGACACGTATGAATAAAAAAAGATGCGGCCTTTCCGCATTGTCTGCCCGTTCCGGGGAGGAAATTTCAGCCGCTGCGGGTTTTCAACCGGTTGGAAACGAAAAGGAAGAGCATGGCATGGTTTTATTTAAAGGAAAGCCGCTTTCAAGCACTGTCCGTTTCCTGCCTTTATGCGGTCGCGCTTTAATTGACGAAATTTCAGTTCCCCCTTAAACTGGGTACAGAAGCTTTACAAAATGCTCAAAAGAGTGGATGAAAAAACGGTCTGGACAAATTCATGATATGGGAAAAGGGGTCTATTCATGGGAAAAAGAATGTGGGCATCCGCGCTCCTCGCGGTGGCATTGATGACGGCGGCAGGCTGCGGGGCAAAAAACACGAATGAGGGCGGCTCGGCAAGCCCGGCTCCTTCCGCAGGAGGCGCAGCGGAAGGCAAAACGTATTCCATCGCGATCTCGCAGATCGTGGAGCATCCGTCCCTGGATGCGACGCGCGAAGGCTTCCTCGCCGCCTTGAAGGATGCCGGCATCGTAGAGGGCGACAACCTCAAGGTCGACTTCAACAACGCGCAGGGCGATCAGAGCAACAACCTGTCGATCGCGCAGAAGATCGCCTCCGGCAAAAACGATCTGGTGCTCGCCATCGCCACTCCATCCGCGCAGGCTGTAGCGGAGAAGGTCAAGAACGCGCCGATCCTGTTCGCGGCCGTCACGGATCCGCTCGACGCGAAGCTCGTCACGAGCCTAGACAAGCCGGGCGGCAACATCTCCGGCGCTTCCGACACGAACCCGGATGCGATCGTGCAGCTGATGGACTTCATCGCCTCCGACTTCCCGAAGGTGAAATCCGTCGGCCTCGTCATCAACGAAGGCGAGTCCAACGCGGTCATCATGGCCAAAAACGCCGAGCAGGCGCTCGCCAAGCATGACATCAAGCTGGTGAAAGCCCCGGTATCCAATACATCCGAGGTGAAGCAGGCGGCCGAGTCGCTCGTAGGACGCGCGGACGCGCTCTTCACGACGCTCGACAACACGGTCATCAGCGGCGTCGACACGATCATCCAGGTGGCGAATTCCAAGAAGCTTCCGTTCTTCTCCAGCGACCGCGATACGGTCGAGAAGGGCGCTTTCGCCACAGTCGGCTTCAAATACTACGACCACGGCTATCAGGTCGGACAAATGGCGGCCGAGGTGCTGAAGGACGGCAAGAAGGTAGGGGACATGAAGGTGGGCATGCAGGAGAAGCTCGACCTCATCCTCAATCTCAAGGCCGCAGAGGCCCAGGGCATTGACGTTACCGACGATATGAAGGCCAAAGTGAAAGACCAGGAAACGAACATCATCCAATAGCTAAGAGGTGGCTTCCTTGATCCTATCCCTGAACGGAGCGGTTGCGCTTGGGCTCATGTACGCCCTGATGGCGCTCGGGGTCTACATCACGTATCGCATCCTTGATTTTCCCGATTTGACGGTTGACGGCAGCTTCACGACGGGAGCCGGCATCGCGGCCGTGCTCCTGACGCATGGCTGGTCGCCGTGGATTGCCACGCTTGCCGCCTTCGGGGGCGGAATGGCAGCCGGCGCCTGCACAGGGCTGCTGCATACGAAGGGCAAGGTCAACGGCCTGCTGGCCGGCATCCTCATGATGATCGCCTTGTATTCCATCAATATGAGAATCATGGGCAAGCCGAACGTGTCCATCTCGGGCGAGAACACGCTGCTCGGCAGCATCGCGAGCTCCGGATGGCTGACCTTCGGCGGCGTCTCCTGGTTCTATCCGCTCGTGCTGCTCGTCGTGGCGATTGCCGCCAAGCTCCTTCTGGACGGGTTCCTGCACACGGATCTAGGCCTGGCGCTGCGGGCGACAGGCGACAACAAGCGGATGATCCGCAGCTTCGGCGGCAATACCGACCGTTCCACCGTGCTCGGCGTCAGCCTCTCCAACGGTCTCGTGGCGCTGTCCGGCGCGCTCATCGCGCAGGATGCCAGCTTCGCGGACATCAATATGGGCATCGGCATGATCGTCATCGGCCTCGCTTCCGTCATCATCGGCGAAGCTCTGCTCGGCGCGCGCGGCGTCTTCATGACGACGCTCGCCGTGCTGGTCGGCGCCGTCGTCTACCGGGTCGTCATCGCGCTGGCGCTGCGTTCCGACTTCCTCCACCTGGAGGCGTCCGATCTCAAGCTGATCACGGCGGCGATCGTCATCATCGCGCTCGTCATCCCGACGGTCAACCGGTCGATGAAGCAGAAGCGGCAGGCGCGCAGGCGCACCGCCGAGCTTGCGGCAGGGACTGCCGGAAGGAGGGAAGCCTGATGCTGCATGTGCAATCGGTATCCAAGCTGTTCAACCCCGGCACGCCGGACGAGAAGGTCGCTCTCATGAATATCGACCTGCAGCTGAAGGCGGGAGACTTCGTCACCGTCATCGGCAGCAACGGCGCGGGGAAGTCGACGCTCATGAATATGATCTCCGGCGTCATGAAGCCCGACATCGGACGCATCTCCATCGCCGATGCGGATGTGACGGGAGCGTCCGAATCGAGACGGAGCCGCTGGATCGGCCGCGTCTTCCAGGATCCCATGGCCGGCACCGCGCCGAACATGACGATCGAAGAGAATCTGGCGATGGCCTACAAGCGCGGCAAGCCGCGCGGCCTGGGCTGGTCGGTGTCGGGAGCGAAGCGCGGGCTGTTCCGCCAGGAGCTCAGCCGCCTCGGCATCGGGCTGGAGAACCGGCTGCGCGCCAAGGTCGGCCTGCTGTCCGGCGGCGAGCGCCAGGCGCTCAGCCTCCTGATGGCGACCTTCACCAAGCCGGATATCCTGCTGCTGGACGAGCATACGGCGGCGCTCGATCCGGCGCGGGCGGAGCTGATCACCCGGCTGACGGAAAGCATCGTGCGCGACATGGGCCTTACGACGCTGATGGTCACCCACAACATGGAGCAGGCCATCCGGCTCGGCAACCGGCTCATCATGATGGACAAGGGCCGCATCATTCTCGATATTCCCGAGAGCCGCAAGCAGGGACTCACGGTCCAGGAGCTGCTGCGGGAGTTCGAGGGCATCAGCGGCCAGAAGCTGTCGGACGACCGGCTCATATTGGGCTAGCCTCAGCCGGAGGCCGGGCCGATTCACCGCCGGCGGAGAGCTTGTCCATGCTGCGCTCGGCTAAGGGAGCGTGATGCTGCCTTGCCTGAGGCAGCCAAAGGGAGACCGTCCGCCAATAGAGGCTGTCCCAAAAGCCGAATCGAGATGCTCCCCATACGGCAGACAGGTGAAAAAATAAACTTGTCTACCGTGAGGGGAGCATTTTGCATGTCTAAAAAGCGGCGCAGGGAAAAACTTTGCCCGCTCCAAGTCGTGGGGTCGTTGGGGGGACTCCCGGTTTCACGCCGGACATTTGCGATTGGAGAGATAAACCATGATGGATGCCATGCCTTTCATGCCTGATGATAAGCCTCGTTCTGTTCTCCGGCCGCAGCTCGTGCTCGATGCGGGAGGCGTGCTTGTCTCCAATCTTACGCCTTCCATGTGGCAGGAGCTGGCGGAGATAAGCGGCCACGCCTTCGGAGAGCTGAGAGACAGGTACAAGCGCGATATTGCCGGACGGTTATGGACGGGAGAGCATCCGGAAGCGGAATTCTACCGCTGGATCGCCGGATTCGTTCCCGGATGGGCGGAGGCGGATGCGGAAAGGCTGCTGCGTTCCCATTTGCAGCCGCTGCCCGCTTTGGAGAGGCTGCCTGAGCTGGCTCGGCTGGCCGACGTGCATTTGCTGAGCAACCATGTCTCGGGCTGGCTGCGGCCGGTGCTGGAGCCCGCGTCGGAATGGCTCTCCAGCATAACGATCTCCTGCGAGGAAGGGCTGAGCAAGCCCGATCCGGCGCTGCTGGAGCGTTGCGCGGGCAAGCTGGAGCCGGGTGCGCCGGTCCTGTTCGCGGACGACTCGCCCCGCAATGTCGCGGCTGCCGAGGCGTTCGGCTGGCATGCGCTGCTTGCGGACGAGGACGGGCTGTGGGTGGATGCGGCGGCAGAGCGTTTGCGTGCCCTGAGGTTTTGAGCCGGCGCCATAGGTTTTCGCCTACCGTTTAGATCTCTGCGGGATGGGTTTATATGGAAAGGAAAGAGGCTGCACTCCGCCATCTTCCATGGCGGCTGGCGCAGCCTGTTTGCCTGTTATTCCCTCCAGCAGGGACTTTTCCTCGGACATGCGGTATAATTAGGCTAATTTTCGCGGCAGCCCGGGCGGCAGCCGGATGCTTAGGAGTGAGTTTTGCCATGAGAGAACATAGGCCTGTACTGGGCGTCGTCGTGCCCTGTTATAACGAAGAGGAAGTGCTGGAGCTGACCGCGCCTGAGCTGGACGCCATGCTGGAGAGCATGGAGAAGGAAGGCATCATCGCGCCGGGGAGCTTCATCATGTTCGTCAACGACGGCAGCAAGGACGGCACATGGCCGCTGATTGCGGATCTGGCTTCGCGCTGCCGGAGAGTGTCGGGACTCAACCTGGCGGCCAACGTCGGCCACCAGAACGCCCTGCTCGGGGGGCTGATGACAGCGAAGCGCCATGCGGACTGCCTCGTCTCGATCGATGCCGACCTGCAGGACGACGTCCGGGCGATCCGCGACATGGTGCTGCGCTATCTGGAAGGCTGCGAGATCGTCTACGGCGTGCGCAGCAGCCGCCAGCGCGACACCTGGTTCAAGCGCACGACAGCCGAAGGCTTTTACAAGGTCATGGAAGGACTGGGCCTGCGCATCGTGAACAACCACGCCGACTACCGGCTGATGAGCCGCCGCGCGCTGGACGAGCTGGAGAAGTTCACGGAGGTGAACCTGTTCCTGCGCGGCATCGTGCCGATGCTCGGCTTCCAGACAGGCGTCGTGTATTACGAGCGGCTGGAGCGCGCAGCCGGCGAGTCCAAATACCCGCTCAAGAAGATGATCAGCTTCGCCCTGGAGGGAATCACCTCCCTGTCCGTCAAGCCGATCCGCATGGTGACGGCCGCGGGCTTCATCGTGTTCGGCGTCAGCATCGTGATGGGTCTGTACGCGCTGATCTCCAAGATGTTCGGCAACACCGTCTCCGGCTGGGCGTCCCTGATCGTCTCGCTCTGGTTCATCGGCGGCGTGCAGCTGCTGTCGGTCGGCTTGATCGGCGAATACATCGGGAAAATCTACCGGGAAGTCAAAAGGCGGCCGCTCTATATCGTGGAGCGCGAGGTGGAGCCCGCGGTCCGTCCCGCGTCCGCTGACGTCCCGGCGGAGACAAGATCTCAGAGCGGCCCTGACGCTCTGAGCTACCAGGGGGTGTGACCGTGAGAACCCGATTCCGAATCGAATATCTGGCCGCCGCAGGCGCGGCCGGCATCATCATCTGGCTGCTGTTCACCCGTCCCTTCATCGGCATGGCCGATTCGGGGGACTTTTTGCGCGTGCTCATGACGGCTGGACTGGACTACAATCCTGCCGCCACTACATACGAGGACCGTTTCTTCAGCTACGCCAACCAGCACTTCGCCTACGGGAGCCTGAGAGGGGCCTACATCACCTCCCAGCTGATTCCGGTGTTCATCGCGAGGGGCCTTGGATGGCTCTATGATCCTTCCCTGTTCAACATCCGCATCCTGGCGGCGGTGTACGGAGCGCTGCTGGTCGCAGCGGTCTATCTGCTGGTCCGTACAGGCAGAAGATATTCCATGGCTGTTGGCGTCGTCCTCACGGCCGGGCTGCTGTTCGTATTCCTGGACGTTCGTTACCTGGCCTACTTCAATTCCTTCTTCGCCGAGCCGGTGTCGCTGATCTTCCTGCTGCTTACGCTGGGAACGGGTCTCCGGCTGGCCCATCAGGAGGAGCCGGGCCGCTGGACGCTGATTTTCTTTTTCTTCTGCGTGTTCATGCTCGCCTGCGGCAAGCTGCAGAATACGCCGCTAGGCGTCGTGTTCGCCCTCTATGGGCTCCGCTTCCTGCCGCTCCGGTGGGACCGCGCCTGGCGCAAGCTCGTGCTGATCTGCTGCTCCGCACTGTTCCTGCTGTCGGCACTGCTGTATGTGTTCGCCCCGGACGGGCTCAAGCATATCAACCTGTATCAGACCGTTTTCTACGGCATTCTGAACAAGTCCCCCGATGTAAAAGGAGATCTCAAGGCTCTCGGCTTGCCGGAGAAGCTGGCGGGCAACGCCGGCTCGAACTATTTCCAGACGGATGTCCCCATCAAGCAGGACGCGCCGGAAATGAAGGCCGACTTCTACGACCGGATGTCCCACGGCAAGGTCATGCTCTACTATGCGACCCATCCGCAGCGGCTGATCGGCCTCATGGAGCGTGCCGCTCATCAGAGCGTGTACCTGAAGCCGGGATACCTCGGCAACTACGAGAAGGCCGAGGGCAAGCCGCCGGGCGCATTCAACGACACGTACAGCGGCTGGAGCCGGTTCAAGGCCGGGCACATGCCGAATTCGCTGCTGTTCATCGTCCTGTTCTACATCGTGTACTACGGCGTATGCGTGATCGAATGGCTGCGCGCGCGCGAGGGCTCGGCCAAAATGACCTCCGAGCTGCTCATGCTCGTCGGCTTCGTCGGCTTCTTCGCTTTCCTGATTCCGATCATGGGCGACGGCCTGGCCGACATCGAGAAGCATCTGTTCCTGTTCAATGCCGCTTACGACATCATGCTGCTGGCCTCCGCAGCCTGGCTGGCGTACCGCATCGCGGTGCTGCTTGGGTTCGGCAGGGACGGCAGGAGAATCAGCTACGGCTCGTACCGGTAACAACAAGCCTTCCGCAGGGATGACCTGGCGGAGGGCTTTTTTGCTTAGGGGACACAGGTGCAAGGCGGCATTGCCGATAAGGACGGCGGACGTTATAGTGAAGAGATAGGAGTTAGAGTCCAGTCGAAGTCAATTTTGCGGCGGAGAGCCGATCAACAGGAGGGCAACGATGTATACGATTCATGAAGTGGCCGAAATTTGCGATTTGTCCGCGCACACGCTTCGTTTCTACGATAAAGAAGGGCTGCTTCCGTTCGTGGGAAGGAACAAGTCGGGAAACCGGGTATTTACGGAACAGAATCTCGAAATGGTGAAGCTGATCTGCTGCCTGAAAAACACCGGCATGCCGATCAAGGAAATCAAGTCGTACATGGACATGTTCATGGAGGGCCCCGGCACGATGGAGACGAGAAAGGAAATGATGATCGCCCACGGCAAGGAAGTGCAGAGGCAGATCGCGGAGCTGAAAAAGAACTTGAACATCATCAACCTCAAGGTCGCCTTCTACGATTCCAACAAGGACGGTTCTCCGGCCAGCCATTGAGAGCGGCCGGGACGAAAGATGCCGAAGCGCGGAGGCGGGGAGAGGCAGCGGCCAGCCATTGAGAACGGCCGCGGCCAAAGATGCCGAAGCGCGAAGGCAGGGAAAAGCAGCGGCTGAGCACCGAATATCCATTCAAGCGGATGGCGTGGACGATAGACGATACCGGACCGATGCCCGAACAGCCGAGCCTCGGCAAGGGCAACAAAAAAACCGCCGAAGCGGTTTTTTTTGGCTGTATGGATCCTGCAGCGACTTAGAGCATCATGCCGCCGGAAGCTTCAATTCGCTGTCCGTTCACCCAGCCCAATGCCGGGGAGCACAGAGCCGCGACGACTCCGCCGATATCGTCGGCTTCGCCGGGGCGGCCAAGCGCTGTCACAGAGCCGATGAGGTTTTGCGCAGCCTTGTCCTCCCGCAGCGAGCCGCCTCCGAAGTCCGTCATGATCGCGCCTGGAGCGAGCGTGTTGACGCGAATGCCCCTTTTGCCGAATTCCTTGGCCATGTAGCGGGTCAGCACTTCGACGGCGCCTTTCATCGCCGCATAGGCGGCACTGCCTTCAAAGGTGAAGCGGGCCAGTCCCGAGGAGACGTTGATGATGCCCCCGTTGTCCGCGAGAAGGGGGAGCATCGCCTGGGTCAGGAAGAAGACTCCCTTGAAGTGGACGTTCACGAGGCTGTCGAACTGTTCCTCGGTCGTGTCGGCAATGGATGCCTTCAAGCCGAAGCCGGCGTTGTTGACGAGGAAGTCGATCGTCGTCCGCTCCCACTTGGCAGCGAGAACGGCCTTCAGCTGTTCCGCGAAAGCCGGGAACGAGGACACGTCGCCCGCATCTAGCCTCAGCGCGGCCGCCTTGCGTCCCATGGCCTCCAGTCCGGCCGCAGTCTGCTCCGCAATCTCTTTCTGACTATTATAGGTCAGGATGACATCCACTCCGGCCCGGGCGAGCGCCTCGGCCGCGTTTCTGCCGAGTCCCCGGCTGCCTCCCGTGATGAGGGCGATCTTCGCTGTTTCCGTCATATCCATCTCTCCTCTGATCAAGTTGCCGGCCATGCTCATCCGGCTTGCCTTCATCCTAGTCCTTCGAGTTGTATCGAAGTCAACCCTCCCTATAAAAATATTGGAACACACCAGCCTCGGACAGGCCTCCGGCTCCGTTGAATGCCAAAAAACAGCGCCATGCGGCTCTTGCGGCCAGGCTCTGCCCTAGGCAGGAATAAGAATAAGCCGAAAAAGTCGGCTTATTCCGCGAGTGAACGGCCCGCAGGCGGAAATAAGCCGAAAAAATCGGCTTATTCCGCCAGTGAACGGCCCGCAGGCGGAAATAAGCCGAAAAAGTCGGCTTATTCTGCCAGTGAACGGCCCGCAGGCGGAAATAAGCAGAAAAAATCGGCTTATTCCGCTAGCGAACGGCCCGCAAGTGGGAATAAGCCGAAAAAATCGGCTTATTCTGCGAGTGAACGGCCCGCAAGCGGAAATAAGCCGAAAAAGTCGGCTTATTCCACGAGTGAACGGTCCGCAGGCGGAAATAAGCCGAAAAAATCGGCTTATTCCGCTAGCGAACGGCCCGCAGGCGGAAATAAGCCGAAAAATCGGCTTATTCCGCCAGTGAACGGCCCGCAGGCGGGAATAAGCCGAAAAAGTCGGCTTATTCTGCGAGTGAACGGCCCGCAGGCGGGAATAAGCCGAAAAATCGGCTTATTCTGCGAGCGAACGGTCCGCAAGCGGAAATAAGCCGAAAAAATCGGCTAAGTCGGCTAACTCCGCTCGGGAGGTTTCTATCCTTACGGCCCCAGCCGCCTGCCGAGCGCGGTGCCGTTCTGAAGCTTATAGGCCATCAGCGCGATTTCCAGCCCGACGCGCTTATGCGGCTCCAGAAACGGCTCGCCGATCAGCTCGGTCAGCTTATCCATCCGGTTGTACAGCGTCTGCCGGTGGATGAACAGCCGTTTGGCGGTTTCATGCTTCGAGCCGAAGCATTTGAGATACATGTCGAGCGTCTCCAGCAGCTGCAGGCGGCTCTCCTTCTCCAGGCGCAGGATCGCGCCGAGATGGTCCTGAACGAACCGCTCCAGGAGCTGCGGATCGGGAATGGCCTTGAGCAGCTGGTACGCGCCGAGGCTGGAATAGAACACGACCGGGCCGAGCTCGGTCACGCTCCGAGCCACCTCCAGCGCCTGGGCCGCTTCGCGGAAGCCGAGCGGGGCATCCAGCAGCCTGCTGCGCGGCTTGCCGGCGGCGGCGCGCAGCGCGAGGCCGTCGAGCTGGTCTTCGCCGAAGCGGCGGATGTCCTCCAGCAGCGACTGCGAGGACGAGAGCAGCCGGTCGGAGGCGGCGGCAGGCGGAGCCTCCAGCGCCAGCAGGAACTGGAGTCCGCCGCTGCGCGCCTGCACGCTTCCCTTGAGGCTGTACTTGCGGATCAGCGTGCGCAGCAGCACGGCCAGATCCCTCAGCGCGGCTTCGAGGCGGTCTCCGCCATCCTCGGGGGACCGCTCCTCAAGCTCCAGCTGCCCCGGCAGGCTGAGGCAGATGCGGTCCTGCGGGATCCGTCCGGTCAGCCCGATCATAGTGCGGGCCTGATCCTCGCTCGCGATCCGCCCTTCCTGCAGCTCCGGGATAAGCTGGTCCTGCAGCCGGTTGTCGTGCTCCCGCCGGAATTGGGTGCGGAGCATGAGAGCGGCGATAGCGGAGGCGGCCGCATCCAGATATGGAGAGAGCTGCGCGGCAGCCTCCCCGTCATTGTCGGGCAGAGGCGTTCCGACCGCCGCGAGCAGCTGGCCGTAACAGGAAACGGGCCGCAGGAGCAGGCTGCCTCCGCTGTCCAGCGGCAGCAGAAGCTCGCTTTTCCCGTCGCCGAGAACGCCTTCGCGCTCCAGCCGGCGGAACGGGAAATCGGCAAGGCCGGACGCACCGCCGGAGACAGGAGGCAGCTGCGGGTAATGGCGATCCGCTTCAAGGAGGGAATAAAAGACGATTTGCCGTCCCGTATCCCCATGAAGCAGGCGAAGGACGGGCATAATATCGCTGTGCTGGAGCGTCAGCTGCTGCAGGCGGCGGGAGAAGCCCTCCGCAAGGTCCCGATGGGAGCGCTGACGGTTGATGATGAGAGAGTGGATGTCTTGGGTGATTTCCGAGAACCGCACCGGATGGTCGAAAACGATGACGGGGAAGCCATGCTGCTCCGCCAGCTCGAGCACCTCCGCGGGAACCTCCTCGATGCTCGTCCCGAGCTCGAGAATAAGTCCTGCGGCTTCCTGGCGGATAAGCTGGCGCAAATAGTCGAGACGGTCCTGCTGGGCCTGCTTCAGCCAGAGGCCGGTCGTCAGAATCAGGTCGTCCCGGCTGATGAACGGGGCTACCTGCACGATTTCGATGACATGCACCCAGCCGACGCGCTTGCCGAGGCCTACCTGGCCGGCGGCGAGCCGGGCATGGGCGAACAAGGGACGCTGAAGCACGTCCCGGACATGCAGATCGGTTGTTTTCACTCGCTAAGACACCTTTCCGGGCAATCGCGACATGCCGACGGCGGCAAAGCTGCCAGAACCGTGTGAGCAATCGGCAAGAAGTCGAGCCCAAGGAGAGAAAATATCGACAACGTGTAAGATGCCAGACTTGGCCCCTTCCCGTATCATGACGGTAGAAGGCAATATCCATTATAGACGAGGTGGCTGTCCCATGAAAATCGGAATTCCAAAGGAAATCAAAAACAACGAGAACCGCGTCGCCTTGACGCCGATGGGAGCCGTTGAATTCGTGCGCGCGGGGCATACGGTGCTGGTCGAGCGCTCCGCCGGAGCCGAAAGCGGATTCGAGGACTCCCAGTACGAAGCCGCAGGCGCGGTCATCGTGGCGGAAGCAGCCGATGTATGGGGCAAAAGCGACATGGTCATGAAGGTCAAGGAGCCGCTTTCCTCCGAATACGGCTACTTCCGCGAAGGCCTCATCCTGTTCGCTTACCTCCACCTCGCGGCCGAGCCGCTCCTTGCCGAAGCGCTCCGCGAATCCGGCGTTACCGCCATCGCCTACGAGACGATCCGCGTGAACGGCGCGCTGCCGCTGCTCGCTCCGATGAGCGAAGTAGCCGGCCGCATGTCGGTGCAGGTCGGCGCTCAGATGCTGGAGCGCGCACGCGGCGGCAAAGGGATTCTGCTCGCCGGAGTGACCGGCGTCAAGCGCGGCAAGGTGGCCGTCATCGGCGGCGGCATCGCCGGCACGAACGCGGCTCAGATCGCAGTCGGCCTCGGCGCGGACGTGACCGTGCTCGACACCAATACGAACCGCCTGCGCGAGCTCGCGCTCATTTTCGGCAACCAGCTGCAGACGCTGCAGTCCACCTCGCACAACATCGCCGAAGCGGTTCGCGAAGCGGATCTCGTCATTTCCACGGTGCTGATCCCGGGCGGCAAGGCGCCGAAGCTCGTCACGGAGGAAATGGTCCGCTCGATGCAGAAGGGCTCCGTCATCGTCGACGTGGCCATCGACCAAGGCGGCAGCGTGGAGACGATCGACCGCATCACGACGCATGACGATCCGGTGTTCGAGAAGCACGGCGTCCTGCATTATGCGGTCGCCAACATCCCGGGAGCGGTGCCGTACACGTCCACGCTCGCCCTGACGAACGCCACGCTGCCGTTCGCGCTCCAGATCGCCCGGTCCGGAGCCCAGGACGCCATCCGCGCATCCCAGCCGATCCGCGAAGGCGTCAACACGATGGGCGGCCATGTCACCTACGAGGCGGTCGCCCGCGATCTCGGCTATGCGTACAAAGCACCCGAAGAGCTGATCGGCTGACCGTCGATCCACAGATGCGAAAATCCCCGAACCGGACGGTTCGGGGATTTTTTTATTTAGTTGAACGCAAACCCAGCTGCCGGCAGCGCTGCCCATAGCGGATAAGAACGGACCCGCGAGCCTGACCGCATGAGGACTCCGGGAGTTCCTCTCCTGCGGATGGCGGCGAGTACTGCGTCAATCGCCGGAGGGAAGATGCGGAATGACGATCTCCTGAACGGGTGCGGGCTGATCCAGCGTGGAATCGGAAGGCTTGGAGCTGATGAATACCCTCATGTCATCCGCGGCTCCCTGCAGAGACTCGTCGCGCATCGGGATGGAGCGGAATCCGTCCGGCGAGGCGGCGGCAGAGGAAGCGGACAGGGAGCCATAGACCTGGAATATGCTTTCCACCCGCGAGCGGCGGCTTTCCTCGACGGACACGAAGACGAGCAGGCGGTTGTTCTCCAGGAGAGCCCGGTACGCTTCCGCATCCTGCTCGGGGATGCCGAGACCGACCAGGCCTCCGACGACGCTGCCCGCTCCTCCGCCGACGGCGGCTCCAGCGAGCACGGTGGCGATAGGGCCGGCGGCCAGCAGCGGGCCTATGCCCGGTATGAAGAGAAGCCCGGCTGTGGCCAGAATGCCGGCTGCGCCTCCGAGCACGATTCCCGCGGCGGCTCCGGCGGCCAGCCCTTCGGTTCCGTTCGTGCCGGACACGCCTTCGTATTCCTCGCTTCCCCGGCGCAGGACGGAAATGTCCTCTTTGGAGCAGCCTGCGGCTTTGAGCTCCTCAATGACGGCAATGGCATCCTTCTCGGAGTTGAAGATTCCTGCAATCGGCGTTGTCATGGTGTTTCTCCTCCTCTTCGTTTTTGGGTCGGCGTATGGCGCTTCAGCTGAATACTCGTAGATACACGGCTTCGGCTGGAGGGGAAACAGGGCGGACAAGCAGGGTCCGAGATTTATTTTTAGAACGTCCCGCCGGAAAAAAAAGAAGCCCCCGTAAAAACGGAGGCCGCTGAAAAAGTTGTCGCTGCGTTCGCGGATCATTCTTCCGATCGCTGTTGTCCCCGTATTTCTCCGATTCTTGCCATTTTTGCGGTCGAAATGCGGTGACAAAGGTCACCACATCGTTGCTCCGGAACGATTCCGCGCCTTTCGCTTGTTTTTCAGCGGCCTCCAAAAACAGGGGCATCCATAAGTCCGCTATACCCCGCAAAACGGGGGTTCATAAGTCCGCTCTATTTGGCGTCGTCCAGCAGCCGCTCGCCGGAAATGCCGGGAGAGGTCATCTGGTACGGATTCAGAATTTCGGTGATCTCCTCCGGGGTCAGCAGTCCGCGCTCCAGAATCAGATCGCGGATGGACAAGCCGGTGCGGAGCGCCTCCTTGACGAGCTGCGCCGCGACCTCATAGCCCAGATGCGGGTTGAGGGCGGTCACGATGCCGAAGGAGTTGTTGACGTACGTCTCGCAGCGCTCGCGGTTCGCTTCCATGCCCTCGACGGCGTATTTCAGGAAGACGTCGACGCCGTTGCGCAGAATTTTTAGCGATTGCAGCAGGTTGAAGGCGATGACCGGGCCCATGACGTTCAGCTCGAACTGTCCGGCCTCGCATGCCATGCAGATCGTATGGTCGTTGCCCATCACCTGGAAGGCGACCTGGTTGACGACCTCGGCCATGACCGGGTTTACCTTGCCCGGCATGATGGAGGAGCCAGGCTGGCGCGGCGGGAGCATGAGCTCGGCGAGGCCGACGCGAGGACCGGATGCCATCAGGCGGATGTCGTTGCAGATCTTGGACAGATTGACCGAGCATACCTTCAGCGCGGCCGACAGCTCCGTGTAGCCGTCGCTGTTCTGGGTCGCGTCCACAAGATCCTCCGCCGCCTGGATCGGCAAGCCAAGCTGCTCCTGCAGATGGCGGATGACCGACTCGATGTATTCCGGCTTTGCATTTAGGCCGGTTCCGACGGCGGTCGCTCCCATGTTGACGGTGAGGATGTTGTCGGCCGAACGCTTGATGCGGGCGATGTCGCGCGCCAGGACGGCCGCGTAGGCGCCGAATTCCTGTCCCATCCGGATCGGCACCGCGTCCTGCAGATGGGTCCGGCCCATTTTGATGACGTCGTCGAACTGCACCTTCTTGTCCATGAACCCCGCATGGAGCGCGGTCAAAGCGGTCAGCAGGCTCTTGGTGAGTCCGAATGCCGCGATCTTGAGCGCGGTCGGAATCGCGTCGTTGGTCGATTGCGACATATTGACGTGGTTGTTCGGATTGCAGTGGAAATAATCGCCCTTCGGATAGCCGAGAATTTCCAGCGCCCGGTTGGCGAGAACCTCGTTCATGTTCATATTGATCGAAGTGCCTGCGCCGCCCTGGATGGAGTCGACGAGGAACTGGTCCGCGTATTTGCCGTCGATGATATCTTCCGATGCCTTGACGATAGCCTGGCCTACGGCAGGCTGCAGCAGGTGCACGTCCATATTGGCCCTGGCCGCCGCTTTCTTCACGTGAGCGAGAGCCGTCAGCAGCTCATGATGGATCGGCACGCCGGTGATCGGGAAATTCTCGACCGCCCGTAAGGTCTGGATTCCGTAGTAAGCGCTTTCGGGAACCTGTTTCTCCCCTAGAAAATCATGCTCGAGCCTGAAAGCCATTGTTCTCATCCCTTCTTGGATCCCTGTCCCAATCAATTGTAGTGTTTCCTGGCACGCTCCTATCATACCGCATTCTACATGGTTCGGGTATGCCCCCTCGCGGACGAAGCATAGAATGGAACAAAAGGAGGCGACGGCACATCATGAGTCCAACCGGCAACCATCCCGTCACCGATTCTGTCATCCGCCAAACGGAAGCTTACGGGGCGCGCAACTACCATCCTCTGCCCATCGTCATCAGCCGGGCGGAAGGCGTCTGGGTCGAGGATCCGGCAGGCAGCAGGTACATGGATATGCTGAGCGCCTACTCGGCTCTCAACCAGGGGCATCGGCATCCCGCCATCGTCCAGGCGCTCAAGGACCAGGCCGACCGCGTGACGCTGACCTCGAGAGCGTTTCATCACGACAAGCTCGGAGAGTTCTACGAGAAGCTGGCTTCTTATAGCGGCAAAGGCATGATTCTGCCCATGAATACAGGGGCAGAGGCAGTGGAAACCGCCGTCAAGGCAGCGAGACGCTGGGCCTACGACGTCAAGGGCGTGCCCGACGGGCTCGCGGAAATCATCGTCTGCGAGGGCAATTTCCACGGGCGCACGGTCACGGCCACCTCCTTCTCCTCCAGCGAGGAATACAGGCGCGGCTTCGGACCGTTCACGCCGGGCTTCCGGGTCATCCCTTACGGCGACCTGCCCGCTCTCGAAGCCGCTGTAACGGAACATACAGCCGCATTCCTCGTGGAGCCGATCCAGGGAGAAGCCGGAATCGTCATTCCGCCGAACGGCTATCTCCAAAAGGCCGCCGAGCTCTGCCGCGCCAGCAGCGTCCTCTTCGTCGCCGATGAAATCCAGACCGGCTTCGGGCGCACGGGC
>Ga0194137_10000649_pt1 | contig 22357 bp, 22 predicted proteins | sample TARM_MetaG_T3_14_FD_134025 | JGI IMG/M metagenome (GOLD analysis project Ga0194137, IMG submission 134025) | Freshwater microbial communities from Pennsylvania, USA, analyzing microbe dynamics in response to fracking - TARM_MetaG_T3_14 (version 2) | ecosystem: Environmental > Aquatic >... | reverse complement strand
CCTTGCCAGAGGGAATTCAGCTTGTTGAATGCAAAATGATTGAAAAAAGCACATCTTTGACTTCAATAATAGCTTGGTCCCACTACGAGATAAGATTCGTGTCTGGAAAGATTGGTGGGGATGATGATATTGAAAAGTCACTATCCAAATGGGACAGCATTCCTCAGGTGCATATAACCAAGAAAAAGAAGAAGGGGAAAAAGAAGGTTGAAAGACAACTGGATATCAAGCCCCTTATAGGAAATGTGATCTACAAGGGCATGGACGATGAGGACTTTCATACCCTAAGTGCATTGCTGAGATCGGGAGAGTCAGGAAATCTAAAGCCCATAGAGCTGGTGGAAGCCATGGAAAGAGAGCTAGACCTGGGAATTGATTTGGATATGGTAATGATAAAACGACTTGAAGTTTTTGCTAATGAGGATGGAGAAATCAAGGAACTTGCATAGGGGTGCAGCCAATGAACACAATCTACATCGATTCAAGAGATGGAATCAATAGAATATGTATAGTAGAGGATGGCAGGCTTGTGGAGTACTACAAGGAGGACACAGGAAAGCACAGATTGCTTGGCAATGTCTACAGAGGAAGGGTGGTCAACATTCTACAAGGGATGGAAGCCGCATTTGTGGACATCGGAGAAGAGAAAAACGCGTATTTGAATATAAAGGATGCCCTCAGCAGGGAGATGATGTATTCAAGGGAAAAATTGACCATAGACAAGGTTCTGACGCAAGGTGAGGATATCATGGTACAGGTTGTGAAGGAGCCACTGGGTAACAAAGGACCAAAGGTGACCACACATCTCTCGATACCCGGTAGGTATATGGTGCTGACTCCCTACTCCAATAGGGTCAACATATCCAAAAAAATCCGAGACCAGGAAGAGATCGAGAGGCTTAAGAGTGTTGGCAAGGATCTGGAGAGGGAAGACATGGGTATGATATTCAGGACTGTATCCCAGGGTGTTGATTCGGAGGTTCTCACGGAGGAGTACAATGAGTTGGTTGAGATATTCGAAAAGATTGAAGGGGAAAGAAATTACCTGCCCACTCCAAAGCTTATATATAGCGAACCTGTTCTGGCACTTCAGATCCTCCGGGACTATTTTGATGAAACCAAGACAGATGTTGTTACAAACAGCAGGGAAGTATTCGATTACCTGAAAACAACAACCAAGCTCAGCGACTATAATCTAATGGACAGACTCACTTTTGACCCACAATACAATATGGACTACCATATGAGTATACAGATGGACATGAAGGAAGCACTTTCCAGAAAGGTTCAGCTGAAGAGTGGGGGGTATATAGTCATTGATGAGACCGAAGCACTGACTGCAATAGACGTGAACACCGGGAAGTATGTTGGCAACCTTACCCTAAGTGACACCATAGTGAGGACCAACATTGAAGCAGCGGTTGAAATTGCTAGGCAGATAAGACTGAGAGACATCGGCGGTATAATCATTGTAGATTTTATTGATATGAAAAACCAGGATAACATAGATATTGTACTGGGAAAGCTTGACAGGGAGTTCAGGAAGGACAAGAACAAGCCATATGTGGTGGGAATGACCAAGCTGAATCTAGTGGAAGTGGTAAGGAAGAGAAATCGACCTACACTCGACAAGGAAACCACCCTGGTGTGTCCAACCTGCAATGGTCGGGGTAGGATAAGGAAAAATGAAGCTTGACAACAAGGGTTTATTTTGTTAAACTATTTTAGGTGTAGAGCCGCTCAATATGGGTTTTAAGCATAGTCACCTTATATTGGCGAGACTAGGTAAGAGGAGGTGCAGTAAATGTACGCAATTATTGAAACAGGCGGTAAGCAATACAAGGTTCAGGAAGGCGATGTAGTTTTCGTAGAGAAACTAAATGCTGAAGAAGGCGACGCTGTTAATTTTGACAAGGTTCTTTTAATGTCAACTGATTCAGGAGTGACTCCTGGCAAACCATTCGTAGAAGGAGCTAAGGTTGAGGGAACGGTTCTTGCTCAAGGTAAGGCAAAGAAAATTGTAGTGTTCAAGTATAAGCCCAAAAAGAACATCAGAAAGAAGCAAGGACATAGACAACCATTTACTAAGGTTCAAATTGACAAGATTGTAGGTTAATTATGATCAAGGTAAAAATCGGGACTGACAGATCTGGGAAGATAACAGGTTATGAAATGTCAGGACATGCGGATTATGGACCATACGGAGAAGACATTGTGTGTGCAGCTGCATCGGTTTTGGGATATACTGCTCTAAGGGCAATTATAGAAATAGCTGGTGTGGATGAGGCGGTACTTGACTACAAGGTTGATGATATGGGCTATATGAAGGTAAATCTGGGAACAGAATTGGAAAACGGTAATTTATCCGACATCCAGGTCATATTAAGGACCTACGAGGTTGGAATCAAATCAATGATAGAAAGTTACCCTAAATATATCACTCTTGAATATAGGGGAGGTGGAACTCGTGTTTAAATTGAATTTACAATTGTTTGCTTCTAAAAAAGGAGTAGGTAGTTCAAAGAACGGTAGAGACAGTGAGTCTAAAAGACTGGGTGTCAAAAGAGGAGATGGACAGTTCGTATTGGCAGGAAATATCTTGGTAAGACAAAGAGGAACTAAAATCCATCCAGGTAACAACGTACAAATAGGTGGGGATGATACATTATTTGCCACAGTTGATGGTGTTGTTAAATATGAAAGAAAAGGTCGCGACAAGAAACAAGTTAGCGTCTATCCTCGAGAAGAATTAGCGTAAATTTTAAGCTTACCGTCTGGTAAGCTTTAATTTTTTTGTATTTGACCCATGTTTCCCAGGAAGGGTGTTAAAGACGCTTTTTGGGGTAACAAATAATAGATGGTTTAAAATCAGATTGTATAAATAAAGTAAATGAGGATGATGGTAATGTTTATTGATGTAGCGAAAATATCTGTAAAGGCAGGAAAAGGCGGCAATGGAATAGTTGCATGGAGAAGAGAGAAGTATGAGCCTTCAGGTGGACCCTATGGTGGAGACGGGGGAAAAGGTGGCTCAATAATACTCTATGCAGACGAAGGAATCCGAACGTTAATGGATTTCAGATATAAAAGGTCCTACGTGGGAGAAAATGGTGAAGATGGAAGGGCGAAAAAACAGTTTGGCAAGGACGGTTCAGACACCTACCTTAAGGTACCCGTAGGGACCCTGATTAAGGATGAAGAGACGGGTAAGGTTATAGTTGACCTGAAGGAACCTGGCCAGGAATTCGTAATTGCCAAAGGTGGAAAGGGAGGACGTGGGAATGCAAGATTTGCAACGGCTACACGTCAAGCCCCCGGCTTTGCTGAGGCAGGAACAAAGGGACAGGAAAGAAAAATAATTCTGGAGTTGAAGCTGCTTGCTGATGTAGGGCTGATTGGGTTTCCAAACGTTGGAAAATCAACGATTCTGTCAACAATATCAGCTGCAAAGCCAAAGATAGCAAATTATCATTTCACTACCCTTAAGCCTAATCTTGGAGTGGTTAGGGTAGGGGAAGAGAAAAGCTTTGTGATTGCAGATATTCCTGGGCTTATAGAAGGTGCATCACAGGGAGCAGGTCTTGGACATGATTTCCTGAGGCATATAGAAAGGACCAGAGTGCTGGTACACGTCCTGGATTCATCTGGGAGTGAAGGTAGAAACCCAATTGATGATTTCTATAAGATCAATGAGGAACTGTTCCAGTACAATGAAAAGCTAAAGGATAAGCCACAGATAATTGTTGCAAACAAGATAGACCTACCTTCATCGGAGGAATGGATTGAGAGGATAAAGGAAGAATTCATACCTAAGGGACACCAGGTTCTGGAAGTTTCGGCAGCAACAAGGGAAGGTATCCAGGAACTTATTTATGAGATTTGGAACCTTTTGGAGAACACGGAAACATCCTATGAGACATATGATGAGGAATATGTGGAAATCATTGCTCCAAGGAAAGATGAGATAATAGTTAGAAAAGAGGATGAAAGATTCATAGTTGAGGGAGATTTCATGGAAAGACTATTGGGCTCCACATATATGGATGATTCAGATTCCCTAAGATACTTCCAGGAGATGCTAAGGAAGAAGGGTGTCATTGACAAATTGAAGGAACTGGGAATCACAGAAGGAGATTCAGTATTTATCTGCGATTATGAGTTTGAATTTTTTGAATAAAAGAGGAAGTGAAAAAGTGTTGACAGGAAAGCAGAGAAGTTATTTAAAGAGCATTGCACACAATTTGGATCCAATATTTCAGCTTGGCAAGAATGGCTTGACGGAGAATTTTGTCAAGCAGGTGGATGATGCCCTGAATGCAAGAGAGATTGTTAAGGTAAACGTTTTAAAGAACAGTGTTCTTGACCCAACTGATGTGGCCGTGGAGCTGGTTGAGACATTGAATGCAGAGTTCGTACAGAGCATTGGAAGAAGATTTGTTATCTACAGGGAATCAAAGGACAACAAGAAAATCATGCTTCCCTAGGGCTGGTGGACTTCAAAGATATCTGGAGTCCTGTATGGTCTGGGAGAAGGAGGTATATCATGGCTATCGGACTAATTGGTGGAACCTTTAACCCAATCCACATGGGTCACCTGCTCATAGGAGAATACATCAGGGAAGAGTGGAGTCTTGACAGGATTATCTATATACCATCTGCCAACCCACCACATAAGACTGGTGGAGAGGTTTTGGATGCGGGCAGTAGGATGAGGCTTGTTGAACTGGCTATTAGGGATAATCCATATTTCCAGCTGAGCGATGTAGAGCTCAGGAGGGAAGGGTATTCCTATACAATTGACAGCATAAGGGAGATGAGTATAGAATATCCCTATGAGAAACTTTACTTCATAGTAGGAACAGACACCCTGTTTGAGCTGGAAACATGGAAACAGTTCAAGGAAATTGCAAAGGAAATAGAATTTCTAATGTATGGCAGAGGTACCCATTCAGTGGTGGATATTGAAGAAAAACTGAGGTACATGAGAGATGAATATGGGTTTAAGATCAAAAGGAGTACAGGTCCAGAGCTTGAAATATCATCAACACAAATCAGAGATAGGATAAGGAGAGGCCTATCTATAAAATACATGGTTCCGGATGCTCTCATAGAAGAGATTGAGAAGGAATCCTTATTCAAAGGGGAATATAATGGATAGAATAATTGAAGTTTTACAGGAAAAAATTGGAGATAAAAGACTTGCCCACACACTTAGTGTAGTGGATGAGGCTATCAGATTGGCTAAGAGGCATTTGGCTCCGGAGGACAAGGTAAAAATAGCAGCCCTATTGCATGATTTTGCCAAAAATCTGAGTCTTGAGGAATCCTTGAGACTGGCTAAAGAGTACAATCTTGAGCTGGATGATATTACAATCACAAGCACGGAGCTTATTCACGGCCCTTTGGGAGCTAGGATGGTAAAGGAGTATTTCAATATTGGAGACCAGGAAATCCTAAACGCCATTACATATCACACAACAGGAAGAGAGAACATGACAACTGTTGAAAAGATAGTCTTTTTGGCGGATTTCATAGAACCCGGCAGAGAGTTTGAAGGGATTCAGCTTATCAGGGCAAAGGCATTGGAGAACCTGGATGAAGCTATACTAATGGCTTTGGACAGCACCATATCATACCTTTTGAAGAAGAAGAGCATTATCCATGTTAATACGGTATATGCAAGGAATTTTCTTCTGAAGAGTGAGATAGAGGAGAAATAGGATGAAAAAACGTAAAAGGAAGAATGTTTTTTTTAGAGTGTTTATGGTATCATTCCTGATTTTTCTTTCCCTAATGTTTCTGGCGGGTAGTTTTATGGGAACTCAGGAGAATCACATGAGATTCCTTCTTCTTGGCATTGACTCCAAGGATTACAGTGAGATTTCCAGTGTCAGGTCTGATACGATCATGCTGGTGGATATGAATACCTCTTCAGGGGAGATAAACATAGTATCAATACCAAGAGACACCAGAGTAGCCATTGAGGGCAGAAAGAACCCGGAGAAGATAAATCATTCATTCGCTTATGGAGGACCAGAACTCACTTTAAGCACAGTAAGAAATCTCCTTGGAATAGAGCTGGATCAATATGTGTTGGCTGACTACCAGTTGGTAAGGGAGTTTGTTGACCTGGTGGGAGGAGTTGATATTTACGTACCCATGGATATGAAGTATTCTGATCCTGTGGCAGATCCACCTCTTCACATTGATTTGAAGGAGGGAGAGCAGACCCTTGATGGAGAGAAAGCTCTTCAGTACCTAAGATTCAGAAAAGGCTATAAGGATGCTGATCTGGGAAGGGTGAGAGCACAGCAGGAGTTCATGAAGGAACTTATAGGCCAGAGCGTCAAATTTGGTAACTTACCCAAAATTCCTGGCATGATAGGTATATACAATGATAATATGGAAACAAACATTTCATTTATGAAAATGCTGGTCTATGGCCTACAGAGCTTTAGGCTGGACATGGGCAACATAAATGGACACACCTTGCCTGGAACCGCAAAAATGATGGATGGGCTTTCATATTTCGTGCACAATGAGGATGAAACAGAGCAACTTTTGATTGATATAGGAATTAAATAAACCAAAGGGGGTCAATTATATAATGACGGAAATAAATAAGAAACTGGAAATAATCCAGAAGGCGATTGATGATAAGAAGGGCTTTGATATTGAAACCATGGAAGTTGGTAAACTGACGACAATAGCTGATTATTTCGTTATAGCCAGCGGAAATTCATCCAATCAGGTTACTTCAATTGCTGATGAGGTTGAAGATAAGATGGAGGAGGCAGGATTTCACACCTTAACCCAGAAAGAGGGATACGGTAGTGCCCGGTGGATTATCCTTGATTATGAAGATGTCATAGTTCACCTTTTCCATAGGGATGAAAGGGAGTATTACAATCTTGAGAGATTGTGGTCAGAATATGAGAAAATTTCAAAGGAGGAGAAGTAATGAACATTAAAACATTAGCCACAGAAAAAGCACCTGCAGCAGTTGGACCCTATTCACAAGGGATAAAGGCCGGAGATTTTGTCTATACGTCCGGTCAGCTGCCCATCGATCCACAAACAGGTCAGCTGGTGCAGGATGATATACAGCAGGCAACAAGGGTTGCTTTAGGTAATGTCAAGGCAGTTCTTGAGCAAGGTGGAGCATCATTGGAAACGGTTGTAAAGGTAACTGTGTTTGTTAAGGACATGAATGATTTTGGGGCAATAAACGAGGTTTATGCAGAATTCTTTACAGACCACAAGCCAGCTAGAAGTCTTGTTGAAGTTGCGAGGCTTCCCAAGGATGGGGTAATTGAAATAGAGGCAGTAGCAATAGCAAAGTAGTTCAAACAGAAGCCAGGACATTTGTCCTGGCTTTTTAGGATTATTTGGGCGCGTAGGGGACTCTATACATTGACTGTCTGCTCTTTCTTGAATGCATTCTTCTTTTCTTCTTTTTTTGGAGGATCATAACCCTCATCATGAAATATGCTCCAAATACGAAAAGATACCATTTGCTAAAGAGCTTACCCGGCATTATGGTCAATGGGTCAAGAGCAACCGAATCCGTTGAGATTATGTTTCCTCCTCCAACAACCTTTCCGTCAACAAGGTATTCAACCTGACCAAGTATCTGTCCCTTGTCAATTGGTGCTTTCAGGTTCTCGTTCAAAGTTACCTTCTGCTCTATAAGGTTTGCGTTTGCCTCTGAAACCGGATAGGTTATGTCCCTGTCAAGGACACCGGCAATAAAGGGTGCATCCCCATCAATTATACCAATATTGTCAATAAACTCATTGGCATTTGCGATTACGGTATTGCTGTAATTTTCAAATCCATAGTCCAAGAGTTTCTGACTGTCGGAATATACCATGTTACCATCAGCCTTCAGGACCACGGAAATCAGTCGCTGATCATTTTTTTCTGCGAATGAAACCAGGCAATTCATGGCTTGGGAGGTGTAGCCTGTCTTGACACCTGAGGCAGCTTCGTAATAGGCTGGAACTAGTTGCCCATTCAAATCAATCAGCTCTGAACTGAAGAGGAGTTTATTGGTTATCTTAAAATATCTGGTTTCTGTCTTAACATTGGTTGGTGGAATTTCATATGTAACCTTATTAACGATATTTCTTATTGTTTCCTTCTCCATTGCATAACGACCTATTAGGGCCAGATCGTATGCGGAGGATACATGCCTGTCATCATGGAGACCATTGGGATTGACAAAATTTGTGTCAAGGGCACCCAATTCATTTGCCTTTTGGTTCATCATGGAGACAAAATTCTCGATTGATCCTCCAACATGCTTGGCTATGGCCAAGGCGGCATCGTTTGCAGATGGGAGTAATAGTGCGTGGAGCATCTGCTCCATTGTCATTACCTCACCTGGTTCAAGGGCTATATGACTTCCCTTGGTAAGGCTGATAATTTCCTGGTCAACTGTAACCAGTTCATCCAGTGAAGAGTTCTCCACAGCCAAAATGGCAGTCATCATTTTGGTTGTGCTAGCGGGATAAAGCTTTAGATGACTGTTTTTCTGAAAAAGGATCTCTCCGGTATCATAATCCATGAGAACTGCACCTTCTCCGTTTATATCAAGAGCTTCAGCATAGGAAGCCGGGCCAGAAACCACAATCAAAATCATAAATAGGAATATCAATATTTTTTTCAAATCAAACCACCTCACCAATATTTTGCACTACCTGTTGTCCATATAAATTATACCAGAAAAAGATGTATAATTTAAGCTCTAGAATTTCAAAAAAAGAAGGAATTTCAAAAAACGAGTCGAATATAATAATATAATATACTATACTATTATCTGGAGGTATTGGACACATGGAATTCTTTACAAAAAGAGAACAAATAGCTATACTTAGTGTAGTCGTAATGATCCTGGGTTTACTTGGAGCCAGGATCATTTTTAAGGACAAGGAACCTGAAATGGCAGATGTGAGAAGTTTGCCGGAAGTTGAAGCTTTGGAGGAAGATGAAGTCCATGAGGAAGTCAAGCCAAAGACAATAATGGTACATATAAGTGGTCAGGTATACCATCCTGGAGTATTTGAGCTTATCCAGGGTACCAGGGTTGTTGATGTGGTTGAACTTGCAGGGGGTTTGACCAAACAGGCAGATTTGGATAGAATAAACTTAGCGAAGAAACTTATTGATGAGGATAAGATTTACATACCATCCATTGATGAAGAAGGACCAGTTCAGATTGAAGGGATCAACTCCCCTGAAAGTGGTGGCCTATTGAATATCAACAGCTGCACCCAAAAGGAATTGGAGGACCTGCCTGGAATAGGTGAGGTTATTGCTGGCAGGGTGGTGGAATACAGACAAAAGACCAGGTTCGCCTCGATTGAGGATATCAAGAAGGTATCTGGTATAGGCGATGCAAAGTATGAACAGATCAAGGATCTGATAACTGTTAACTGAAGGAGGAACTAACTTGGAAGATAGATTGACCCAAATGACAAAGAGTTCTGGCTGAGCGGCCAAAATAGGACCGGATGTCCTGGCACAGGTTCTGTGCCATATACCAAAACCGAATGATGATAATTTGTTGGTCGGAATTGAATCATCCGACGATGCTGCAGTGTATAGGATAAATGATGAGTTGGCAATAATACAAACTTTGGATTTTTTCACACCTGTTGTGGATGACCCATATGTCTTTGGTCAGATAGCTGCAGCCAACTCCCTTAGTGATATTTACGCAATGGGAGGCGAACCCAAACTGGCTTTGAATATCGTCTGCTTCCCAGACTGTTTGGACCCAGAGGTTCTGACCCAAATAATGAAGGGGGGACATGATAAGGTAACCGAAGCAGGGGCTATTCTCGTGGGAGGACACAGTGTCTCTGATGATGAGCCCAAATACGGGCTTTCTGTGACAGGATTTGTCCATCCTGAAAAGGTACAGGCCAACAACAACGCAAAAGCTGGGGATCTGCTGGTACTGACTAAACCTTTGGGAATCGGGATCATAACCACCGCAATAAAAGGGGAGCTTGCCAGTGAAAATGCCAGGGACAAGGCAATACTCTCAATGTCAACCTTGAATTCCTACGGAAAGATGGCACTGGACGCTACAGAAAATGTCCACTCCGTAACTGACATCACAGGATTTGGCCTTTTGGGACATAGTCTTGAAATGGCAGAGGGAAGTGGTGTGACTATAAAAATCTACGGCAGAAGTGTCCCATATATCCAAGAAGCCAAGGAGTATTCACAAATGGGATTGGTACCTGAAGGGGCATACAACAACAGAAGGTTCATTGGTGACAAAATCAAGATAGATGAGTCAATACCAGAGTATCTCAGGGATATCCTATATGATCCACAGACATCTGGCGGACTCTTGATATCTGTTGCAAGGGGAAATGTGGATCAGCTGTTGGAAGGTCTCTCCAATTCACCGGTGGAATTTGGAGTTGTTGGAGAAGTAATGCCAAAAGAGGAAAAACAATTGATTGTAGAATAAAGGATTGGTGAGAAATGAGCGATATTAATCTATACAAGATGATACCCAAAGTGGATGAGCTGTTGGAAGATGAGATAATTAGGAATCTGGATGGCAAGGTGCCAAGAAAGACCATCGTGGATTCCATTCGCCTCGCTACAGATAATATCAGAACAGCCATCAAGGATGGAAGAGGGCAGGATGAAGTAAAGGGCATGATCAGAGACCTTGGAGATACCATAACCAAGATGGCAGTCAAGAAAAATTCCTTTCAGCTTAGACCTGTCATCAACGCAACAGGGGTTGTTATCCATACCAATCTTGGAAGGTCCCCTGTAAGTCTTGAAATACTGGACCATCTCAAGGAGGTGGCCAAAGGATATTCAAATCTTGAATACGACCTAGAAAAGGGCACCAGAGGGTCTCGTTATTCCCATCTGGAGGATGTTGTGGCTGAAATAACTGGTGCCGAATCAGCCATGGTGGTAAACAACAATGCAGCGGCGGTACTTTTGGTATTGAGTACCTTGGCCAAGGATAAGGAAGTGATTGTATCTAGGGGAGAGCTCATAGAGATTGGTGGAGCATTCAGGATACCGGATGTGATGGCGCAAAGCGGTGCAAAACTAATTGAGGTTGGAACCACAAACAAAACCCACAAGAGGGATTACGAGGCTGCGATATCAGAAGAAACCGGTGCCATAATGAAGGTTCATACATCCAATTACCGAATAATGGGATTCACTTCTGCAGTGGAGGCTTCTGACCTAAAGAATGTTTCCGAGATGCACAATATACCGCTTATAGAAGATTTGGGCAGCGGAGTTCTCATTGACCTTTCCAAATATGGAATTACCTATGAACCAACAGTGATGGACAGTCTGAATAGTGGGGTTGATGTTGTCACCTTCAGTGGTGACAAGCTTCTGGGAGGCCCTCAGGCTGGAATAATCGTAGGTAGGAAGGAATACATCGAACTCATGAAAAAAAACCCTCTTACCAGAGCATTCAGGGTGGACAAGTTCACGATTTCAGCACTTGAGGCAACCTTCAGATTTTATCTGGACATGGACGCGTCCGTATCAAGGATACCAACTTTGAGGATGTTGACATATCCCATGGATGTGCTGGAGGAAAAGGCCCAAAAGCTCTTGGGGAAAATAGAAGGTGAAGGACTTGGGGACAGAATGGGTTTATCAATCGAGGACGAGTATTCCGAGGTAGGCGGAGGATCGCTACCCATGGAAAAGCTTCCAACAAAATGTGTGGTTCTTGAACTTGCGGAAGGAAGCACAGCTAGGTTCGAGGAACTGCTCAGAAGCAATTCAATTCCTGTCATAGCCCGAATCTACAAGGATAAGGTATATCTTGATGTAAGGACAATAGAAGATTCTGAAATGGAGATAGTATCAAAAGCTGTCCGTGAGGCTTTCGACGGACTGGGGGAGTGTAAATAATGAAGCATCTGATAATTGGGACAGCCGGTCACATAGACCACGGCAAGACAACCCTTATAAAGGCGTTGACCGGAAGAGAGACGGATAGGCTTAAAGAGGAGAAGGACAGAGGAATTTCCATCGAATTGGGTTTCACATATTTTGATCTTCCCAATGGACAGAGAGCAGGAATCATTGATGTTCCAGGCCATGAAAAGTTCATAAGGAACATGCTTGCAGGTGTTGTGGGAATAGACATTGTGATGCTTGTGATTGCAGCTGATGAGGGAATCATGCCACAAACGGCAGAACATCTTGCAATTCTTGACATGGCGGGAGTGAAAAAGGGATTTGTTGTCATTACAAAGGCTGACATGGTCGAGGAGGAATGGATCGAGTTGGTGAAGGAGGAGGTTTGGGAGGCAGTTGAGGGAACCTTTCTGGAAGGGAGCCCTATAATTCCAGTATCATCTACCAAGAAAAGCGGAATTGACAAGGTTATCAATTTGATTCAGGACATGGCTGGCGAACTTGAGGACAAGAACGTCAACGACATGCCCAGACTTCCAATTGACAGGGTATTTACAATTTCAGGGTTTGGAACTGTTGTGACAGGAACCCTTCTGGCAGGTAAGTTCTCACTTGGAGATGAGGTGGAAATATATCCCTCTGGGCTCAAATCCAGGATAAGGTCCATCCAGGTTCATGACCAGGATGCAAAAGAAGCCTTTGGGGGACAACGGGTGGCCATGAACCTTGCCAATGTAAAGAAGGATGATATTCAAAGGGGCAATGTGGTGGCTCCGATCAATGCCATGGTCAGTACCATGATGCTTGATGTCAAGGTAAAGCTTCTTAAAAGTCTTGACAAGGTCATTGAAAACCGTACTCGACTCAAACTCTATCTGGGAACCGAAGAGATCCTATGCAGGATTGTTCTTCTGGACAAGGAGATACTTGAGCCTGGCGATGAAGCATATGCCCAGCTAAGACTTGAGTCTGAAACCGTGGCCAAAAGAGGGGATAGGTTTATATTGAGATTCTATTCACCCATGTTTACAATCGGTGGCGGTGAAATACTTGAACCCAATCCAGCAAAGAGAAAGAGATTTGATGATGAGGATATTGAAGAACTGCGAATAAAGGATGAAGGAGATTTCACTGACATAGTTGAGCACATGATTCTGGACAAGGCCAAGCTTTACCTTTCAGTAAAGGAAATGGCCAGAGAGACATCCATGCTAGAGGAGAACATTCTCTCAGAGATTCGGAATTTACAGAATGAAGGCAAGATAACCGTATACGAGCTCAGCAAGGATATCTACCCGGTCCATTCGGATCATATCAACAATCTGGTCCAATCAATGGAGAAGGTTCTTCAAGTGTTTCACAGCAAATTTCCATTGAGATCCGGAGCATCAAAAGAGGAGATGAGAAGCAGGTTCCTCCAAAAGGCAAAACCAAAGCTTGCTGAAATAATGATTGAGAACTTGATACAAAAAGGACATTTCAAGCTGGAAAAGGACCTGATTTCACTACAGGATTTCAAACCTGAATATTCAACCCAGCAGCTTGAGATAAAGAGTAGGATATTGGAGCTTTTCAATAATGATGCCTTTATGCCACCCAAGAAAGAGGATTTGATAAAGTCCGATTTGGGTAGAAATGAAGATATAGAGGAAATTATCATGGACATGCTTAATAGGCAGGAGTTGGTCAGGATTAGCGATGATTTGATTTTGACTCCTGAAAATATTGAGAAAGCCAAGGTGGAATTGATTAACCGCATAGAAGGACATGGTGGGATATCTGTGGCTGAGTACAGGGATCTGCTAAATACAAACAGAAAAAATGCAATTGGTCTGCTTGAATACTTTGACCAGCTTAAAATCACAAAGAGAGATGGCGAGAAGAGAGTGCTTGTAAATTGACATTGAGGTGGGGTAGGTATGAGCGGTAGAATACTGATAATAGACAACGACCGGTCATTTGTGAAAGGGCTTCGCTATAGCCTGGAGCAGGATGACTATCGCATAGATATACTTTCCGAGGGAAAGGATACCCTGGACCACATATCTAGGAAGGATTACGATATGGTTCTTATGGAAACAGAGCTTCCAGATATCAATGGACTGACATTGTGTCAGGATATCAGGAAGCTTTCATCAGTACCGATTATTTTCATAACCGCAGTCAATGAAGATATCAAGAAAATTCTCGCCCTGGAATATGGAGCAGATGATTACCTGGTGAAGCCATTCAATATATTGGAATTGAAAGCCAGAATCAAGGCGGTTTTAAGAAGGATAAACCACAAGGTTTCCGACAATGACAACAATGTTGTTGAGATCAAGGATTTGAGAATCAATTCCGTTGGGAGAAAGGTGACAAGAAACGATAAGAATATTTCCCTTACGGGGAAGGAATTTGATCTACTCTATGTGCTTGCATCCAATCCAGGCAAGGTGTTCACAAGAGAGGAGCTTCTGGAGAAGGTATGGGGATATGCATATTATGGAGACCTGAGAACCGTGGATGTCCATATCCGTAGAATAAGGGAAAAAATAGAGAAGGACCCCAAGGCTGCAGCGTATGTTCTTACAAAATGGGGAGTAGGTTATTTTTTCAAGGAAAATTAGGATTGAAATTCCATAAGATTTATTATATAATGGCTTTTGTAGCCATATGGGGGTAGAGGAGTCCTGGTGGGCTCTCTGGTCTTCAAAACCAGCGCGGGGCGTTAGGAGCGTCCTGGGTGAGTTCGATTCTCACATACTCCCGCCATAAGCAAAGCACCGTTTAACGGTGCTTTTTTCATATAAATTTTCAATTATATTCTGGGTTTTAACATTTCAGAGATTATTTCCCCGGATCTTTGCAGGAGTTTTTCCAAACTATCTGTTGGAACAGATCCCTGCACCGTATTGGGATTTCCCCCACCTTTAAGTTTGAACTCCGTTGACAATTTCTTGTAAACATTTCCAAGATCAAGGTTGATGTCCTTGGACTTGCTGATTATGAATTGACCCAGGCCATCATTTGAAATTCCATAAATCTGTATCACCGTTTCATAATTGTTGGAAACATGACTGCCCAATTGGCTCAGAGCCTTGAAATCATAGTTATCATACATCTTTTTGATTATTCTTATACCATCCAGTTTTTCTGATCCTTCAACAAGTAATGAGCCTCTGGTTGATATCAGTTCTTCTCTGGCAGACCTTACCTCTCTTTCCAGATCCGACTTGTCCCAAAAGAGTTTTTCTACCTTTGTAGCTATGTCGTCATCGGAGGAGGAAAGCAGGTTTGAAATTGATCTTACAGATTTGAATTTTGAGGTATAATCCATTAGGGCTCTTTGCCCTGTAAGGAACTGAATTCTAAGGTTCCCTTTGTAATGGTCGCATTTGGTTATTTTCAGCAAACCAAGTTCACCAGTGTGATTAACATGGGTACCACCACAGGGCGAATAATCAAAACCGTCAATTTCAACCATCCTTATGTTGCTTTCCACTGAAGGGGCCTTTCTAACGGGAAGAAGCTTAAGTTTTTCATTGTCTACAAAGTAAGTCTTCACCTGAAAATCTGATTGGATTATCTTATTGCAAAGAGCTTCAGCATTATCTATTTCCTCCTGGTCCAGGTCAGTCAGGGTGACATCGATGGATGAGTAGTCCTCGCCCAGGTGAAAGCTTATGGTTTCGCCCCCAAAAAGGCTGTAGAGGACACCTGATAGAAGATGTTGGCCACTATGCTGCTGCATCATATCGAATCTGTGGTCTGATCGGATGGAGAGCTTGACCTTGGGACCTGTAACATCAGACTTAAGCACATGGATGATAGTATTCCCTTCCTCGATTGTTTCAAGAACTGTCTCGCCGTTTATTGATCCAACATCACCAGGTTGACCACCTGACATGTCGGGGTAGAATATTGTCCTGTCGAGAGTTATATGGAAGCTGCCATTCTTCTTTTCCTTTTTGCTAATGGAAGCTTCTGTTTCATGCAAATATGGATTTTCCCAATAAAGCTTTCTTGTCATAAAAGCACCACCCTTAAATTTGTAATTTCAAATATTTAAAGAGAAAAAAACAATTTCTGTGATATAATTGATTCAATTATATAACATTGAAACACAAATATAAAGTGCTGAGGAGATAATAGATGAAGCGACCTGCTTTGATTCCCGCTCTTTTTTTAACAATGGGAGTACTTACAGCCTACTATTTCAGGATTTCATCCACCGCCATAATGTACCTGTCACTTATTGCCCTGGCTATCTGCATTACCTTAACATATGCTGGAAGGCAAATGCGGAAGCCTTTTATGGTGCTGGTTTTTCTGCTGTCAATGCTTTATGCGAACTATTCCCATGAATCATCCTTGGATGGATATTTAGATCAGAATGTTCAGATTCTGGGGACCCTACATAAGGAGTACAGCAGGGAGGGCTACAGCACCTACGATATACTTGTCCATAATATTGACGGTGTGGTTGTGAATGAGAAAATTCGTACCAACCTATATGAGGGGGACGAAATATCTCCAGGAACAAGGATAGTTTTGGAGGGCCACTTGTATACCCCCATGGGAAACACAAATCCTATGCTCTTTGACCATAGACAGTATCTGCTTACCAAGAACATCAGGTATGTGTTTCGAACAGAACATTATTACACCCAGCTTGAAACTGGCTCTATAGGCTTTGGCCACAAAATGCAGAACTCCTTCAACAACAGATTGGATGAGGTGTTCGACGGTGGATTATCCAGCGAGAACGCTGGATTCATGAAGGCACTTTTAACAGGAGAGAAAGATTCATTGGAGCAGGAGGAGTACGCCCTCTACAGAGAGATGGGGATAGCACACATATTGGCCATTTCTGGACTTCATATAGGATTTCTGACTGGGTTTCTTCTCTTTCTCATGTCCAGAGCTGGAGTGAAAAGGAATGCAGCAGTACCCATAGCTCTGATAATGATCTGGGTGTTCACCTTCTTGGTTGGATTTCCTGAATCAGCCCTTAGGGCTTCAATCATGCTTTCATTTATTCTGATATCCAAGATTCTCCATAGACCATATGATCCGGTCAACATATTGGCAGCATCATATATCACCTGCCTTCTTATAAACCCGTTTTGGGTTTTCAGCATTGGGTTCCAGTTATCCTATGGGGCAACCTTAGCCTTGGTAACTATGGGACCGTGGATAATGAAGAGGATGTATCCAGCAAAGGGGAAGCTCCCCATGTCAATTGGAGGAGTAATAGCAGTTAACATAGGAATACTGCCATTGCAGAGCTATTACTTTAATCAGCTACCTATGATGGCGCTGCTTTCAAATCTGTTGATTGTTCCACTGGCTACGGCAAACCTAATATTAGGATTTATTGTCATTGGAATTCCATTGATGGCGCCAATTCTTGAGTGGCTGTTGAATATCCAGAGATACATCATTGAACTGCTTTCATCCCTTCCAATAGAAGCCCTTGGGGTAGCCTCACCTGATCTTTACAGTATGATTTTATATTTCTTTGTTTTAATTGTCGTTCTAAGGTGGAGGGACATTTCTTATCTTGATATGAGGATTAGGAAGGTGGTTGTGGTTTATCTGATGCTGATTTCAGCTACGGGCTTTGTAGGTCTGCTTGAAGCACCCAAGACTGAAATTCACTTTATTGATGTTGGCCAGGGAGATTCGGCCCTTATAAGGGTTGAAGGAATGAACTATCTCATTGATACAGGAGGAGCCATATTCGGCAGCTTCGATCCCGGAGAGGCCATTACTCTGCCATATCTCAGGAAACTGGGAGTTGGAAGGCTTGATGGTGTTTTCATAAGCCATTTCCATGAGGACCACTACAAGGGTTTGTTTCCCATAATCGAGGACCTGAAAATCGATGCCCTCTATGTAAATGACCGTATTCCGGATAAGGACTTGCAACTGGCGGCAGACGCTTTGGAAATACCTGTGTTTCTGGTGCAGAAAGGAAGTAGGATAGACCTTGGTGATAGCAGCATCGAGTGCATATTTTCTGCAGGTGGGTCATATACGAACGAAAACAATAATTCTTTGGTCCTCCTTTTGAGGAGTAAGGGAAAAAGTACACTTTTTACTGGAGATATTGAGGTGGAGGTTGAAGAGAAAATCCCAGGGCATGATGTAGACATACTGAAGGTTGCGCACCATGGGAGCAGCACTTCTTCCTCCCATGGACATATTTCAGAATTGATGCCTGAAGTGAGTGTAATTTCGGCAGGAAGGAACAACTCATTCGGACATCCCCACGATTTGGTACTGGAAACACTCCACAGATTTGGTTCCAGAGTGTATCGAACGGATGAGGATGGGCTAATAAAGATTGTTCTTAGTGATGAAAAAATGGTGGTACTTCCCTACTACGGGCCATTATATCAGGATAATCTGGCTGATTTTCTACTTGGTTATTCAACTCGGTTGAGCTGGATCCTTGTTTATTGTATACTATCCTATGTATCAGTATTAACATATGTAAAAATGGAGGAGAATCACTATGAAATACATTGAATTGAGAAACTCGGTCAAGAATGGAAACATAAATCCAATATACATATTCACTGGAGATGAGACCTACCTGCTGGACAGGGCTTTGGAGCATATGGTGGGCGTGTTCATGACTCCGGAAGGAAGGACCATCAATCTGGAAAACCTGGATGGCAAATCCTCCGGACTGGATGACCTGAGAGCAAGCTGTGAGACGCTACCCTTTATGTCAGAGAGGAGGGTTACAATTTTAAGGAGTCCTGAAGCCTTGCTTGACAAGGAGTCTGTAGCTGATGAGTTTTTGAAGTATATAAAGAATCTGGGAGATCATCAAGTATTGTTGATAAATGACAGGGATGGAAAGGTAAAAAAGAATTCAAAGCTGTACAGATACCTGAACAAATCGGGTGGAACCGTGGTGTTTGAGAAGTTGAAGGGAAAGGACCTCACCGATTGGATCCTCGCTAAATTGGCTGAAAGAGACAAGAGCATGTCCTATGCTGATCTGAACTACTTCATACAGCAAAGCAGCTACAACAGCAGAAATATAAGCACTACCCTATACGATCTGGATAATGAGATAAAGAAGCTATCTGATTTCGCCAACGGTAAAAACATCGACCGATCAACCCTGGATCAGGTTCTCATCAAACCCCTGGACAAGAATATTTTCGATTTTTTGGGTGCTGTAGGCAAGAATGATACAGATAGGGCCATGGAGGTCTTCAACGAGATCTATCTAATGAATGAACCTGTTCCTCGAATACTATTTATGATAAGTAGGCAGTTCAGGTTGCTGCTGGGCTATGTAACCTATAGGGAAAAAGGCTACGGATCTGGAGAAATACAGGAGAAGTTAAAGATAAGACCATATGAGTTCGGGAAAATAGCTGCTCAGGGCAATGGAATGGATCAGGACAGACTTAGGGATATACTGGAGGAAATTCTTCAAACGGACAGGAAGCTCAAGACGACTTCATCAGACCAGCGGCTTGAAATGGAAATGCTGATTGTGAAGCTGACAGCTGGTGGAAGCTTGTAGACAATTTAATACAAAAAAGAAAAAAACTTCGGTTTGGCCGAAGTTTTTGTTACATTGCTTTATTAAGTGCCTTAGTCAGACGACTAACTTTTCTGGCAGCAGCGTTCATATGAACTACATTTTTGTGAGCTGCTCTCTTAAGTTTCTTATCAATGACCTTCAACAATGCTCTCGCCTCGTCGAAATTTTCGTTGGCTACAGCACTCTCGAATTTCTTAATATATGTCTTAATTTCAGTTTTCTTACTCTTATTCAAGGCAGTTTTTTTAGCGGTTACAAGAATTCTTTTTTCAGCTGATTTGATATTTGCCACGATTTCACCTCCTCTAATCTAACAAAGGATATTGTACCATGCCATAAACCAAATTGCAAGAGAAAAATCACCCTATGTACTGGTATTTATGACTTCCCTGTAGTATTATTATACTACTTGCCATTGATTTAAGGCTTATTAATGGTATAATATTCTTGGACATAAATCAAGTATTTTTGGAAAAATAATGAAGCAATACCTGGAGGCGCGGCAATGAGTGACAATACTGAAAGAAAAAAAGAGAAAAGTGAGGCAATGGAGTGGGTCAAGAGTATTGTGGCCGCAGTTGCCATAGCCCTGATAATAAAAACCTTCATATTCAACACAACCTATGTTTTAGGGAACTCCATGTACCCAACCCTGCATGAACAGGACAGATTGTTTGCCCTGAAGGTTCCACTCTATTTTCATGGTCCGGAGAGAGGGGATGTAATAGTTCTTGAGGCACCCGACAGTCCCGGAAAAGATTACATTAAAAGAGTGGTAGGAATATCAGGAGATAAAATTGAGATCAGGGAAGGGAAGGTATATCTAAACGATGTTCTGCTGGTGGAGGATTATCTCCAGGGAGACCATTATACCCATACCTACCAGGATAACATATGGATTGTTCCTGAAGGGGATGTATTTGTTCTGGGTGATAATCGAGCAGAGGGAGCAAGCAAGGACAGCAGGTACTTTGGAACCATATCCCTGGACAAGGTCAAGGGAATAACACAATTCAGATACTATCCGATAGATGATAGATTCGGTAGGATAGAGTAGCCTCCCTTATGGAGGTTTTATGGGAAATTAGACATTAGGAGGAAGAGCATGCGTATAAAACAGGAAAATATAAGGAATTTTTCCATAATTGCCCACATAGATCACGGCAAGTCAACCCTTGCCGACAGACTTATTGAAATGACCGGGATGTTGACATCCAGAGAAATGCAGGAACAGGTATTGGATAAGATGGATCTGGAAAGGGAAAGGGGCATTACGATCAAACTAAAGGCAGTCAGGCTGGTCTACAAGGCCAAGGATGGGCAGGAGTACGTTTTCAATCTGATTGATACTCCAGGTCATGTTGACTTCAACTACGAGGTCTCACGCTCACTGGCAGCCTGTGAAGGGGCTGTTCTGGTGGTTGACGCGACTCAGGGTGTGGAGGCGCAGACCCTGGCCAATGTATACCTTGCAATTGACCAGGATCTGGAAATACTACCAGTGATCAACAAGATCGACCTGCCAAGCGCACGTCCCCAGGAGATAATCGATGAAATAGAGGATATCATAGGGATTGAAAGCCATGATGCTCCCCTTATTTCAGCCAAGGACGGCTTGAATGTGGAACAGGTCCTTGAAGAGATAGTAAAGAAGGTTCCTGCACCTAAGGGGGACCCAAAGGCACCTTTGAAGGCCTTGATATTCGATTCGTATTACGACAGTTACAAAGGGGTAACCTGCTACATAAGGGTATTTGAAGGTCAGGTAAAGCCTGGAATGATGGTCAAGATGATGGCAACAGGCAAGAGCTTTGAGGTAACGGAGGTGGGTATCAACACATCCAAGCATATACCTCTGGACAGCTTGAGTGCTGGTGAGGTCGGATATCTAACCGCCAGCATAAAAAATGTCAAGGAAGCAAGGGTGGGTGACACAATTACAGATACCAAGCACCCAACAGCAGAACCCTTGCCTGGATATAAAAAGGTTATACCAATGGTATACTGTGGCATTTACCCTGCAGAGGGAGAGGATTTCAACACAGTTAGGGATGCCCTGGAAAAGCTTCAGGTAAATGACGCAGCCCTTGTATTTGAGCCTGAGACTTCAGTTGCGCTGGGATTTGGATTCAGATGTGGCTTCTTGGGACTTTTACACATGGAAATAATTCAGGAGAGGCTGGAAAGGGAATTTGACCTAAATATTATAACCACAGCACCAAGCGTAATCTACAGGGTTACAAAAACCAGTGGTGAGGTCATGGAGATACAAAACCCATCAAACCTGCCTGCTCCAGCCGAAATTGATTTCATGGAGGAGCCCATAGTCTCTGCAAATATAATGACACCTACAGAGTATGTGGGTGCAATCATGGAGCTATGCCAGAACAAAAGGGGAACCTTCAAGAACATGGAATATCTTGAGGAGACCAGGGTGGTGCTTCACTATGACCTACCCCTGAATGAGGTTATCTATGATTTCTTTGATGCCCTTAAATCAAAGACCAGAGGGTATGCTTCATTTGATTATGAACTTAAGGGATATCAGCAAAGTGAGTTGGTTAAGATGGATATCCTTATTAACTCAGAGCTTGTGGATGCATTCTCCTTGATCGTCCATGAGGACAAGGCATATGAAAGAGGGAGAACCATTGCAGAAAGATTGGTGGATGTCATTCCGAGACATCAGTTTGCAGTTCCAATACAGGCTGCCATAGGCAGCAAGATCATAGCCAGGGAGACAATACGGGCCTTGAGAAAGGACGTTCTTGCCAAGTGCTATGGTGGAGATATCTCAAGAAAGAGAAAGCTTCTTGAGAAGCAGAAGGAAGGAAAGAAGAGGATGAGACAGATCGGATCGGTGGAGGT
>Ga0194137_10000648_pt1 | contig 22373 bp, 14 predicted proteins | sample TARM_MetaG_T3_14_FD_134025 | JGI IMG/M metagenome (GOLD analysis project Ga0194137, IMG submission 134025) | Freshwater microbial communities from Pennsylvania, USA, analyzing microbe dynamics in response to fracking - TARM_MetaG_T3_14 (version 2) | ecosystem: Environmental > Aquatic >... | reverse complement strand
ATAGTTGTTTTTTAAATTAGAATAATTAATTTGGGCAATCTTAGTGTCTAAATTCTTATCAAGTTCAAAATTCTGATATCGAATATAATTTATTATCTGCTGCCAATTGAAATTTATTTCTGCCTGCTCAAAAATCAAATTACTATGATCTCTTTTTGTTATATTTAGATCTTTGATATCTATTTTTTGAAGCAAAGGGTTGCTTTCAACCTTTAAATTTCGGAGCTGGTAGTCGTTAGCTGCCGCTGTTTGTCTGATTTCAGTTTCAACATCTTCAGCTATTTTCTGTCCGTAATAGTAATTTGTTGTAAAAATAACTGCAGCTGCAATTAACATTATTATAATGTAAAATGAGACTTTTTTAAAATAATTATTCATGTTGGAACCTCCCTAATCTTGAAGACCTGTGTCCATAATATTTTTCTGCATAATCTCCTGCATATAATCTATTACATTTACCATTCTTTCTTTTTCGGATTGAGGCAAAACAATTTCTTTTTTATTAGAATTTCTATAACCTATTCTTTTAAATTCATCTTTTTTATTTGCTTCCATAGGCATCCTTGCAAATAAGTTATTATGATATAGAATTTGGGGTATCTCATGGAGAAATAAAACAGGATTTTCTTCCTCTTTTAACAGAGAAACACCTAAAAATCCTTCTGGTTTTTCTGCGTCACCTAATATATCTAAGATAGTTGGTGCAATATCAGTCTGAGTTCCAGTTTTACTTATTACTTTTGATTCCAACTCGGGATGAAAAATCATTAACGGAATATTTTCAGGTTCTTTTAAATTTGTTTCCATTACAAAATCCCCATCTGACCTATATGTTGCTTTTTTGATATCAGAGCTATGATCAGAATAAAACACAAAAAGAGTATCTTTATATAAGCCCTTTTTCTTTAACTTTTCAAAGAAATTTTCGATTGACTGATCAGTAAAATAGACTGAATTAAAATAATCTTTGACAATTAAAGGCTTTAAATCAGCAAATTCTTCCTGACTATACTCTTCTGGATAAAAATCAAAGGGGGTATGACTGCTGACTGTTATATAAAAAGCGAAAAAAGGTTCAGATGCCTGTTCTAAATAATTAACAGATTGATCGAAAAAATCGTAATCATTAATACCGAGATAACTTTCTTCAGCTACCTGAGCATTTTTAAGATCAAAATCTTCCCGATGATAAAATTCATCAAAACCTAGTTCTGGATAGCCTTTATCTCGATAAAAGAAATCACTGCTATTTCCATGTAAAGTTAGGAATTCATATCCTCTATTTTTTAAAACTTTAACAATTGAATTAAACTGAGACATATCATTTGTTTTAAAAGCATAATTTTTATTTCGTGGGTAAAGAGAGGTTAAAAATGAAAATTCGGCGTCAAAACTACCATTAACATGCTGAGCATAAATATTATTGAAATAAAGTGATTGCTCTTTTAGCTTATTTAAAAATGGAGTAACTTCCTTATTATTATGTTGATAATCAATTATTTTTTGATCAAATGATTCAAGTTGGATGACGACAATATTTTTAATATCTTCTACATAATGATCCTGACTTAAATCTTCTTCTCCTACAATTTCTGCATCAGTTATCTGCTCGATATCTTCTTTTTGCTGGCCCTGGATACTTAAATGTTCTGCAGCATATAGTGGTAGGATTCCATATACACTGACAAAAGCTGGGGTGCTGTGTTCATAAAGTTCTAAAAAACCATTAGTTGCATAAAAATTATTGGCATAGCTAATGTGTACACCTAAAAGCACCATGATAATAAGCAGCATTATTAAAATATATCTTCTATACTTCTGATTATTCACCATAGTTATTTTTTCTGTCCTGAAATTAGGGCTATGAAATAAGAAGAAAAGCAAAATTGGTATTTCAAAAATAAAAAGTAAATCCCAATAGCTAATTAGTTGTCTAAATAAAACTTTAAATGGTCTTATTCCTTGGCCCATAGTGATGTCAGCTAAGCTTAAATAATTAGAAAAGTATCTGTTATACCATAAATTTGCAAAAAAGAAAGAGGTAAATAATAGATAAAAGAAAAAGCTGATATAAATTCTTTTTTTATCTTTTAAGAAAAAATTTACAGTAACAAATGAAAATAATAGTACTAATATATTTTTGCTTATTAATATATATATTAAATTAACTTGAAATATATGTTGATTAAAATAATTATATTTTATTAAAAACCCAAGCAAAAATAATCCAAATATAATTTTTTTCTTAAAGCTTAATTTATTAAAATATCTCAACTTATACCTCTCCCTCTATAATTTAGTCCTACTTTAATAGTATGTTGTTTTGATTAAATATGCAATATATTTGTGAAATAATTTTTTGATTTTTTTGTGATAAAATCATTTGAAATCAGAATCCTCCAAAATAATAAATTTGAAGGGAGGGGGATCTCTTTTTTAGATAAGTTGAGATAGTTTAATTTTATTTTTTATTATCCTTTCTTAAAATCATATTTTTAAGACTTCCTCCAGCTGAAACCATAGGAAATACATTCTCTTCTTCCTCAATTATAAAGTTTAAAATATAGCTTTCTTTAGCTTTAATTGCATTTTCAACTGCCGCTCTAATATCTTGGCGCTCAGTAATAGTTTCTCCTTTGATTCCATAACCTTTTGCTACCTGAATGAAGTCTGGAATCATTTCTGGACATTCTGCATTAGGACCGGAACATTTGGGAGGACAGTCAGCCTGTCTGCGCAAACAAGTAGCAGAATAACGCTTATCATAAAATAGTTCCTGCCACTGTCTAACCATTCCCAGATATTGATTGTTAAAAATAATAATTTTTACTGCTACATGATTTTTTGCTGCAGTTGCTAATTCCTGAATGTTCATCTGAAAACTGCCATCTCCTACTAAGGCGAAAACTTCCTTTTCAGGATTAGCAATTTTGGCTCCTATTGCTGCTGGAAAACCATAACCCATGGTTCCCAAACCTCCTGAGCTAATGAACGTTCTAGCTTTAGTGTATTTATAATATTGAGCAGCCCACATCTGATGCTGACCTACGCCGGCAGTTATTATTGCCTCACCAGCTGTTAACTCATCAAGGATTTCAATAATTTCTGAAGGCAATAGTTTTTGGCTTTTTTCTGGATCTGATTTTTGATCGATTTGCTTCCATTCATTAATTTGTTTAATCCAGGCAGGGCGTTTGACCTCTTTAATTAAAGGTATTAACTTTTCTAAAGCAGTCTTTACATCCGCTGTGATTGGAACCTTTGTTTCTATTATTTTTGCAATTTCAGCCGGGTCAATATCAATATGAATAACATCTGCATTAACAGCAAACTCATCTATTTTTCCTGTAACACGATCATCAAAACGTGCTCCTAAAGCAATAATTAAGTCAGAATTTGTAATCGCCAGATTGGCTTCAGTTGTCCCGTGCATTCCAAGCATTCCTAAAGATAAATAACTATTTTCATCAAATATGCCAATTCCATTTAGGGTAGTTGTTACTGGAATTTCTGCTTTTTCTGCCAGTTCAGCTATTTCCTTTGCTGCTCCTGAAATAATAGTACCCCCTCCAGCATAAAAAATCGGTTGATTGGAGTTATTTATTAGTTCTGCTGCCCTTTCTAACTGAAATTCATTTGCTTTATAAGTTGGTGCATAACCAGGTAGATTGACTTCTTTAGGATAATGAAATTCAGCTTTATCTTTAAAAATATTAGAAGGTATATCAACTAGTACAGGTCCGGGACGACCGGTAGAAGCAATATGGAAAGCTTCTTTAATAATCCTTGCAAGATCATTAACATCATTTACAATATAGTTATTTTTTGTAATCGGCATAGTTATACCTTTGATATCAGCTTCTTGAAAACCATCAGTACCAATCATATTATTTGGTACCTGGCCTGTAAAGGCGACCAGGGGAACTGAATCCATATTTGCAGTTGCTAATGCTGTCACCATATTAGCAGCACCTGGACCAGAAGTTGCTATGCAAACACCAGTTTTCCCACTCGACCGTGCATATCCATCAGCTGCATGTACTCCTCCCTGCTCATGATGTGGCATGATATGCCTAATTTTTGAATCATATAGCTTGTCATAAATGTCTATTACTTTTGCACCTATATAACCAAAAATAGTATCTACACCTTCTGATTCTAATGACTTAACAAAAATTTCTGCTCCACTTAAAATTTTCTTATCATTATTACTCACACTGCTCACTCCTTTTTAAGATGCAAAATAAATTTTGCTAATATTTCTAAAATAAAAAAACTCTCATCTCTACTAATAGTTAAACTATTAATAGGGACGAGAGTTATCTCACGTGGTACCACCCAAATTTGCTGTTAAACAGCCTCTTTAGCACTCCTGATATTCAATCATTCATACTTTTGCATGTGATAACGGATGCATTTAGATAAAGATTCCGGCAGCACTTACTTTTTTCGGTACTGCAGTTCAAGGGCTACAAAAATAACATTTTAGATATCGGTTTTCAGCGGTGCCGACTCTCTGTTATCATAAATATTATTTTCCTCCCTCTCATAACTGTTAATTATTAAGTTGTAATTTGTTTTATTATATATTGTTTTTTGAAAATTGTCAAGAATCAGAAGAAGTTAAATTACATTATTTTCTATTTTTAAAAAACCACTCTCCCTAAGGAAAGTGGTTAATGTCGCTTATCCAGCTTTAAATTCTGGAAAGTCTGTTTCAATTACTATTTTGTGGCGATGATGATAAAATTCTTCTTCCAGCTTATTCTGTCTTTTCTGATTACCTTCCAGATTTGCAACCCTGTTATTCAGTTGGTCCAGTTGAGCTCCATGATCTTCAGATCTAGCAAGTAAAACCCGTAAAAGTTTTGTGTTTTCCTCGAGCTGGGTTTTCATTCCTGCTACATCAGTTTTTAATATTGACACATCTGTTTTTAATGATAATACATCAGTTTTTAATGATAATACATCAGCTTTTAATGATAATACATCAGCTTTTAGTGAAGAGATATCTGCTTTTACTCCAGAAATTTCTTCCCGGACTACTTCCTTTACTATTTACCTGATACCATCAAGTAACTCCTGATCCACAATTCACACCACTTATCTCTTAATAGTTTCCATGAGCGGCATTTATTTTCTTTGATTAATAACTATAACTGTTAGAGTATTTTGATTTCTATTATGAATAAATTATACCATAATAGGTGGTTATAATAAAGAAAAAAGCAGTTTAAAATCAAGATATTTTTTCTTTATTTAAGAACTGTGTGCATCTGCCCTCAATTATTTTTTCCATAAATTGGTTCAGTAAACGGTACATGCACATACTGATCTACTGCTTTGGCTGCTTTCCGACCTTCATCAATGGCATTAACCACCAGGCTCTGGCCGCGGCGCATATCACCGGCAGCAAATACTCCTTCGAGATTTGTTTTAAAGTCACCGTATTCAGCCTTGACATTGGAGCGTCCATCCTGCTCCAGTCCAGCTTCCTCAATCAAAGTTGCTTCCGGTCCTAAAAAGCCCATTGCAATCAGGATTAAATCAGCAGGCCAGACTTTTTCTGTTCCGTCCTGCTCTTCAGGATAAAAATTACCATTTTCATCTTTGGCCCAGCTAATTTTAACAGTTTTGACTCCACTCACAACTTTTTGACCGGAATCATTTTCTTCAGTCAGGATTTCTTTTGTCATAATCAAAAATTCTCTTGGATCAGAACCAAAAATTTCAATTGCCTCTTCCTGACCATAATCTGTTTTTAAGGTTTTGGGCCATTCAGGCCAGGGATTATCAGCCTGTCTTTCATCCGGTGATTTAGGCATAATCTCAAACTGGTTGACAGTTTTTGCTCCCTGTCTGATGGCAGTTGCAACACAGTCAGTACCGGTATCACCACCACCGATTACAATTACATCTTTATCTTCAGCCGAGATATAATCTTCATTCTGATCACCTAAGATCTGTTTTGTATTGGCTTTCAGAAAATCAACAGCAAAATAAACTCCCTCAGCCTCGCGGCCCGGAACTTCTAGATCCCTGGGCCTGGTTGCGCCTCCGCTGAGGACTACCGCGTCAAACCCCTGCTGCAGTTCTTCTAAACTCAGATCCTTTCCGATTTCAGTTCCGGTGATAAACTCTACACCTTCTGCTTCCATAATCTGCAGGCGGCGCTGCAGAACTTCTTTTTTATCCAGTTTCATATTGGGAATTCCGTAAACTAAAAGACCTCCAATTCTGTCCTGACGCTCATAAACCATTACCTTATGTCCCAGCTTATTTAACTGATCAGCTGCTGCCAGTCCAGCCGGGCCAGAACCAACCACAGCTGCTGATTTTCCGCTTCTTTCTTCTGGCGGCTCTGGCTGAATCCAGCCTTCTGCAAAAGCCTTCTCTATAATTTGATATTCATTGGCTTTAATGGTTACTGCCGGATCATTTAAACCTACAGTACATGATCCCTCACAGGGAGCCGGACAGACTCTGCCCGTAAACTCCGGGAAGTTATTGGTTTTTAAAAGTCTCTTTACTGCTTCTTCCCATTTGCCTTTATAGATTAAATCATTCCACTCCGGAATTAGATTATTTACCGGACAGCCAGAAACCATACCACCAATCTCTAAGCCACTGTGACAGAAGGGGATTCCACACTCCATACAGCGGGCTCCCTGAATTTTAGCTGCTTCTTCGCTAAATTTATTTTTGAATTCTTTCCAGTCTTTGATTCTCTCTTCTGGCGGGCGCTCTTTTGGTACTTCCCGCTGATATTCCATAAATCCAGTTGCTTTACCCATTTTATCTCCTCCTCTGTCCTAATTGCCGCTGACTCGGGCTTTGTCATGAACATTTTCTTCAAAAGCTCTCATCAGGGCAGCATCTTTTTCCAGTCCCTGAGACTCAAAGTCAGCAATTGCAGTAATCATTCGCTGATAATCTCTCGGCATAACCCTAATAAACTTTGCTTTATAATCCTGCCAGTTATTTAAAATTTCAGCAGCTCGATCACTACCTGTATATTTTAAATGTTCTTTAATCATTTCTTTAACCAGTGCTTCATCTTCTGTTTCTGTTAAATAATCAAGTTCAACCATCTCTTGATTAACTTTATCTTTGAAATCATTTTCCAGATCAAAGACATAGGCAGTTCCACCTGTCATACCGGCGGCAAAGTTGCGGCCGACCTGACCGAGCACTACTACCTGACCACCTGTCATGTATTCACAGCCGTGGTCTCCCAGTCCTTCAACAACAGCATTTACCCCACTGTTGCGGACACAGAAGCGCTCTCCAGCCTTTCCTTCTATATAGGCGTCACCGGAGGTTGCACCAAAAAAGGCCACATTACCAATAATAATATTTTCTTCAGCTTTAAACTTTGAGCTCTCTGATTTCTCAACAATTATCTTTGCTCCCGAAAGACCCTTACCAAGGTAATCGTTACTGTCTCCTTTAAGTCTGAAAGTTACACCTTTGGGCAGAAAAGCTGCAAAGCTCTGGCCGGCTGAACCACTAAAATTAAGCTGAATTGTATCTTCTTTCAAGCCTTCTGCTCCATAGCTTTTGGTTATCTCACTACCTAAAATTGTTCCAACAACCCGGTCTGTATTTTTAATTTTTAGATCTTTTTCCAGCTGAATACCATTTTCTACAGCCTCTTTGGTCAGCTCCAGCAGTTCTCTTAAATCCAGACTTTTTTCCAGTCCATGCTCCTGCTTCTGCTGACAGTAAACAGCCTTTTCCTTTGCAATTTCTGGCTGGTATAAAATATTAGCATAATCAAGTCCTTTGGCTTTCCAGTGATCTCTTGTCTTATCCTGTTTCAACTTGTCAACTCTACCGACCAGTTCATTAACCGAACTGAAACCCAAAGCTGCCAGCTCCCGGCGAAAGTCTTCAGCCATAAAGCGCATAAAGTTAACTACATGTTCCGGCTTACCCTGAAACTTTTTCCTGAGTTCCGGATCCTGAGTTGCAACTCCAACCGGACAGGTATTCTTACTGCAGACCCTCATCATCACACAGCCTAAGGCAACCAGAGGCGTTGTAGCAAAACCAAATTCTTCTGCTCCCAGCATTGCTGCGACTGCTAAATCCTTACCGGTCATAATCTTACCATCTGTCTCTAAAGTAACCCGGTCTCTTAGATCATTTAAAACAAGTGTCTGGTGGGTCTCGGCCAGGCCAAGCTCCCAGGGCAGACCGGCATGACGAATACTGGTTCTCGGAGAAGCTCCTGTACCACCATCATAACCACTGATCAATATAACATCTGCTTTTCCTTTGGCAACTCCGGCTGCAACTGTTCCCACTCCAACCTCAGAAACCAGTTTCACATTAATCCGGGCCTCCCGGTTTGCGTTTTTAAGATCATGAATCAGCTGTGCCAGGTCTTCAATCGAATAAATATCATGGTGAGGAGGAGGTGAAATAAGTCCCACACCTGGAGTTGTACCTCTGGTTTCTGCAATCCAGGGATAAACCTTTTTACCAGGCAGCTGTCCACCTTCACCGGGTTTAGCTCCCTGGGCCATCTTAATCTGAATCTCCTGAGCATTGACCAGATAGTGAGAATTAACACCAAAGCGGCCGGAAGCAACCTGTTTAATAGCACTGCTCCTTAAATCTCCATTCTGATCAGGAGTAAAACGCTCCGGGTTTTCTCCACCTTCTCCGGTATTACTCTTACCACCAATTCTATTCATGGCGATCGCCAGTGCCTCATGGGCTTCCTGACTGATAGATCCATAGGACATCGCACCTGTTTTAAAGCGCTTCATAATCTCTGCTGCCGGTTCAACTTCCTCTAGCGGAATTGGTTCCGGCTGGTAGTCAGGTTCCAAAAGCCCACGCAGTGTCAGCATTTTAGTACTCTGATTATTTATTTTTGCTCTATATTCTTTAAATAGCTGATAATTATCTTCTCTGACTGCCCGCTGCAGCAGATAAATAGTTTCTGGATCATAGAGATGTTCTTCTCCATCTTTCCGCCAGCTGAAATTTCCTCCGGAGTCAAGTGTTTCTTTTTCTACTCTGACTCCCTTAAAGGCACTGTCGTGACGCATAATGCTTTCTTTTTCGATTTCTTCGATACCTATACCACCGATCCGGGAAGCTGTGCGGCAGAAATATTTATCGATAACTGCCTCCGAAATTCCAATCGCCTCAAAGATCTGGGCTCCTCTATAGCTCTGCACTGTAGAGATTCCCATTTTGGCCATAACTTTGACAACACCCTTGACAGCAGCTTTAATATACTGTTTTTGAGCCTCTTTTTGAGCAAGCTCAAGATCTCCTACTTCTACAAGTTTATCTAAAGTCGCATAGGCCAGATAAGGATTAACCGCATCCAGGCCATAACCGATTAAAGTTGCAAAGTGATGAACCTCTCTCGGCTCACCTGATTCCAATACCAGACTGACTTCTGTCCTTAAACCTTTTTGAATTAAATAATGATGGAGTCCACTTACTGCCAGTAAAGCCGGTACAGCAACTTTGCTGCCATTAACTCCCCGATCAGAAAGAATGAAAATGTTGACTCCTGCTGCAATCAATTTTTCGGCCTCTTTAAATAAGTCCTGCAGCCTCTCTTCTAAACTCTCTTTTTCCTGATCAAAGATAATCTCCAGAGCTGCTGTTTTAAATCCGGGCTGATCCAGGTTTTTAATCAGCTCCAGTTCCTCATTTTTAAGCAGTGGATGCTCTAATTCCAGCTGACGGCAGCTCTCAGCCTTAGGCTGCAGCAGATTTCCCTCAGAGCCTAAAAATGTATTACTGGCTGTAATCAACTTTTCTCTGATCGAATCAATAGGCGGATTGGTTACCTGAGCAAAACGCTGCTTAAAGTAATTATATAAAAGCTGCGGCTGATCGGATAAGACTGCCAGGGAGGTATCATTACCCATTGAGCCAATCGGATCAACTCCATCCCGGGCCATCGGGATTAAAATCTTCTGCAGGTCTTCATAGCTGTAGCCAAAACTTTTCTGCACCTTAACCAGTTCAGCAGACTGCAGATCTTTAATTCCCGAAACTTGAGCTGAACTTTCTAAATTATCCTGCTTAGCTTTTAAGTCTTTTAACTCAATTAACTCATCTGCAAGCCACTGACCATAGGGCTCAGCAGCTGCAATCTCTGCCTTAAGTTCTTCGTCATTAATAATCCGGCCCTCTGCTGTATCTAAAAGCAGCATTTTACCGGGTTCCAGTCGCTGTTTGCTGATAACTTTTTCTTCCGGCAGCTCCAGCACTCCTACTTCCGAAGATAAAATTAATAAATCATCATCAGTCAGATAATATCTGGAAGGCCGCAGACCGTTACGGTCCAATACAGCTCCTACCTGACATCCATCAGTAAAGGCCATCGCGGCCGGGCCATCCCAGGCTTCCATTAAAGTACTGTGATAATGATAAAAATCACGCTTTTTACTCTCCATTTCTTCGTTGTGCTCCCAGGGTTCTGGAATCATCATCATTATCGAATGAGCAAGTGAACGCCCACTTAAAGCTAAAAACTCTAAAACATTATCAAAACGGGCTGAATCACTGCCTTCAGGTGCTATAACCGGCAGCAGCTCCTTTAGATCATCGCTGAAAATATCGCTGGCAAAGATCCCTTCCCGAGCTCGCATCCAGTTCTGATTACCGAGCATCGTATTGATCTCACCATTGTGGATTAAATAGCGGTTTGGATGAGCCCTCTCCCAACTGGGAAAAGTGTTGGTGCTGAAACGAGAGTGGACCAAAGCAATTGCACTCTCCATTTCAGGCTCACTCAGATCAGGAAAAAAACATTCCATCTGCTCAGGTGTCAGCATTCCCTTATAAACTAAGGTTCGGCTGGAAAGAGAGGCAAAATACAGCTCTCCCTGATACTTTGAACTCCGAATCTTATTTTCAATTTTTTTGCGAATTAAATACAATTTGCGTTCAAAATCAATTCCTGCTTCTAAATTCTCTGACTTCTCAATAAAAATTTGATAAAAATCTGGCATTACTTCTAAGGCTGATTTTCCGATTTCAGCTGCATTAACCGGCACTTTACGCCAGCCGATCAGCTTTTGGCCTTCTGTGCTCACTATATTTTCAATAATTTCTTTGATTTCTGCTCTCTTTTTTTGGTCCTGGGGCAGAAAAACCATTCCTGCTCCATAATCTCCTTTTTCTGGGAGCAGTACTCCCTCTGACTCCATCTGCTGCCTCAAAAAATTATCAGGAAGCTGAATCAAGATCCCGGCACCATCACCAGTATTCTCCTCACTACCACTTGCTCCCCTGTGACTTAAATTGACCAGGACTTCTAAAGCCTGTTCAACTATCTGATGCGACTTTCTACCTTTTATATGGCTCACAATACCCATACCACAAGCATCATGTTCAAATTCTGGACTGTATAATCCCTGTTTCTCAGGCATTTTTGTAAAAGTCATAGCAAATCATTCCTTTTCTTTTATGTTTAATTTCTTTTATACCAGGTACAATAGAACGTTCTTTGTACCGCTTACTAATATTCAGTATAAAGTTAAACCAGAAGGGTGTAAATAGATGTGATGATTTCTATACCTGTATACAGGGATTATATTTAAACGTTAATGGACAAAATATTTGTATACATGGATTAAAAAATGAGAGTTATTGACCTTATTTTGAAAAAGGTCTATACTGAAATCAGTAACTAGAAAAGCAAATTATTTAGGAGAGTGATTACCATGTCAAAGTTTAGCAAAGAAGATATTTTAAAAATGGCTAAAGAAAAGAATGTTAAGTTTATCAGAATGCAGTTTACTGATATTCTGGGAATAGTTAAAAATGTTGCAATCACAGCAAAACAGCTAGAAGATGCACTTGATAACAAAATTATGTTTGATGGATCTTCTATTGATGGTTTTACCAGAATTCAGGAATCTGACATGTATTTAAGACCGGATTACGACACCTTTACTATTTTCCCCTGGCGCCCAGAAGAGGGTGGTGCGGTTGCCCGTTTAATATGTGATGTTTATATGCCAGACGGCACTCCCTTTGCCGGTGGTCCGCGTAATGTATTAAAGAAAGCTTTAAAAGAAGCTGAAGAAATGGGATATGAAATGAATGTTGGTCCCGAGCCAGAATTTTTCCTTTTCCAATTAGATGAAAAAGGGGATGCTACTACAATAACTCACGATAATGGTGGCTACTTTGATTTAGGGCCAATTGATAAAGGTATCAATGCCCGCCGCAGTATTGTTTTAGCTTTAGAAGAAATGGGCTTTGAAGTTGAAGCATCTCATCATGAGGTAGCTCCAGGCCAGCATGAAATAGATTTTAAATATGCACCAGCTTTAGAAACCGCTGATAATATTGCAACTTTTAAATTTGTTACAAAATCAATTGCACACGAACATGGACTGCACGCAACTTTTATGCCTAAACCTATTTTTGGTGAAAATGGATCTGGAATGCATGTTCATCAGTCATTATTTAAAGATGGAAAAAATGTATTTTATGATGAAAGTGACCGTCTTGGTTTGAGTCAAACCGCTTATTACTATATTGGAGGTTTATTAAAGCATGCTAGAGCAATTACAGCAATAACTAATCCCTCTGTCAATTCATACAAACGCTTGGTTCCTGGTTATGAAGCTCCTGTTTATGTTGCCTGGTCAAGTGCTAACAGAAGTGCTTTGATAAGAATCCCTGCAGCACGCGGTACTGGTACTCGCCTAGAATTAAGAAACCCTGATCCAAGTGCAAACTCTTATCTTGCAATTGCAGTGATGTTAAAGGCTGGTCTTGATGGAATTAAAAATCAGATCGAAGCACCGGCAGAAGTATTAGAAAATATTTATGAAATGTCAGCTGCTAAAAAAGCAGAGCTAAATATTGAAAGTCTTCCAGCTGACATCAATGAAGCAGTTAATCTTCTTTTAGAAGATGATGTAATTACCAGTGTCTTAGGAGAGCATGTTCTGGAACATTTTGTTGCTGCTAAAAAAGTTGAATGGGATGAATACAGAACCCAGGTCAGCCAGTGGGAATTAAATAAATACCTTTCTACTTTCTAAAAACAAAGAGCAAAAAGTATAACCCCCTTTTATCCCCCCAAAACTTAATATTTTTTGGGGGTTTTTAATTTTATAATAGCATTTTATTATAGAGTTGAGCAGCAAAAAATTAAATAATTTATTGATAGCAAAAAGATAGGCTTAAGCTCTAGCTGAATCCAAGATATGAATTACTGTATACAGTTATATAAACTTTAAATCACTTGCTTTCTATGTCAGCTATCTATATAATCTACTCATAGTTAACATATACCTAACACAAGGAGGAAATTATTATGAGTATTTTGAGTAGTAGAGAAGTGAGAAGTGATTTTTTGAAAACAGTTTTAATGACATTAATGTTGGTGATTTTATTTAGTGGCCTGGCCCTCGCACAAAACGATCAGGCAGCAGCTAATGCAGTTGCAATTGACACAGTTTGGACTTTAATTGCTGCTTTTTTAGTTTTCTTTATGCAGGCAGGTTTTGCTATGGTTGAAGCTGGTTTTACTAGAGCCAAAAATGCAGGAAATATAATAATGAAAAATATGATGGACTTTGCATCAGGTTCTTTAGTTTTCTGGGCAGTTGGATTTGCTTTTATGTTTGGTTCAGGCAACAGTTTTATTGGAACTACCGGCTTTTTTCTACAGGACACATTTGCCAACCTGGGACTTGATATTCCAATTGCAGCATTCTTTATCTTTCAGACTGTTTTTGCTGCAACAGCAGCCACAATTGTTTCCGGTGCAATGGCTGAAAGAACTAATTTTTCCGGTTACTTAGCTTACAGTGTCGTGATTACCGCTTTTATTTATCCTGTTGTAGGACACTGGATCTGGGGTGGCGGTTGGCTGGCAGAAATGGGAATTATTGATTTTGCCGGTTCGACTGTTGTTCACTCTGTTGGAGGCTGGGCAGCTTTAGCTGGAGCAATTGTTTTAGGACCACGGATTGGTAAATATAATGAAGACGGCAGTGCAAATGCATTACCCGGTCATAATTTATTAATGGCTGCTTTAGGTGTCTTCATTCTCTGGTTTGGATGGTTTGGATTTAACCCGGGCTCAACTGTAGCAGGTACTGATTTATCCATAGCCTCTATTGCAGTAACAACCAACCTAGCAGCTGCAGCAGGTGCTGTAATGGCGATGGTTGTCAGCTGGATTAAATATGGTAAGGCTGATGTAAGTATGACTTTAAATGGAGCGCTAGCTGGCCTAGTTGGAATAACAGCTGGTACAGCCAATGTTGGCAACTTATCAGCAGTTATCATTGGTGCAATAGCCGGAATGATAGTTATATATTCTGTTGAATTCTTTGATAAATTACAAATTGATGATCCTGTTGGTGCTGTCTCTGTTCATGGTGTTTGTGGAGCTTTTGGAACTCTAGCTGTTGGGATTTTTGCAGCAGAGGGAGGTTTATTGTATGGCGGTGGATTTGATCTACTAGTAACACAACTCATTGGTGTAGTTGTTGTTTTTTGCTGGTCTTTTGGACTTGGATTTGTACTCTTTAAAGTAATCGATGCAGTTATCGGTCTTAGAGTATCTGAAAAAGATGAAATCGAAGGTCTTGATTATTCAGAACATGGGGCAGAATCATACCCTGATTTCATGGTGAACATTAAAACCCAAAACTAAAGGAGGATACTAAAATGAAGAGAATTGAAGCAATTATTCGACCTGACAAAACTGATCGGCTAATTGATAAACTTGAAACAATTGGAATTAGTGGTTTAAATATCACAGAAATCAAAGGCTATGGGTCTCAAAAAGGACATTCAGAAACTTACCGAGGAGTAACTTATAGGATTCGACTCCGCAAAAAAATAAAAGTAGAAATAATTGTTGAATATACAGAAGTAGATAAAATAGTAGAAGCTATCAAAGAAGCAGTACAAACCGGTGAAGTTGGTGACGGAAAAATATTCATTTCCAATATTGAAAATGCTATCAGAATCAGAACCGGTGAAGAAGGAGTTAAAGCACTTTAATCAAATTAATTATCGTGGAGAATAATAATTAGAGTAAATTAATAAGCTTTTAAATGCTTAAAACCCTGTTGACTTATTCATTCAACAGGGTTTTATTCAATAATAAATTCACTCAGACATTATTTTAGTAAATGAAGCTGCCAATTTGGGATCAAACTGTGTTCCAGCACAAGCTCTAATCTCTTTTAATGCATCTTCTTTAGATACTGCATCTTTATAAACCTGATCATGGGTCATTACATCATAGGCATCAACTATAGAAATCATCCTGGCTAGAAATGGAATTTCTTCACCTTTTAATGAACGCGGATAACCACTACCATCCCAATGTTCATGAAGTGATAGAACATCTTCCGAAATATGAGAAAACTCTTCAGTTGCATTTAGTATTCTATGTCCAACTGCAGAATGACTTTTAATTTCCTGCCACTCTGCTTCAGTCAATTTTCCATTTTTCTTAAGGGTCTTCTCCGGAATTACAGTTTTGCCTATATCATGTAGGCGAGCAATTAAAGTTAACTTATCAATTTCGCTCTGACCTAAGTTCAAAGCTTTTGCAAATTTTTGAGCCGTATCAATCATTCTTTTAGAATGATCTGTTGTCTCCTGACTCTTTTCACTTAAAGTTTTTAATAATGTTTTTACAATTTTACTTTTAATATCTCTGCTCGCAGTTAATTTATTTTTATACATTTTAGACTCTGCCTCGTTTAAAACATCAAAAACATCTTGATAACGATATTCTTTAACTCCACAACCAAGAGCTATTGATAGAGGTAATTTACTCCCATCTTCAAATTCTAAATACTCATTAGCTAATTTTTTATTGATTCGATTCACAATTTTTTCTACAGCTTTTTGATCTGTTTCTGGAAGCAAAATTACAAATTCATCTCCACCCCAGCGGGCAATTATATCATCATTCCTACAGCAAGCTTTTAAAACTTCAGCTGCCTTAATAATCAATTTATCTCCTTCGTGATGACCATAAGAATCATTAATCAATTTAAGAGCATTTAAATCAGCCATAATTAAGGCTAAGGGAAGCTTACCCTCGTTATTTAGAGTCTGTATCTTGTTTTCAATATAAGAACGGTTATATAGGTCTGTTAGACTGTCATGATAACTGGCATATTTTATTTTATTCTCACTTTCTACTTTATCAGTAACATCACTTTGGATAGAGATGATTCCTGTTCTTCCATTTGGAAGCTTAATTTTTTTCTCGTGCATCCTAGAATATCCGATTTCACCATTCTTTTTAGATGTAGTAACATCATGAGTCAAAATTTTTCCACTCAATATTTTCTGAATATCATTTTTAGCTTTTTCAATATTTTCTTCTACAACAACTGTTTCAAAAATACTGCTGCCCTCTAGTTTTTCTTTTACATAGCCTGTCATATCTGTTGTTGCAGCATTAACTTTTAAAATTTGACCATCTTGGTCAATAATCATTATTCCCACCGGTAAACTATCTATCATTTTAGAATAGTATTGGTTTAAATTTTGATTAATTTTATCCTGATATAAAATTTCAAGATTATTTTCAATTAAATTTTTTATTAGTTCCAGCTGCCTCTTTATTTGCTGAGAAAAATTTCTCTCCTGCTTATCGTGAATACAGATAGTCCCATAAACTTCACCATTGGGCCATAAAATTGGATAACCTAAATAAGAAATCAAACCATTTTCCATATAAATTGAATTCTTCCATTTTTTTATTTTAGCAGCATTTTTAACTTCTAAACTGGATTTGCTCTCTATAACATCAGCACAATAAAGACCTTCCAAAATAAACTTGTCGCCCTCAGAAAATTGATTCTCTGAATTCAAACTAGCCTTGGTTACTTCTAAAAATGGAGATTGAAAATTATTAATGAGAGCATCTTGAGATTTAGAAATTTCAACAAGCATATCCAATAATTCCTGCCACTGATCAACAATTTTTTTAGGAATATTAATTTTTCTTATATCAATAGCGATCTCTTCAAACAAATTTTCCATTGTTTTACCTCACATTTTTGCGACTTTACAATTCCAAAATAATGCTCAGTTAAATCAAATTATTTCTTCCCATTCCTGATATAACTTTTCCAGCTTGTTATTTTTTTGATCATATTTATCCTTTAACTCCTGCAGCAGTTCAAAATCATCAATATTTTTTTGAGCAGTCATCTGCTCTTCCAAATTGTTTAATGTGTTCTCTGTTTTTTCAATTTCTGCTTCAATTTCTTCCAGACGTTTCTGTCGTTTTTGCTCCCGACTTCTTGCCTCTTTCTGAGCCTCATAATCCAGCTTTCCTTCACTTTTAGCTGTTACTTCAGATTTTTGCTGGTCTGATAGTTCTTTTTTCTTTTTTTCACGATAATAACTATAATCTCCAAAATATTTATTAAGTTTTTGATTATCTAACTCATAAATATAATCAATAACTTTATCTAAAAAATAACGATCGTGAGAAACAATTAAAACAGTACCTGCATAATCTTTTAATGATTCTTCAAGCACTTCTCGTGAAGCCAGATCAAGATGGTTTGTAGGTTCATCTAAAATCAAAAAATTATAGTTCCCACTCATCAACTGCAGCAGTCTTAAGCGGCTTTTTTCCCCACCGCTGAGCTGTTTAACTTTTTTAAAAACATCTTCCCCGGTAAATAAAAAAGAAGCCAGCATATCTCTTGCTTTAGAATTGTTTACAGCTGTTTCCCGTTGTAAGGCTGTGATCAGATCATCTTCAGGATTAAAGCCTTCAAATTCCTGACGATAGTAAGCTGGATAGACATTAGTCCCAATCTTTGTCCTACCTTGATCAGCTGTTATTTCTCCCATGATTATTCTTAGAATAGTTGATTTACCAGTACCATTATTACCAATAATCGCAGCTTTATCAGTCCGGTGTAGCTCAAAATTAAGTTCCTCAAACAAATTTAAATCCTCAAAACCTTTGCTTAAATTTTCTACAAATAATACATCATCTCCACCTCTAATATCTGTATCAAGTTCGAGCTTCATCTTTCTCCCCTTGAGTTGAGGCTTTTCGAGACGATCAATTTTTTCTAAGCGCTTTTCCATAGCTTTTGCCCTCTTAAACATTTTCTCGCTATCTCGAGATCGCCCCCAGATATAGAGCTGTTCTATGGCATCTTCCAGCTGTTTTATTTTCTTCTGCTGATTTTTATATTCTCTTAAACGCTGTTCATACCTTCTTTTTTTCTCTTTTTGATAGTAGCTATAATTTCCACTATAATTCTCATTTTTTCCATTTTTAATTTCTACAATTCTTTCAATGGTGTTATCTAAAAAATATCTATCATGAGAAATTATTAAAAGGCTTCCCTGATATGAGTTCAAATAACTTTCCAGCCATTCTACAGATTTTAGATCCAAATGGTTTGTTGGCTCATCTAAAAGTAAAAGATCTGGTTCAATTAAAAGTAGCTTGGCCAGACCAACTCTGGTTTTTTCTCCACCACTTAGCTGGTCTAGAGTTTTTTCATGAATTTCTTCTTCATCAAATCCCATTCCAGCTGCAACCTGACGAATCTTACTCTGATATTCATAGCCAACTCCTTTTTCAAACTTTCTCTGAAGAGCACTATATTCTCTCATAGTTGCTTCTAAATTATCAGAGTGACTTTCAGATTCGTCAACTCTTTTACCATGGTGGGCAATTTTCTTTTCCAGCCTCTCCATATCTTTAATCTGCTTTTTTACTTCAGCAAAAACTTTCTCTAATTCCTGATAGATACTCAATTTAGATTTAAAATCAGGAAGCTGGTCAAGGTAACCCACTTCAATATCATTTCTAACTGAAACTGTGCCTTCGGAATAATGTTCCTGACCAGTTATAATTTTGAAGATTGTTGTTTTACCGGAGCCATTAGGGCCAATTAGGGCAACTGATTCTCCTGCGTTGACATTCAGCGAAAAATCTTTGAGTACAGTTTCAATTCCATATTCTTTTTTAAGATTGTTAATATTTAAAATCGCCATCTCTAATCACACTTTTCTTATATTGGATACTAATATATTTTTGGTTCAGCAATTTTTTCACTATTTTTAAAAACAACAGCCAGTGAACCCGGGCCAGCATGTGAACCAACAGCAGCTCCCATTTCACTGACTAAAATATCTTGAGGTTTAAATTTATTTTCGATCTCTTCTTTTAACCTGGCCGCATATTTACTATTTTTAGAATGAGTTACAGCCATCACCTGAGAATCAGGTCGATCAGCTTTTTTTTCTATTTCAGATAGTAAATAAGATACCATTCTTTTTTTACCTCTAATTTTATCATATGGTAAAATTTCTCCATCCAGAATATGCAAAATCGATTTTATGTTTAGGACATTAGCCATCACAGCTTTGGTTTTTGATATTCGTCCTCCACGTTTCAACATTTCTAAATCACCAACAGCAAAAACATGCTCCAATTTAGAAGCAGCTTCTACAGTTTGTGCCGCTGTCTCTTCAAGTGAATAACCATCTTTAAGCATTACAGCAGCTTGGTAAACAAGCAGCCCCTGACCAACAGAAGCAGCCTTGCTGTCAATAATAACAATCTTCTCACTATCTAATTCTCTTTTGGCCATCACTGCTGATTCTAAAATACCACTTAACTTTGATGAAAAAGCAATAACTAAAATTTGATCATAATTTTTAAGAGCTTCCTCATAAGTTTCTTTAAACTTAGCTGGAGTGATTCTAGAAGTTTTTGGTAGTTCATCTCCTGTCGTAATAAGTTTATAAAATTCTTCTGGCTGCAGATTATGGCGGTCATAATAAGTTTTATTATTAATATTCACTTCAATATTCAAAAATTCAATATCATAAGCTTCTACAATTTCCGCCGGTAAATCTGAACAACTATCTGTTATTATTTTAACTTTTGACATAAAAACCCCCCTGTGTAGCTCTCCCCCGGGTATTATTTAATTAAAGTTTAAAGTTAGAATCTTCATCACGCTGACGAAATAAAACAGCAATTCCTCCGATAACCTGAACAACTTCAGAACCGGTTGCTGTAGCAAGTTCTTCTGCAGCAGAACGAGTTGTTCTACCTGTGCTTTCTAAAATCCTTAGTTTTAAAAGTTCATGATCTTCTAAAGCTTTATCTAGCTGTTCAATGACAGATTCTGTAATTCCATCTTTACCAACATGAACTATTGGATTTAGAGAATTTGCTTCTCCTCTAAGATAACTTCTATTCTTTCCTGATAACATTATAACACCTTCTTTCCTAAAATAAATATCTATTTAAATATATCACTAAATTATCATATTTATTATAAATTATTATAGCTTTTTAAGTTTAATCTACTCAACATAATCAAATTCTAAAGGGCCAATCACAACAGTATCCCCTTCTTTAACTCCTTCTTTTTCCATCATCTCATTTAGGCCAAAATGTTTTAAAACCCGCATTAGTCTCTGCACAGCTGCGTCATTATTAAAATCTGTTTTTTCGAGATATGAGTCCAGTAGGCTTCCTCTAATTTGATATTTATTTTTATTTAATTTTTCAATATACAATTCATCTACAAAATCTGGCCTAATTACTACTTCTTCTTCTTTTTTGATCTCTCTTTCTGGAACTTCCTGCAGACGCTCTCCTAGATGATAAATTAATGGCTTACAGCCCTCACCTGTGACGGCAGAAATAGGGAAAACAGTATAACCTCGATCGTTAAGTTCAGACTTAACTGTTTCTATATTTTGTCTACCTTCTTCTAAATCAATCTTATTTAAGGCAACTACCTGTTCCAAAGATGCCAGATAGTCATTATATTTATTAAGTTCATTATTGATAGTCTCAAAATCATCTAAAGGATCTCGCCCCTCGATTCCTGAAACATCAATTACATGAACCAGCAGTCTGGTTCTTTCAAGATGCTTTAAAAACTCATCTCCTAAACCTGTTCCCTGATGTGCTCCTTCGATTATTCCAGGAATATCTGCCATTACAAAAGATTGATATTCTCCATATTTGACCACACCTAAATTTGGATGAAGGGTTGTAAAATGATAAGAATCAATTTTTGGCTTGGCGTGTGATACCTGTGAGATCAACGTTGACTTACCTACATTTGGATAACCAACTAGACCCACATCTGCCAGAACTTTTAATTCTAATCTTACTTTTATAAGCTCACCTTTAGCTCCATTTTCTGAAAAGCGAGGTGCTTTACGGGTTGATTTTTTAAATTTAGCATTTCCTTTACCACCCTTGCCACCTTCGGCAACTACATACTGATCACCAGCTTCTTTTAAATCAGCCAGAAACTGATCTGTATCTGCATCATAGATCATTGTTCCCGGTGGAACATCCAGTATTGTATCTTCACCATTTTTGCCGTGCATCTTTTTGCCCTGACCATTTTGACCACGATCAGCCTTATAAATATTATTATAGCGGTAATCAGCAAGGGTATTCATTCCCTCATTAACTTGAAGAATTATGCTGCCACCATCTCCGCCATCACCACCATCAGGTCCTCCCTGATCAATGTATTTTTCACGACGAAAACTGACAACACCATTACCACCATCACCAGCTTTTACTTTAAATTCTACTTCATCTATAAACATTTTCTTCACCTCCGATTATAAGAATAATTTTGCTTGTTTAGGAATATCTTACATCAAAAAACCCTCAGCACCTAAAGCACTGAGGGATATTATACAATAATATTAGTTAGCAATAGCTGCTACCTGATCTTCTGTATAGACACTGATTTGACGATTCTTCTTACCTTTTCTTTCAAATTTAACATAACCGTCAACCTTGGAGAATAAAGTATCATCATTACCACGACCAACATTCAAACCTGGCTTAAATTTAGTACCTCTCTGACGCACTAAAATGCTGCCAGCTGTAACGAATTCGCCGTCGAATTCCTTGACACCTAGCCGGTTCGATTCACTATCGCGACCATTCCGGGAACTACCAACACCTTTTTTTGTAGCCATTAATCCCCACCCCCTTAAAAATAAATTTTTAAAATATTTATTATTTAATATTAGCTTTAAAACTAATATTAAGCGCTAATTTATAAAATTAACCATTAATATCTTCGATTAAGACTCTTGTGTAAGGCTGTCTGTGACCGGTTTTCTTACGATATCTAATCTTTGGCTTATATTTGAAAACGACAATCTTTTTATTCTTACCCTGATCGATTACCTTTCCCTTAACAGAAGCTCCTTCAACCATTGGAGAACCTGCTTTCAAACCATCATCATTAGATAAAGCTAAAACCTGATCAAATTCAACATTATCGCCTTCCTCAGCAGAAAGCTTTTCAATTTTAATTATCTGACCTTCTTCAACGCGGTACTGTTTACCGCCAGTT
>Ga0194137_10000647_pt1 | contig 22406 bp, 17 predicted proteins | sample TARM_MetaG_T3_14_FD_134025 | JGI IMG/M metagenome (GOLD analysis project Ga0194137, IMG submission 134025) | Freshwater microbial communities from Pennsylvania, USA, analyzing microbe dynamics in response to fracking - TARM_MetaG_T3_14 (version 2) | ecosystem: Environmental > Aquatic >... | reverse complement strand
GGACAAAGCCCCATCGAAGCGGATGTGGCCCTTGCGCACTTCATCGAGCACGCTCTCGGCCACGTGGGTGAAGGCCACGATGGCGTCCATCCCGAAGATGCCCGCCGAGCCCTTGATGGTGTGAGCGGCGCGAAAGATCGCGTTGATGGTCTCTTCGTCGTCGGGCTGTTGCTCGACGATCAGCAGCGCCTCTTCCATGCGCTCGAGCAGCTCGCGCGCCTCTGTGAAGAAGGCCTGCATCGCCTCATCATGCTTGACGCTCATGCTGCGACCTCTTCTTCGGGTGCGCAACGGAACTCGACGCAGATGTTGACCAGCTCGAACGCTTCCAGCAAGACCTTGGGCGGCGCTTTCATGTAGAGGCCGATGTCCCTCTGGCGGCTCTCCAGGGCCAGCGACAGCATCAGCTGTACACCGGCGCCGTCGACTTCGCCCACGCCGCTCAAGTCCAGGGTGAGCGTGCCGGATTGCCCCAGTGCGCTCAACAGTTGCTCCTTGAGCTCGTGCACCGCGTAAACGGTCAGATCCTTGTCAACCTGCAAGACCGTGTTCATGCTCGACGCCCCTTTGCTCAAAAGAAGGTGGTGTTGTCTTCCAGCAGCGCACCATGGGTGGCTTGAGGCTGGGTCTGTGCGGGCAAGGGGCGGTCTTCGTGGGCAGCCACTTCTTCCGGCGTGGTGTAGCTCTGGCGCAAGGCATCCAGCCATGGCTCGACCAACCAGCGGGGCCGCTGGCCCGAGGTGTCATGCAGGCTGCCGGCCAGGCTGTGCACGTTGTCGCCGACGTGCATCAGCATCTGGCTGATGCGGTCCTGGGCCTGCACGGCCACCAGCACATCATCGATTTCACTGCGCATGGCCGCGCCTTCCCGCAGGAGCTCCTGCGAGTCGGCCACCACATTGGAGGCAGTCTCGCGGATGCGCGACACCACGTCTTCGATGGCCTTGCTGGCGTTGGCCATCAAGGTGGCGTCTTCTTTGGCGAAGGCATCGCAACTGGTCTTGGCGCGCTGCATGGCCTCGCCAACTTGGCCAATCACCTTTTCGATGCGTGTGCCCGTCTGAGCCGACTGATTCGAGAGATGGCGCACTTCCTGGGCCACGACCGCAAAGCCCCGTCCACGTTCACCCGCACGTGCGGCTTCGATGGCGGCATTGATCGACAGGAGATTGGTCTGGCGTGCGATGGCGCCCACTTCGGCGGCCATCTCCTGCAGCTGCCCGGCAAACTGGGCCACGGCGACCACCTCGTTCAACAGGCGTGCCCGCGATGCCAGGGCCGTGCGCAGATCGTTGACCAGCCCGGTGAGCTGCGACTGCGCATCGCCCAGCGTCTCCAGCAGGCCTTCTTCGGTGCCATGTCCCGCGCGGTCGATGGTCTGACACAACCTGCCCGACATGCCGGCAAAACGCTGCGTGAGCGCGTCCATGGCCTGGGTCATCAGGGTTGTCGCGAAGGTGAGCTGGCGATGCCAGATGGGCAGCACGGCGTCGCACAAAGGCATCAGCTCGGCGGCCTGCTGGCCCCCGTCAGAAGACATTGTGGCTGTGCCCGAGGGGCGTTTTGAATACCGCCACCATATAGGCAGGGCGGTGAGGGCAAAAATTAGATTGCATAACCAGCCGAAACTCGGCCAGATACTGGTCAAGCCCATGCCGAAAATACCCAGCCCCACCAGAATCAATCCGCTGGCTTGGCGGTCAGCAAATAGATTGCCGCCGTGATGGGCCTGGCCAGCAGGGCTGGTTTCCATGAATGACGCCTGTACACCCGCTGGTATCCAGCGTGCGGACGGTAACTGCGTGTCCTTGCACTCGAGCGTCATGTTCAACCTCTACTTGAGCCGTTGACGAAGCCCGGGCGCCGGGGGCTTCGTTCATGTAGAGATGATCGTCAAAATAAACAATTTGTGAACCCTGCATGAAGGCCAGAAACATGGGCTTTTTCACGTTTTTGCGCGTGTCTGCACAGTTGTGTCTCTGGGGCGTGACAAAGCGCACACCTTATGGGGGTGTGCCGGTGGGGCACTGGCGCGGTAGGGAAGGGGGCTGGCTTCAGGCCGTCTGAGTTGCCGTCTTAGGCGTCTTGGGTGCCTGCACACCCTGCTTGAGCAGGGCGATGAAATCGTCGGGCTCCAGAGGCTTGCGCATGAAGGCGACCCCTTGGGGCAAATGGCCCTTGTCGGCCAGATCTTCCAGGGCATTGCTGGATACCGCCAGGATATACCGCGGCTTGACCGCGCAACCCACCAGCAATTGCCGCAGCATTTCAAACCCATTCATATGGGGCATGAGCAAATCGGTGATGAGAATATCGGGCGCCATGCGACCCAGCGCGACCAGGCCATGAAAACCATTGGTCGCTGCGGCCACCGTTGCTTTGGGAAAGGCCTCGGAAACCAGGTGCGCCAAGATGTCCCGGTCATCGGGGTTGTCGTCCACGATCAGGATGGACAGGGCTTGCGCGGGCGCGTCTGATGCGGGCGTGGAGGCGGGCGAAGTGCCATCGGGCTGGGCCAGGCCATGCAGGCGAAACAACAGCTCCACGCCTTCGGCTTCGATGCGGCGATGCCCGCCCAGCGTCTTCCAGGCCTTCAACTGCCCCGTGTCGACCCAGCGTTGAACTGTCTGGGTCGAGATGCCGAGGCGTTGGGCGACCTCGGTGGTTGAATAGGAACGTGTCTTGTCAGTCATGCCTGGACGGTCATTGGCCCGCAGGATGGGCGTGCGGTTCTTCGCGGTTCAGGTAACCCTGCAACTCTTCCAGCACGGTTCGCGCCTGCTCTTCCAGGGAGCTTACCTGAGCCTGCAGTTCGGTCAGGTTGCCGCTGCGAAGCGCCGTCTGGAGTGTACGGGCAGTCTGGGAGAGCGTCTCCGCACCCAGGGTGCCAGCCGATGAGATCAGTTGGTGAACGATTTCGGCGGCATGCGCATAGTCTTGCCGCTTCAAGGCCGCGCGCAGGTGCTCGACCTCGCGGCCCTTGATGTCCACGAAGCGCGAAGCGATGCGGCGATAGAGTTCGACCTTGCCCATGCAGCGGCGCATGCCGGTCTCGAAATTGACGGCGCGCTCGGCCTTCACGCTGCTTGGGGGCAAGGGCGACGCATCGCGGCTGATCGTCTTGGGTGACTCACCGACGGGCCTGATCCAGTTGGCCAGCACATTGAGCAGGACCTGTGGCTCGAAAGGCTTGACCACGCAGTCGTTCATGCCGCTGGCGAGGCAGGCAGCGCGGTCACCGGCCATGGCATGCGCCGTCATGGCGATGATGGGCAACTGGGCCCAGCGGGTTTCCGCCCGGATGCGGCGCGTGGTCTCCAGGCCGTCCATGCCCGGCATCTGCACGTCCATCAGCACGACATCGAAGCTGCGGTGGGCGAGCATCTCCAGCGCCATCAGGCCGTCTTCGGCGATGGTCACCTGCATGCCGGCCTCGTCGCTGAGCAGGTCGGCCGCCACGATCTGGTTGATGACGTTGTCTTCCACCAGCAAGACCTGACGGCCTCGCAAATGGGCCGGGACGAACACGCCATCGCCAGCGGGTTCGGCCAGCGCATGGGGCAGCGGGTTGTGGGCGCCCGTGACCTCGATGAGCACATCGCGAAGGCGGCGCAGGCTGACCGGGCGGACCAGGCTCCAGCGAACGCCGAGCTGGTTCATGTCTCGTGTGACGTCCTCGTCCAGGAAGGACGTGACAAGCACGATGGATGGCACCTGGTCCTGCCGGTGGCGGATCAGGGACACCAGCTCCAGGCTGTCGATATCGGGCAGGTTCACATCCAGCAGAACGACGTCATGCGCCTGATCGACCGGGGCTTGCCGGAGCCTGCTCAGGCCTTCGGGGCCCGACTCGGCCAGTGTAGGGATGCAGCCCAGCTGGGTCAGCAGGCTGCGCAGGATCAGACGCGATCGATGGCTGTCGTCGATGACCAGCACGCGCAGGCCACGCAGCGCGGCCATCGGAGCCAGGGGCTCTACCAGGGCTTCCAGAGACATGCCGAACTGAGCCGTGAAATCGAACTGCGTCCCCTGACCGGGCTGGCTGTGCACCGAGATGTCACCTTGCATCAGGCTCACGATCTGGTGGGAGATGGCCAGGCCCAGGCCGGTGCCGCCGTACAGGCGGGTGGTGGAGGCGTCCACCTGCGTGAAGGGCGTGAAGAGCTTGGCCTGCTGCGCTTCGCTCATGCCGATGCCGGTGTCGACCACGGAAAAGCGCAGGCCGATCTGGTCGCTGGCCGGTTGACGGTCCCGCCTGACAAGCACGGCCACCTCCCCGGACGTGGTGAACTTGACGGCGTTGTTGCACAGGTTGATGAGCACTTGGCCCAGGCGCAGCGGGTCGCCGATCAGGGTGGGCGGCAGGCCCTGCTCGACATCGATCAGGAAGTCCAGGCCCTTCTCGTGCGCCTTCAAGGCCACGACGGTGGCCACCTTGTCCAGAACCTCATCCAGATGGAAGGGGCGGGACTCCATTTCCAGCTTGCCGGCTTCGATCTTGGAGAAGTCCAGGATGTCATCGATGACCCCCAGCAGCGAGGTGGCCGAGACCATGACGTTTTGCAGATAGTCCCGCTGCTTCTTGCTCAGGTCCGTGCGCATGGTCAGGCGCGTCAGCCCCAGGATGGCGTTCATCGGCGTGCGGATTTCGTGGCTCATATTGGCCAGGAACTCGCTCTTGGCCTGGGTGGCCTGCTCGGCCTGGTCGCGTGCCTTGGCCAGGTCCTCGTTGGCCAGCTCAAGCTGAACGGTTCGATCCTTGACGCGCTCTTCCAGTTCGGCGTTGAGGCGCTGGATGCGCGCTTCGGCCGTCTTGCGGTCGGTGATGTCCATGTTGATGCCGACGAGGCGGACGATGCGCCCGACCTCGTTGCGCATGGCGATGGCTTCACCCTTGATGACCCGCTTTTCGCCATCGGGCCGCATGATGAGGAACTCGGTCGCCCATTCCTTCTCGCCGCGCAGCACGGCGTCCAGCTCCTGGATGGCCCTTTGGGCGTCTTCAGGGGCCAGGGTCTTGCGCCAGTCCGCAGACGTGCCGCCAAAGGCGTCCTTGGGCACGCCGAAGATATCGTGAAGCTCGTCATCCCAGACCAGTTGGTCCTGGTCGACATCCCAGTCCCACACACCGATGTTGGCGGCACGCGTGGCCAGTTTCAGGCGGTGCTCGCTGGACTGCAGGGCCTGAAAGCGGTTTTCAAGCATCTCGATCATGTCGCGGATGGAGCGCTTGAGGGCACCGAGTTCGCCAAGGAACCAGCGCTGATCAGGCTCGCGTGGCGGTTGATGGTTGCTGCCGATCGATGCGGCGTAGGTCTGCAACTGCTTGATCGGGCTGATCAGCGTGCCCCACAACAAGACGGTGAGGGCCAGCACGAGGGTGACGTCCAGCGCCAGGATGAAGGCGATGATGGAGGTGCGCCGCTGGCTCAGGTTCTCTTGCAGAAAACGCGGCGAGACATAGACCTTGACCGCGCCGATGGGCTCCTTGCCATGGGAGACGACACGCTCCATCGACAGCAGGCCGGGAGCCGAGACTTCGCCCCTGAGGGGCGCGGGCTGCCAGTTGGCATCGCGCACCACGCCGTACTGCTTCTCAGGTGTGGACACGGCAATGGCATAGACGTCCCGGTCGATCATCCCCGTCGACAGGATGGTCTGGATATTGGTTTCATCCAGGTTCCAGATGGACAGGGCCAGGCCGGCCGCCTGCTGGTCGGCACGGGACGTCAGCACGCTGCGCAGCTGTGTCCAGCTCTGCTCTTTCTCGTTGCTGTAGAAGACGGCGGCGAAAACCGAGAGGAAGATCGTCACCACTGTCACCAGCCCCACGATCAGCCACAGCGCGATGGACAGTTGACGGATCTTCATGACAGCATCTCAATGAGGTTTGGCTTTGAGCTGATCCAGCGGGTGCCCTCGCCACCGACGTTGCATCTCGGCGATGGCGCCTTCCCGGAGCAGTCCTTCGTAGCCGGACTCGAAGGCCTGGAGCGCATGGCGTGCTCCCGGGTGTTGTCGGCTGAAAACAATGTACGCGCCTTCGGGCCCAAAATCACACAGGGTCTTGAAGCTGCCTTTGCTGTGAGCCTGGATCGCCAGGGCCTCCAGACGCTTGACAGCATCCAGCGTGACCAGGGCGGCGTCGATGTGGCCTGCTTCCAGCTTGCGCATGTTGCTCACCTCCGAGTTGTTGTCTTCCACCTGGACCTGCGGGCTGCCCAACAGCGTCATGACATTGGCGCGGTACTCGTAGCTGGCCACGCGCCCCACTTTGACCGGGCGTGGCCATTCGGCGGGGTTGCAGCCCTGGAGGTCGGCGTTCGCGCGCGCGATCAGCACATTGGAGGCATTGAACACGGGCTGTCGCGGGTAGAGCAGCTGAGACGCCAGATCCGGCGTCCTGCTGGCTGAAAAGCAGGCGACCAGCTTGCCTGACAGCACCATGGCTTTGCAGCGCGCATAGGGCATGACCATGTACTGGACCTGCCAGCCGCTGCGTTGGAAAGCTGCACGCACCACGTCATTGACGTAGCCGGTGCCGTCGGCATAGGACCAGGGGGCCGCGTCATCCTCGGCGCCGATCACCAAGCGGCCTGATGCCAACTCGGGCTGAGCCGCTGCGGACGCCAGCACGTACCCGCAGGCGAGCCACGCCAAGACAAGCCGTTTTGGTCTCATACCTGCATTGCGCATCAAGCCCTGAACCTCTGTTTGGATGATCCGTATCTCGGCATGAAGATTGGACAACATGTCGATGCCCATGTCCATGGGAGGGGTGTGGCTTTTTGGCGCGACGGGTCGAGCTGTCACCAAAGGGTAATTCGTGGTCACTCAGCGTCAATCGCAGCCGACAGAAAGCCCGAAGAATGCCTTGCCATCGGCAACTGACTTCTCGCCCGGGCATCGAGTTCGCTGTGCGGCAACTGCTTGCGCCTGGGGGGGCTTGCGTGGTGATGACCATCTTGGTGGGCGCGCTGGTGGCCCGCGCCATCGGGTTCAACACCCTGCTTGGCCTGCTGATAGGGAGCGCCACCGCCATCTGCGGGGCGTCTGCTGCGCTGGCACCTGAAGGCGCCTTGATCAGACACCGACACGCAGGACAGCGTCTCGGCTGATGGACACATCTGGGCGACTGAAACGTGGCCTGTCTCTTTTAGACCCATGGTCATCATGAGCGGAACCATGCAGGGCGACTTCAATAGCCCAAAGTCCACCGGGATCAGCTCGCCTGCGCTTTGCTAAGTTGCTTGAGAACGAGCGCTTGCTCAGGGTCATCAGTCAGAAGGGCCTGGTTGAGCTGCCCAGGCTGGGCAAGGTATCCCTTCTTTGCTTCCAATTTGCTGGAGTGATCAATCCTCGAATCACTATTTCTTGAAGCTTGGCTAACGCATCTTCGTAAGCAGTGAAGCCCAGCGAGAGCGCTTCTCTTCTTGCGATGGCCTCTGAAGTAGCCGATCAATTGATCGTTGCACCTTCCACGTATCGTCGGCAGGATTCCCTCTGGCCAAGCCATGATCGAGCGTTAACCTGTGGCCTGATACCAGCCCCGATCGACGACACCTTTCAGCCATGAGCACCTACCCTTCGATAGACGACATCGACTTCGCCGACCTGTACCGACGCCACATGGCCGCCGTGAGGCGCCCGAAGTCAGCCGAAGAATGGGATGTCCGAGCTGAAGCCATGACACTGCCGCCGGCCGACACAGGCTACACCGCCGAGTTCGTTCGCCGCATGAACCTCAGCGGCTGCGACACCTTGCTGGATGTGGGTTGTGGTCTGGGCAACATCGCACTGGCGGTGGCGCCAAAGCTGAGTCAGGTTTATGGACTGGACTACAGCCCCCGCATGCTGGCGCGGTTCGCGCAACATGCTCGCGAGCAAGGCGCCAGCGGTGCCCACGCGATCCTGCGCTCCTGGGACGATGACTGGCATGACGTGCCCGTATGCGACATCGTGGTGGCCTCACGCTCCACGGCCGTCATGGACATGGCGGATGCACTGCGCAAGCTGCATGCGAAGGCACGCAAGCGCGTCTACCTCACCAGCGTGGTGAATGGCCAGCCCGGTGACGCCAGCCGGCCAGCGTGGCCGGACTACATCTACATCCTCAACATCCTGCATGCCATGGGCATCCACGCCAGGGTGGACTACATGGCCGGCGCCACGTCCTTCTCGGCGCAATGGGCCTTTATCGCCTGGGATGTCTTGTAGACGGCTTGCGCGCATGGCGCACGGCATGTCGCACAGCCGGGTTCAGATGATGGTGCCGATGTCGTTCTGCACGATGATGTCCAGCGCCCGTTCCACGATGGCGGCAATCGTCATCGATGGGTTGCATGCACAGGTGGCGCCCGGCATCAGCGCACCATCCAGCACATAGAGCCCGCGTTGGCCCTTGACCCGGCCTTCCGTATCGCAGACCACACCCATGCAGGCGCCGCCCAGCGAGTGCCAGGTGGTGTTGATGATGTCGTTGGTGTTGATGAGCGTGTCGTTGCTGTCCACGATGGCGGCGAGGCGATCATGGATGCGCTTGGCGACCGGGGCATCGCCCTTGGACGGCCATGACAGCTCCACCTTGTCGGTCAGCACGTTGTAGCTGAACCTGCCGCGACTGCTGCTCATGCCGTATCCCACCAGCATCGTCGAATGCATGTCGGACGACGAGCTCGTGACCGATGCGGAGGCGGCACCGGGCAGGAGCGCCGAAGGCATGGCGTTGGTGCTGGTTGCGCTGCTTTTCTTGGTCAACGGTGGCAGGGAGGCCTGGATCACCGTGTTGGCCGGCTGGCCTGCGTTCGCCCACTCCTTGCTGCCATAGACCACCGGGCCACCCTGGATGGGACCGAAGTCCTCGGTCTTGCTGGTCCAGACATAGATCTGGTCGCCATTGGTGCCGTAGCCTTCGCCCACGCCGGAAGGCAGGCCCGGGATGTCGTCACGCGCCTTGGCGCGCACGAGCAACTTCGATGTGTTGACGGTGCCGGCAGACAGGATGAGTGTCTTTGTGGTGATGACCTTGCGTTCCAGCACATTGCCGCTTTCATCGGTGCGATCGGCATAGACCAGCCAGTCGCCATTGGACGAGCGGGCAATGCTGGTCACGTTGTGCTGTGCCGCCACGGTGACATTGCCTGTGGCGATGGCCTGCGCCAGATAGGTGACGTCCACAGAGTGCTTGCCGCCATTGTTGACACCCAGGGCGCCGTCGCCATTGGTGTAGGACGGCTTCATCTCGCCCCTCAACTCGGCGAGCGCATAGTTCCAGTCGATCGGCATCGGGATCTTTTCCACACCGAAGCCTGCGGCCTGAACCCTCTCGGCGAACACGCGCGACGCCTTGTATGGCGGGCTGTTGACGAGCTCGTCGGGCGCCGTGGCCACTTGCAGCATCTGGGCCACCCGCTGGTAGTAGATCGAGCGCATCGGTTCATAGTCAATCTGCGGAAAACATGCCTTGAAGAGGCTCTCGGTGGGTCGCAGCGTCATGCCTTGATAGATGAGCGAGCCGCCGCCCACGCACGCAGGTGTCACCGCCACAATGCCTTTGCCGAAGACCGGTTCGAGCAGCCCCACATAGGGATTGATGCCGATGCGCTTGCCGTTCACCTCCGGCCAGATGTTGTAGAAGAGTTCGCGCTTGTCCAGCGTCGTGGCGTGAGGAAAGGTTTCGGCATTGGGCCCTGTTGGCCACCACTTGCCGCGCTCCAGCACCAGCACCTGGATGCCAGCTTGAGCCAGACGCAGCGCCGATACGCCACCACCGAAGCCCGAGCCGATCACCACGACACGCTCCTGCGACTTCGTCGTAGGGATGGTGCCGGCGCGCGCTGCCACGGGCACCGATGCGCCCGCCACGGCCGCGGCCGCGCTGCTCAGAAATTGACGTCGCTTCAAACCCTTCATGTGTGCTCCTCGAATGGGGGTAATGCCAGATGAAGGGATTCTTGTTGGCGCGCCTGCGCGCCTCAATAGCCAAAACTGGCCAAGCATTGACCCATGGAACGCAGGCGAGGGAAATTCCCAGGCCTTGTCATGTGAGGCTCATAGGGGTACACCGCAGCGCTGGCACGAATGGCTGGGCTCGCCGCCAGAGAGCGGCCGGTGGGGGGAACTGCCTCTTAGAGCTGAGCGCGGCGGGCACGCCGTGCCATGCAAAGGCCGCCAGTCAACATCAGTGTCCACTCGCCCGGCTCTGGCACCGGGCTGACGTAGGCGCTGGCGGTAGCGTTGACCCAGTTGGCGTATGCGTCAGTCATGCGCAGACCGATGCTGGTCTGTCCATCCACCACGTCACTGCCGCTGGACTGGATGCCGACAACCGAGCCCGACAGCACCAGCGGCGAACCGGAGTAGCCGCCGTAGCCGGCACCTTCGCCAGGAACCCAGTCCCCGCTGTCTGGTGCGTTGTAGGTCCAGCCTAGCATTTGCTGCGTGTAGACCAGCGGATTCCCGTTGGCGTCCGACGTGTACGAACCGGCGGTGAGCGTGAAGTAGGTGTTCGCGACGTTGGCGAACTGTTGCTGGGTGCCATAGCTCGTGACCGGCCCGGATTTGCCGAATCCAGTGGCCAGGAAGGTGAACGGCGGGTTTGAAGGTGCCGCGACAACGGCGAATGGGGCCAGGCCGGACAGGTAGGTCTGCGGCGAACTGCTCAGGTCCGACCAGCGGAAGGTCAGACCGATCACCGCCATGTCTTCGGTGCCGTCTGGCCCCTTGTCGAAGATCTTCACGTTGGCGGCGCTGGCTGCACTGAGGTCCAGCTTGGGAGCCGATGCATCACCGAACCCGATCGTCGTTAGCGCACCGACGCGCTGGAGCGTGTGGTCGGCCGAGAGCACGGCGAGTCGCAAGTCGTCGCCGGCCTGCGAAATGCCGATCAGGGTGCCGGTCCCGCCGGTGCCGGGCTTGGTGCCCTCTACTCGCACGACGCCATCGACTGAGCTTGGCGTGTTGGCGGCGGCACCGCCGGCCAGGCCAAGCGCCCATGTCAGCGCCAGGGAGCAGTTCGCGATCTTCTGATTCATGTGGCACTCACTCCATCCATCCATGTCAGGCGCCCCCACGCCTCGTCCCAGATGAGACTGCTTGATGCAGATGACACTGGTTTGACACTGCACGCGTTTCGGGGCGCTGGTTGTTGAAGCATGCTTCGGACCTCAACGTGGTCTCGTTGCGCGTGTGTGCTGCCTCCTCAGGCCCACGGAAGTTCAGGCAGTGAAGTTCAGCTTCCCGGCACAGCCGCGTGCTCACACGCCCGGCCAAGAGCGGGCAGCCGCGAACAGCGTTTTACCCAGGTCAATGCGGCAATCCAGGTTGCTCAAGCCCCAAAGCATTGAAAATCGCCGGATGAAAATTAAAATCGCGGGCCCGAGAATCGTTTGAAACTCGTGTCAGTACTGGCAATTGAGTCGGCTGACAAATAAAAACGGACCCCACAGTATGGACATGAGCCTTGACCTGGCGCTCGGTGCCACACATTGCGAACTGGCCGGGCCGGAATCCGGTCCCTGGGTGCTGCTTTTGCATGGTGGGACCGTTCCGATGTGGTGCTGGGATGACATCGCCGCAGCTTTGCAGGCGGCCGGCTTTCGCACCTTGCGTTATGACATGTACGGGAAAGGTGGCTCGGCCATGCCGCCGCCAAGCGTGCATGCCTTGTATGACCGTGCATTCTTTCAGCGTCAGCTGCGGGATGTTCTGGCCGCTGTCGGTGCCCCAGAAAAGCTGCATGTGGTGGGGTTTTCGTTTGGTGGCGTTACGGCGGCCAATTTCGCGCTGGCGCACCCCGAAAAGGTGCTTAGCCTCAGCCTGATCGCCCCGGCCTACCATTCAGCCCGCAGCAACACCCTGGTCAAGGTCGCACGCCTGCCACTGGTGGGCCGATCTCTGGTCAAGCGGCTCGTTCTGGGCAAGGGAGCCCAGCGCGCAGCATTGTTATGGCAGGGGCATCACCAGGCGCAACGGTACGGTGAACTCTTTGCACAGCAGGTCGTCCAGGAAGGCTTTGTGCCGGCCATGGCCGCGTTTTTGCGCAGTGATGCGTTGGATTCCTATGCATCCACCTTTGCCGCGTTGGGTCAACGTCGACAAGCCGCGCTACTTTTCTATGGCAGTCGAGATGAGGACGTTCCAAGCACCGACATGCAGCAATTGCGACAGTTGATGCCTGACGTGACCTACCAGGAACTTCCTGGCATCTCGCACGGTGTCCCGTTCCAGGCGTCGCAACTCGTCGCAGCACCCTTGATCGACTACATGAAGCGCCAAGCCCAACTGTCTGTCTGAGGTGATGCCACCAATGAAGCTGCCCAGCCGTGGCCGGTTCTTGAACGAAGAGGATTTTGGACTTGAAATTTCTTTGCGAGTCCTTATTTCCCGAACCGCTGATCGTTTGGGTCAGTAGCCCGGGCCATGGGTCTGGCAACCAAGCACCATCCAGGGGCTGCTCCAACTTTCAATAGGATTTGCCATGTCAAACAACCATATCGCCACGGCGTGCTGCGCATTGAACTCCCCAAGTCTGAGGAGGCACGTCCCAGGTGCATTGCCGTACGAACTGCTTGATGCGAACACGCCTTGACAAAGAGCAAGGTCCTGGCGTGCTGCCTCATGTCAGGACGGAGCGCGCGAAGACCGTTTCCTTGGTCCTTGGTAGCGGGGGAGCGCGCGGGCTGGCGCACATCGGCGTGATCCGGTGGCTGACAGAAAACGGCTACCAGATCGCGTCGATCTCTGGGGCGTCCATTGGCGCATTGGTAGGCGGCATTTATGCCACTGACAAGCTCGACCTTTACGCCCATTGGGTCACGGCGCTGGAACGCAAACACGTATTGCGCCTTTTGGACCCCACGATCAGCGGTCCGGGACTCTTCAAAGGAGAGCGGATCATCAGCGTGCTGCGCGAGCTCATTGGCGACTACGTGATTGAAGAGCTGCCTATCGCTTTCACCGCAGTCGCCACCGATCTGGTGTCTCGGGAGGAGGTATGGCTGCGTGAAGGGAAGCTGTTTGACGCGATCCGGGCTTCCATCGCCACACCGCTGGTGTTTACGCCTTTCAAGCACGGCGGCAGAAGACTGCTTGACGGCGCTTTGGTCAATCCGGTGCCGATCAGCCCCACGCTGGGTGATGCCACGGATCTGACTGTCGTGGTCGACCTCAGTGGTCCCGCTCAGACGGCCCACTTGCATCATGGCAAAAGACGCCTCGTCGAAGATAACGGCTATCGCGCGAAAATCGCCAAGTTCATTGATGGCCTTCAACCGGCCCGCAGGGCCAAGGAACCACGGCACGGGCTGCTCGACGTGGCCTTTCTTTCCATAGAGGCCATGCAGGACACCATCTCCCAGCTGCGCCTGGCGGGAAACTCAGCCGACGTCATGATCGACATACCCCGCAATGCCTGCGGCTTTTTTGAGTTCTGGCGAGCCGAAGAGTTGATTGCCTTGGGCCGAGAGCGTGCTGAGAAGGCGTTCGTGAAACAAGTGGAACGGGCAACGCGTTCTTGAGGAAAGACATCAGCGGTGTGACACCGTGAATGGAACACGCTTAGCCTTGGCAGGCCGCCCTACTTTTGCCCGAATCGTGCCGCCTGCCCGCTGGCATGGAATGCCTGAAGGATGTAGTCCACAAATACCCGCACCTTGGCCGGCACAAGCTTGCGGCTGGTGTAGTAGATGGACAGCGGCCGCGTCTCGGCATACCAATCACGCAGTACGCGCACCAGTGCGCCGCTCTCCAGCAGTGGTTGCGCATGCGGCATCGGCAACAGGGCGATGCCCATGCCGGTGGCTGCCGCGCGCGCCATGGCTTCGGGATCGTCCAGCACCATCACCGGGCGCACGCTGGCAACCAGCTCCTCGCCGTCGTTGTTCTTCAAGGCCCAAGGCACCAAGCGCCCGGTGGCCAGCGAGCGCCGCAACAGGCCGCAGTGGCGCGCCAGATCCTGAGGATGCTTGGGCGTGCGGTTGGCCTTCAGGTAGGCGGGTGAGGCTACCAGCACGATACGCACGCGCGATAGTTCGCGTGCAATCAGCGCATCCGTCAGCTCAATGCCGCCACCGATGGCGACGTCGAAGCCCTCTGCCACGATGTCGACCTGCCGGTTGTCAAAATGCAGATCGGGCACGACATCGGGGTAGCGGCGCAGGAACTCGCCCAGCAGCGGCACCAGATACTCGCGGCCCACCGTGTGGGCAAGCGCCACCTTCAGTGTGCCCGCAGGCCTGCCGGCGCCCTGGCGCAGATCGGTCAGCGCGTCACTGATCTCGCGCCAGGGCATCCGCACCTGGCCATACAGCCGCTCGCCGTCGGTGGTGAGCGCCAGGCTTCGGGTGCTGCGCTGAAAAAGCCGCACGCCCAGCCGCGCCTCCAATTGCCCCACGCCCTTGCTCACGGCCGCCGGTGTGAGCCCCAGGCTGCGTGCGGCCGCGGAGAAGCTGCCTTCATCGGCAGAGGCGATGAAGGCGTCGAGGTAGCTGCGCAGCTCGGTCAACATGACTGGATTTTATACAAATGGTTGAAGCTGAACGGTCAATTTAACGACTACCGGAAATAGGTGATGGCGGCCAAACTTGCGCTCATCAACCACCCAGCTTCGAAAGGAAACACCATGAGCACCACCGTCAACACCACCTCCGCCATCAGCGCCAAGCCTCTCGCCGGCAAGGTCGCTTTCATTCATGGAGGCTCGCGCGGCATCGGCGCCGCCACCGCACGCCGCCTGGCCCGCGATGGCGCGATCGTCGCAATCGGCTATGCATCCTCGGCCATCGCTGCAGAAGCGCTTGTCGAGGAGATCAAGGCCAGCGGCGGCAACGCCATTGCCCTGAAGGCCGATGCCACCGACGCCACCGCGCTGACCCGCGCGATCGACGGCGTTGCCAACCGGTTTGGCCGCCTGGACATCCTCGTTAACAGCGCCGGCGTGCTGGCCATCGCACCGCTGGATCAATTCACCTTGGAAGACTTCGACCGCACGGTGGCCGTCAACATTCGCTCCGTGTTCGTGGCCTCGCAAGCCGCTGCCAGGCACATGAAGGAAGGTGGCCGCATCATCAACATCGGCAGCACAAATGCACAGCGCATGCCGTTCGCTGGCGGCGCTCCCTATGCGATGAGCAAGTCCGCGCTCGTGGGGCTGGTCAAGGGGCTGGCCCGTGACCTCGGTCCGCGCGGCATCACCGTGAACAACGTGGCGCCCGGTCCGGTGGATACCGACATGAATCCCGAAGCCAGTGACTTTGCCACCGCGCTGCACGGCCTGATGGCGATCCCCCGCCATGGCAAGGCAGATGAGATCGCTGGTATGGTGGCCTATCTCGCGGGCCCCGAAGCGGCGTTCGTCACGGGCGCTGATTTGCTGATCGACGGCGGCTTCGCAGCCTGACCTTCACTGCCTGACACAAGGAGCATCGACATGGATCTTCAACTCAAGGGCAAGCTGGCGCTGGTGAGTGGCAGCACGGCCGGCATCGGCTACGCGATTGCGCAGACCCTGGCCCAGGAGGGCGCAGATGTCATCGTCAACGGTCGGACCCAATCGGCCGTCGACGAGGCAGTGGCGCGCATTCGCGCCGACACACACGCCACGGTGCATGGCTACGCGGGCGACCTGAGCAAGGCCGAAGCTGCGGAGGAAGCCGTGCAGCGCTTTCCTGGTATCAACATCCTCGTCAACAATCTTGGCATCTTCGAGCCCAAGCCCTTCGAGGACATTCCCGACGAAGATTGGCAACGCTTTTTCGACGTCAATGTCCTCAGCGGCGTGCGACTGTCGCGCCTGGTGCTGCCCGACATGAAGCGCGCGAACTGGGGGCGGATCATCTTCATTTCTAGCGAAAGCGCCGTGCAGATCCCGACCGAGATGATTCACTACGGCATGACCAAGACCGCGCAGCTCGCCGTGTCGCGCGGCCTCGCGGAATCGGTTGCCGGCACGGGCATCACTGTCAACAGCGTGCTGCCGGGCCCCACCAAGTCGCGTGGCGTGGGCGACTTTGTTGAGGACATGGCACGGTCGAGCGACAAAAGCTTCGCGCAGGTCGAGACCGAGTTCTTCGACCACGTGCGCCCCACTTCGTTGATCAAGCGCTTTGCCTCACCGCAGGAAGTGGCCTCGCTCGTGGCTTATGTGGCCAGCCCGCTTGCTTCGGCCACAACCGGTGCGGCCCTTCGCGTAGACGGTGGGGTGATCAAGAGCGCGTTTTGAGCAGAGAGCGCCGCGGTAAACGATGTCCAACCAAGCGATGCATTTGCCAAGATCCCTCTGTCCGTGACCCCAGATTGTCAAGATGTGATTGTGTTCAGACTAGATGTTCTGACTCCCAGCAGGCGTTCAACAAATTTGTGGATAACTCGTGTTGCGGAGGGCGAGTAGCCGCTGAAAGAGTGGCCAGCCCTAGCACCTCTCGAATGTGCCGCAAGTTGTGCTGGGCGTAGAGCGTAGCTTGAAACTGCGAGGGCTCAAACATATCAAGGCTCGGGGTAGCTATCGGTTGGACATATAAGTGCGGATATTGGGAATGTGCTTGTTGTGAGTCCTACGCCATAATTGAACAATGGGGCTTGAGACACATATAGCGATCGTCGGCACAGGTGATGTGGTCTTGAACCGCTATGTGCGTGGTTTGAGCGCGGCACGAGAACACGGTCTGCCAGTTGTCGTGGAGCAGGTGTTTGGGTTGGCATCGATCATGGAGGTGCAGCCCTTGTTACAAGCCCTGGGCTTGGCAGTGCAGGCATATAAAGTGCTGCCTGCGGAACCAGAGGCCGCCGCCACTTATATCCATCAGCATCTGTCATCGGATGTGCTGCCTGTACTTGCCGTTCCCACTGATCTGCATGTTCCCCTGGCTAGCAGGCTGATACGGGCCGGACGTCGCGTCGTGATCGAAAAGCCATTGACGACCGATGCAGGCGAGTTTGCATTGCTAGACACCGATCCGACCTTGAGCGGCCTGTTCAACTGGTTTCCGCTGGCCTATTACCTTTTGGAAAAGGGCCTGCCGCTGGCCGCACTGATGTGTGCCTCATTGCGGCAACCAGCCGTGCTTGATCTCCTCCACCCGAGAGTGTCGCCCCACGTCTTGGAAGGCTGGTGTCGCGAGTTGGGTGCTGTTCAAGGGCTGGAGGCCTGTCTGCTCGAAGGAGCAGGTACTGCTGCGGTTCTGGACCATCGTCCGTGGGTGCTCACGCGGTCCGGAGGTGGAAATACCTGGGAGACCATGTTCCATCTGTTTTCCATGATGGCCCTGATTCCCGGCGGCGACATGACCTTGCTGGACTCCAGCAGAGGATGCGTTACTCCAGCAGGTATGACCGGCGGGGCACTGGCGTCGCCCTATGCCGACACGGCACACTATGTGAAGGCCCGTATCGGCTCGGTGGATTGCTCCTTGCTGACCGCCAAGGCTGTATCGCCACAGGCTCATCAGCGTTGGGCCAGACTGAGGACCCACGGAGGCGAGGTGTTCATGGACTTTGAAAGCTGTACCTTGAGCGCAGACCTGCCCTCAGGGCGTGTCCAACTGGCCTTGAAAGATCGCAGGCCGTACTGGGCGCAGTTTGCCTTGGTCCATGCATGGCATGAACGGCGCTATGCACCTCCACGCGAGATCTACAGGCGGGGCTTTCGATTCACCTCACAGGCTTGGTCCGCCGGAGCCACTCAAACATGCCTGGCCTATCCACATGGCGCCGACCTTGATCTTCTGGGGTATTGTCTAGGCAGGCCTCTGGGTGATTGCTTCAGGCGATAGAGGCGGGTGCATGGGGTTCATTCGAGTGCAACGAGGCGTGCCAATTCATCAAGGGTACTCGGGTCTGAGAGATCGTGAAGCTTGAGCCTGCTGCCAGCCGATCTTACGTGGGCGTGGTTGCGTAAGGCGTCCAAAGCATCAGCGAGCCTTAGGTGTTGAAACTTTGTTGTGCCGGCATGAACCGCCGTTCTAGTGGCCAGCTCGATAGACAGGTCGCAGGTCTGACTTTCCTGAATCAGTGTGCCCATGAATGCCCCTCTAAAGATGTCCCCGCAACCCAGGGCAGAAGATGTTGCCGTCGGAACAGTAGATTCTGCTTCGATCCAGTAGGCCCTGCCATCTGGCTGAATCACCATGGCACCTGCCGCGCCCAGCGTCACAATCAGATAGGAGTGCGGCGTGCCAACATGTTTTCGCATTTCACACACGCAAGCCTTCAAATCCCACTGCAACGCCTGCACAAAGACGTGGTTCTGTACGGCTCGTCCACGCACCGTCTCCACGAGCTGCTCTTCCAGGCTTTTGTATTCTTGGTCCCATGCATCGACAGTGCTACTGCTCAATGCGTTGACGACCACATTTTTCGCACCCGTCAAGCGTGTCATGGTCGGACGAATCAGGCGCAGGCTGAACAAGGAGCTGGCCAGTAGTACGTCGATATGGCGGCCCAGCATCTGGATGCTGTCATTGAACGCTGTAGCGTCTTCAAAACCCCTGGTGCCTGTTTCGAAAAATACTTCCAGCTGCGGATATGTTTGTCGCCACGTTGCTACATGAGCTGCTACAGGTTCGAAAAACCATTTGGTGAGGTAGAGGTGGCAGCGTTGCTTGGCCGCTTCTGCCAGCCCCCGGTCCAGTGCGGGAATCAGATCGGTGCGTACGACGGAGTCGTTCACCTTTTTGCTGTTGGAGGTGCCTGAATCGATCAGGATTCGCACGTCTTCGTAAGTGACCACATAGGAACAGTCGGTGACTACCGATCTGTCTTGCTTGACACCACGCAGATCGAGGCTTGACGTCCCCATGAGATGGCGCATGACTGTGGCGCCATGTTCGTCGTATCCCACCGTGGAATACAGCGCAGGCCGACATGCCCAGGCGTCGAGCAGGAGTGCTGGGACCAGCACTTGCCCACCGACCTGATATTCATTGACGGGACGGCCGTCGGTTCTGACCTGAGTTGCGTAGGAACGCTCGAGAGCCAGTGGCCCTTCTTTGATGCGCGTGACGTAATTTGCGCTGGACTGCCCGACCAGAAAAACCTGGGGGGGCCGATGCTCTGCCATTGGAGCGGCCTTGCTGTTCCGAATGGTGTCGAAGGCCTTGACGAAGAAGTCGCTTCTGGCCTGTGTGCTTCGATCTCTCAGTCCATCCTCACGGACGATGGACTGCCGATTAATGGTGCCTTGTCGCCTGCCTTCCGATGGGCTGGGTGCAAAGGTCAGTACGATGGGCTGTGTGCTGATCTTGCTGCTGGCCTGAATCTGGGCATGCGCGAACAAGACATCCTCCGAGTTCAGACCGTGCCCGGCCACGAACCACGCCCGGCGCACATCCGGGGCTGAATTGATCAGGCCTCGCTGGATGTCGGTATGCGTGAAAATCTGCGTGACGTTTTCGAAAGCTTGGTTCAGATCTTTGCGATAGGTTTTGGATGCCGCCACAAGGTGCTTGTCCTCTCCCTCGTTCCACCAGCTTTCAAAGGCGGCCTTGGTCGGCGCATCTCGGTTACCTTCGAAAGGAAAACTGCCATGCAGTTTTACGATGTCGAGATCGACGCGGCCTGCCGGGCCATGATGGTGAGGCCCGTGCGGCTTGACGCCCACGACCCATTGTCTGAACGGCTTGCCCATGGAGACGGCAGCTCGTTCGAACAAAGTGTCGTAATTGGTCGTGACGATGACATGGAATGTGTCCACAGCAGCGTGGTGCACGAAACCTGGGGCCGAAGCAATTTCGACCTGCTCCCAAAGGGTTTGATAAAGCCTCGTCAGGTCATCGCGAGGTAGGTCCGCTCGATCTCGTATGCACTGAATGCCCTCCGACAAGCTGAGGCCATCGGCTTCAAGATAGCTCCAGGTCGCTGAATCATTGGCCAGTTCATCGAATTGATCGGCGACCCATTGGCGCCAGCTCACACCCCTGGAAAAGCTGGGCGAGGCTCCAGAGCCTGGTGTCAGCGCCAGGCGAGACAGCCCATTGCCGGCAAACAGAAACAACTGCCTTTGAAAGGCTGTCGGCAGCCCATGGCTTTCCAGAATCTGTTCGAGTTTCTCAAACGGGCTCATGTCGGGCCTCCTGTTAGTTCGTTTGACGATGAAAGTAGCACGGCGCCTTTACATTTGAGTGAAGCCACCTGCAAACTTGAGATGGTTCGTGTCTGGCAGCGACTCCTCCAAACAAATTGGAATTGCTGCTAGTGAATCAAAACTCGTCTGAATTGCATAGCTGGGACCAGTTGGTGCCAACCGCAACAGCTGAAGCACTGGGTAATCGCTTTGGGCAGCAGAGCTTCGAATGTCAGGGACTGGACAGGTTGTGAGGTGTTGGGGCTAGATGACTGCAGAGTTCTGCGCAATGGTCATCGTAGTCGTCAATTTGTCAGGATCCCCGACGACGGCGGTGTGCCAAGTAGCGTGAACTCGGCTGCTCAGGGGCGTAGGCGTGAGTTCGGCGCCTTGACAAGCAAACATGAGACCGGACGAGGCGACTCTGGCTGAGCACTAACAGTGACGATGTCGGCGGGATCTTCGATACAGGTCAGCCAGCAGGAAGAAACTCGGCATCGCGCATCTCCAAGACCGTGATGCCTCAACTCATGCAAGCGGCAGACCAGTTATGCATCGGTCTTGATCTTGTTGAGAAAATAGATCTCTCAAAAATGCTCACCGATCAAGAAAAAAGGAGGCGATCTTGATAGATCGCCTCCAGCTATTTCTTTAACAACGAAGCACCTTTAAGTCGCTTTAACGAGCTGAAATCTTGTTGATTTCAGTTGACTGCTTCCTAGAACGGAATGTCGTCATCCATGTCATCAAAGCCCGTGGACGACTTCGGAGCCGCCGGTGCGGAGGCCGGGCGCTGTGCCGCTGCCGGACGTGCTGCTGGGCGGCTGGGAGGTGCTTCCTGGCTGAAGTCGTCGCCACCGCCCTGGCCGCCACCGTAGCCACTGCCACCACCGCCGCCTTCGCGGCCACCCAGCAGTTGCATCTGCTCGGCCACGATTTCGGTGGTGTAGTTGTCCTTGCCGTCCTTGTCTTGCCACTTGCGGGTCTTCAGGCGGCCTTCCACGTAGACGGGGCGACCCTTCTTGAGGTATTCCCCGGCGATCTCGGCCAGACGGTCATAGAACACCACTCGGTGCCACTCGGTTTCCTCGATCTTGTCGCCGGAGTTCTTGTCTTTCCAATTTCGCGTGGTGGCAACGGAGACATTGCAGACGGCGGCGCCATTGGGGGTGTAGCGCACTTCGGGGTCGCGACCCAGGTTGCCGATGAGGATGACTTTGTTGATGGAGGCCATGGCCGATTCCTGAAAACTGAAGGTTGGTTAAAAAGGGTGCCGTTAGTTAGCACAGCCATTATCGCTGCTCTCCGGATACGGCTTTTCCCTCGGGGTGTGGCATACCACTGGGGGTAGACAAGGCCCGGCGTGATCCCTTATTTGGCATGGCCTGGGGGTAGGATGAGGACTCGATCCCTACCGTCTCTCTGTGGAGCGCCAAGCCATGTGCCAGTTGTTGGGCATGAACTGCAATACCCCCACCGACATCGTGTTCAGCTTTTCGGGTTTTGCCACACGTGCCTGCGAGCACGCCGATGGCTTTGGCATTGCCTTTTTCGAAGGGCGGGGCTTGCGCCTGTTCGTGGACCACGAGGCCGCCAGCGTCTCGCCCGTGGCCGAGCTGATCAAGCGCTACCCGATCAAGAGCCGCCATGTGATCGCCCACATCCGCAAGGCCACGCAGGGCCAGGTGACGCTGGAGAACTGCCACCCTTTCGTGCGCGAACTCTGGGGCAGCTACTGGGCCTTCGCCCACAACGGCAACCTGGTGGACTTCCACCCCAAGCTGCATGCCGCCTTCCGCCCTGTGGGCGACACCGACAGCGAGCGCGCGTTTTGCTGGCTGATGCAGGAGCTGGCCAAGAGCCACGCCAGCATGCCCAGCGTGCAGGAGTTGACCGCGACTTTGTCAGAACTGGTGCCGCAGGTTGCCCGTCACGGTACCTTCAACTTCATGCTCAGCCAGGGCGATGCCTTGTGGGCGCATTGCTCGACCAAGCTGCACTATCTGGTCCGCCAACACCCCTTCGGCATGGCGCGCTTGCAGGACCAGGACGTGGCCGTCAATTTCGCTGAACTGGCGGGCTCGGATGACCGTGTGGCCGTGGTCGCCACCGAGCCCTTGACGCTCAATGAGCCGTGGACGGCCATGTCACATGGCGAGCTGATGGCCTTTGTGGGCGGCACACCGGCTGCGGTGACGCATGGGGCGCGGGCTTATTCAGCATTGCCCTAAGGATACGCTGAAGAAGCCGCCGCATTTTTGCGTTGGCGGACATCGGTGTGGTCGAGGTCAGTGAAGTTCATCACTTGGCGCATTTGCCGCTGATTTTGCGGCTTGGCGCCCGCATCCGC
>Ga0194137_10000645_pt1 | contig 22437 bp, 21 predicted proteins | sample TARM_MetaG_T3_14_FD_134025 | JGI IMG/M metagenome (GOLD analysis project Ga0194137, IMG submission 134025) | Freshwater microbial communities from Pennsylvania, USA, analyzing microbe dynamics in response to fracking - TARM_MetaG_T3_14 (version 2) | ecosystem: Environmental > Aquatic >... | reverse complement strand
CTGGCCCGGAGCACCGGCGGCGAAAGCCACGAGCTGACCCTCGACAACACTGATATTGAATCGCTCGAGCTCAGCCCGAAAGACACGGGCGACTGGAAAGACACCGATACAGGACTGACCGTCAGCCGCTGGCAGGATGACGGCTACTGGCTGCTCTGGCTGGCACTGCCCCTGATCCTGCTGGGCTGGCGCCGTGGCGCCTTCACCGCCCTGGCACTGATTCTTCTGCCCGTGCTCCCGCAACCCGCCTCCGCCATGAGTTGGGACCAACTCTGGCAGCGCCAGGACCAGCGGGCCACCGAGCTGATCCGGAACAACCCGGGGCAAGCAGCAACGCAACTGGACGATCCGGAATGGAAAGGCTCGGCGCTGTACCGGTCTGGTCAGTTTGACGCGGCGGCCCGGGCCTTTGCAAAGGCTGACGGCCCCCGCGCCAGATACAACCGCGGCAATGCCCTGGCCAGGGCCGGCAAGCTCGAAGAGGCATTGAAGGCCTATGACGCCGCGCTGGCGGCGAACCCGGAGCTGGAAGATGCACGCCACAACCGAAAGCTTGTCGAGGAATTGCTGAAGCAGAAAAACCAGAGCCAGGACAGCAAACAAAGCAACAACCGGAAGAACTCGTCCGGCTCAAAGGGCCGTGACGGCCAAAAGCCGCAAGACAGTCAGAATCAGTCCGGAGGCAATAACGGTAAAAGTGACTCCGGCACCGGGCAACAGCAAAACCCGGGCGCCAGCCAGGGTTCGGCCGACAATCCGGAAAATCCGGGTGAACAGTCCCGTAAACCCGATCAGAAGAAAAATGAAACCAACGGAAAGTCTCCGGAACCGGCATCCGGGCGGACCGAGTCGCAGACCAACAGCGCACCTGCAGCAACTTCGGGGACACCACTGACCCAGAGCCAGGAACAGTGGCTCCGTCGGGTTCCTGATAATCCGGGCGGTCTGCTGCAGCGCAAGTTTCTGCAACAGTATGAACAACGCCAGACTCCATCCGATGAGGGCGATACACCATGGTAAAACGGATGCTGACACCCGTTGTCTCCTTGCTTCTGCTGATGGCCACGTGCCTGCCGGCACAGGCACAGGAGCTGACAGTCGAGCCTGACCGAACACGGCTCTACGAGGGCGAGGTTCTGACGCTGACGGTCAAGGGCAGCATGGAAATCGACATCAACCTGGGTAATCTGTTCAATTTCGACATGTCGAACCTGCCCAAGCCTGATATCGAAAAGGTGGAACCCGAGTTCGAGATTCTGGCACAGAACCAGCAGTACAGTATCAAGACCATCAACAACCAGATGGTGGGCGAGATCACCTGGACCTATCAGCTGGCCCCGACAACAACCGGCGAACTGACCATCCCTGCTCTCACATTCAAGGGTGCCGTTTCCCAGCCGGTAACCGTGGAAGTCGTGGACGGCACCCCACCGGATCAGCCGGACGCCGGCCGCGACAGCTTTATCGAACTGTCGGCCGATAAGGCCGAAGTTTATGTCCAGGAGCAGCTGGTCCTGACCATTCGGCTGTTTTTCCGGGGCAACCTGATCCGGGGTGAGTTGTCAGAGCCCCAGCATCCCGATGCCGTTATCGAACCCCTTGGCCGGCAACAGGAATTCTCCCGCTACCGAGACGGCATCCGCTATCGTGTGGTGGAGCGACGCTACGCCCTGTTTCCCCAACAACCCGGCAATCTCAAACTGGCACCTATCCGGTTTGAGGGCCAGGCCCGGGACGCCCAGGGCCAACTCAAATTCCTCCGGGACAGCGAGGAACTGTTTGAAATACCGGTCAAGGATGTTCCGTCGCAGTTCAGCGGAAAGACCTGGTTGCCCGCCAGCGACCTGAGCCTGACAGAAGCGGGGTTGCCTCCGACGCTTGCGGTTGAAGCCGGTGAGAACATCACCCGGCAGATCCGCCTGACCGCCGCCGGCTTACCCGCGGCAACCCTGCCGCCTCTGCCGGATAGTGTGCCGCCGGGTTTGAAGCGTTATCCCGAGCCGCCCGAGCGCACCACCGAGACGACGCCCGAAGGTCTGCGGTCATCCCTGACCCAGTCAGTCGCACTGGTGCCGGTCGAAGCCGGGCAAATGACCCTGCCAGCCATCCGGATTTACTGGTGGGACACCCAGGCCGATCGCCAGCGCGTGGCCGTAATACCGGAAAAAACCCTGACAGTGCAGGCTTCTGCCGCCACTACCGGCGCGGTACCGTCGGACAATACGACAGAATCAGCCGCAAAACCGGCCACCACGGCCAAGGCGGACGAGACAACAGAAAAGCCAGCCCCCGAGAGCAGTCTCTGGCAATGGCTCAGTGTGCTCCTGGCAGTGCTATGGGGTGGTACCCTGTTGATCTGGTGGTGGTCGCGGCGCCGGCCCTCAACACCTGTGGGTAGCGGTGAGAACCCGACCGAGAAGACCACGTTTGACCGACTCATCAAGGCCGCGCGGGATGGCTCGGCGACGACGCCGGAACTGCTGGTGGAATGGGCCAATCTGCATAATCCCGGCCACGGCTTCCGGTCGGCCGCGGACGTAGCCAGCCATTACCGGAGCGAGAGGTTAACGGCAGAGATTCGGGAACTGCAGGCACGCCTTTTCTCGGCTAACCGGGCTCCTGAGCCATGGGACGGACGCCCCCTGGCCGGGGAACTGCAAGAGATACGGTCAACGACCGGCAAAGCGGACACCCGGGCTGACCTGCCGCCACTGCACCCCCGAGGCCTCAGCTAGCAACTGCTCCGGAGTTTGCGAACGTGGTCAGTCGGTCAACTGCTGATCGATCACGATGTCAACGGGCTGGTCCTGGCTTCCGCTCACCGCCACCGGCATATCGGTGCTGCCCTGCCAGTCGCCCGGCTGGGCACTCACGCTTCCGGACCGGCTGAGCCGGGCAGTCACCATCACCTCTTCCGCGCTGGAGATCTTCGCCTGGGGCGACATGGAATAACTGTCGTCCAGGCGTATTTCCGCCGGTAACTGATCCGCCGTCATCCTCGCCACCGCCAGCGGCGGCCCCGCCTGGGCGTCGGCCTGGCGTGCAAACACGAACAGTGTGGTATCGGCCGGCACCTGATCCCGGAAAGCGTCAGAAAGGCTAACCCGGATGCTGACGCCCGCACCCCCGGCGCCCGTTTCGGCCGCAGTTTCCGGCGGTTCCTCACCCAGTCTTGTGTACGCCTCCCGAATGCCCTGGCGGATGGAGGCAATCTGGGGATGATCCGGCGCCACCTCCCCGATCCGCTCCCAGTACTCGATGGCCTTTCGGTACTTCTGCTGGCTGAAGGCATTGATGCCCAGCAGCCCCAGTGCGTTCACTTCGTCCGGATTCAGTTTTCGAGCCTGTTCGATGGCGGCCGTAACCTCATCGGTCATCGCCCCCTGGCTGCCAAAGAACAGGGCCTGGGCGGCCAGACCATAGGCGACGGATTCTGAACGGTCATCCTCGGAAACGCTGTCTGCCAGCCGGCGGAACGCCCAGGCAGCATCGTCATACCGTTCCAGCCGCATATAGGTGCGGCCCAGCATGGCCCAGCCGTCCGGGTTATCCGGGCTGGCTTCAAGGCGCTCCCGAAGCTGACCGGAAAGCTCTGCCATCCGGGCCTGTCTCGCGGCGTCCGTATCTCCCATTTCCTGCATCGTGATGAACTGCTCTACCCGGTCCATCGCGCCCCATTGCTGGTAAAGGTAAAAGGTCGCCCCGGGAATCAGAAGAATGGACACCAGAGCCACCGCCATAGCGCTGCGCCGTCCCTTGACCTGGGGCTTGAGCTGTTCATGTCCCGGGACGTCATCGAGCATGGCGCCGGCCAGCTCCTGCTTCAGCTGCTGGTAGTTTTCCTCGTCCAGCATGCCGGCCTCGTACTCGCGGTCGAGCTCTTTCATCCTGGACCGGTAAGCCAGCAGATTCTGGTTCTTCAGGTCTGCCTGTTTCCTGTCACCAGCCCGATGGAAAAAGACCGGGTATAGCACAAACGCCAGGGCAAGAATGATCAATACCGTTGCGGCAATCCAGAAAGTTAGAGTCATGGAGTTCCAGTCACAGATTCAGAATTGAAAGGGATAGTGGCACCAAAATCAGGGCCCGGACCGGATTCAGGAAGGCCTGTCCTGGTCCCGATCGGCCAGCATTTCATCGACCCGGGCCATGTCTTCCTTGCTGAGCGCCGGGGCATCGGGGCCGTCCCGCCGGGAACGAATGACCACCACAGCAACCACCAGCAGTCCACCCAAAACGGCAAGTGCCGGTGTCGCCCAGAGCAGGAAGGTACGGCTGTCAAATTCCGGTTTATACCGTATGAATTCGCCGAACCGGGCCACCAGGGCCTCAACGATTGCCTCATTGCTGGCGCCATTCTTCATCATGCGGTAGACCTCCTCCCGCATGTCTTTCGAAATCGGCGCGTTGGAATCGGCAATGTTCTGGTTCTGGCACTTCGGGCAACGAAGCTCGGCAATCAGATTCTGGTACCGCTGCTCCTGAGCCCTGCTGTCGAACTCATAAACATCCGCCACCTCAGCTATCGCAGGTCCGGACAAGAGGACAATCAGGGCCATGAACGCAATCCGAACCATCAGCCATTCCCCCGGACGTCGTTGATCACCGGCAACAGCGTCTGCTCCCACACCTTCTGATTGATCACCCCGACATGGCGGTAACGGACAATCCCATCGGCATCGATGACGAAGGTTTCCGGAGCGCCGTAGACCCCCAGATCAAACCCCAGGGTGCCCTTCGGGTCGTATATGGTTTTCCGGTAAGGATCGCCAAGCCTGTCGAGCCAGACCAGGGCGTCGTCACGGTTATCCTTGTAGTTCAGGCCAATGATGGGAACGCCTTTCTCCTCGGCCAGCCACATCAGGTCGTCGTGCTCGTCCCGACAGGCCGGGCACCAGGTGCCCCAGACATTCAGCAGGGTCACCTCGCCGCGAAACAGGCTCTGGTCCAGCATGATATCCGGGTTATGCAGATCCCGAAGACTGAACTCCGGTACCGGTTTGCCAACCAGTGCCGACTCCAGTTTGGTGGGATCCTTGCCAATACCCGCAAACAGCACCACGCCGATAACAACGGCAACCAGCAAGGGCAGAAAGAGCAAAAACCGCTTCATGACGCGGCTCCTGCCGGGCGAGCCGGGGGTGCATCGGCGTCTGAGGCGCCAGTGCCTGCCTTCTCTTCTGCCCGCTCACGGATCCGGTAACGACGGTCTGAAATCGCCAGGAAGCCACCGGTGGCCATGAATATTGCCCCCAGCCAGAGCCAGCGTATCAACGGCTTGTATTGCAGGCGAATGGCCCAGGCATCATCGGAAATGCGCTCGCCAATAGCGACGAAAATATCCCGGAACAGTCCGGCATCAATGTCCGCTTCGGTCATGACACTCATGCCAACGGAATACTGACGCTTCTCCGGGTGCAACTCGGCCACCCGCTCGCCGTCGAGCATTACATCAAAACTGCCGTACTGGGCAGTAAAGTTGGCGCCATTACGTGCGCCAATGTCCTTGAATACGAACTGATAGTCGCCCACGGTCGCCACATCTCCCGGCACCATACGAACATCCCGTTCGATGCCATAGTTCGACACCACCGTAGCGCCGGCCATGGTAATCGCCAGCCCCAGATGGCCCAGCACCATCCCGTAGTAGCTCCGTGACTGGCGCTTGAGCCCGTGAATGCGGCCCTTTCTGGAGGACGACTTGTCCCAGAGATCCCACAGGGTGGCGACTGCCACCCACATGGCCGTGAACACCCCGAGAAATGCCCAGGGTTTGAAGCCGCCATAACCGATCAATACGGCGCTACTGACAACCAGGCTGACCGCCAGGGGCCACAACAGCTTGCGGCCAAGCCAGCCGCCATCGGTTTTCTTCCAGCGCGAGAAAATCCCGGCGCCCATCATCAGACCGGTGGCCACCGCCAGCGGGCTGAAGGTGAGGTTGAAAAAGGGCTCACCAATCGACAGCTTGCCCATTTCCAGGTAGTCGAGTACCAGTGGATAAAGTGTGCCCACGGCGACCAGCAGGGTTGCCGATACCAGCAGGACATTGTTCATCAGCAGGAATATTTCCCGCGACAGTGACCCGTACCGGGAGCGGACGTGTACCACCGGTGCCCGGAAGGCATAGAGCGCCAGGCTGGCAATGATCGTAACCGCCAGCAGTGCCAACAGGAAGGTGCCCCGTTCCGGATCGGAGGCAAAGGCATGCACCGATGTCAGCACTCCCGAGCGGACCAGGAAGGTACCGAGCAGACTCAGAGAGAAGGTGACGATTGCCAGCAGGACGGTCCAGCTCTTGAACACCCCCCGCTTTTCCGTCACCGCCAGGGAGTGCATCAGGGCGGTACCGGACAACCAGGGCAAGAGTGATGCGTTCTCGACCGGATCCCAGAACCACCAGCCACCCCAGCCAAGCTCGTAATAGGCCCACCAGCTGCCCAGGGCGATACCCAATGACAGGAAGGCCCACGCCACGGTGGTCCAGGGTCGCGACCAGCGCGCCCAGGCGGCATCCAGGCGACCGTTGATCAGCGCGGCAATCGAAAATGCAAACGCCACGGCAAAGCCGACATAGCCCATGTAGAGCATCGGTGGATGAATAATCAGGCCCAGATCCTGAAGCAAGGGATTCAGGTCCGCCCCGTCGGTGGGCACATTGGGCAGCAGACGGTCAAACGGGTTCGAGGTGATCACGATGAACAACAGAAAGCCCACGCTGACCATACCCAGAACCGAAAGCACCTGGGAAATCATCACCGGGGGCAAGCGACGGCTGAAAATGGCCACAGCCAGGGTCCAGCCTGAGAGCATCAGTATCCACAACAACAAAGAGCCTTCATGGCCGCCCCAGACCGCACTGAACTTGAAATACCAGGGCAGCATGCTGTTGCTGTTATTGGCCACGTAGGCCACTGAAAAGTCATCGGTCACAAAGGCATGGGTCAGCACCGCAAAGGCAAGACCGACAAATACAAACAGTCCGGATGCCAACGGCCTGGCAAACGCCTGGAGATTGTCCCGGCCGGTCAGGGAGCCCACCAGGGGCACCACGGAGAGGAGCACTGCCAATAACAGCGCGAGTATCAGTGCAAGCTGTCCGAGTTCGGGATACATCAAAGCCCTCCAGAAACCAGGCTGTTAGTTTAAATCGTCAGTAGGACACCGTGTCCGCGCGTTCGCTGGCCGTGTTCCGGCCCTGTTCTGCTTTCTCCGGTGCGTCAGCAACTTCCGGCGGCATGTAATTTTCATCGTGTTTGGCCAGCACCTGATCGGCAACAAACCGACCGTTATTGTCCAGCCGGCCCATGGCAACCACGCCCTGTCCCTCGGCAAACAGATCCGGAAGAATGCCAGTGTATTCAACAGGAACCGACGCATTGAAATCGGTGACCCGGAATTCCACGGTCAGACTCTCCGGATCCCGGACAACGGAGCCTTCTTCAACCATTCCGCCGGCCCGGATCCGGACATCCACCGGCGCCTCACCGGCGGAAATCTGGCTGGGGTCGTAAAACAGATTGATGTTCTGGCGCAGGGCGTAGGTTGTCAGCCCCACCGCAATGCCCAGCCCCACCAGCAGGAACAGGACAATAGTGAGCCGCTTTTTACGGATTGGATGCATCAGTTACCTGCCATTCAGTCTTGGGAAACATTGACACGGGTGAAGGAGGCCCCGGAGGCGCGGGCGCTCGGCTGTTCGTTCCCGCCTCTGCCGACCTCATAACCCCGGCGACAGGATTCAATGACAGCCATGCGGCGCCGCACCGACCATACCATCATTGCAATCATCAACAGGAAAAAAACCCCGTAACAGGCCCAGACATAGGGCCCGTGCCCTTCCATCACCAGAAATGCCGAAAAGGATTCAAACGCCATGCCTCAGCCCCTCCCGGCCATTACATAATCTTTCACCCAGCGGGTCCGCTGCTCACGGAACAGGATCTCGGTCTGCATCCGCAAACACGCCAGCCAGCCAAACAACAGGTACAGTCCAAGCACTGAAAGCAACAGCGGAACCCACATATCCGCCGGCATGGAAGGCTTTTCAGTCAGTTTGAAGGTGGCAGGCTGATGCAGGGTATTCCACCACTCCACCGAGTATTTGATAATCGGGATGTTCACTACTCCGACCAATACGAGCACGGCGACAGAGCGTGCTGCGGATTTTTCATCATTGATGGCCCGGTCCAGCGCAATGACACCGCCGTAAAGGAACAACAGGATCAGCATGGATGTGAGCCTGGCATCCCAGATCCACCAGGTTCCCCAGGTGGGCTTGCCCCAGACCGCACCGGTAAACAACCCGAGAAAGGTCAGCACCAGGCCGACCGGCGCCACGGCCTTGACGAAAACATCCGCCAGCTTCATGCGCCATACCAGGGTGACCACCGCCGCAACGGCCATCATGACGTAGATAGACTGGGCAATAAACGCCGTGGGCACGTGGATAAAAATAATCCGGTAGCTGTTGCCCTGCAGGTAATCCTTGGGCGCAAATGCCAGCCCCCAGACAACTCCCGCCATTAACAGCAGCACGCCGCCCGCCAGCAGCCAGGGCATCAGCCGGGTCGCAATCCCGAAGAACCATTTGGGAGAACCCAGCTTGTGAAAAAATTGCCACATCAGATGGTCACCGTTCTACCGTTACCTTGTTTTAGCCATTAGACAGGCTGATACGCAGCGCTGCCGCTGATGCAAATGGGGCCAGCGTCAGCGCCAGCACCAGAAATGCCCCCATCAAAGCCACATAGGCACCAACCTGGGCGCCTTCCGCTGCGGCGGCCACCGTCCCGGTACCAAAAATCAGGACAGGAATGTACAGCGGAATAATCAGCAGGGACAAGAGCACCCCTGCCGAACGCAAACCCAGGGTCAGCGCTGCGCCGATTGAACCAATCAGACTCAACACCGGTGTACCGATCAGCAGCGTTAGACACAAAACTCCGATGGAGTTCCCGTCAAGATGAACCATTACGCCAAGAATCGGCGTCAGTATCACCAGCGGCAACCCCGTTAGCACCCAGTGCGCCATGGTTTTCGCCAGTACCAAAAGAAACAGGGGCTGCGGCTGAAGCACCAATTGTTCGAGGGTGCCGTCATCGAAATCGTGCCGGAACAGGTGATCCAGCGACAGCAACACCGAAAGCAGTGCAGCCACCCACAGGATACCCGCTCCGGCTTCCCGCAGAAATGACACTTCCGGGCTAACCCCAAGGGGAAAGAGGGTTACGACCATAACAAAGAACAACAGGGGATTCAGTAAATCCTGCCGTTGCCGGAACGCCACCTTGAGATCCCGGCCGAAAACGCCCCTCATGGCGGCCAGTGCGCCCACGGTATCATCACGCAGCTTCAGAACAGGCCGGATGTCAGCATTCATCGGAGGAACCTCCACCCAGGACAATCCGCTGCATGCCCGGCATTCTCAGGTCGTGATGCGTGGTCACCACCACAGCACCGCCCTCGGCCGCCCGTTCCTTCAGGAGATTTTCTATCGCCCGGACACCGTCCGCATCAATCGCCGTAAAAACCTCATCCAGCAGCCACAGAGGCTCATCGGCGACCAGCAGCCTGGCAAGGGCCACCCGCCTCTGCTGTCCGGCCGAGAGATTCCGGCAGGGCACATCCTGAAATCCTGCCAGACCGGTACCCTCAAGTGCCTGCCGGAGGGCCTGGACCGGCACGGGGCGTCGTCCGGCGGTCAATGCCCGGAGATTTTCCACCGGGGTCAGCAATGGTTTGATGCCCGGCCGGTGGCCAAGGTACAGGGTATTTCTGAGGAACTCTTCCCGGCCGGCAGACCTCGGCCTGCCACACCAGAGAAGCTCGCCGGACCAGGCATCATTCAGGCCCGCCAGCATGCGTAACAGCGTGGTTTTGCCGGAGCCGTTGGGGCCCTCGACACGGGTAACCGTACCGGGCAGTATGGAGAACGACAGATCACGGAAAAGAATCCGCTCGTCCCGTTCGCACTGCAGATCGACAGCCTGTAATAGCGGCTCAGACATCAGGGCCCCGTAACCAGGACGATGCACGTATGTACGGCATCGGGTGCATTCGTGACAGAGCCGGCCGATGCACTATTATTCGCGCATGGCCGGCCGGCGCGGCGTATTATAACGAAAGCGCTTGCCAATTACTCTTGTCCAACATCAAATCAGTGGCGATGAAACTACCCAGCGGACAACAGATTCCCAGTCCCACCAGCCAGCCGGGCCCCGGGACGGCCCGGCCAGCCGGTGCCACAGAGCCCGGACGCGAAACTGTTGCTGCATCGGCAAGGCAGCTGCTCGACCAGGTGCAGCTGGCAAACCGGGAAACCACCCTGGCCCGGGTGGCCGAAATTATCACCAGCCAGGCCGGCAGGAACCCTGAAATCCTGCTGGATCTCCGCGGCAAGTCGCTTCTGGTTCAGGCAGCCATCGGAAAAACCGAGCTCTCGCCAGGTGACTGGGTAAAGGTGATGCGGGCGGGCAATGAGCTTCAACTGATGGGCAAACTGGCACCAGCGCCGGAAGCGTCCATTGCCCGGGCCCTGGCCCAGCGGCTGCCCTGGCAGCAGACTCTCGATGCGGGGCTATCAAAACTTATGGGGGCACTGACCCAGGGCCTGAAACAGGAACCCCGGCCGGGCCAGCTACCCTCAGCACGGCAGCCCCACCCCCTGCCCGAAACGGCCAGGCAAACCATCGAACAGCTGGTCGCCCGGCTTCCCTCGGGAACCAGGCTGGCGCCCGGCGCCGGCGGTCAGGCAGGGGCACCGCAGCAGGTTCGCCAGTGGCTTTCCGAAAGCGGTCTGTTTGCCGAGTCCCGCCTGGCCCAGACGCCAACGGCCCAACTGCCGGATCTGAAACTGGCCCTGGGCAGGGTGATCACCTCACTGCTGTCGCAACAGGGCAGTACGCCGGAACAGTTCAATCGCCTGACTCCCATATCAACCCCTGAGTTGATGCAGGCGCCCCTGCAGTTCCCCCAGCCTCTGGCAACGCCACAAGCGCCGGGTGACGGCGAGCCTCCCAGCGTCGGGCAGATGCTCCGGTTGCTGGCGGGCATGCTCAACCGCATTACCGTCAATCAGCTGCACAGCCAGGTGCTCACTGCCCGGGGCGGCGGCGATGCCGCCGCGCCCGCTTCTACCCTGCTGCTGGACCTGCCCTGGCTCACGCCTCAGAATGAGCCAAGGCTGGCACAGGTGCGGATTGAGCAATATCCCGAGGACAGGCAATCAGACCGAAAGCCCTCGGGGCAAACTATCACCGAGTGGCGGTTATCGCTGACCATGGACCTGGATGACGCCGGCCCCCTGCATTTCGATGTCGCCCTGCGACAGCAGGCGGTCAGCGCCCGGGTCTGGGCGGAAAAACAGACTACCTTGCGCCAGGTAAACGAGGAACTGCCCGCTCTGCGGCAAAGCCTGACCGACCTGGGCCTGGAGGTGACAGATCTGGAGTGCCGTCGGGGAGCCCCCAAGGGCAACGTCACCCGACTTGAACACAGACTGGTGGATACCCGGGCATGACATCAGAAACAGACCATCAAAGCAGAGCCGCCGTCGCACTCAAATACGATGGCGAGAAAGCCCCCACTATCAGCGCAACCGGCACCCATGAGCTGGCAGAGGAGATTATCCGTATTGCCCGGGACCATGATGTTCCGCTGTATGAGAATGCCGAACTGGCAAGCATTCTGGCCCGGCTGTCCCTGAACGAGGAAATACCCGAATCGCTGTACCGGGTCATTGCCGAGATCCTCGCCTTCGCCTTTCATATTCGGGGGCTTACCCCGGACGACCGGAAACCGGGTCCGGACGATGTCTCAGCGGATCAGTGAACGGAGCGCCCAGGCCTGCTGCCAGCTGGCTCCGCGCCTCGGTGCGACAGCGGTCTCGAAGTAGTGTCTGAGCCGGCGACGGTCTTCCGGCTGATCCTTGAGCGCCGAGCCAATAATATGGTGCATCAACAGCTCGACCGTCATGCAGCCACCACCGTAATACCAGGCGTTCAGGCTTGCCGCATGGGCCACCGAGACCGCTTCGGCCGTGGACAGGGCCGACCCCGCGAGGCGATCGGTACTTCGGCCATCCAGTGTCTGACCATTGCGCAGCTCGTGGAACATGGTCACCAGAATCTCGACCACCGACTCATCAAGGTCCATATCAATTCCGGCCCTGGTATTGGCTTTGCGAACCTCACGAAGTACCACCTCCATTTCATCAGACAGGCTGCGGATCGGGCGGACTTCCTCGAAGTCCATGCGCCGCTTCAGGGCCGCGCTCATCCGGTGAACGCCCTCATCGATACTGTTGGACGTGGCGATGACGTTGAAGCCTTCCCGCGCCAGCACCACACCCTCCTGGCCCGCCAGCTCGGGAATCACCACCACCCTGTCGGACAGCACAGAGAGCAGCGCATCCTGCAGCGCCTGGGGGCAGCGGGCGATCTCTTCAAACCGGACCATTCGCCCTTCCATCATGCCCCGCAGCAATGGGCTGGGCACCAAGGCTCTCAGACAGGGGCCCTCGGTATGCAGAACCGATTCGTTCCAGCTGTACAGCAGTTGCCCGACACTGTTCACCGCCCCGCCCTGGAGGGTCAGCGCAGAGCTGCCCGAGATAGCGGCCGCCAGCAATTCCGACAACCAGGATTTGGCCGTGCCCGGCTCGCCGACCAGCAGGCAGCCGCGGCTGGTGCACAGGGAAATGATGATCCGGACCACCATGGCCCGGTCGGCAACAAATTTTCGTTCAATGCCGAGCCTCTCATCCCCCATCACAAACTTTTCCACCGCCCGGGGTGACATCAACCAGCCGGGCGGCACCGGGCCATGGTCCATACTCCTGAGCTTGTCCAGCTCGGCGGCGTAGACCACTTCCACGGGTTCCCGCTGGGCCGCCTTATTAACAGATTGCTCGTTACTCATTCCTGGCTCCTGCGCCCGCCACGAACTTCCGGTGCCATGCGCTCCCTCGGGAGGATCCGCGGCAGCTCAGAGAGCGGAATAATGCCTTCAATCACATGATCCAGAGCGCTGTCCCGCATGGTCACCAGGCCGGCATCGAGAGCGCGCCAGCGCAGTTCACCAATGGGCGGCTGGCTGGAAATGGCGTTCCGGATGTCCGGATCGACTTCCATATACTCGACAATCGCCACTCGGCCCCGGGTGCCACGACCGTTGCATTTATCGCAGCCGGCGCCTTCAAAGCAGCGGAAATCCGCCGGCGGGCCATCCGGGAACACCTCGGACAGAATCACCGGGTCCGGCTCTGCAGACTGGCTGCAATGCCTGCAGATACGCTTGGCCAGACGCTGGGCAATCACCGCCAGCAGCTCACCGGCGATGGAATTCGGATGGATACCCAGATCGTAGAGCCGTTGCAATGAATCCACCGCGTCGTTGCAGTGCAGCGTCGACAGCACTACGTGCCCGGTCTGGGAGGCCCGGATCGCCTCCAGTGCGGTTTCCTGGTCGCGAATCTCGCCCACCAGAATCACATCCGGATCTTCCCGGACAAACGACCTCATGGCATCGGCGAAACCAAAACCAATGTCCGACCGTACCCGGGTCTGCTGGATGTTATCGATGGAGTACTCGATGGGGTCTTCCACGGTAATCACCTTCCGGCGGCCATCATCAGCAAGGGTCTGCAGCCCGGCGTAAAGGGTGGTGGACTTGCCGGAACCGGTCGGCCCCACCACCAGAACCAGACCCGCCGGATTATCCAGCAGACGTTGATAGCGGGCCCCGATCATGGCTGACATGCCGAGCTCGGCGATGGTCATGGCCCGGACAGTCTGCGGCAACAGCCGGATAATGGCAAGCTCGCCATGCAGGGACGGCTGCGTCTGGATGCGTAAGACGTAGGCCATATCGCCGAGCTGCAACCGGGAACGCCCGCCCTGGGGCAACCGATGCTCGGCGATGTTCAACTCCGCCCGCAGCTTGATCACGTTGATCACCCCTTTGATCTCTCGGGGTGACAACTGGTATTGAGGCAGATCATGGAGATCGCCATCCACCCGCAGGCGGATGCGAATCCGGTCACCGTATTGCTCAATATGGATATCGCTGGCTTTTTCACTCACAGCATCCAGCAGGATCGCTTCGTAGACAGACACCAGATAGGGACTGATGTGCCGGTTTTTCGGATCAGTGCCGAGCAGCTGATCCGGGGAGCGGCCAGCCAAATCCGCCTGCGGTTCCGGCGCCGGTCCGTGATCCGCGGCAAAGCGACTGCCTTTCGCGGTCAGATCCAGCGCCGACCAGAGGCGGCGAAAATCCGTCGGTGTCACCAACAGGCAATCAACCACCTGATTGGGGCTCAGCCGTTCGAGCTGGTCCGTGCGCGCATCCGGATCATCGGTCACAACCGTGATCCGGCCATCTTCCTCGGCAATTGGAATCAGCCGCGAAAGATCGAGAAATGTCCGGGAGAATCGCCGGAAAAGTGCCGGGTGGAGGTCCGGCAGAATCTCGTCGGCGTCGGTGAACCTCATGCCACGCTGCCGGGCAAGAGAGCGATAAAGCTCCATCTCCTCAAGATTCAGCTTGCGCCGGAGCACATCAAGCAGCCGGCAATTCTGGTTTGCCGCTTCCGCCTTTGCCTCGGCCAGGATCCTGTCATCCACAAGGCCCTGGTCGATAAGAATCTGTTCCACGTTGCGGTTAAAATCGACCCAGCCGAGGGTTCGCACCCGCTCCAATTTCCCCTCGCGGCGCACAAACATGGCCAGACTTGGCACCGGCCCCGCGCGTCCTTCAAGACAAACCAGGTGGCCACCCTGGCGCAATAGATGGAGCAGCCTGCCAGGCTCTTTGACAAAGGAGGTGCAAAGCACAAAGTGGCATAATGGGTCAGGCTCCGGCGCGTCCTCCGCGTTGGCGACCACAACATCGACATTGTGCATGCCCAGCCGGAAAAACCGTTCCCTGGCTGCTTCGGCGACCACCGCATTCTTTTCAAGGTAGATCACCCGATGGGCCAGCCCGGAAAGCACTGCGGCAAAGTACCCGGAACCCCCGCCCACATGCATCACCACCTGATCCGGCTCTATCTCGGGGATCAGGGACAGAATGTGACTGACGGTCTCTTCGCGGGGAATGGAGTGGCCGGTTATCGAGGGAACCAGATCAGAACCGGAAACAAAATCGTGGCGGGATACAGATCGGAGGGCCTCAAGGGCCCTCGGATAAACTCTCTTCATTCAGCAACGTCCGTAACGGCATGGTATCAGGCCGCCTGACGTTTTCTGAGTGCAGACACCCGTTCGGCCTCGGGACGGGAAATCCCGCACGTGTTCATAAGATCGTCGATATCGGCACCGAGATCAACCAATCTTGAGGCTTCATCATAGGAGATTCGCAACGGATCGTTCTGACGCATCTCGTCGAGGGTGGTGCGCAATTCATGGAGCTGGCGCTCGCAGGCCACCAGGCGCTGGCCAACACCCATGCTGCCACTGGTGGTGGCGTGCAATTCCCGCCCCAGAGTGTCACACCGCTCTTTCAGGGACGCCCTGAGACTGCGAACCTGACGTCCGAGAATCAGCCCCTGAACAAGCACCAGAGACAGGGCAACAACTGTCAGCGCCCAGGGAAGGTAGGAAGGAATTTCTGCAAACATGACGGATGTCTCCCGTTAATTGCCACGGAAGGCATCCATCTTCAGGCCTGTAACGGGTTGCCCCGGATCACAGTGCCGCGATTTCAGCCCACTCGTGGTCTGACAGCATCTTGTCGAACTCGACCAGTATGATCAGTTCGCCATCCTTGTTGCACACGCCCTGGATAAACTTGGCACTTTCCTCGTTACCCACGTTCGGTGCGGTTTCAATTTCACTGGCCTTCAGGTACACCACCTCGGCCACGGAATCCACCAGGATACCCATCACCTGGTTTGCCGATTCCATCACCACAATCCGGGTGGCGTCGGTTACTTCCGCATCCGCAAGGCCGAAGCGCCGGCGGGTGTCGATGACCGTGACCACGTTACCCCGAAGGTTAATGATGCCGAGCACATAGTCCGGAGCGCCGGGAACCGGTGCGATCTCGGTGTATCTCAGCACTTCCTGGATCTGCATGACATTCAGACCATAGGTCTCGTCATCCAGCCGGAAAGTAACGTACTGCAGCACCTGATGGTCCTGGGCCTGATTGGTTTGTCCGCTCGGGGATGCCATAGCGATGTTTCTCCTCTGGGGCTGCCCGGCGGGCAACCTGATCGTCAAAAAATTATCATCAGTGCCCAATACTATAATCAAGGGCACAAACCGTGCCAGCACGGCTCGGTTTCATTCAGTAACCGTTGTATATTTCAGCTCAGATCCAGATGATGTTCCCTTTCCGCCCGCACCAGCAAGTCTGCCATGGTGCGCACGTCAATGAGCGCGCACATCTGATCAATGACGGTTCCCGCCAGCCAGGGCCGCTTGCTCCGGGCGGTCCGCCAGCGCACTTCGTCAGGCCTCAGGGTAAAGGACTGGGCCACGTCATCGCACGCCAGCCCCCACTCGCTGTTATCAAGCCGGATCACGAACCGGTAGTTGTCCCGGGCGTCCGGCGGTACCCGGCCGGCCATGATCCATTCCGCGGTATCCACCACCCGGAGGTTCTGCTCCCGGTCCGGCCGGATGCCCATATACCAGCGAGGGCTACCGGGAATGGGCCGGATCTCTTCCTCGATACGATGGATAGCACCAAGCAGAATCAATGGCACGGCCAGTTGCAGGCCGGCGACGGTAAAGATCAGACATTCGAAGGGCTGCTCCGACCACTCCGGGCGTGACGGTGGCGCAGCCGGTTCCGGTTCGGGCGACGGCACGACTTTCGGATCCGGCGCAACGGTTACCGGGGGCTCAGCAATCACCGGCCGGCGGGTTTGAACGGGTTTCTCTGGCAACGGTCGGGGCGGCTCGGGCCGGGGTGCCGGTTTTTCGTCGGTTTTCACCGGCGCAGGCGTGGCTCGAACCCGGGCACGGGTTTTCGCAGGGGGTTCTGATGCCACCGGCTTTGCCGGCTCAGGAGCCGTGGTTTCCTCCCGCAGCGCGGTATCGGTTGCGGTATGCAGCAACTCATCCAGATAACTGGCGATGGCGGATTCCGGATCAGCCAGCCTTGTCAATTTCCCGTCAGCCATGCTGACGCTCCCTCGCAGAACCGACCCGCGCCACCAGGTCATCCAGCAAATGGCTGTAAGCCCTGACGCCATGGGTTTCAGGGTCCACCGACGACGGAATCAACCCTGCCTGGCTGGCATCCCGGAATTTGGTGTCCACGGGGATGGCAAATTGCCAGAGGGATTCCCGGTAGGTCTTGCGAAGCAGATTGAGGCTTTTTACCGAGGCCTGGGTACGCCGGTCATAGAGCGTCGGCACAATGGTGTAAGCCAGCTCGTTCTTCTGGGAACGCATGATCATCTTGAGCGTGTGCAGCATGCGCTCAAGCCCCTTGATGGCAAGGAACTCGGTTTGTACCGGAATAATCAGATGCTGGGCAGCGGCCAGGGCATTCACCATCAGTACACCAAGGGACGGCGTATTATCCAGAAGCACATAATCGAAATCATCCCAGAGCTGAGTCAGGGCGCGGGAGATGATCAGCCCCATCCCCTCCACACCGATCATCCGGCGCTCAAGGGTCGCCAGTGCCGCACTGGCAGGCAACAGGGAGAGACCGCGGCAGCTGGTTTCGGTAATCAACTGGGCCGGTAGCCCGTCAGGAACCTTGCCCTGATGCTGGAACAGATCGAACACACTGTGGGCGATGGTGTCCGGGTCATAGCCAAACCAGCTGGTCAGCGAGCCGTGGGGGTCCAGATCGACAACAAGAACGCGCTTGCCGCGCTCAGCGAGCAAACCGCCCAGTGCAACGACGGACGTGGTCTTGCCGACACCACCTTTCTGATTGGCTACTGCCCAGATTCGCACGCTTGGATTCTCCAGATAACACATCACTGGGGCCGGACTGAAACCGGCCCATGGTCCCGTTTATCGGCAGCTCCCGGAGCAACTTGAACGCTTTACCCGGAGATTTCCGGCAAGCATTTGCCGGCGCCTTTTATTACCCGGGATTAATACAGAAATCATGCCAAGGGGGCCATACGCATCTGCCGAGGAGCCGAACTGTCGAACGACACTAGCGCATGGCACCCCGGATACTGGCGCCGCGGGAAATCAGCAGTACCACCCGCCGGTTTCTGCGCCGCCCTTCCTCGGTGTCATTCCGGGCAACCGGCTGATACTGGCCATAACCGACAGCGGCCAGCCGCTCCGGTTCAATGCCTTCCATAACCAGCATCCGGACAACTGCCGCCGCTCGGGCAGCGGACAGTTCCCAGTTGGACGGAAAGCGAGGGGTATTGATGGGCTGATTGTCGGTAAAGCCCTCTATTTTGACCGCGTTGTCCCTGTTTTCCAGAACCGTCGCGATTTTTTCGACAACTTCAAAGGCGTCGTAGTGGGGCTCGGCATCACCACTGCCGAACAGCAGACTGTTGGGTAGATTCAGCTCAAGCCACTGATCGCTGGTCTCCAGGGTTACGACCCCCTGGTTGATCAGCTCATCGAACTCCATTGTTAGCTGGTCCGCCATGGCTCGCAGTGCTTCGGTGCGGGCCTGGGCGTCCATTTCCGGATTCCGGGGTGCTTCGGTAACCGCTGGCGGGATGACGTTTTCCGCCGGGGCGTTGAGGGATCGCTGGGGCTGATCACCCACTTCTATGGGCTGGAAGGAACGCTGAGGGGCGTTGAAAACCCCGGTCAGGGTTTCCGACAACACCTTGTATTTGCCCTCATTCACCGATGAAACCGAGTACATCACCACGAAAAAAGCAAACAGCAGGGTGATAAAGTCGGCATAGGAAATCAGCCACCGTTCCTTGTTGTTCAGGTCATCCTGGGGTTGCCTACGACGCCGCATATGTTGGCCCGCGCATGCTTACTGCAGGAAGCCCCGCAGCCGCAATTCGATGGATTTGGGGTTTTCACCCTCGGCGATGGCAATAATGCCGTCGATCATCATGTCCTCGTACCGGGTCCGTTCCCGAACGATGCCCCGCATCTTGTTGGCCACCGGGAAAAACAGCAGGTTGGCCAGGGCAACACCGTAAATCGTAGCAACAAAGGCTGTGGCAATACCGCTGCCGAGGGACTGGGGATCTTCCAGGTTGGTCATCACCTGAATCAGGCCCATGACCGCACCGATGATGCCGATGGTCGGCGAATAGCCACCCATGGCCTCGAACACCTTGGCAGAGTCAAGATCCCGCTGCTCCCGGGATTCCAGATCCACTTCCATGATGCCCCGGATGGTTTCCGTTTCCGCACCGTCTACCAGTAGCTGCAGGCCTTTCCGGGCGAAAGGTTCGGGCTCTCTCTCGGCCAGCCCTTCCAAACCCAGAAGCCCCTGCTTTCGGGCCTTGACGCTCCAGTCGATGACCTTGCCGATGCCATCCTCCATGCTGATGAACGGCGGGACAAACACCCAGCGAACCTGGGTAAATGCCCTCTTCAGCATGGGCCAGGAGGTCTGGAGAATTGTCGCAGCGAACGTGCCACCGATCACGATGATCGCGGCAGGACCATTAAACAGGGAGCCTAGGGCACCACCTTCCAGCAGGTTACCGCCGAGTATGGCAGCGAACGCAAGAACAACGCCGAGAAGGCTGAGGATATCCATCAGCAGACACCTTCCACCAGGCGCGAACCGATCTCGTCCAGTGGCAATACCTCATCCGTCAGGCCGGCTTTGGCAACGGCCATGGGCATTCCGTAGATGACCGACGATTTTTCATCCTGGGACCAGACATCCGAACCGCTCTGCTTCATCATCCGGCAACCTTCCTTGCCGTCAGAGCCCATGCCGGTGAGAATCACCCCCAGGGTCTTGCCAGGGAAACTCCGGGCCAGAGAGCCGAAGGTCACATCGACACAGGGTTTGTAGTTGAGCCGCTCGTCGCCGGGCAGAATCCGTATACGAGCCTGTCCGCCCCGGTTTTCAATCATCATCTGCTTGCCGCCGGGGGCCAGCAATGCAAGGCCCGGGCGAAGCACATCGCCATCGGCTGCCTGCCGGACTTCAATCCGGCAAAGCTTGTTCAGCCGCTCGGCAAAGGCGGGCGTGAAGCTTGCCGGCATGTGTTGGACAAGCACCAGTGGCGCCGGAAAAGCAGCGGGTAGCGCGGTCAGCACCCGCTGCAGAGCCACCGGCCCGCCGGTGGAGGTGCCGATGCCAACCACCGCGTAATGTTTGGCTGGGCCCCTGCGGGCATGGCGCCGGGGCGCTTCCGGCTCGAAAGTGGCTTCGGGAGCCGTCGCCCTGCCCGGAACGACCGGAGACGGGCACCGGGTTGTCTCAGGACGGGAAGGCCCGGGGGTCGGTCTGGCGGCGGGCGAAGGCGGCTCGGGCCGGGAAGATGTGACTGGTCGGGCACCTGGCCGGCTCCGGGCGACGTCCAGCACCCGGTCGATCAGAATTTTCTGGAGCTGGCTGTTGTTCCTGGCGATTTCTTCGAAGTTCTTGGGCAGAAAATCAACCGCGCCCGCTTCCAGGGCATCCAGGGTGACCCGGGCGCCTTCATAGGTGAGCGACGAGAACATGAGAACAGGCACCGGATGCTTGCGCATGATCTCCCGCACTGCGGAAATGCCGTCCATGACCGGCATCTCGTAATCCATGGTGATTACGTCCGGACGCAGCTTTTCAGCGAGTTCGACACCTTCCCGGCCGTTGCTGGCCGCGCCCACAACCTTGATCTGGCCGGAACTGGTCAGGATTTCCGTCAGCCGTTTTCGAAAAAACCCTGAATCATCAACGACCAGGACAGAAACTGTCATCCACTTCTCCTACCCATTCCTTAAGCACCTGCGGGCACCTGCTCAGCCGTAATGCTGCAGCAGGCTGGGAACATCAATTATCAGTGCAATTCGACCATCACCGGTGATGGTGGCGCCGGCCATACCTGGCGTTCCCTGCAGCGCGCGACCCAAGGGTTTGATAACCACCTCTTCCTGTCCCACCAGCTGGTCAACCACAAAACCGACCTGCTTGGTGCCCATGGCCACGATTACCACATGAGCATTCTCCGGCACTTCCCGGGGTCCGTTGTCGCGGACCAGCCAGCGCTTGACATGGAACAGCGGGAACACCTTCTCGCGAACGACGATGCATTCGCGACCATCAACGATGTTGGTTTTGGTGAGGTCCAGGTGGAAAATTTCCACCACGTTGACCAGCGGCAATGCGAACGACTGGTCTCCGAGCATGATCATGAGGGTCGGCATGATAGCCAGCGTCAGCGGAACCTTGATGACGATCCGCGAGCCCTTGCCCAACTCCGATTCGATGCTCAACTGGCCATTGAGCTGGCCAATCTTGGTTTTAACCACATCCATGCCGACACCACGGCCGGAGACATCGGAAATCTGGTCCTTGGTCGAAAACCCAGCGGCAAAAATCAGGTTGAAACACTCGGAGTCGGTCAGGCGATCCGCGGCGTCCTGGTCGTAGATACCCTTCTCGACTGCCTTGCGGCGCAACACTTCCGGATCCATGCCGGCGCCGTCATCCTCGATGAACAGCAGGATATGATCACCCTCCTGCTCGGCCGAAAGGGTAACGGTCCCCTGGCGGGGCTTGCCGGCTTTCTCGCGCACCTCCGGGGCTTCGATCCCGTGATCGACCGAATTCCGGACCAGGTGCACAAGCGGATCAGACAGGGCTTCGACCAGGTTCTTGTCCAGGTCGGTGTCTTCACCGTGCATCACCAGGTTGACCTCTTTCTTGAGGTTCCGGGCAAGATCACGCACAACCCTGGGGAACCGGCCAAACACCTTCTTGATCGGCTGCATGCGGGTCTGCATGACGGCCGACTGGAGATCGGTGGTGACAACATCCAGGTTGGAGACCGCCTTGTGCATATGCTCATCTTCGCTGGCGTCGCCAAGGCGCTGTAACCGGTTACGAACCAGCACCAGTTCGCCCACCATGTTCATGATGTCGTCGAGGCGCTTGGTGTCAACACGTACTGTGGTTTCCGCTGCGGGGGCATGCTCACGGGCCGGCATGGCCGGCGCCGCAGCACCCTTGGCCTCCGGCTTGTTGGCGGGCTTCGGTGTTTCCCTGGGTTTTTCAGCCTTTGGCGACTCCGCTTCAGGCTTTGCCGGCTCCTTCCCTGCTGCGGGCTCTTTCGGAGCTGAAGGCTCTTTCGGGGCTGAGGGCTCTTTCGAGGCTGAAGGCTCACCCGCTGTCGGGCTTCCACCCTTGCCGTGAAGATCGTCCAGCAGTTTCTCGAATTCGTCGTCGGTGATCAGCTCATCGCCACCACCGGTTTCAGTCTTGCCCGACGGCTGGTCGTTCTTGCTGGCGGTTTCTTCTTCACCCGCCGGTGCACCGGCAAACTGCCCTTTTCCGTGCAGCTGGTCCAGCAAAGCCTCGAATTCG
>Ga0194137_10000644_pt1 | contig 22511 bp, 19 predicted proteins | sample TARM_MetaG_T3_14_FD_134025 | JGI IMG/M metagenome (GOLD analysis project Ga0194137, IMG submission 134025) | Freshwater microbial communities from Pennsylvania, USA, analyzing microbe dynamics in response to fracking - TARM_MetaG_T3_14 (version 2) | ecosystem: Environmental > Aquatic >... | reverse complement strand
CATGGGCTGCAGAATTTGCAAGAAAGCGCGGGGCCGGTATTTGTTTCCTTGCAAATACCGCACCACACTTCAGCTGAAATCACATCGCAGATCAACAGCTTGCGAGTTGTTCAGGCTGGACTCCCTATGGCTGGAAGGTTTGGGTCACCGAATCTCAGGTTCACCAGGACGACTCGGTCAAGAGTGCGATCGGCATGCAGAACCGCGCGAATGGCCTCGTGTTGACGGATTTCGTCGGGAAGATGATCAGCATGGGTGTGGAGCGCGTGTTCATGCACCAATTGGCGCACGACCCAGAATGGGCCCTTTTCCAGTTCCTGAACAGCCCTGCAACCTTGCCGGACGGCCCCGTCATGATGCCGGGCGGCTTGGTCATGTCGAAGTACGCCAATGACTTTGCTTCACCTTCAACGGGCTCGAATCTGCGAACCATCTCGGAATCGTATTCATACGGCAGTGGCAACACCAATCTTGGCTACAGCCCTGTTGGCGCGTATGTCTCACATGATCCGATCAGCAGGACGCTCAAGCTCATGCTGGTCAATCGTGATCTGGTCAACTCCACGACTGTGACCATCAACACCACCAACAATGCGATTGTCGCGCCGACCTACTACAACTTTTTTTACTACGCGACCCTGAATGAAACCAACTTGAGCGGTGCAAGCTTGTCCACATCCAACATCACCTCACCCGGCGCCATCTCATGGGTGGCCAAGTCTTCAGCCTTGGTGGCCCGCTCGTGCCCGCTCACATTCTCTGCGTGCACCGTCCGCTCGACCTTGACCAATGCCGTGACACTGACGCCTGGCGGCGTGTCCTTCGTGACGCTGACGCTGGACCAATAAAGCCGCGCCCAACCAGGTACCAGTGAATCCACATCAGTGCTGGCTCGCTCAGCGAACAAAAGCCTGATGGATCTTGCTGGCAATCGCTCGCATCCCGGCATCGCCAGGGTGCGAGCCCACACCTTCATGGGCAATCGAACGCTCGCTTCTCGCCGAGTTGCCGGCCACGCTCGATACATCGGCCAGGTCCACGAATACACCGCCAGCCTGTGCGCAGGCATTCTTGATGGCCGTGTCCTTGTCTGGATTGCTCCACCACACCCCCACACAAATCAGCTTGCCGTTGGCAGGCCGAAGTGCGCGCGCAGCATCGGCGTAACCGCGCACAAAGGTCGGCAAACCAATCCGCTTGGCATCGAGGTTATCGCCCACTTCGAGCACGACCAACTCGGCGCCACGCGCCACACGGGCCAGATCGTTCGGCACGCGATACCCGGCCGGATTGCCCTCCAGCTCGAACCCACCTTCTTTGCGCACAGCCCAGCGGCCACCAGGTTTGGCTTGCAATTGTTTGAGCAATTGGCTGACAAAATCCTTGTCGGCACTGGAGGCGGCCATGCCCCAGTCACCGCGCCAATCCAGCTCCTCCGCCGGTCCGTGGCGGGTAATGGAATTGCCAATCACGACCAGGCATTTCATATCCTTGTTGCCACAATCCGCCGCCAGCGCGGGAACACAGGCCAAAGCCGCGAAGGCTCCAGCAATCAAGGACAGTTTTGTCGATCGGCTGAAATCCAGGAGCATGGTCACTATCTTTCTTTGGATGAATCAGGCAATCAGCGCTGACTTGGAGCGAAAGAAAACTTTCTCCAACTGGCCTTTTACCCAGTTGTTCAACGGGTTTTCAATGAGTCGGTACAGCAGCTTCGCCGCAATGACACACGCTGTGAACCCAATGATCAAGATCAAGGGCGGCGAGCTGGCATGGAGTTTTGCCAGCACCAAGCAGATACCCGGTGCCAAGATGGGATGGAGCAAATACAAGGAATAGGAACTGTCACCCAATGCGACGAGGCGACGACGCAGGCCAGGCCAAGCCGTCATCTGCCAGGACAGGGCGCCCGCCGCGACCATCACAGCGCCAACGTTGTGCTCCCGCACGAGCGGGAAAGGTATGCCAAAGGGCTCCCAACCGAGCAGCCCCGCACCGCCGATCAACAGCAGCGGCACCCCCACGGCAAGCGGCGGCGCCCTGTGGGCCTGGTACAGCGCGGATAAAACCATCCCCGCGACGAACAGCAAATTCAACTCGCTGGTGCATACAAAAGCCCATGCGGCCTGCGGCGGCCATACGAACCCCAGTGCATACATGCTCACAATCACCACGGTGCTGAAAATGAAAGGGGACACACGCAGCATCATGCCAATCGTGAAGATGTAATAGAACATCATTTCATGAAGCAGCGTCCAACCCACGCCATGCATGGGCCTGATCTCCCCTTCTGGATTGAACATGGGAAACAAGACGTACGACGCCAGAATCCGCATAGGTTCGGGGGCGTTGTGCAAGACCACCGCGGGCACCGACAAGGCCACGGCCACCTTCACCGTGGTGACGAGCCAGTACAGCGGAAAGATCCGCGTGACACGGCGGAACAAAAACAATTTCGCGCCTTGCGTGTTCCATGACAGCTTCGCGCCGGACAAATACATCACAAAACCACTGATCACAAAGAATATCTGCACGCCATATTCACCGCCATGCCAGACAGCAACGCCAGGGTCGACGCGTTCATGGATGTAGAAAGTGAGGTGCGTCAACAGCACAATGGCAGCCGCAACGAACCGCAGAATCTGAAGACTGTCGTTGCGAAGTGAATAGGTTGCTTCCATGGAAATCGTCCGGGCTCCGGCAAAATGAGCGCGCCCTTCAGCAAAGAGCGGTCGAAAATAGTACCGCACGCCCGGCTCAGCGCGACAGGGCATTTTCCCGTCATCGCGAGCAGGGGGCGCGTAAGAAAAAGTAGTGTTTGCCCCCTGCAGGCCCCTTCCTAAACCCAGGCGCGCTGCTGCAAGTCCGTCCAGGTCAGGTCCAGGCACTTTCGGATCAGCCCCACCAGCTCGTCGATCTGGGCGCGCGTCATCACCAGCGGTGGCGCGATGATCATCCGGTCACCCACGGCCCGCATGATCAGGCCATTGCCGAAGCAGTGCCCCCGGCAGACCATGCCCACGGACTTGTCAGACGAGAAGGCCTGTGCCGGCTGAGCGCCCTGGGCCTTGCGCTGCACCAGCCTGATCGCGCCCATGAAGCCACAGGTCTCGGCCTCGCCCACCAGCGGGTGTGCCGCCATCTCGGCAAAACGTTGCGCCAAATAGGGCCCGGTGTCATCGCGCACCTGCTTGACCAAGCCCAGGTCTTCGATCAACTGCAGATTGGCCAGGGCCACCGCACAGGCCACCGGGTGACCGCTGTAGGTGTAGCCATGCGCAAACTCGCCGCCCTGCTCGATCATCACCTTGGCCACGCGCTCGCCCACCAGCACACCCCCCAGCGGGATGTAGCCGGAGGTCACACCCTTGGCAAAAGTGATGAGGTCAGGCTTGTAGCCAAAGCGCTCGCAGCCGAACCAGTAGCCCGTGCGCCCGAAACCGCAGATCACCTCATCGGAGATCAGCAAGATGCCGTATTGATCACAGATGCGCTGGATCTCCGGCCAGTATGTTTCAGGCGGGATGATGACGCCGCCTGCGCCCTGCACCGGCTCGCCAATGAAGGCCGCGACCTTGTCCGCCCCCACCTCCAGGATCTTGGCCTCCAGCCACGATGCGGCGCGTTTGCCGAACTCGTCCTTGCTTTCACCGGGGCGGCCATGCTGGACGTAGTAGGGCTGGTCGATGTGGACGATGCCGGGAATGGGCAGGCCGCCTTGCGCATGCATCTCGCTCATGCCACCCAATGAAGCGCCCGCCATGGTCGAGCCATGGTAGCCATTGAAGCGGCTGATGATGGTGTGCCGCTGTGGCTGACCTAACAGGTCCCAATAACGGCGCACCAGGCGCACGATGGTGTCATTGCCCTCCGAGCCCGAGCCCGTGAAGAACACATGCTCGAAACCCGGCGGACTGAGCTGCGCCAGCTTGTGGGCCAGGGTGATCGCAGGCGGCGTCGTGGTCTGGAAGAAGGAGTTATAGAACGGCAGGGTCTTGAGCTGCTCGGTGGCCGCGTCGATCAAGGCCTGCTGGCCATAGCCCACGTTCACGCACCACAGGCCGCTCATCGCGTCGAAGAGCTTGTGGCCCTCGCTGTCCCACAGATAGATGTTGTCGGCGCGGGTGATGATGCGGCTGCCCTTGGCCGCCAGCGCCTTGAAGTCGGTGAAGGGGTGCAGGTAGTGCGCGGCGTCCAGCGCCTGCCATTGGGCGGTGCTGTGTTCGAACTGGGGGCTCATGGTGGTCTCCTCAGACATGCAACAGCAGGTGTTCACGCTCCCAGGGCGAGATCACCTTCATGAACTCGGCGTGCTCGACTTCCTTGATCTCGGTGTAGACCGTGACGAAGTCCTGGCCCAGCACCTCGGCGAGGTCCGCCTCGTCGCGCAGCAGGTTGACGGCTTCGCCCAGGGTGCGCGGCAACTCGTACTCACCCAGATAGGCGTCACCCCGGCACTCCGGTCGCGGCTCGATCTGCTTGATCATGCCCAGGTAGCCGCAAGCCAGCGTGGCGGCCAGTGCCACATAGGGGTTGGCGTCCGCACCGATCACGCGGTTCTCGACACGACGCGATGCGGGCGTGGCCAGCGGCGAGCGGATGCCCACCGTGCGGTTGTCCGTGCCCCACTGGATGTTGATGGGCGCGGCATTGGAGCGCACCAAACGACGGTAGCTGTTCACATAGGGCGCGAACAAGGCCATGGCGGCGGGCACATAGCGCTGCAAGCCACCGATGAACCAATGGAAGTAGCTGGAGGGCGAGCCATCCGGGTTGCTGAAGATGTTGTCGCCTGTGACAGTGTTGACCACGCTCTGGTGCACATGCATGGCGCTGCCCGGCTCATTGGCCATGGGCTTGGCCATGAAGGTGGCGTACATCTCATGGCTCAAGGCGGCCTCGCGAATGGTGCGCTTGAAGAAGAACACCTCGTCGGCCAGACCCAGCGGGTGGTCATGGAAGAAATTGATCTCCATCTGGCCCGCGCCTACTTCGTGGATCAGCGTGTCCACGTTGAGCTCCATCTTTTCGCAGTAGTCGTAGATGTCCTCGAACAGCGGGTCGAACTCGTTGACCGCATCGATCGAGTAGGCCTGGCGCGAGGTCTCCGCCCGGCCGCTGCGGCCTCTGGGCGGGCGCAAGGGGGTGTTCGGATCGGTGCTGCGCTCGATCAGGTAAAACTCCAGCTCGGGCGCCACGATGGGCGACCAACCCTGGTCCGCATACAGCTGGCAGACCCGCTTGAGCACCGAGCGCGGCGCATACGGGATCAGCTTGCCTTCACGGTCGAAGCAATCATGGATGACCTGTGCGGTCGGGTCCGTGGCCCAGGGCACGATGCGCACGGTGGCCGGGTCCGGCTGCAAGTGCATGTCCCGATCGGTGGGCGTGATCACATCGTAGTAGGGCCCACTGGCCGGGAACTCGCCAGTCACGCCAATGGCCACGATGGCCTCCGGCAGGCGCATGCCGCGGTCTTCGGTGAACTTCTCGCGCGGCAGGATCTTGCCGCGTGCCACGCCCGTCAGGTCAGGAACGAGACATTCGATCTCAGTGACACGCCGCTCGTTGAGCCATTGCTCCAGTTCGCTGAAGCTGCCGGGTAACTTGCCTTGCATGTCATCACCTAGGTTCGTTGTGAAATGAAATGGACTACCGTCTCTCAGGCCTGGGCACGCGCTCGACATGCCCTGCCGACAGCCTCGCGGCCTGGTAAGCCTGACAGGCTTCACCGAAGACCTTGAAGATGCGTTGCGATATCGGGTTGGCGGCCGCCCGCCATTCGGGATGCCATTGCAGACACAGGTTGAAGCCGCCACGCACGGCCTTCGCGTCATCAGGCGCGGGTTGCCAGGAGAAGGCTTCGACCACGCCGTCTGGCGCCCTGGCCTCGACGCGCGCGCCCGCTGCCAGGCGATTGACGCCCTGGCCATGCAGGCTGTTGACCATGATCTCGCCGTCCTTGAGGACAGCCTCCGGTAGACCGTCCAGCACGCGGGCCAGCTCGCCACCAGGCGTCAATCGCACCGAATGCGCCACACCATATTCCTCGTCGACCGGCTTGCTGCCATCCCCCCGGTGGTCCATCAAGCCAGGCTGTTGATGCACGGCTTGATGCAAGGATCCGCCCAGCGCGACATTGACTTCCTGAAAGCCCCGGCAGATCCCCAGAACCGGCATGCCACGCTGCAAGGCCATGCGGATCATGGGCAAGGTCCAGGCATCGCGCTCGGGGTCCAGCGGCAGAGACTCGTCCAGCACGTCTTCGCCAAAGTGGCTGGGATGGACATTGGAAGGGGAGCCGGTCAGCAACAGGCCATCGGCCAGGTCCAGCAAGGCGGGCAACTCATCAGGCTGAGCTGCGGGCACCACGAGCGGCACCCCACCAGCCATGCGCACCGCATCGATGTATTTCTGGCCTGCCACATGGAAAGGATGACGCCCCAACACGCGCTGGCATGCGGGCACCAGCACGACGGGCGGATGAATCAAGTTCGCGCTCATGATGCCACTCGCTGCAAACAGTGTGCCAAAGCCGTTACGACTGTCAACCGGGGCCCAACGGAGGGTGTTGTCAAAGCCGTGAAATCGGACCAACCTCGGCGGTGGGCAAGCCCTAACATTTGCTTGCACATTCACCCGTTTCAAGATGCCCCCAAGCGGGGGTGACTTCACTCCGGCACAGGTCTTTTGCGATAAGTTCCCAGCCTCGGGTGGGACCACGGCCAAGCGGCTGCGACCACACCCCATAAAGAAATCTGGGATGGAAGCATGACCGACCTCTCCGGCGTCCAATCGGCCCTGGCCGGCGGCGCACACGATCTTATTGACAGCCTGTTGGGTGACCTGCTCAGTAGGGGCCCCAACCAGCACACGCGTCTGCTGCGCCTGCACACGCCCTTGGGGCCGGACGTGCTGCTGGCCGAACGCGCGCGCATCACCGAGTGCATTGCGCCCCACGCGCGTCTGCCGACCTTTGCCGTGGAGTTGTTGGCGCTGAGCACGCAAGCCCACATCCAACCCGAGGAACTCCTGGGCCAACCTGTGCTGCTGGAACTGCTGACCGCGCACAGCCGCACCGAGCTGCGCCCCTTCCACGGTCATGTGCTGTGCCTTGAACTGCTGGGCTCAGATGGCGGCTATGGCCGCTACCGTCTGCAGATCGGCAGTTGGCTGGATGTCTTGCGACACCGCACCGACTCCTGGGTCTTCCAGGACATGAGCGCCATCGACATCACCGAAGCCATCTTCGCGGACTACCAAGGTCAAGGCGCCTTGCAACCCGCCTGGCGCTGGGACCTGAAAGATGCCACCGTCTACCCTCGACTGAGCACACTCAGCCAGCACGCCGAAACCGACTTCGACTTCCTGCAACGCCTGTGGGCCGCCAATGGCCTGTTCTGCTGGTTCGAGCACACCGGCAACAGCGCCGACACCAGCAGCCTGGGTCAGCACACCCTGGTGATCGCCGACCACAACGGCGCCTTCTGCAGCAACGCACAAGGCCGCATACGCTTCACCCAGGCCGGCGCCACGATGAAGGAGGACAGCATCACGCGCTGGCACGGCGTGCGCCGCGTGGGCGTCAGCACCCTGCACACCGCCAGCTTCGACTACCGCTCGGTCAGCAACCACGCGGCCAGTGCCGATGCCGACGCGGCACACGAGCAGCCCATGCCCCTGGTCCACGTCGACCAGCCCGGCGCCTATGCCTTCGAAACACCGGAAGAAGCCGCCCGACTGGCGCAGGTGCTGCAGCAATCGCTTGACGCCCAGCGCAAGCGTTTCGAAGGCCGAGGCACGGTGCGCACCTTGTCGCCAGGCACCAGCTTCGTTTTGGCCGACCATGCCGATCACGACCTGGACTGGCAGCAAGGCGGAGAGGACCGAGCCCGCTTCGTGACGCTCAGCGTGGTCCACCAAGCCCGCAACAACCTGAGCGCCGACGCCAAGGCCGGCTTGCAGCTGCTGCTGGGTCATGCGCAATTGGGCGGCGAACGCGCCGATGCCAAAGGCCCAACTGCTTGCAATGGCAGCGCCGAGCCCTTGTACGAAGCCCGCTTCGAGGCCCAGCGCCTGCGCGTGCCCGTGCGCGCCCGACTCACCGATGAACAGGGCCGCACGCTGCACCTCAAGCCCACCGCCTGGGGCACCCAGACCGCCTTGGTGGTCGGGCTCGGTGGCCCCATCCACACCGACCGGGACGGCCGCATCAAAGTGCAGTTCCATTGGCAGCGTGGTGACAAGGCCAGCCACCGGCAAGCGCACCCCGCCGGCAGCAATGCGCCGGCCTCTGATGCCTCCGGCACCTGGGTGCGCGTGGCGCAGGACTGGGCAGGCCCCAACTGGGGCGGCGTGTTCACACCCCGGCTGGGCCAGGAGGTGGTCGTGGCCTTCGTGGAGGGCGATATCGACCGGCCCGTGGTCATCGGCACGGCCTACAACGGGCAGGGCAGCGACAACGCACAAGGCAACAGCGTGGCAGGTGGCGCAGCCCAGGCCACGGGCAATGCACCCGCCTGGTTTCCCGGCTCTGCCACGCAAGGCGCGCTGCAAAGCCACGCCCACACGGCCGTGCTCAGTGGCTTCAAAAGCCAGAGCCTGGACGCCTCGCAAGGCGGCAGCGGCGCCTACAACCAGCTTGTGTTCGACGACAGCCCGGGCCAAGGCCGCGTGCTGGCCCACACGACCCAGAACCAGACCTGGCTGCAACTGGGCCACCTGCTACAACAGCATGACAACCAACGCCTGGCGCAACGCGGATACGGCCTGGAGCTGCATACCCAGGCCCTGGGCGCCTTGCGCGCGGGCAGCGGCCTGCACATCAGCAGCCATGCGCGTGCAGGCGGCACGGCCAATGCACAAGGCCAGCCCACCAACACACGCGAAGCCCAAAGCCAACTGCGAAGCCATGCCGAGCTGCTCCAAGCCCTGAGCGACAACGCCCAGACCCAGCGGGCCAAGCTGCCCAACGAAGCCACGCCCGACAAGCTGCCCGTTCAACAAGCCTTGCAAGCCAGCCTGCAAAGCCTCAAGGGCACGAGCTCATCCACCGGCCAAGATGGCGGCCACGGCAGCATCCCCATCAGCGATCGCCCCGACCTCGTGTTCAGCGCTGCCGCCGACATCAGCAGCAGCACACAGGCCCACACCGTGATGAGCATGGGCCAGCACACCACGCTGACATCCGGACAAGACACGACCTTGCTCGCACAGCGCCACAGCGCCTGGGCCGTCAAGGACGGCATCAGCCTGTTCACACGCGGCGAAGCCAAAGATGGCCAACGCGCCGTGCAAGACGTGGGCATGACGCTGCATGCCGCCAGCGGCAATGTCAATGTGCAGGCGCAAAGCGATGCCTTCACGCTCACCGCGCAAAAGAGTGTCGACATCCAAAGCACGGCTGCGGACATCATGATCAGCGCGCCCAGCAGGATCATGCTCAATGGCGGGGGCGGATACGTCCTGATCGAGGGGAGCGATATCGAGATTGGGACGAGTGGGAATGCGTCGTTCCTGGCTTCTGCGAAAGAGTTGACGGGGGGTGGGAGTGCGAGCAACAAAGGCTTGAGGTTGCCCCAACCCAGTGAGCTGAACGCGCCTCGCCGTTACAGCCAAACAATCAATGTCGCCGCGCTACTGGGTCGTCAAGCGAGCAACCAGACTATCAAAGCCGACTTGAGCTATCGCGCATACGACTCAACAGGCAAGCTATTGGCGCAAGGTCGACTTGACACCCATGGCAATACCCAACCGATCTACACAGACCGGCCCGAGAAGATACGCATCGCCCTTGGAGACGGTGCATGGATTCGCAGCGCCGATGCAAATCACGGAAGCGTGTGAAATGAGACGACATCCATGACCATCAGCGAAGACCAACAAGACCTTTCCACTGTCACAGACAAATCGCCGGAACAGGTTTCCCCAACGCCACCCAAGCCAAAGCTCCATCTTCAGTTTTTGGATCTGGCAATGGATCCTCTTCCTGGCCTTAACGTTCGCATCACCATCGGGGCTCAGGACAAGATCTACACCACCGACACTGAAGGCAAGGTCGATGACATCCAAGCCAGCGCAGGAGTGCGCCTGCGCATTGCCATTCAACGCTTCGACGGTAGCTACAAGCTGATTGAAGAAGCCCCCATGCCCGCCAATGAGTCAACCTGGAACTACATCAGCCCGCAATTGGTTTTGGAGACTGAAACAGAATTGCACGAAGGCAATTCAGGTGAGATTGAACGCAGCATACCCAAAGCCTCGTCAGCAGACGAAGGCAATCGCCCCCAGCCGGATTTCCCCAAAGATCCGAGCACAGCCAGTGAGACTGTGCTCGAAGCAAAGCAATCGACTGCCATAGATGTGGCAACCGCCCCGACAACGCAGGCCCCCACACCCAAAACAAAACCGAACGTCACTGCGCCTGCCCCACGGGCCAGCCCGATCAAACCAGCCAAGCAGCCAACAATCAGTGGAAGCAATGCGCCTCTTGCACGACAGTCTGCTCAAACCAAGGGACGAACTCCTCAGGGTGCTCCAATGGCTGTGCTGACAGCACGCATTTTGGATTGGTGGAACAGTTGGACTCTGCCCACACTCAATCTATGGCCCCAACATGGTGGGTCGACACAAACACCTGTGAGCAAAAGCTCGGAACTCAAACCAACTGGTCACGGAAGCAAAGTGGCCTATTCCGCCAGCATGCTACCCAAGGTCCAAGCCTTGATCCAGTTCGCGCAAGCGCAAACCGAATTTGAATATGGCAAAGGGGAAGGCACAGCTTCAGTCGTGGCGCAGATGGCCAAGAAGCAGTTCAAACATGTGCCGGGTGAAAAAGATAGCGACGCCTCAAGAGGACGTTGCTATCAATACGTACGCATTGCTTTGACACGCGCAGGCTTCGTCGATGGCTTTCTGGCTGACACATCTTCCGCATCTGTACAGGCCTCTGCCAGCTTGGCTGGTCAGCCATTGCTGGACAAAGGCTTCGTGGACGTCACTGACGAAGTACCCGATGCACGCTGGGCCGCCGCAGGTGACGTCATTGTGTATTCGTGGTCTGCGGCAACGTGGGCCAAAAGGAAGAAAAAATACGGAACAAATACACCCAACCACGGACACATTGATATCAGGTCAGAGGGCACATACATCAGCGACTTCATCCCAGCGCATGATCACCCGGAGTGGAAGCTCACCAGTAGTGATAGCCAGACAGGCTTTGAGCCCGGCTACGTCAATATCCACATATACCGCAAATATTACGACCCACGCCCTACATGCCGAATTCGTGCCTTCCTGGCCTGCCTGCGTGAGTACGAAGCACAAGCCATCCGTAACGATACAGATCGCTACAGAGCACTCAATACACCCTTACCTGGCGCGTCAAACCAGAAGTCTTTCAGGAGTTATGCAACGCACCCATGGAGCAAATTTCCAAAATCGTCATGGCCCGAAGGCACCAGCACGGCTTCTGGCGCCTATCAATGCACACTTGACACGGTCGAAGGCTTCATCAAGCAGCGCATGTTGTTCGACCTTGAAGGTCAAGATCTCTTCACCCCCACCGCTCAAGATCGATTGGCCGTCATGCTGATGGAAGAAAAGGGGGCCTTGCCCGCCGTACGCAAGGGCGATCTTGACTCAGCGGTCAAGGCACTCTTGAGTACCTGGACCAGCCTACCAGGAGCCGCGCAAAATCATGGCCGCAAGACCGTTGACGGCAAGCCAATGGACATGACCTATCTGCGAAGCATTTACGCTCGATTTCTCTCTGTTGAGCTTGGAAAGTTTGGAATCGCCGAATGAGGGTTGCTAACAGTCTAAAGTGTGCTTTGGCATCGCTGCTGATCGTGCCTCTAGCGCATGCGGAGGCAAATCCGGCGATAGCCATCGGGCAGATGCTGAAGCGTATGTATGCCTATCCCGTAGACATGTTTGATTACGGTGAGTTTGATGGGCGACGCAACGACAAGAAGAGCTGCGCGCTTGCCCGGCAATTCTTTGATGGGCCTATTCTCAATAAATTCGACACGCCTGACTGTCGCTATAAGCAATCACGCTTTCCACCCGATCCAGCCGGAACCCCGGTAGAACAGTTGGTAAACGAGAACGGTGACGCCGCGCCCATCCCCTTCATCCAGTCCATCAAGGTCAATGGCAATCAGGCTCAAGTCGACATCTTGTTTGGTTCAGCCGATGCCCCCAAGGGCAAGTTACCGGACACCCACCAAAATAATGGTCGGGTTGTCTTTTTCTTAAAAAGTCTGCCGCAAGGCTGGCGCATCGTGAACAAGCTCTCGTTCAGGAAGTGGCCGTTGAATCTCGACGGGGAAAATAGTGACTGCAGATTAGCAAGCCTTGACTTTCAGTACGCGCTTGAACCTCGCTCCGAATTCGACCTGGCTTACTTGCCCCCCGCGTGCCAGAAGCTGATGCAGCCAAACCTGCCCAAATAGTGCGTTAGCTGCCTACACTCGACCGCCTCGAACTTCAACAGCACCACCTCATGCCAAACCCCGCATCCAGCCACTTGTACCGGGCGGCCACACCAGCCCTGCTCCTGTCGCTGCTGTTGACGTTCCCCCCGGCCCAAGCCACCAAACCCGCCCCCAACGCACCCGTCCGCAAGGAACTGGTCGAAGCCATCCGTCACGACGCCACGCTCGGCCCGCCCCTGCAAGGTCATACGCTCGACATCCACCAGATGTGGGCTTCAGATCGTTGGGCTTATGTCTGCCTGATCGCCGTCGACAAGGACGGCCGGCACGAACGCGCCAGCGATGGCGAGACCTTCGTGGTGCAGCAGATCGTGCTGGAGAAGAAAAGCGAAAGCGATGGGTGGGTGCCCGTCGCTCGCATTGATGGCCTGAGTCAGTCGGTGCGCAAGCTTCAGTGCGCGTCCGACGCCAGCGGCCAGATCAATGACGCTTTCCTGGAAAGCGTGGCGACCAACCCCAGCATGGCCTTGGTAAAGACGACGAAATGAAAATCAGTGCGCTCAGTGCGTCTTGCGCGGGGGCGCCTGGTAGGCACCGCGCTCAATGTGGCGGAAGGTGATCCGACCCTTGCTCAGGTCGTAGGGCGACATTTCCAAAGACACCTTGTCGCCAGCGAGGATGCGGATGTGGTTCTTTTTCATCCGGCCTGACGAATACGCCACGAGCTGGTGGCCGTTTTCCAGCGTGACGCGGAAACGCGAGTCCGGCAGGACTTCGTCGACCACGCCATTCATTTCGATGAGTTCTTCCTTGGCCATGGGCCAACTCCAGCAGCGGGATGGTGTATAAGTGTCTCAGTGCGATGCCGTCCCTCCTCGCAGCGGACGATACCGAGAGGGTGCGCAACAGCCATGTTCGGGCCATGTTTCGCTACTGGAGCGAAGCCGTTGCGCCCTGTAACTGAGCACTTTAACACGCCCCGCCTGACGATGCTGGCACGGGGCTTTGTCGGTCAGCCCGAGCGGCGGGTCATGCCATTGCAAACGTTACGGCCGACTTCGGTCAGACGCAAGCCCCCGCCGGCCCATTCCAGCCAGTCCAGGGCAACATAGTCTTCGATCAGGTCATCGCCGATCAGATTGGCCTGACGGGCTTTGAGGCAATCCATCGTGTGCGGCAACATGGCACGCAACATATCGGTGCGCGAGGCGGTCATGACGTGACCGCCATGCAGGAGAGCGGCCGCGGACAAGGACTCCGTCGGCGGGTGAGGGTTGGGCATGATCTCTCGCTCCTAGGCGTCATGCCTCACCTGCGAGCATGCCCGAGCTGGACAACTGTTCGGTGCGGCATGCCAGCCTACCACCACCAGCGATGCCGTGCCCTTATTTATGACCCGCAATCAGGGTGTGTGGCACAGTCATCACCATGACAACGAGCTCGACCACCACTCTCCCTGCGCCGGGTTCGCCGGCCGCGCGCCAGGACGCCGCGACCATCGGCTTGATCGGTCTGGCGCACGGCACCTCCCACTTCCACCACATGCTCTTGCCGCCGCTGTTTCCCGTTTTCATGCGGGATTTCGGCTTGAGCTATGCCGAGCTGGGTTTGCTGGTGAGCGTGTTTTTCGTGATCTCGGGCATCGGGCAGGCGCTGGCCGGTTTTGTCGTGGACCGCATCGGGGCTCGGCCCGTGCTGTTCGCGGCCCTGGGCTGCTTCGTGATGGCATCGCTGGCGGCGGCTTCGGCACAGGGTTATGGGGGCCTGATGTTGGCTTCGGGCCTGGCCGGCCTGGGCAATGCGTCCTTCCACCCGGTGGATTTCACCATCCTGAACAAGCGGGTGTCGATGGCTCGCCTGGGGCATGCGTTTTCCATCCATGGCATCAGCGGCAATCTGGGCTGGGCCGCTGCGCCGGTCTTCCTGATCGGTCTGCACCAGGCCACGGGCAGCTGGCGCGTGGCCTACCTGTGCACAGCCCTCCTTGGGCTGACCGTGATCGCGCTGCTGGCCACCTATCGGGAGGCCATCGACGACCATCACCAGGCACACGCTCTCCACGCACCAGGCCAGCAGGTGCAGGACGAGCACCCGATGGCCTTCCTGAAGCTGCCTTCGGTCTGGTTGTGTTTTTCCTTCTTTCTGTTCAGCACTGCGGCCTTGAGCGCCATCCAGGGTTTTGCCAGCCCGGCGCTGAGCAAGCTCTATGGCTTGCCCATGTCGGCAACGGCCTTCGTGGTCACGGGCTACATGATCTGTGGTGCCGTGGGCATGGTGCTGGGCGGCTTTCTGGTGGCCCGCATCGAGCGGCTGGAGCGTACGATCGCGGCGGCCATGATGTTGGCCGCCGCGCTGCTCGTGCTGGGTGGGCTGGGCTGGCTGCCGGGTGTGGCGGCGGCCGGTGTGGTCTCGCTCGCGGGCTTTGGCACCGGTCTCGCGGGGCCCTCGCGTGACATGCTGATCAAGCGCGCCGCGCCGCCGGGGGCCACGGGCCGTGTCTACGGGACGGTGTATTCCGGGCTGGATCTGGGTTTTGCGATCGCTGCGCCGATTTTTGGCGCCTTGATGGACCATGGCGCGCCCAACCAGGTCTTCTATGGCGCAGCACTGACCCTGGTGCTGGGGGTCATGTCCGCTGGCCTGGTGGGCCAAGGGGTGGCCGCTCGCAAGGTGCAATGAGCGCGGGCCTCAGTGGGGCTTGCGGGGCTCCTTGAAGGCGTCGGGCGTCAGCACATTGCCTTCTTTTTCAACGCGGTGGCGAACACGGTTGATGACCTCTTGCGCCACCTGCCTCGCTTCGGCCGCCGACTTGCGTTTGCGACGCCAGTGCCAGATCGCCAGCGACTGACGGTGCACACGGGCCCATGTCTGCAAAAATGCGCGGTCAAAGCGGGCCCGCCGCGCATCGCCCAAGGCCAGGCGGATGAGCATGACCACGCAGACGGCGGCCACGAAAATGGAGAACAGCTTGTCGACGCCCATGCGAGGTATCCGGGAAACGCCAGGGTGTGGCCCGTGCAATGAGATGATCTGATTTGGATGTTAGCCGCCAAGGCCCTGCTTGTCTCGCCAAAACAGACCCCCATTCAGAGGAGCATTCTGCCAATGCACACGTATTCACCCATCTTCCTGCCCATGGCGATCCTGGCGCTGTGGACGATGCATGTTCTGCTGCTGATCCCGTTTGCCCGCATTCGCGCAGGCAGGCAGGGTCAGGTCACGGCCGAGGATTTTCGCTATGGAGAATCTGGGCGCGTCCCCGACGACGTGCGCCTGCCCAACCGCAATTTCATGAACCTGCTGGAGGTGCCCGTGTTGTTCTACGTGGCGGGCTTCACGGCCTTCCTGACGCACAACGTGGATGCACTGATCATGGGCCTGGCCTGGGTCTACCTGGCGCTGCGCATCGGGCATTCGATGGTGCACCTCACCTACAACAAGGTGATGCACCGCCTGGGCCTGTTCGCGGTCAGCAATGTGGTCATCTCGCTGATCTGGTGGGTGCTGCTCTACCGTCTGGTGACGTCCTGATCATCACGTCCTGAGCGCAGCGAGCGCTCACTTGCGCAGCACCACATTCATGGAGACAGGCACATCGGCTTCGTCCAGGTAGGCGATGGCGCCCGGTGTGCTTTGCACATAGCTGATGACGTCGGCCACGCTGCTCAGTTCGCGCGGTGGGGCACCCTTGCCCACGTAGCGGCGCACCGTCCAGTAGGCCACGTAGGCATCGTCGGTTTGCTGGAGGTAGTCGCTCAGGAATTTCTGGCGCAGGGGTTGGCCGGCCTGCAGGTTGACCGGCGCCACCGAGACCCCGCCGACCTCGATGACCTTGCCCGTGTAGATGCGTTGCAGCGTGGGCATGTCCAGCTTGTGGACGTTGGCATGCGCAACCACGACCACGCCAGCCCAGGAGGGCAGCGCCATGAGGGCCAGGTTCAGCAACAGCCAGGCCGGGCGCATGATCTTGCTTGGAATGCGTTTCATGGCCGGCCCTCAGAAGACAAAGCTGTAGCTGAGGGACAGCACGTTGATGCGCTGCCTGCGGATCACGTCTTCACCGGCCGGTGAATCGACGGTGGCCGAGCGGTTGCCGATGCGGGTGCGGGCCCACTCGGCTTTGAGCTTGCTCTGCGAGGTCAGGGCGTAGGAGGTGCCGAGGGCCACCGTGTCCTGGTCGAAAACCAGGATGGCGTCGGAGGCCTGACGTTGTGATGCATTCAGTCTTGGGTCGAAGAAGTTCAAGGCTGGCGACTGCACAGCATTCAAGGCATTGGCCACTTGCACCGACACGCCCATCGAGCGCAAGCGCGCATAGCTCACATAGGGCGTGAAATCGCCCACCTTGTGCAGCACGGCCACATAGCCACCTGCCGTGTTGGCGCCATTTTCGGTGCGCATCTGGATATTGCGCGCCAGCTCGCTCACCAACCGCCAGTTGGGCGCCAATTCAATGTCGCCGGCCAGGGTGATGATGTCGTTGACGATGTAGTCGGCGGTGCCAACCGGCTCTGTCACGGCCATGGCTGGCGTAACCGCGTAATAGCTTACCCCCGAGGGAAGTTGCACATAGGGATAATGGCTCGGCAAATCACCGTCGCGCAGGCGTGTCGTGGTGTGATGCAGGCTCAGACGCCACGTCGAGGCATCCCGACGCAAGGTCAGCACGGCACCCGTCTCTTTGGTGTGCACCGGCAGGAACACGGCGCCCGCATCACGCAAATAGGCGCGCGACTTCAGATTGGCACCACCCGAGAACAGGTCCAGTGAGGTCTCGCCGATATCAAGCATCCAGTTGCGCGACACGTAGAGCCCCGTGAGGTCGGTGGTCGGTGCCAGACCGTACATCTCAAACGGCAAGCGGGCGAAGTCATAGGTCTGCCCGACGTCCAGGTTCTCGGAGTTGAGGTACATGGGCACGCGCTGTTTGCCCAGGCGCAGCAGCCAGTCGTTATTGGGCCGCCAGGAGACGAAGGCCCACGAAGCCGTCAGGGACCAGTCCTCATCGTTGTTCAAGGAGGGCGCGACCTTGGCCTGCACCGTGGCCGACCACTCGGGGCTGAGCTTGGCGTCCACCTGCCCGCCCAGCACGGTGTCGCGCTTGAAGGTGCCGTGATCATCGATGAAGCGCTGGTAGTGATAGGGCTGGTCCGACACGGCATAGCCCAGCGTGCCAAAGCCCGATGCGCTCAGATCCACGGCATGAGCAAGCGGTGCGGCCAGCGTGGCCATCAAGCCGCATCCCAGGAGGGCGACAAAACAAGCTGTGCGCGGGGATCTCATCTCCGTGGGTGTCCTTTGTGGTGTGGGGCGCAAGGCCGTGTGCTCACTCATCTGCCCAGGTGGCAGCAATGCGCACGAATTGGTCAAGCGTTTCGTTGAAGGCCTGCACGATCTCGGGATCGAAGTGCGTGCCACAACCGTTGCGGATGTAGTCGACGGCACGCTCATGCGCCATCGGGTCCTTGTAGGGGCGACGGCTGATCAGGGCGTCGTACACATCGGCCACGGCCATCAATCGCGCGGACAAGGGGATCTGCTCGCCAGCCAGCTTGTCGGGGTAGCCATTGCCATCCCACTTCTCATGGTGGTGGCGGGAGATGTCCATGGCGTGACGCAGGAAGCCGTCTTCGTCGTTCATGCGGGTGGCCGCGCGCTTGAGCATTTCCCAGCCGTACATCGCGTGTTCGCGCATGACGACCAGTTCATCGCCATCGAGGCGACCGGGCTTGAGCAGGATGTGATCGGGAATGGCCACCTTGCCCACATCATGCAGCGGTGCCGACTTGGAGATGTGCTCGATGCTCTCGAGGTTGAGGGTGTCACGGTGAGCGCCGCGCTCATACAGATGCGTGGCGAGCGTGCGCACGTATTCCTGCGTACGCTTGACGTGGTTGCCCGTCTCTTCGTCGCGGAACTCGGCGAACGACACCATCACGTGCAGCGTGGCCTCGCGCAGTTGATCAACCTGGCCCATGCGTTGTTCCAGCTCAGCGCGCAGTTGCAGGTTGTGCTGGTTAAGCTGGTCTTGATAGGCCTTGATCTGCAAGTGCGTGCGCACGCGGGCCTGGACGATGGCCGGGCTGATGGGCTTTTGGATGAAGTCGGCCGCGCCCACTTCGAAGCCACGTGCCTCGTCTTCGGGCTGGCTCATGGCAGTCAGGAACAGCACGGGAATGTGCCTGGTGAGCGGGTCTTGCTTGAGCTGGCGGCAGACCTCGTAGCCGTCCATCTCGGGCATCATCACGTCGAGCAAGATGAGGTCAGGCAGGCTGCGCCGAGCCAGGTCCAAGGCCTTGACGCCGGTGGGCGCCAGCTTCACCCTGTGCGCCTTGTTGAGCAGCCCGGCCAGCAAACTCAAATTGGCAGGCGCGTCGTCCACCACCAAAACCGTGGGCCACGTCTCCTTGTCTGTGCTCATTGTGTCTTGGCCTCCAGGTCCAACTCGTCCAACAGCCCGAAAGCTGAGTCGAAGTCACACCTGGCCAACGCTGCATTGAGCCGGGCCGTGGTCACGGCTGGCAGCCACGCAGCAAACTCGCCACGATGGCGTTGCCACAAGGCCAATGCTTCGCTGTCGCACTCCCCCGCCAATTGCTTGAGTTGCTGGGCCAGCGCCCTGTCGTGTTCGCTGGCCTGATGCATTTGGACGAATTCCGTTGACGTAACTTCAATCTCGGTCAAGTAGTTTTGCAGAGAATTGACGAGCGGCGCCAGCGCCTGAATAAGTGCTTCTACGGCTTGTTGCACCCCTGCCGCATCCTTTTCCTTCGCGATTTCTTCCAATTTCAAGGCGTGGTTTCGTAAGGCACTAGAACCAATGGTGCCGCCCAGGCCTTTGAGGGTGTGAGCCTCGCGCTCGATGGCGCGCCAATCGTGCTGCGCCATGGCTTGAGGCAACCACTGCAAGACCTGCTGTGCGTGCGTGACGAAGGCCTGCAAGGTCAGCTTGTAAAGCGACATGTCGCCTTCGAAGTGCGTCAATGCCAACTCGGTGTCGAGCCCATGTGGCAGCAGCACGTCGTGCGCGGGCCGCTTGGTCACCAGGGCTTGCTGCTGATGCCCGACCATCTGTGAAGCCAGGCCGCTGAACGGGGCCAAGGCCACATAAAGCGCACGGGGGTCCAGGGGTTTGGCGATGTGGTTGACCATGCCCAGAGCCATGCAGCGCTCGCGTTCTTCGGCCATGGCATGGGCCGTCATCGCGATCACGGGGATCGAATTCAAAGACGGATCGTTACGGATTTCACGTGTGGTTTCGTAGCCGTCCATGACCGGCATCTGCAGGTCCATGAGCACGACGTCATAGGCGCCCGGGCCACCTTGGCGCAAACGCTCCAAGGCCTCCAGGCCGTTGGCCGCCACGTCCACACGCGCACCGCGACGGCACAGCAACTCGGTGGCCAGTTGCTGGTTCAACAGGTTGTCTTCAACCAGCAGGAGGCGCAGGCCATCGAGGCGCACGACATCGTCCATGGGGTTGCTGGGCGCTGCGGACAAGGGGCCGCCACCCTGGAGCCGATGCAGCATGGCGCGCAGGGCCTCGGGCATGAGGGGCTTGTGCAAGAACAGCTGTGCGCCACCTTTCATGGCTTCAGCGCGCAGGTTGTCGGAGCCATAGGCTGACATCACGACCACGGGCAGATCTGGTTGGCCTTCACGCAGGCGGACCAAGGTGTCGGCGCCACTCATGCCGGGCATGACCCAGTCAAGCACGACGAGGTCATAGGCCTGCTGGGCATCGGCGGCTTGCCGCACCGCTTGGATGGCCTCTTGGCCACTGGCAACATGCCGCACCAGCCCACCGTCGGACTGGCCCACGCCCATGGCGCCCAGCAGACCTGACAGCGTCAAACAGGTCTCTGCCTGATCGTCCACCAGCAGCACGCGCATGCGGTCCACGCTCTTGGGCAAGGTGGGCACATCGACTGCCTGGGCCAGACGCAGCGGCACGGTGAAGGTGAAACAAGAGCCCGCGCCGAGCTTGCTGGCCACGACGATGTCGCCACCCATCAGGCGCGCGAGGCGCTTGCTGATGCTCAGGCCCAGGCCTGTGCCGCCATACTTGCGGGTGGTCGAGCCATCGGCCTGCGTGAACTCCTGAAAGAGCCGGCTCACTTGTGCCTCGCTCATGCCGATGCCGGTGTCGCGCACCTCGAAGCGCAGCACGAGGCGGTCACCGACACGATCGACCAGACCCACGCTGAGCTTGACATAGCCATGGTGCGTGAACTTGACGGCGTTGGAGATCAGGTTGGTGAGCACCTGCCCCAGCCGCAAGGCATCGCCATGCACGGTGCCCGCTTCGGTCAGCAGGGACGCATCATCGAAGGCGCACAGCAGCTCGACGTCTTTCTCTTGTGCACGTTGGCGCAGCAAGGTCAGGGCATTGCCCACCACGCCTTCGATGCTGAAGGGCACGGACTCCAGCTCCAGCTTGCCAGCCTCGATTTTGGAAAAATCAAGGATGTCGTTGATCACACCCAGCAGCATGGCCGAGGCAGACTGGACCTTGCCCAGGTAGTCGCGCTGCTGCTCGTCGAGCTCGGTCTGCAGGGCCAGATGGGTCATGCCCAGGATGGCGTTCATGGGCGTGCGGATCTCGTGGCTCATGTTGGCCAGGAACATGGACTTGGCCTGCGTGGCCGCCTCGGCCTGGTCGCGTGCTTCGCGCAACTCGGCCTGCACACGGGCGCGCTGGTTGATGTCTTCCTGCACGGCATGCGCCATGGTGTTGAGCGTGATGGCCAGGGTGTCGAGCTCTTCCACCCATTGATGGCGGCCACCGGCACGGGCATCGTAGTTGCCGCGTGCGAGCTGATGCGCCACGTGGTCCAGCCGCGTGATGGGCTGCAGCAACCGGCTTTGCATGGCATACAGGCCCAGCAGCAAGGCCGGCAGCAGCGCCAGGTCCACGCCCAGGGTCATGAGGATGTAGCGCTCCAGTTGCATGGCGGCCTGCACGCGCGCATCGGCCGTGCGGGCATCGGTGGCCAGGCTGAGGTTGGCCACGGCACGCGCCAGGTCGGCCGACTGGGCTTCGTAGCGGGTCGAATGCACCAGCTCGCTGGCAAACTTCAGGTCGGGCACGCCATCGGAGATGTAGGCCTGGTGCACGCGGTCGTAAAGACCTTGCGTGGCAGCAAAGGCGATTTGTTCGGTCTTCTTGAGGCGCTCGGTGGCATCCAGCACGCGGCGCAGGGCCGCGAGTTCATCGGTGCTGATGTCCAGCGCCTGCATGCGCTCGACCAGCGGTTTGCCTTTTTGATCGACGGGCAGCTTGTGCGGTCGACGGCCCGCGATCACGTCTTCCCAATACAGGCCCAGGTCATTCTCGGCCGGAGGTGGCTTGCTGCCTTCGCGGATGGCCAGCACGTCGTAGTAATAAAGCAGGTAGCGCGGATCCGCCGTGGCCGTATAGGCGCTGACCAGGCGGCGCAGCAAGGTGGTTTCCTGCTGAAGGGACGAGACCAGCTTCATGGTGTCGGTGCGCCGCTGCACAGCCCGCTCCGACGACAGATAGGCCTGGCGGATCAGCATCAGGAAGGTGAAATTGGCCAGCAGGGCCAGCACCACCATGACGAAGAACCAGCGCGAGACGGTCTTGAGCTTCATGGGGCGACACCGCTGCCTGCTTCGTGCTCAGGCATGGACACCCGCATTGGCAAACGCCACGGACGCCACAATGCGGTCGCGCCCATCCCGCTTGGCCTGGTAGAGGTTGCGGTCAGCCACCTTGAGGGCCCAGCCGGTATCGCCCTCCACGACCTGGGCAATGCCAACGCTCTGGGTAACCTGAAAGGTCTGCCCGTTGACGATGAACGCGTGCTCCCGCAAGCGGGCCGATATCTTCTCAGCCACATGCTGTGCCCCCGACAGATCTGTTTCCGGCAGAAGCAGGACGAATTCCTCTCCACCGTATCTGGCCGCAGTATCCACCTGCTCGCGGGTGTGGGAACGCAGGATCTCCCCCACCCGCGCCAGGACTTCGTCGCCAGCGGGATGGCCCCAGGTGTCGTTGACGCGCTTGAAGTGGTCCACATCGAACATGACCACCGAGAGCGGCCGGCCGCT
>Ga0194137_10000643_pt1 | contig 22529 bp, 24 predicted proteins | sample TARM_MetaG_T3_14_FD_134025 | JGI IMG/M metagenome (GOLD analysis project Ga0194137, IMG submission 134025) | Freshwater microbial communities from Pennsylvania, USA, analyzing microbe dynamics in response to fracking - TARM_MetaG_T3_14 (version 2) | ecosystem: Environmental > Aquatic >... | reverse complement strand
GGCCGACACTGTCGCACCGCTAGACCATGCCCTTCTGAACGACCATCTGGCCGAACCCACCGACGAGAACTTGGCTCGCTGGGTGCGCCAGCGCCTGCAGGTGCCCGGCATCGTGCAGGTCGGCGTGCAAAGCACCAGCCAAAGCGGCGTGGACCTGGACAACGCCGGCCACGCCCATGTCTGGCGCCGCTACCGCTTCCAGGCCGCCCACCAATTGCCGAACGTGCCGGCAGGCCACCAGTGCGGCCGCATGCACGGCCATGGCTTCGAGGTCATCCTGCACGCGAACGCGGACCTCGGCGAGCGCGACCTGTCCATCGACTACGACCATCTCGACGAGGTCTGGGCACCGCTGCATTTCGAGCTGAACTACCGCTGCCTGAACGACATCCCGGGCCTGCAGAACCCGACCAGCGAGAACATTTCGGCCTGGCTGTGGGACAGGCTGAAGCCCGAGCTGCCCGAGCTGAGCTGGGTGACCGTCTACGAGACCGGCTCCAGCGGCGCCAACTTCAATGGACAGAACTACCGCATCTGGAAGGAGATGACGCTGGACAGCGCCGTTCGCATGAAGCGCGCCCCCGAAGGCCATCCGCTGGCCGGCATCCACGGCCACACCTTCACCTTGCGCCTGCACCTGGCCGCGCCACTGGACCAGGTCATGGGCTGGACGGTGGACTTCGGCGATGTGAAGACCCTGTTCAACCCCATCTTCAAGCGCCTGGACCATCACCCGCTGTTCGAGATCGCCAATCTCCCCGACGGCGACGCGGCGTCCATCGCTGCTTGGGTGCTGCGCGAGGGCGGCGGCGTGCTGCCGCAGATCGATCGCGTGGACCTTTACGAGACGCGCGGCTCGGGCGCCATCGTCAGCCGGGCTGACTCCGAAGAACTGATCCCCGTATGACGTACTCGGTCAAGGAGCTCTTTTTCACGCTGCAGGGCGAAGGCGCCCAGGCCGGCCGCGCGGCGGTGTTCTGCCGCTTTGCCGGCTGCAATCTCTGGACCGGCCGCGAGCAGGATCGCGCGACGGCGGTCTGCACCTTCTGCGACACGGATTTCGTCGGTACTGACGGTGTCGGTGGCGGCAAGTTCGCAACGGCCGACGAGCTGGCGGCCGCCATTGCGGCAGCCTGGCCTGGTGGCGGGCGGCCGTACGTTGTATGCACCGGTGGCGAGCCGCTGCTGCAGCTGGACACGCCGCTGATCGACGCCCTGCATACCCGCGGCTTCGAGGTCGCCGTCGAAACCAACGGCACACAGCCTGCGCCGCCGGGGCTGGACTGGATCTGCGTCAGCCCCAAGGCCGACGCGCCGCTGGTGCTGACCTCGGGCCATGAACTCAAGCTGGTCTATCCCCAGCCGCTGGCCCAGCCGGAGCGGTTTGCGGATCTCGACTTCCAGAACTTCTTCCTGCAGCCCATGGATTCGTTGCTCAAGCGCGAGCACACCAAGGCGGCGGTGGACTACTGCATGAAGCATCCGCAGTGGCGGTTGTCGGTGCAGATGCACAAGGTGGTGGGGATTGCCTGAAAGGAACGGCTCGGCGGCGGGCGGAAGATTGCCCTGAATGTCCTTCGCGTACTTGGCGACGAAACGCTCGATGTCATGTGCGTTGTAGGCATCGAGCTGGCGTTGCACCGGATCGGCTGGATTCATCGCTTGGTCCCGCGCCCGACGGGGCGGCAGCGCGGTTCCGTCAGTCGCAGAGGAGCACTTTGTAGGCGCCGTGGTCAGATTCACCGGCGCCCACTTCACGCCAGCCATTCCTGGCATAAAAAGCCAACGCCCCGGTGTTGAGGCTCACACACTTTAGCCGCCAAGGCTTGAGCAGCCAGGGCTGCAGCGAGGTCAGCAACTGCTGCCCCACGCCCCGGCCCCGCGCCTGCGGAGCCACATAGAGGTGGTGGATGAAGGGATCGCCCACCTGCACGGATACCAGGCCCAACAGTTGGCCGTCGTCGCCCACCGCGACATGAACCACCTCGTTCAGGGACACCTCGGAAAAGCAGAGGGAGTCCCTCGCGCTGTCCGGCAACCAGTCGGCGTTGGTGATGGCTTCGGCGTAGAGGGATTGCAGCGCGGCTGCGTCTTCAGCCGAGGCGGGGCGGATGGTGAGCAATGGCGGCGAGGCTCAATGAAAACCTGGGTTGTGTGCGAATGCCAGGTTTCAATGCGGCTGCGGCCAGGCGGGCTTTGGGCTGCATTTGTTGCACGGCGCTGAAACGATTGAAACCAGGGCGCCACAGCCCATGGCGCAACGTTCGAGGTAAGAGGCGGCATGCGCGTATGCGCGTGACGTCCCCTTGACTGATATGTTAGGCGTCACGGCGGGTGAGGCGCTCAGTCGATGAATTCCCATGTGTCTGCTCCATCTAGACGCCTGACTCGGACCGACGCGATGAGCGCGGGCTCGAAATTGCCGAGGTTGACACCATGCCTGGCACCCGGCTTTCGATCAATCGGCTCCCAGTGCGTGACGCAACCACAGGTCTTGCAGCGAATTGTCCTCAACGTCTTGTCGCCCTGGATGTACTCGGCCGTGCTCTGCGGATGCCCTTCGATCTTGACGGTTCCAAACTCGTAGTACACCCAAGGGCCACCGATGCGGCGGCACAAAGAGCAATTGCATTGAGTGGCCACCTCTGGCGTGGACGGCAAGGTCAGTCGCACGGCGCCACAGTGGCAAGAGCCTTCATGCATGCCTGGCTTTCAAAGTGGCGTCCATAAGCGCTCGTGGACGCGGTTTTGACGCTTAACGAATAGCGTTTATCCGCCGCCCAGGCGAGGTTGGAAGACATGCAGGCAGGGCAGCGGCGGATAAACCTGTTGGACTGAACCGCCGCCCCGAGGTGGGCGGCAGTCGTTGAGATAGGGGGAATGTAAGGTTCAACGCCCCTGTCGGCCCAGTGCGGATTCACCCTGGCCGGGGCTGCGAGTGCCACCGCAGCCGCCATTGGCTGCGTCCGGCCGCCGCGACGCCTTGCCAAGCGCGCCCATCCGCGGGCGACACTGGGTTCGCGGCGGGCGCGCACGCCGCAGGCACGGCTTGGCGCCGACGCCTTCACCGCGCCTGGGCACTTCCCAGCGCTGATCGCCGGAGATCATGGCGGCCCCCGGCAACCCGCCTGCGGCACCTGCAGCAGCGCGGCGAGCGCCGGCATGTCTGGGGTGCGCTGCTCCACCACGCGCCATCGGCCGCGGCAGTGGGGGCAGGTGTTGAGTTCGATGCCGGCCACACGCTGCATGAAGGCGCCAGCGTCCTCCCGTGCTCGTGGGTTGGCCGCCGGCATGGTCAGCAGCCGCCGCGCCTGCGCCAGCCGCTCGGTCTTGGCGCATGGCGCCAGCATTCCGTAGTGCCGGATGCGCTTGAAGCCGCCGGGCAGCACATGTTGCAGCAGCCGGCCGATGAACTGCTGGCCCGGCATGGCGATCGTGCGCTTGCGGCCGTGGTCGTCGGCCCGCACTTGCAGCCGCACGCTGTTGTCCTGGATGTCCACCAGGCGCTCGTTGCCGATGGCCGTGCGGTGGGTGTAGCGGCTGAGGTAGTCGAGCACCGCGGCCGGACCGGTCAGCGGGGTCTTGGCATAGACGACCCAATCGTGACGGCGCAAGACCGCTTGACGGTCGCGGCGTTGACGCGCATCGGCGCGGTCACGGGGCAGTTCGCCTGCTTGTTCAGCGGCCTGCAGCGCCGACATGAACTTGCCTCGGAAGACGCGGCTGAGCGCCTGCACAGGGAACAGGAAGCGTTCGCTGCGCGTGGGAGTGACCCAGCTTGGCGTGGTGCCTTCGCCCTGGCGCAGCGCCCCGCAGGCCATCAGCGCATGAACGTGGAGGTGCCGGCGCAGGTCCTGCGTCCAGGTGTACAGCACCAGCGTGAAGGCGGGCGTGCCGCCGAGCCAGCGCGGGTTGGCGGCGAAGTCGCTGAGTGTGGCGGCGGCCTCGTGCATCAGCGTGTCGTAAACCCAGCGCGCGTGGGTGGCGGCCAGCGCGTTGAGTTCGTGCGGCAGCGTGAAGACAAGGTGGCAGTACGGCACGTTGAGCAACTCGCCCAAGCGCGCGGCGCGCCAGGCGTCGCGCTGGCGGCTCTGGCACTGCGGGCAGTGGCGGTTGCGGCAGCTGTGCCAGCGCCACTGTTCGGCGTGGCAGCCGTCGCAGCGCAGGCGTTCACCGCCCAGGGCCGGCGTGCGGCAGGCGACGATGGCGCGCCAGGCACGGGCCTGCGCGCTGCTCAGTGTGTGCGTGCGCAGGTACTCGGGCCCGAAGCGGCGCAGCACTTCGGCCAGCGTGGTGGCCATGGCCGGCTCGGCGGGGCCGCACTCAGTGCAGCGTAGGCAGCGTGCTCAACAGGGCCAGCGGTTGGCGGCGGGCCAGGTCCGGCGCATCCGGGCGTGCCAGGTGCAGGTAACGCATGGTCGTGCTGATATGGCTGTGGCCGAGCCACTGCTGCAGGTTATGCAGGTCCACGCCGGCTTCCAGCAGGTGGGTGGCGTAGCAGTGGCGAAGGGTGTGGATGCCGCCGCGCTTGGTGATGCCGGCGTGGGCGCAGGCGCGGCGGTACCAGCGTTGGGCCATGCCGATGTCCAGGGGCTGCTCTGCATCGCGCAGGGTGCTGAACAGCCAGCCGCGTGGGCGGGCCATCTGCCACCAGGCACGCGCCACGGCAAGGGTGTCGGGGCTCAGCGGCACCAGGCGGTCCTTGGCGCCCTTGCCCTGCACGACGTGGATGCACATGCGGTCGGCGTGGCTGTCGATGTGTTCGACGCGCAGGTGGCACAGCTCCGACACGCGCAGTCCGGTGCCGTAGGCCAGTCTCAGGAAGCTGCGTGCCTTGGTGTGGCAAGCGTACTCGAACAGGCGTGCGAGTTCGTCGCGAGCGAGCACCTCGGGCAGGACGTGGGGCGCCGGGCCCAGCGGAATCTGGAACTGCTCGTGCGACTGCAGCACGATGCGGTAGAGGAAGCGGAATGCGCAGCCGTACAGGTTCAGGCTGGAGCGGGTGAGGTGGCGCTCGCGCAGCAGGTAAAGCAGGTAGGCCTGCACCTCTTCGGCGGTGAGCAGCTCGGGGCTGCAGCGGTAGTGCCTCGCCAGGCGGGCCACGGCGTCTATGTAGGTCTCCTGAGTCCGGGGCGCCATGCCGCGCAACTGCAGTGCGTCGAGCATGCGCTGACGCAGCGGGCTGATCGAGCTTGGTGTGATGGCAGCCATGTCGGCTCTCCTTGATCCGCTCGGGCACATGCCCGCATCAGTCAAGGTACGCAGCTCAAACCTCGCCGGCTTCCCAGCCGGAAAACCACCGCGTCAGCGGTTTAGTTCAACTTGTTTTCGGGAGACAGCCGCTGAAACCTATTACGGCGCACCCATCGGCAAGTCCCTATTGGCCAGCGACTATGCCAACAAAAGCATTGGCAAAAACGCCTGCTCGCTACACAAAGTTGAGGACGGCTGCCGACGCGTCACCCGCCTTCGATCAGCACCCGATCTCCACCGCCTGCAGCACCCGCCCATCCACCGCATCCACCGCCACCGCGATCCAGCGGCTGACATGTCCCGCTTCGCCCGGGTTGACGGGTACCGCCCATTCCCCGCGGCTTCGACCATCCCAAACTGACAGGCGCGCGTACTCGCGCACGACGCTGTCATGGTTCAGAGTCTCGCCGCGGTTTTCACCGGCGCGGACGCGGGTCTGGTGACCGTCCTCGACGCGAGCCCACCAGAGCTGGACGCGCGATGGCGCGCCGGCCAGGGCCTCGGCGCTGAGCTTCAGCTCGCCGGAGGCATTCCGGCTCCAGGCCAGGCGCACCCGCGCCGTCTCAGTGGCGGCCGCGGGCAGCGAGGCCCCGCGCCAGTCCCTGCCGTTGACAACGAGTTGCGGCGTGTAGGCATAGCGCGAACCATTGACGCCCACGCCCTGCTTCTGGCGCTCGGTGTAGGCCGGGCTGGAGAAGCGGTCCGGCCAGCCCAGGCCGTTCCAGTAGTCCACATGGAAAGCCGCCGTGATGACGCCGGGCTGGCCCTTGAGCCCGCTCAGCCAACGGTCGGCCGGCGGGCAGGAGGAGCAGCCCTCCGAGGTGTAGAGCTCGACCAGGAGAGGCACCGTCGCCCCGCTTTGCGAGGTGGTGGCGACGCGACAGGTCTGGGCGTAGGCGAGGGCGGGCATGGCCAGCACGAGGAGCAGGGTCAACATCTTCATGCGGCTTCGGTCGCCGCGACCCGCCAGAACCTGACAGCCGGACAGCAAAAAGGGAGCACGTTGCTCCCTTTCAGTCGTGGCCGAGGCCGGACTCAGAAACGGTAGCCAATGCCGAACTTGACCGACATGGGGTCCAGTGTCGTCTCGATGGTCTGGCCGGTGGACAGGGTGCCCGTGGTCTTGATGAAGGTCTTGGTGACCGACAGGCTGGCGGACCAGTCCTTGGTGACGTTATAGGCGCCTCCCAGCTCCATCGTCGTGCCCCAGCGGCTCTTCATGGACAGCGTCGTCGGGTTGCTCGGCGAACCACCAGTGATGCCGGACAGGGAGTCCGTGGCACGCGGCTTGTAGAAGTAGCCGTAGGTCACGCCAGCGCCCACGAAGGGGCGGAAGGTGCTGTTGGCTTCGCCGAAGCGGTACTGGGCCAGCAGCGTCGCCGGCAGGGACTTGACCGTACCGAGTTTGCCGACGCCCTGGATCGCACCGGCGCCGACCACGTCGTGCGTGAACGGTGCCGAGATCGGCAGGTCGATGCTGATGTTGTCGGTCCAGTAGTAGGTGACGCCACCGACGAAGGACGTGGCCTTCCTCACATCGATCTTGGTGCCGGGCAGGCTGGGTGCGCTCAGGTCACCACTCTCGACTTTCGGGGTGATCTGGGCCGCGCCGCCGTAAACGACGATGCTGCCAGCCGATTGCGCGTGAACAAGACTGGTGGCGCCGAACAGGGTTGCTGCAAGCAGGGATTTGATGTTCATGAATTTCTCCTGATTGGTTCACGCGGACTCAGAGCCAGCCTTTGCGAGCCAGTTCCAGGGACACTGCCTGCGACAGCAACTGTTCCCCATAGGGGGTGGGGTGGACGGAGTCGGCGAACAGGTAGTGGCTGACATCGCCGGCGATGACGTTGTTGGCACTGCAGACCAGCGACGAACCCAGGGGGTTCTTGGCCGGGCTGAGATCACAGGCCGGTGTGGTGACGTTGGCCAGGCTGTACTTTGCGGGATTCGCAATTTCGTCGCGCACGCCCTGGGCGGCATCGACCCAGACCACGTCGGTACCGGACAACCCGTTCTTGAGCTGATCGTTGAAGGTGTTGACCATTTGCAGGATCAGGCCCTGCGTCGGGGCGGGCAAGCTCTTGGCGAAAGGCGTCAAGCTGACATCGGGCAGGTTGATGACGACGACGTTCTTGGCACCCTTGGCAACCACCATGGCCTTGACGTAGGCGGCCAACTCGCCACCGGCCTGGCCCATGGCGGTCACGCCAGCGGTAGCCGCGGCAGTCGGGTCGCCGCCGGCGGCAATGGTCGCCTGCACGGTGGCGAGGTTGATGAACACGTCGTTGCCGCCAGCGTAGACGAACACGAGCTCGGTGCCCTTGTAGCTGCCCCCGACCGCGGCAAGGTGATTTTGCATCTGCGTCACGACCGGCACCGTGAGCTGGCCCAACACCGCGTTGGAGCCGCCCAGCAGCTTGTTGCCCGGGCCGACAGGGTTGGTCACCCGCGAGCCACCCTGACCATAGGCGAAGCAACCTGCGTTGTTCTTGACAGGTACGCTGAAACCTTGGGAGGCGAGTCCGTCAAGGCCTTGCTGGGCCGGGCAGGGCTTGGCCAGGCCGTAGAGGGCGGCGATGCGCGCCAACCAGCTGGGACCGATGCCGTTGACGGTGTATTGGCCGCCGCCCAGAGCAGCGACCGTGCCCACCTGGTAGGTGCCCTGGTCGCTCAGGCTGTCGCCGAAGGACACCACGCTGCTGGGGCTGAACTTGGGCGTGGTGTCCGCCGAGCTGCCACCGCCGCAGCCCGCGACCAGCAGGCTGGCCATCAACGCCACTGAGGCCGCGGCAATCCGGGTGAGGAAGGGTTTCATCGTTGTCTCCTTGGCGACGTCACTGCTCAGTCGCATGAAATTCGGGGAGCGCAACTCTAGCCCGTGGCTTTTAGAACGGTCGTTCGTTTTTCCCCTCGGATAGCGTAAAGAAACAACGCTGAAGGGTTGGGGACGGCTGATTACACCCACCTGATCGGGGGGCTAGGGGCGTTGGCAAGCCTGTGGATGGCGCCGGGACAACTGCATGGATATCCACAGGTAGACGGTGTTTCGCGAAGTTGTTCCCAATCGCGGGCCGAGTCGTACCGGCTTTCGCACACAGCCTTGTGCGGCAGGCAAACCATTGAAGCGACAGCGGTTTTTCTGCTTGTCCACAGCGCCGCCCGACCTCTACTACGACCACCACCTTGAAATCTTGAATACCGTTTGGAATACATCGGACACTTTCGGCATGGACATTTCCGCGCTGCAGCGTCGCCTGCGCCAGTTCGCTGCCGAGCGTGACTGGCAGCCCTACCAGACCCCCAAGAACCTCGCCATGGCCATGACGGTGGAGGCCGCCGAGCTGCTGGAGATCTTCCAGTGGCTGACCCCCGAACAATCCCTGAGCCTGGACGAGGACCAGCGCCGCCATCTTGGTGAGGAACTGTCCGACGTGCTGCTCTACCTGGTGCAGATCGCCGATCACGGCGGCGTGGACCTGGATGCCGCCGTCGAGCGCAAGCTGGCGATGAACGCCGTCAAGCATCCGCCCAGAACGTCTTGAGGAAGAGGTCTTGATGGAAACCATTGCCGTCATCGACTTCGAGACGACGGGCCTGGGGCCGACCACGGGCGGGCGGGCCACCGAGATCGCGGCCGTGCTGGTTCGGCAAGGTGCCGTCGTCGATGCCTGGAGCAGCCTGATGAACAGCGGTGCCTGGGTGCCGCCGCAGATCCAGGCCCTGACCGGCATCAGCAACGAGATGCTGGCCAGCGCGCCGGACTCGGCCAGCGTCATGCGCGAACTGGCCCGCTTCACCCGGGGTTGCCCGCTGGTGGCGCATAACGCCGCTTTCGACCGGGGCTTCTGGCAGGCCGAGATGCAGAGGGCCGGCATAGCCCGCGACCCGGCCCATGAGTTCGCCTGCACCGTGCTGTTGTCGCGCCGCCTCTGGCCCGAGGCCCACGGCCATGGCCTGGGTGCGATGACGCAGTTTCACGGCTTGAGCTTCACGGGCCGCGCCCACCGCGCCATGGCCGATGCCCGCGTGACGGCGGAGTTGTTACTGAAGGTTCAGGCAGAGGTCGCGCGCCGCTTCGCGATGGACCTGGGTGACATGGCCGTCGACCATGCCCTGATGCAGCAGCTGCAGAGGACGCCGCTGCGTTGGTTGAGGCGCGGCCTGGTCGAGCATGTGAGGTCAAGACGGGTTGTCACCGCGACTGCTTGAGCGCAGGAAATAATTCTGTCAAGACCCCGGTTGACGAGTTGAGGCAAGGACAATCGCGCCCTTTCGTCCCGTGCCATTTCAAGAGTTTCATGTCCGTGATCCAGGTTCGCCCCGCCACCCTGCGCGATGCCAAGGCCATCGCCGAGATCCACGTCGCTGCCAGCCAGGATGCCTACAAGGCCCTGCTGCCCGTCGCCGCGCTGGATGCGATGTCGGTGCAGAAGCGCCAAGCCTTCTGGCGCGAAGCCATCGACCTCTGCGAGCCGCAAGTCATCGTGGCCCATCTCGACAACAAGATCATGGGCTTCGCCGGCTTCGACCGTTCGCGCGACAAGGGCACGCCGGCCACGACCGGCGAGGTCTGGGCCCTGTTCGCCGACCCCGTCCACTGGGACAAGGGCGTGGGCCTGGCGCTGTGGGATGCCACGCGCGACGGCCTGCAGGAAGAGGGCTGCACCAAGGCCACGCTGTGGTGCTATCTGCGCAACGAGCGCGCCCTGCGTTTCTTCGAGCTGGCTGGCTTCAAGCGTGAGCTCGGCAGCGCCCGCACGACGGAAGTCGGCGGCGCCCGCGTCGAAGAGATCCGCCTGCATCGCTCCCTCGTCTAATACGTCGAGCGCATAGGCAAGAGCGCCCTTCGGGGCGCTTCGTCCTTTTCGCAGGCAGGCTCAGGCGGCATAGCCGCCAGTGGCGAGCGCCCAGCCGTCGGTGGCGTCGTCGTGGCGCTGGATGTGCACGGGGCTGAGCTTCTTGGCAGCGGCGCGCTCGACCAGGCCTTCGGCCTGCTCGGCCGTCAGCTGCAAGGCAAAACGAGCCCAGCGCTTCTGCACCAGGGGCAGGGCCCAGGCGTCTTCCAGGGCCCAGCGGACTTGATGCGGCTCCTGCAGCTCGGCCGCGGCCAGCACGCGCGGGGCCAGGGCGAGCAGGAAGCGGTTGAAGTCGGAGCGCAGGCTGTCGGTCGGCAGCAGGGCTTCCAGACGGCTCAGGCGGGCGCTCCAACCCGGCGTGGCGAGCTGGCGGGTCACCAGGGCCTGCAGGGCCTGGATGGGGTTGAAGAGGCGCAGGCGGTTGGGCGGCAGCACGCGCAGCGGGATTCGTGCGGCTTCTTCGTGGCTCAGCGGCGTGACGAAGCTGGCCAGCACGGCGAGGCGCTCCCATTCGGCCTGCCCCAGGCCACCGATGCGAGTGATGGGCCCAGCGGCGCAGCTGGCGGCCATGTCGGCCAGGGCGGCGTGGCCGCGCTGGCCCTTGGCCCGGTTGGCGCGGCGGCTCATGACGGCGATGTTGCCGGCTGCATAGCCGGCGTCGTCACGGACGCGGTCGATGCTGCGGCTGTCGTCGTCCAGCAGTTCGCGGCTGATGGGGCAGTGGGCGACGTCGAGCTGGGCCAGGTGGTGGGGCGTCAGCTGGATGTCCTCGAAGCAGCGGCCGCGGGCCCAGGCATAGGTGCGCAGGGCCAGCCAGCGCTCGACCTGGGGGCTGGCCGGCGTGCGCACGGGGCGGCCGCGAGCGGCCATCCAGCCGCGCTGCAGCGGCGACTGCGGGTAGAGGTGAGCCATGGGCGGGGTGACGCCATGCAGGGCGTAGTCGCGGCCCAGGGCCAAGCCGGTGCGCTCGTGGGCGCTGATGGCGACGGGAGCGTCGATCAGTCCCAAGTCGAACTGGACGAGGGCGGCTTGGTTGGAAATCGAAGCAGTGGCTTGAACGTTGATCGCGGCTTGCATGGTGGCTCCTGGTGGCGATGAGCACAGTGTTGAGCCCCGCTGGCTCATGAGATGATCCACCTCGAAAACTACTGTAGATATTTTCAGTCTTCTTCTGCCATGGACCGCACCGAACGCTTCTACAAGATCGAGCAGCTGATCCGCTCCCGCGGCTGCGTGTCCTTTGCGACGCTGATCGAGGCTCTGGAGGTGTCGCCGGCAACCCTCAAGCGCGACCTGGCCTATCTGCGCGAGCGCATGGACGCCCCCATCGAATACGACGCCGCCGACAACGGCTATCGCTTCGGCCAGCAGTGGCGAGGCGGCAAGCATGAGCTGCCGGGCGTCTGGTTCAACGAGGCCGAGCTACATGCCCTCTTGACGATGCAGCAGATGCTGGCCGGCCTGGACGAACAGGGCGTCGTCGGCCGGCACCTGCAGCCTATGTTCGACAAGATCACCGGCATGTTGGGCGTGGACGCTGCCGAGGCGGACGAGCTCAGGCGACGTGTCAAGCTTATCGGCACGGCGCGCCGGCGCGTTGCCAGCGACAGCTTCGAGACCGTGGGCAGCGCCGTCGTCAAGCGCCGCCGCCTGGCCATCCGCTACCGCAAGAAGCGCGACGCCGTGGGCAGTGAGCGCGAGGTCTCGCCGCAGCGCCTGGTGCACCACCGTCACGCCTGGTATCTGGACGCTTGGTGCCATGCCAGCGACGCCTACCGCCGCTTCGCGCTCGATGGCATCGAGGCTGCGACGCTGCTGGAGACGCCCGCCAAGCCCGTGCCCCTGGACGAGCTGGAGGCCGAGCTGGACCAGGGCTACGGCATCTTCGCCGGCGGCACGCCGCGCGAGGCCGAGCTGGTCTTCAGCGCCGAGACGGCGGCCTGGGTGTCGCGCGAGGAATGGCACCCGGCCCAGCGCAGCGAATTCCTGGCCGACGGCCGCTGGCAGCTGCGCCTGCCCTATGTGGACGACACCGAGCTGCTGATGGACTTGCTGCGCCATGCTGGCCAGGTCGAGGTCGTTGCACCGGCGGGTCTGCGCGAGGCCTATGCGGCCCGGCTGAGGCAAGCCGTCGCCGCCTTGTAGGACAAGCCCGCGTCATTTGAGCGGTGTCATTTCCGCAAGTGCAAGATGGCGTTAGGCTCCAGCCGTCTTTGATCCAACAGGAGCTGGCGATGAGTGACACCACCCAGGCCAAGGAAAAGCTGGCCGCCGATTTCCGCGCCGTGATGGACGACATCGACGCGCTGATGACGGCCACGACGAACAAGGCGGACGGCGAGGTCAAGGCCTTGCGCGCCCGCATCCAGGACCGGCTGTCCGGTGCCAAGGAGAAGCTGCTGGATGCCCAGCATGAGGCCGTGCAGCGGGCCAAGGATGCTGCCGTCGCCGCCGATGACTACGTCCATGCCAACCCGTGGCAAGCCATCGGCGCCGCCGCTGCGGTCGGCCTCGCTCTGGGCGTGCTGATCGGCCGTCGCTGAGCCCGGCTTGAGCGACGCAAAGGAACCCGTCTCCGCGCCGCTGCGGCGGCTCGGGGTCTCGTTGCTGACGCTGGGCCGCATCCGGCTCGAGCTGTTCGCCATCGAGGCCCAGGAGGAGAAGGAGCGCATTGCCAGCCTGCTTTTATGGGCGGTGCTGGCCGCGCTGCTGGCGGGCTTTGGCGTGCTGCTGCTGCTGCTTCTCGTCACGGTGGCGTTGTGGGACACCCCCTACCGCGTCGTGGCGCTCGGCGGCAGCACGGCCGTGCTGGTCGCGGCGGCCGTCGTCGCGGTGCTCAAGGTCAAGAAGCTGATCGACCAGCCGGCCAGCCTCTTCCAGTCCAGCATTGGTGAGTTGCGCGCGGATGCCGATGCGCTGCGGCGCCGGCCATGATTCCCCGCATTCCCGATGACCCGGCCCTGCGCGCCCAGCGCAAGGCCAATCTGCTGCTGGCTTCCGAGGTGATGCGGGGCCAGGCGGCGTTGTCGGTCGACGACCTGGGCCAGCGTGCCGACGGCTGGGTGCTACGGATCTTGAGCTGGCGCGACTTGCTGACCCATCCCGTCGTGCTCGCCGCTGCCGGTGGTGGGGCGGCCTTCTTTGCGGCCTCGGGCAAGCAGGGCCGCGGCAAGTTCTGGCGCGGGCTGCGCTGGGCCTGGCTGGCCTGGCGACTCTGGCGCCGGCGCGAGCCTTAGACGAGTGGGCTGTCGCGGCCCCGCGTGTGGGCCGGCGTGGCGTCCAGTCCGGGCAGCCAGGGCATGGCCGAGTCGCGCCAGACCTGCAGCACCGGCTTGAGCTGGGCGCGCTCGTTGACGCAGCCCAGGCGGATGTTCAAGGTCTTGGGTTCATCGGCCTCCGTCGCGAACAGCTGGGTACCGCAGTCGCCGCAGAAACACTGAGCCCGGTGGTTGCCGCTGGCTGCGACCTTGACATAGCGCTTGGGTGACCCCTGAAGCTCCACCTGCTCGACCGGGACGGGCACCACGGCGCGAAATGGGCCGCCGGAAATGATCTGGCAGTCGGCGCAGTGGCAGGCAAAGACCCGGGCGGGGTCGGCCGTCGCCGTGAAACGGACGGCGCCGCAATGGCATTGGCCGGTGATCTTCATGAGGGCTCCATGCGATTCAGTTTTCGGCGCTGTCGAGCCTTTTCATGCGCTCGCTCTGCCAGTAGACGTCGTCGCCGCCCAGGCCGTCGAGATTGGCACGGTTGAGCACGCGGGCCAGCACGAAGAGCAGGTCGGACAGACGGTTCAGGTACTGGCGCGGCGCGGCACGCACGGCTTCAGTTGCTGCCACCTGGATGACGGCGCGCTCGGCGCGGCGGGCGATGGTGCGGCAGACATGGGCAATCGCCGCGCTGCGCGTGCCGGCCGGCAGGATGAACTCCTTGAGCCGCGGCAGATGCTCGTTGTAGTGCTCCAACCCCTCGTCCAGGCGCAGCACGGCGGCCTCCTTCAGCAGCTCGCCGCCAGGCCAGGAGAGTTCGCCGCCGAGGTTGAAGAGCTCGTGCTGGATGGTGATGAGGAGGTCGCGGACGTCGTCGGGCAGGGGCTCGGCCAGCAGCAGGCCGAGGTTGGAGTTCAGCTCGTCGACATCGCCCATGGCCTGCACGCGCAGATGGGTCTTGGGCACGCGGCTGCCGTCCGAGAGGCCGGTGGTGCCGTCGTCGCCGGTGCGGGTGGCGATCTGTGAAAGTCGGTTGCCCATGGTGGCAGAGCGGGTCTGTGGTCGGACCCGCATCCTGCCTCAATTGCCCGGCGAGTGCCGGTGGCCGCTGCGATGGAAGGCCGGCTTGTGCACCGGTGAATCGTGGGGCCTGAAGCCGCTGGATGCGGTTCGGCGCGGTGCGGGCGGTGCATCGTGAGGCGGTGGCGGGCCCTTGAAGGCCTCGCGCCAACGAGCCACCAGCAGGTCGAAGCGCACGGCGCCGAAGGCGATCAGGGCCAGGACGACGATGAGCACGAGCAGGAGCAGATTGGGGTCCATGCAGGTCTCCCAGGTTCTCTGTATGGCGATCCTGTCACCATGGCGCGGCGACTGCAACACAATCGATGTTCGACCCCCCGGAGCCGGTCATGAACGCCCCCGAATCCTTCTCTGCCGCGCCGCCGCTGCCGGCTGCGCTGTTGGACGTCCTGCGCGCTGAGTTCGCCGAGCGCTGTTCCACCGCCCTGGCCGTGCGCGAGCAGCATGGCCGCGATGAATCGGTCTTCGACGTGCCGCCGCCCCAGGCCGTCGTTTTCGCGCAGAACGAGGCCGAGGTCGCCCATGTCGTGGCCCTGTGCGCTGAAGCTCGCGTGCCGGTCATTCCCTATGGTGCCGGCTCGTCGCTGGAAGGGCATCTGCTGGCCGTGCGGGGAGGCATCAGCCTGGACGTGTCGCGCATGAACGCCGTGCTGCGCATCGATGCCGAGGACCTGACGGTGACCGTGCAACCCGGGGTCACGCGCAAGGCGCTCAACGAGGCGCTCAAGCACGAGGGCCTGTTCTTCCCCATCGACCCCGGCGCCGATGCATCCCTCGGCGGCATGGCCGCGACGCGGGCCAGCGGCACGAACGCGGTGCGCTACGGCACCATGCGCGAAAACGTGCTGGGCCTGCGCTTCGTGTCGGCCAGCGGCGAGGTCGTGCGTTGCGGTTCACGCGCCAGGAAAAGCAGCGCCGGCTACGACCTGACGCGGCTGCTCATCGGCAGCGAAGGGACGCTGGGCGTCATCACCGAGCTGACCGTCAAGGTCCATCCCCTGCCCGAAGCGGTGTCGGCAGCGGTTTGCTTCTTCCCCAGCATCGATGCCGCGGTGCGCACGGCCATGCAGATCATCCAGATCGGCGTGCCCATCGCCCGCTGCGAGCTGCTGGACGCCAACGCCATCAAGGCGGTCAACGCCCACGACAGGCTGGGGCTGAAGGAAGCGCCCATGCTGCTGATGGAGTTCCATGGCAGCGAAGCCGGCGTGGCGGAGCAGGCGGCTGTCGTTCAAGAGGTGGCCGCGGACCATGGCGGCGAGGCTTTCGAGTGGGCCACCACGCCCGAGGCTCGCACGCGGCTGTGGACGGCGCGCCACCACGCCTATCTGTCGGGCCTGCAGATGCGCCCCGGCTGCCGCGCGGTGACGACGGACACCTGCGTGCCCATCTCGCGGCTGGCCGAGAACATCAACGCCTCCATCGCCGAAGTCGAGGCCGCCGGCCTGCCCTATTTCATCGTCGGCCATGTCGGCGACGGCAACTTCCATATGGCCTATCTGCTGGACCCGGCCCGGCCCGAGGAGCTGGCGACGGCTGAGCGTCTGAGCGCACAGATGGTGGCGCGGGCGATTGCGCTGGAAGGCACCTGCACCGGTGAGCACGGCATCGGGCTGCACAAGCAGGGCTTTCTGCTGGACGAGACGGGAGAGGATGCGGTGGCGCTGATGCGGGCGGTGAAGCAGGCGCTGGATCCGGTGGGGATCCTCAATCCCGGGAAGATATTTGCGGCGTAAAAAGAGGAGCTGATTGCCATGAGCAGGCGCGCGCAAATTTCCTTGTTGCTGCTTTCGCTTGGGATCTATCTGATATCCCTGGCATGCCGATATTCATGTGCCAGCGCGGCGGAAGCGTGTCGGGCCTTCAGGTCCTGCTGACGGGCTGGCTTGGAGTTTTCGCCCTTGATCCTCGCTGGATCGCAAACCTAGGCTTCTTCTGGATCTTGGTATCCGTGATCTTCAGACGCAAGTCGCCGAGCCCCTTTATGGTTCTGGCGACGGTGGCAAGTGATCTTGAAGCCACCCGGCGAATGGAGACTGTTCGGGATGAGCGACCACCGGGAGAGCGAGGCTAGCCGTGCAGTCTCTGGCGCACCATCAAACTGAAAATTCGGGTCGTCTTCAATTGCAGCAGGCAGGACCAACCGGGTGATCAGCATGGCCAATTGAATACAGAAATCTGTATCATGAAGGCATGAAAACCACCCTTGACCTCAACGACCAACTGCTGGCTGATGCCAAGGTGCTTGCGGCGCAGCAGCGCACGAGCCTCACCCGGCTGATCGAGGAAGGCCTGCAGTTGAGGCTGCGGGCGCACGCGTCGGGGCACGGGGGAAGGCGCCCCAAGCTGCCGGTGTTCAAGGGCGGTGGCGGATTGGTCGCCGGGGTGAACGCGCTAAGCAACAAGGCGATGCTGGAAGCGTTGGGCGATGACGCCTGATGTCAATGTGCTGGTGGCGGCTTCGCGGGCGGATCACCCGCATCACGAGATCGCTCGCGCCTGGCTGGAAGATGCACTCGACGCGGCGCAAGCCGGCGCCAGTTTCACGTTGATGCCGATGGTGGTCGCCAGCCTGCTGCGATTGGTGACCAGCCCCAAGATCTTTCAGACGCCCACGCCGATTGCCGATGTTGTGGCGTTTGTGGACGCGATGCTGGCGATGCCCGGTGTCCGACTGGCCACGCTGGGCCCCGAGTGGCCTAAGCTGAAGCAGCTTTGCGTTGACAAGGAACTCGGTGGCAACGCGTTGCCGGACGCCTGGCTGGCTGCGGCGGTGGAGCAGTCGGGGGAGCACCTGGTCAGCTTTGATCGGGACTTCAGAAAGCTGCTGGGGCGTGGCCGGTTCACGCTGCTCGAAGCCTGACTCCCGCGCATCAGCTTGGCCTCCGCAAATTGAACGAGGCTGACGCCCGCAGAGCTTCCTACACTCGGCCCATGAACACCCTCGCCGCCCCTCCCGTTGGCGCGCTGCGCCAGTTCTCCGACCTGCCCGGCCCGCGCGGCGTGCCGGTGTTCGGCAACCTGCTGCAGATGGACTCGACTCGGGTGCACCAGCAGGTCGAGGCCTGGTGCGAGGAGTACGGGCCCCTCTTCAAGCTGACCCTGGGCAAGCGGCGCCTCGTCGTCGTCGGCGACCATGAGCTGATCAACGCCGTGCTGCGCGACCGCCCCGACGGCTTTCAGCGCAGCAACCGGCTGCAGGACATCAGCCGCGAGATGGGCATGAGCAGCGGCCTCTTCATCTCCAACGGCGAGGTCTGGAAGCGCCAGCGCCGCATGGTCATGGCAGGCTTCGACCCCGTCCACGTGAAGCGCTACCACCCCTTCTTGCAGCGCGTGGCCGAGCGCCTCGTCGGCCGCTGGCAGGTCGCCGCGCGCGAGGGCCGCCGCATCGAGCTGCAGGCCGACCTGATGCGCTTCACGGTGGACGCTGTGGCCGGCCTGGCCTTTGGCGAGGACGTCAACACGCTGCAGTCCGACGAGGACGTCATCCAGCAGCACCTGAACCGCATCTTCCCGATGCTGTTCAGCCGCATCTTCAAGCTGCTGCCCACCTGGCGCTGGTGGCCCTCGGCCGAAGACCGCGCGCTGAGCCGCAGCGTTGCCGAGGTGCAGGTGGCGGTGCAGGGCTTCATCGCCAAGGCGCGCGAGCGCATGGCCGCCAACCCGGCGCTGCGCGAGGAGCCGACCAATCTGCTCGAGGCCATGATCGTCGCGGCCGACGAGCCCGGCAGCGGCATCGATGACGAGCAGGTGGCCGGCAATGTGCTGACCATGCTGCTGGCCGGCGAGGACACGACGGCCAATACCCTGGCCTGGATGATCTGGCTGCTGTGGACCCACCCCGAGGCGATGGCCCGGGCGCGCGAGGAGGTCGACCGCGTCTGCGCGGGCGCGGCGCTGCCGTCGCTGGAGCAGCTGGGCGCCCTGGACTACCTCGATGCCTGCGCCCACGAGACCATGCGGCTGCGGCCGGTGGCACCCATCAACACGCTGCAGGCCGTCCGCGACACGCGCATTGCGGACGTGCAGATCGAGGCCGGCATGATCGTCATGGCTGTCATGCGGCGCGACGCGATCAGCGAGCACCACCTGGCCAATGCCGCAGCCTTCGACCCCGACCGCTGGCTGGCCGACGCCAAGCAAGCCGGCGCGGCCAAGCGCCTGTCCATGCCCTTTGGCGCCGGGCCGCGCATCTGCCCGGGGCGCTATCTGGCGCTGATGGAGATCAAGCTGGCGATGGCCGCCCTGCTGCGCCACTTCGACATCGCGGCGGTCGACACGCCCGATGGCGCTGCGCCGCGCGAGCATCTGCAGCTGTCGATGGGGCCGGTAGGCCTGACGATGCGGCTGCGCCCGCGCGGCTGAACGGATCTCACCAGGCCAGGCTCACCGGCAGGCTGCGCTCGCGGCCCTGCCACTGGCCGCTCAGGGTGGTGCCGCGCAGCTTGAGCTTGAAGCTGGCTTGCTGGTCGTTGACGGTTTCTGTCAGCGTCAGCGTGTCGCCTTCGCGTTTGCCGCTCAGGGGGATGGGCTTGCGGAAACGGTCGTAGTAGTACTGGCCGGAAACACTGCCGTCGGCATAGGGTCGTTCCAGTCGCAAGGTGATGGCCGCCTGGCCCACCTTGCCCTGCAGCAGCTGGCCGAAGGGTTGGGAGGGCGGTCCTGCCTCGCCTTCATTCAGAAGGACGGCGCGGCCGTAGGCGGTGAGCAGCGGTGGCAGCTCCGCGAGGGGCACCGTGACGGCGATGTCACCTACATCGTCGAGGGCACGCATGGCGTGGTTGCTGCATCTGCCGATGGTCAGCGCGAGGCCCGGCGTGGCCAGGCTGAGGCCGGCGTAACGCACCAAGTCGGCGGCATTGCGCAAGCCACCTTCGCCGCCCAGGCAGCCCTGGTTCAGCTCGATGCGCTGCTCGAGGTCCTGGGTCTCGTCGGCCTTGGCCTTGCGCTTGCGCGCGGCGGCGAGTTCCTGGCGCAGGGTCTTGATCTGCTCGGCGTAGCGGCGCGCGGACTCCTTGGCGATGCGTCGGGCAAGCCCTTCCATCGCCGCGGGCTGCACCAGGTCCTGCAGCGCGATCAGCCAGCCGCTGCGGGCGTCGAAGTTGTAGACGGTGTCGTAGTTCTCGCAGTAGGCGCCGCAGCCTTCGGCACTCAGCACGATCACCAGCAGGCGGTCGTCGTTGCGTGCCACATTGAAGTCCTGCGAGGCCGTGCCGTGGGGCAGTTGTTCGGCGGGCGGCGTGAAGCTGGCGCCGGGCTTTTGCGGGGCAACCATGCCCAGGGCGAGGTAGAGGGCCTCGTTGATGCGCGCCGCCACCGGCGATGCGGGCTCGACGAAGGGCAGCTTGACACTGCCTTCGGCCCAGCCGGCGTCCGCAGCTTCAAGCTGGCCGGCGTCCACGCCGGGCTTGAGGGTCAGAGGCCGCACCTGCAGCGGCGAGGCGAGGGTCGACAGGGCCAAGCCGGCCGAGGCGACAGCGAGGGCACAACGGTCGAGCAGCGTCATGCGCGCATTGTGCGGGCGGCAAGAAAAAACGCCGCCCGAAGGCGGCGTAGCTGAAGGTTCAGGCGAGGCTTAGAACAGCGCCCTGAACTGCACGCCGTAGGTGCGCGGGTCGTTGATGAAGCCCGTCAGGTTGTTGAAGTCGATGGCGCCGGTGGCGCGGATCTGGTTGGTGATGTTGCGGGCGAAGCCGGCCACTTCGTATTTGCCGTTGTTCCACACATAGCCCACGCGCAGGCCGCCTTCCGTCAGGGCCTTGCCGGTGAACTCGGTGGCCTCGTACAGGAAGAAGTTGACCTTGGAACGGTAGGCCCAGTCGGTGTAGACATAGACCTCGTCGCCGCTGGGCAGGGGGATGCTATAGCGGGCGGTCAGGTTGACCGTGTACTTGGGCGCGTTGGGCAGGGCGTTGCCGTCCACCATGGCGTTGCCGTTGACGATGGGGTTCAGCACCGTCGGGTAGACCTTGGGCTGTCCGAACGGTGCGGTGTTGAGCGAGCCGCCCGGCGGCACGCCCAGCGTCGGGTCCTTGATCTTGGTGTTGTTCAGCGAGCCGCCTAAGGTGACCAGGAAGTCCGGCGTGATCAGCGCCTCGAGGTTCAGCTCTGCGCCGTTGCCGGTGGCCTTCTTGGCGTTGAGCAGGCGGGTGGCGTTGTTGCTGCCGCCCACGGCCGTCAGCTGCAGGTCCTTGACGGTGTAGGTGAACAGCGAGCCTGACAGGCGCAGGGTGCGCTTGAGCAGTTCGCTCTTGAAGCCCACCTCGTAGGAGTTGACGTTCTCCGGGCCGGCCTGCGACTGGCCGGCGAAGGCCGAGGCGTTCTGCATCGACGAGGCGCGGAAGCCGTTGGCGTAGCGGGCGTAGAGGTTGGTCGTCTCGTCGAGCTTGTAGGTGGCCGACAGGTCGCCGCTCCACTTGCCGTCATCCGTGCTGGCGGTGGTGCCGGTGGAGGTGTTGAAGAAGCCCGTGCCGGCGTGGGTGGTGGACAGGTCCTTCTTGTCCTTGGTGTAGCGCAGGCCGGCGCGCAGCTTGATGTCGTTGCTGACGGCGTAGTTGATGGAGCCGAACACGGCGCCGGCCTTGTTGGTCTGGGCGGTGTAGATGTGGTCGACGTCGACGTGGGTCGTCGTGTTGTAGGAGATGTTGTCGATCGTGTACTTCTCGTCAAAGAGGTACACGCCGGCCTGCCAGCTCAGGGGGCCGGCGGTGTTGGACTCCAGGCGCACTTCCTGGGTCAGCTGGCGGTGGCCGTTCATGCCGCTGCCGGTCTCGGACTGGAAGGGCACGCCGGCCTGACCGGGCACGCCGCCGTCGATGTCGCCGCGGGACAGGGGCTTGACGTGCTCGTAGCCGGTGATCGAGTAGATGTTGACGCCGTCCAGCGACCACTTCAGGCGCAGGCTGCCGCCGGTCTGCTTCAGGGTCTGCTGGTTGACGCCGTTGAAGGCAACCTGGTCGGTCTGGAAGCCATCGGCCAGGTCATTCGTGCCGCGCTTGATGGCGTTGGCGCGGAAGAGGCGCGGGCTGCCGTCCAGGTCGCGGAAGTGCAGGTTGGCCAGGGCGCTGAACTGCTTGTGCGGCTCGAAGAGCACCTGGGCGCGCATGGCGCTGTCGCGGTAGCCCTCGGTCCTGGGCGTGGCGGCGTTGGGGGCCGTGTTGGTCACCCAGTCGTCGCGGCGCTGGCTTTGCGCGGAGATGCGGGCGGCCCAGTCTCCGGTCAGCGGCAGGTTGGCCGCGCCTTCGAGGTTGAGGGTGCCGTAGTTGCCGACGGTGGCGCTGACATAGGCGTCCTGCTTCTGGCTGGGCTTGACCGAGTCGAACTTGACGACGCCGGCCGGCGTGTTGCGGCCGAACAGCGTGCCCTGCGGGCCGGCGACCACTTCCACCGCGGCGGTGTCGAAGATGGGGAAGCCCTTCAGGATGGGGTTCTCCTGGATCACGTCGTCGACGATGACGCTGACCGGCTGCGAGGCGTTGAGGCGGAAGTCGGTGTTGCCATAGCCGCGGATGTAGAAGCGCGGGAAGGCGCGGCCAAAGCTCGATTCGATGTTTAGGCTGGGCACGCGGCCCGACAGGAAGCGCAGGTCCTGGCCGCCGGAGGCCAGCACGTCGAGCTTCTCGCCGCTGATCTTGCTGACGGCGTTGGGCACGTCCTGGATGTTCTCGGCACGGCGCTCGGCCGTGATGACGACGGTTTCGAGCTGGCTGCGATCCTTGGGGGCTTCCTGGGCCAGCGCGGGCAGGGCGGCGCCCAGGGCGAGGGCCAGGAGGCTGAGGCGGGGGGCGTACATCGGGCAACGACTCCAAAAAAAACGGCCCCAACTGCGGGACCGGCGGCGATTGTGCTGACCCTTCCCCGGCGTGACTGGCGTCATCACGACGTTGTTGCGCAAGTCTGACGGAGTAGTCAGTTTCGGGACGGGCGGGGCTGGTGCCCCTTGCACCGAGGCTGTGCGCGGCGCGCACGAGAATGCGGCGCATGAAGCGCCGTACCGTGCTTTCACATCTGACCGGCCTGGCCGCCCTGCCCGCCTGGGCCTCCAGCCCCGACTTCGCTGCCCCGGAGGGCCGCGTGCATGGGCGCCTGGGCTTCTTTGCCGTCGACAGCGGCAGCGGCCGCTGCC
>Ga0194137_10000638_pt1 | contig 22658 bp, 20 predicted proteins | sample TARM_MetaG_T3_14_FD_134025 | JGI IMG/M metagenome (GOLD analysis project Ga0194137, IMG submission 134025) | Freshwater microbial communities from Pennsylvania, USA, analyzing microbe dynamics in response to fracking - TARM_MetaG_T3_14 (version 2) | ecosystem: Environmental > Aquatic >... | reverse complement strand
GGACAAAGCCCCATCGAAGCGGATGTGGCCCTTGCGCACTTCATCGAGCACGCTCTCGGCCACGTGGGTGAAGGCCACGATGGCGTCCATCCCGAAGATGCCCGCCGAGCCCTTGATGGTGTGGGCGGCGCGAAAGATCGCGTTGATGGTCTCTTCGTCATCGGGCTGTTGCTCGACGATCAGCAGCGCCTCTTCCATGCGCTCGAGCAGCTCGCGCGCCTCCGTGAAGAAGGCCTGCATCGCCTCATCGTGTTTGATGCTCATGCCTCGATCTCCTGCGTGGATTGGGTCAGCGCGAATTCAGCGCAAGGGTCGATGAGCTTGATGGCCTCGCTCAACACGGGGGGCGGAGCGCTGATGCGCCAACCCAGCTGGCGCTCACGGGCTTCACGGCGGGCGGCCAGCAGCAGCTGCACGCCTGCGCCATCGACCTCGCTGACCTCGCTCACGTCAACCAGCACATCGGCACCAGGTGTCATGGCCGCCAGCAGGCGCTCCTTGAGCGCGTGGACCGTGAACACGGTCAGCTCACCCTCTACGGGCACGACGGCGCTCATGGCATCACCAGCTTGCTGACAACGCTGAGCAATTGAGGCGGCAGGAACGGTTTGACGATCCAGGCCTTGGCACCGGCGGCGCGGCCTTTTTCCTTCTTGTCGTCACCAGCCTCAGTGGTCAGCATGATGACGGGCGTGTACTTGTAGGCGGCCATCTGCTTCATGGCCGTGACAAAGCCAAAGCCATCGAGATTGGGCATGTTCACGTCGCTGATGACGAGGTGATACTTGCGTCCATCGAGTTTGGTCAAAGCCTGTTTGCCGTCTTCGGCCTCGACGACTTCAAAGCCGGCGCCGCTCAAGGCGATGCGCACGGCGGTACGCAGGGACGATGAATCGTCCACAACAAGAATGGTCTTGCTCATGGGATGGGCCTCGCTGTCAGAAGAACGTGGTGGATGAATCTTCGGTGTCGAGCGAGCCGAGCAGAGCTGGCGGTTCGACTGGGAGGCCGTCATGCGCGGCCTGCTCTTCGGGGGTCGTGTAAGTGGCGCGCAATTGCGTGAGCCACTGGCCTTCGGCGGGCAGGGCCTGGGCGGCCTGCACGTCCTGATCGATGGCCTCGATCAGCAGTTCCTGGTTGGCGCAGGTGTGCTGGAGGATCTGGCTGATGCGGTCTTGCGATTGCACCGCCACGAGCACCTGGTCGATCTCACTGCGGATGGCCTGGCTTTCCTGCATCAGGTTCTGTGTGTTGCTCATCACGTCCATGGCCGTGCTGTGCATGCGCTGCACCACCTGCTCGATGGTGTCGCTGGCGCGGTTCATCAGCGCCTTGTCATGTTCCGTGAAGGACTCGTAGCTGTCGCGGGCACGGTGAATCGCCGCGCTGACCTGGCCGATGACCACGCCGATGCGCTCGCCAGTCTGCCCAGACTCCAGCGAGAGCTGGCGCACTTCCTTGGCCACCACGGCAAAGCCCCGGCCGCTCTCACCGGCGCGGGCCGCTTCGATGGCCGCGTTGATGGACAGCAGATTGGTCTGACGAGCGATGGCACCCACCTCGGTGGCCATGTCCTGCAACTGGCCCACGAACTGGGTGACGGTCACCACTTCCTGCAGCAGCTGGCCGCGCAGGTTCAAGGCTTCGCGCAGGTCCGCCAGCAGATTGGTCAGCTGGGTCTGCGCATCAGACAGGGCCGAGATCAGATCGCCATCGCCACCAGCCTGGGTGGAGCGGTCGATCGTGGCGCACAGGCGCTGCGACATGCCGGCGAAGCGCTCGGTGAGCACGTCCATGGCGTAGGTGAGCTGCTGGCGTGCCACCTGCAACTGGCGCGACCAGACAGGCAGCACGGCGCCGCACAGGGCCTGCAGGCGCTCAGGCTCGCCGGCGCGCCTGGTGTCGGACAATGGCCCGACCGCGTTTCGTGCGCGCGCTTGCCAGACCTTGCCCGGCAGCGAGCTGCACACCAGCAGGCTGAGCGCGACAAAGGTCAGCGTGACCAGCCAGGCATAGGTCGGTGAGGCCAAGGCGGCCTGGATGCCCAAGGTACCCAGAGTGGCGATTGACAGCCCTTGCCACCAGGTAGAAGCGGGCGATCTGCCTTCACCTGCCGGTGAGGTCGTCGCCACGGCTGTCGTTCCCATATAGATGCTCCTGCGAATAGGCGTAGGCAGCTAATCGTCACAAGCAAGCACAGGCTTGATACGCCACCATGTGAATTCCGCCAATAATTCATGGCCGCAAGCACATGTCACCTTTTCCGTGTGCGATGGATTGGTCAAGCAAAGACCGCTTTCGTCGTACAGAAATGGGCGATCGACTGACGTGCTTGCCTACACTGCGCACGCCGGGTTACAAGACCTTATCGCCAATCACAAATGTTTGCTTGAGTGATTTGTGTTTTTGAAGGACATTTTCCGGGGTATTCGTGGCTTTGATCGCACGTTTCACACCATGATGCTTGTGCTCTAATCTTTCGGATTAGCTTTATCAGCGCGCTTCATGCTTCCCAAATCTCTGGCCCTGATTGACGACGACAAGGAATATGCCGAGTTCCTGGCGCAATACCTCCAGGAGCAGGGCGTGCGCGTCGACAAATTCTCCGACAGCAACGATCTGCTGGTTCACGCCGATCCTTACAGCTACCAGTTCTACCTGGTCGATCTGATGCTGCCCGGGGTGGACGGCGTGGACCTGATCAAGTTGCTGCGCCGGCGCACAAGCGCAGGGTTGGTGGTGGTGTCGGGCCGTCTGGCGCCTGATGTCTTCACCGACGTCATCAGTGCCGGCGCCGACATGTACCTGACCAAGCCCGTGCAGTTCGAGCAGGTGCTGCTGGCCATCAAGGCGGTTCACCGCCGCGTGGGCTCGGTCACGCAGGTGCAGGGTGAGTGGCGCCTGGAGCGCCGCACTGGTCACCTGGTCGCGCCAGATGGCGCCCGCGTCGAGCTCAGCGACATCGACCAGGCGCTCATGGAGTGCTTTGTCGAGGCCCAGGGCGAGGTCGTCAGCCGCGATACCCTGCGCCAGCGCATTGGCCGCCCCGATGAGCAAGACACCGCCGATGGCCTCAACGCCACGATCTATCGTCTGCGCCGCCGCATCGAGCGTGCGACGCCGCTGCTGGTGCCGCTGCAATCCAAGTCGCGCGTGGGCTATGTGTTCCGTGCGCCATTGACTGCGGCCTGACTGATGGTCAAGCGCATGGTGGCGCCACGCGTGCTGTTGCAAGTTAGCTCAACTTGGCCGCCGTGCAGTTCCATCACGCGTCGCACGATGTAGAGGCCCAGGCCGTGTCCAGATTGATTCTGCAGTCCTCCTCCGTGAGCCCCGCGTTCGAAAAGGCGTGACAAGACCTTGTCGGGGATGCCAGGGCCTGAGTCTGCCACCTCGATGACAAGGGCAAGCGGGGCATCAGAGTCGCTGATCCGAATCGTCACTGGTCGGTCGGTCGGGCTGAACTTCAAGGCGTTGGCCAGCAGGTTGCGCAGGGCCAGGCGCATCAGGCTCATGTCCATGGCAGCGGTGCGCGTGCTGGTGAGTCGTTGAATCACGACACGGGCCCGCTCGCTGGCCGGCATGTCGGCTTCTACCACCGCAATCAGGGTGTCGATGTCCGTGTCTTCTGGCGAAATGGGGCCCGACCGTGCCAGCAGCGCCGCCACGGCCAGGGTGTTGTCCACATTGGCCATCACCTGATTCATCACGCCCTGAGCACGCTCCAGACGATGAGACGCCCCCGGGACGCCGGCACCGGCCAAGGCCTGCGCAGCGCTCTGAAGTGCCGCCGAGGCGTTGTTCAGTGGTTGACGCACTTCATGAGCCAGGACGTCAAGCATGTCGCTGCGCTCCACCAGCAGCGCGTTCAGTTCAGTGGTCTGTTGCTCGAGCTGCAGGCGCAGCGCGTGTTCGCGCGCCAGCTCCTTTCGGCTGAGAACCTCCTGGGTGATGTCCTGGATGGCCCCCATGAGCTTCACCGCCCGGCCGTCTTCCATGACCACCTCGCCTGTGGCTCTCACCCAGATGCGCTTGCCTTGCGCCGTGATGACCGGCATCTCACCGGTCCAGGTGCCACCCTGTTTCTCGCTTTCCGTGGCCTTGGTCATCCATCGGTCGCGCTCCTCCGGTGCGATGAACTGCCGGGCCTCCTCTCGGGTGGGGTGGTAGCCTGGCGGCATGCCGAAGATGCGACAGGTCTGGTCTGACCACGTCACGACATTGGTGCGCAAGTCCACTTCCCATCCGCCCACACGTGCGATGCGCCCGGTGCGATCCAGGAAAGCCTCGCTGGCACGCAAAGCTGCCTCTATCTCTTTGACGTAGGTGATCTCGGTCACTTGGACCGCAAATCCTCTCACTTCGCCATCTGCTACATCAGGGATGTAATGCGCCAGACTGTATCGCTGCACGCCATCCGGGCCAGGCACGACACGCTCGAATATCTGCTCCTTGCCGGCCAGCGCACCAAGCACATAGGGCTGGTTGAGCGCGAAGAGCCTGGGCCCTAGCAACTCCTCCATGGGAATGCCGATGATCTTCTCTGGAGACAGGCCGAACCAGGTCTTGTAAGCCTTGTTCGCAAAGCGGCAGCGCAGGTCCTTGTCCCAATACGCGAGCATCGATGGCAAGCCGTCTACCGCCAGACGCATGTGGACGTCGACGTCACGACGCAGATCGTCGATGGATGAAGGCGGGCGCTCAGTCGGCATAGGGGTCATCGAATCCCAGCGCTGTCAAGATCTCGCGTTCGTGCGCCTCCATGGCCTCGGCCTCCTTCTTCTTGATGTGATCCCAGCCTTGCGCGTGCAAGGCGCCATGGACCAGCATGTGGGCGTAATGTGCTTCCAGGGTCTTGCCCTGCTCGTCGGCCTCGCGTTCGATCACGGGTGCGCAGATGATCAGGTCGGCCATCACCATGGGCTCGCGGGCGTAATCGAAGGTCAGCACATTGGTGGCGTAGTCTTTCTTACGGAAGTCCCGGTTGAGCGCGCGGCCTTCTTCTTCATCGACGAAGCGCACCGCCAGTTCGGCGTCAGCGGCCAGCGCGGCCTTCAGCCAGCGGGCGACCTTGTGGCGGGGCAGGGTGTCGCGGTGGCGCTTGTCGGCGAATTGCAGGCTCAGGGTCAGGGTGGGTTTCATGCGTTCGATGAGTTCGATGCGTTCGGCTCAGGCGGGGGCTCGGTGGACTGGGCTGCATCGTAGGCCTCGACGATGCGGGCGACCAGTGGGTGTCTCACCACGTCGGCCGCCGTGAAGCGGGTGAAGGCCACGCCCTTGACGCGCTTGAGGATGCGCTCGGCGTCGATCAGGCCGCTCTTGGCGCCACGCGGCAGGTCGATCTGGCTGACGTCACCGGTGACCACCGCCCGCGTGCCGAAGCCGATGCGCGTGAGGAACATCTTCATCTGCTCGGGTGTTGTGTTCTGGGCCTCATCGAGGATGACGAAGGCGTGGTTGAGCGTGCGACCGCGCATGAAGGCCAGCGGGGCGATCTCGATGAGGCCTTTCTCGAAAGCCTTGGTGACGCGGTCGAAGCCCATCAGGTCGTAGAGCGCGTCGTAAAGCGGGCGCAAATAGGGGTCGACCTTCTGCGTGAGGTCGCCGGGCAGGAAGCCCAGGCGTTCGCCGGCTTCGACGGCCGGGCGTGTGAGCACGATGCGCTGCACGGCGCTGCGCTCCAGCGCATCGACCGCGCAGGCCACGGCCAGGAAGGTCTTGCCCGTGCCGGCCGGGCCGATGCCCAAGCTCAGGTCGTGCGACAGGATGTCGCGCAGGTACTGCACCTGGTTGGGCGTGCGGCCATGCAGGTCGGCGCGGCGCGTGTGCAGGGTGGGGCCGTCGGGTTCTTCATCGGGCAGGGTGGTGACCTGGTTGGCGCTGCCATGGCCTTGCAGACGCGCCTGTTGCTGGGCCCGCTGTTGGGCCGCCAGACTGGAGGTGATGGCCAGTTGCACCAGTTCGGCGCTCAAGGCCTTGTCGCTGCGCGCATACAGCGAGTCCAGCAGCTCGATCACCTGCTGCGGCACGCCTCGTGCTCCTTCAATGCGGAATTGTTCGCCCCGGCGCGTCATGGTCACGCCGAAGGCAGCCTCGATGGTGCGCAGGTGTTCGTCCAGCGGGCCGCACAGGTGCGCCAGTCGGGTGTTGTCAGGGGGGGAAAAGCTGTGCCTCAGTTGCATGAAAGCCCCGGAATCGAAAGAAAGCATGCAAATTGTCGCCTGCTGATGCCTTCACCATGTGACATATATTGCGAAAATCGACAGGTCTTCGCGCGCATGGTGCCCGCGATGGGCTTTGGAGTCTTCCTTGAGCAATTTGCATCGTTGGTGGCAATCCTGGGCCCAAAGGTCAACCTTGACCGAGCCCGATACCGATGGAGAGCCCTCATCCGGGACCGTCGGCGCGCCGGCCTCTCAAACCCGCCGCCTGTGGCTGCTGCTGGGCCTGGGCCTGATCATGGCCCTGGTGGTGGCCTACGTCATGGTGGCGCTCAACCGCGAGACGGTGCGCCTGAGCCACCCGTCCACCATCGTGGCGGCCATGTCCTCCAGTGGCGAGGCTGTGCAGTCGCTGGGCCAGGCCTGGGTGGTGCGCAGCAACGACAACCAGTTCCCCACCGGCCAGGCCGGCCACCTGGCGACCTTGCCCGATGAGTGGTCCAAGAGCCAGTCGGGCTACCAGGGCGCGATCTGGTATCGCTTCCATTTCGATGCGAAGACCTTGCCTGCGCCCGACCAGATCATGGCCATCCTGATCGAGCGGGCCTGCTCCAACGTCGAGGTGCAGCTCAACGGCCAGCTGCTTTACCGTGGCGGCCGCATGACGGAGCCCTACGCCCGCAACTGCTACCGCTCGCACGTGGTCACCTTGCCCACGCACATGCTGCGCGAGCACGACAACCAGCTGGACCTCAAGATCGTCGGCTACCCCATCAACCGCGTGACCGCCCGCCAGCGTGCCGGTGGCCTGGCGGCCGTGCGTGTCGGGCCCTTGCAGGAAATCCGCGAGCTGTACGAAGAGCAGGAGTTCTGGACCATGACGGTCTCGCAGGTCCTGGGCGGCATCCTGGCGGTGCTGGGCGTGTTCGCGCTCGGCCTGGCCTGGGTGCGCCGTCTGGACTACCTGCTGTACTTCGGTCTGCTGACCATTGGTTGGTCGATGATGACGGGGCGCATGTGGCTGAGCGATGTGCTCGTGCCCAACGCGGGGGTCGAGGTCTTGATCGCGATGATGTTCGCCCCGATGACGGCCTTTGCCATCAAGTTCCTGCTGGGCTATGCGGGCCAGAGCATGGGCGCGGTCAACCGGGGTGCGCGCCGTCGCCAGCTCAATGCGGTGCTGTGGGCGCAGTGCGTGCTGCTGCCGATCAGCCTGCTGCTGGCGGGCGCGGACCGTCTCTTCATCGGCGCGCGGATCTGGTACGTGTTGTTTGCCTTCGAGCTGTTCGTCACCATCGGCTTCTTCCTTTGGGTGGCGGGCAAGAACAAGCGCACCGAGTTCTGGTTGATGAGCGCCGCGCTGGGCGTGGTGTCGGCGGTGCTGGGCATCGAGCTGACCTACCAGAGCGGCCTGGTGCGCATGTGGGGCGTGCATGTCACCCACTTCGTGATGCCGCTGCTGTATGCCGCCGTGGCCGTGCGCCTGATCCAGGTCTATGCCCGCGCCCTGCAGACCGCCGAAGGCGCCCGCAAGCAGCTGGAAAAGCGCGTGCAGGAGATCAGCGGTGAGATCGAGCGCAACTTCAACCAGATCGCCGAGCTGCGCGTCGAGCAGATCGCCGAGAAGGAACGCAAGCGCATCGCCGCCGACCTGCACGACGACCTGGGCGCCAAGCTTTTGACCATCGTGCACACCAGCGACAACGACCGCATCTCGACGCTGGCGCGCGAGGCGCTCGAAGAAATGCGCCTGTCCGTGCGCGGCCTCACCGGCAGGCCCATGGTGCTGTCGGATGCGCTGGCCGACTGGCGCGCCGAGGTTGTCTCCCGTCTGGGGCAGGCCGGCATCGAATGCGAATGGCGCAACCCCAATGATGTGATCGAAGAGCCACTTTCGTCACGGACTTATGTGCAGACCACGCGTATCCTGAGAGAAGCGGTCAGCAATGTGATCAAGCACAGCGGTGCCTCGCACGTGGTCATCTCGGCCGAAGTGCACCTGGACCACCACGATTTTGTGCTCGTCATTCAAGACAACGGCAAAGGCATCCCGCTGGAGCTCGATGGCCGCCTGGACAGAGGCCACGGCATGACCAGCATGAAGCACCGCGCCAAACAGCTCAGTGGCCAGTGTCTGGTCGAATCCGGGCCGGGCTTCGGCACCGTGATCCGGCTGACACTGCCACTTGAAATCGCCACCATGCAACAAGTCTTGCCCACGGCAATGTCAGGAAGTTCTGGCGCTGCTAGCATGCGAAACATTGCGCGTGGACATTGATCCCAAGCATCATCCCTATTTGAAGTGAGGCCGTCCACCATGAAGCAAATCCTTTTACTTGAAGACCTGCCCGAGATCCGCGTCTGGCTCAAGACCCTGGCGCTTCAGGTGTTCCCTGGCGCGCAGATCAGCGAGGCCTCGCGCATCCACGATGCGCTGGAGCTGGTCAATGCCGTGCGTTTCGATGTCGCCATGGTCGATCTGGGCCTGCCCGACGGCTCCGGTGTCGAGGTGGTGCAGGCCCTGCGCGAAAAGCAGCCCGATGTGCAATCTGTCGTGGTGACCATCCATGACGACGATGACCACCTCTTCCCCGCGTTGCAGGCAGGGGCTTTTGGCTACCTGCTCAAGGAGCAGTCGCGCGAGCAACTGGCCGAACAGCTGCACCGCATCAGCCAGGGCGAGCCGCCGCTGTCGCCCTCGATCGCCCGCCGCGTGATCCAGTACTTCACCGCGCAGGCCCGTCAGCAGCCGCAGCTGCAACCCGACACCGTGACGCCGCACGTGCAGCTCACCGACCGTGAAAACGAGGTGCTGCTGCGCGTGGCCAAGGGCTTCACGCTGCCCGAGATCGGCCAGCAGCTCAACCTGTCGCGCCACACGATCGCTGACTACGTCAAGCAGATCTACCGCAAGCTCAATGTGTCCTCGCGTGCCGAGGCCGCACTGGAAGCGCAGCGTCTGGGGCTCTTCCGTAGATGATCGCTCGCTTGACGGGGCAGTTGGCTGAAAAGTCGCCGCCCTATGTGCTGGTCGATGTCAACGGCGTCGGCTACGAAGTGCAGGTGCCCATGAGCACCTTCTACAACCTACCTGAACTGGGTGCCAAGGTCTGCCTGCTGACCCAGTTCATCGTGCGCGAGGACGCCCAACTGCTGTTTGGCTTCCTCACGGCCGGCGAGCGCGAATCCTTCCGCGAGCTGATCAAGATCAGCGGCGTGGGGCCGCGCATTGCCCTGGCCTTGCTGTCTGGCTTGAGTTCGAGCGAGTTGGCGCAGGCCGTGGCGGCGCAGGACACGGCCCGCCTGGTCAAGGTGCCGGGCATCGGCAAGAAGACGGCCGAGCGCCTGCTGCTGGAACTCAAGGGCAAGCTGGCGCCCGCGCTGGCCACACCCGGCTTTGCGGCCGCCAACGACGCGCAGGCCGACATCCTGCAGGCGCTGGTCGCTTTGGGCTACTCCGACAAGGAGGCGCAGGCCGCGCTCAAGCAGTTGCCGCCTGATGTATCGGTGAGCGATGGCATCAAGCAGGCGCTGAAATCTTTGGCGCGCTGATTCGGGGCATGATGGGCGCTTATGCAGTCTCGTGATTTTCCGGTTCTGGAAGGTATGGTTTCCTGGTTTGTGATTGGCGCACGTGAACGCGCCTTGAGGCGATTGGCGGTATCGATGGTCACGCTGGCGATGGGGTTGGGCGGGGCTCAGGCCTTGATGGCCATGACCGCTGTGAAGGCGCCACCGACACCGGCCAAACAGCCGGTCAAGCACATTCCCATACCCGCCACCGCGCAGGCTTTCTGTCAGGACATGACGCAGCGCCTGCCCAATCTGCCGCTGCCAGTCTGCGCCAAGGCGCAGCTGACGCCGCTGGCGGCGAAGTCGGCCTTGGGGCGGCCTTTGTTCCAGCGTGATGTGATCTCGCCCAACGCGCACCTGCGTGTGCTGGTCATTGGCGGCATCCATGGTGACGAGTTGTCGTCGACCTCCCTGGTGCTGCACTGGATCGGCGCGGCAGTCGAGACGCCGTCCAACATCCACTGGCGCTTCGTGCCCTTGATGAACCCGGACGGCATGATGCTGGACAAGCCCACGCGCACGAACTCGCACGGGGTGGACCTCAACCGCAATTTCCCGACACCCAATTGGGACAGAGAGGCTCCGATCTACTGGAACCAGCGCACGCAGAAGGATCCGCGCCGCTACCCTGGCCCCAAACCCTTGTCGGAGCCGGAAGCGAAGTGGCTGCACGATGAGATGGAAAGCTGGAAGCCCAATCTGATCGTGTCCGTGCATGCGCCGTATGGCGTCCTGGACTTCGACGGGCCGACGGTGCCGCCGCAGCGTCTGGGGCGCCTGTACCTGGACCAGGTGGGGATCTTTCCGGGCAGCCTGGGCAACTATGGCGGCGTGCACAAGAAGGTGCCCGTGGTGACCATCGAGTTGCCGAGTGCCCTGCGCACGCCGCAGGAGGCCGAGATCCGGCAGATGTGGCTGGATCTGCTGCGCTGGACGGCCGATCGGCTGGGGGCGGGTTGAGCCTTTGGGCTCAACCCCGCAGACGACGCTTCAACGCGTCGGGCCGGAGGCCTGCGCACTGGGCAACGCCGCCAGGATCTGCAGCAGCCGGTTGATCTGCAAGGGCTTCACCAGGTAATGGCTGAAGCCGGTCTGCAAAGCCTTGGCAATGTGGTCCGGCAAGGCGTCCGCGCTCAGGGCGATCAGCGGCAGCTTCTTGAAATCCGGCACCGTGCGCAGGCGGCGGCACAAGTCCAGGCCTGAGCCATCGGGCAGGTTGATGTCCACCAAGGCCACGTCCGGGTGCGTGGCCTCGATGCTGGCCAGGCCCTCGGCCGCCGTTTCAGCGGAATACAGCCGCACCTGTGGATAGGCCGCGAACATGGCTTCGACCAGGCTGCGGTTGAGCGCGTTGTCCTCGATGTGCACCACGCGCAGCGGCGGTAGCATCACGGCGGGCTCGTTGCTGCCCCGGTTCAAGTTGGAGCGCAGATTGCCCGGGCCTTCGGCCAGCGGCAGGCGCAAGGCGAACACGCTGCCCTTGCCCAGGGTGCTGGTCACGTCGATGCGGCCATGCATCAGCTCGGCCAGGCGCTGCGACACCGCCAGCCCCAGGCCATTGCCCGAAGGCTTGCCCGGTGCCGTGTCCAAGCGTGTGAAGGGCTGAAACAGGCGCGGCAGGTCGTTTTGCTCGATGCCGAAGCCCTGGTCGCGGATCTCGATGATGCCCACGCGCTCGTCTGGCGAGACCTTGCCTTGCAGCCAGACCGTGGAGCCTTGCGGGCTGAACTTGATGGCATTGCTCATCAGGTTCATCAAGATGGCGCGGGTGTGCTGCGGGTCGGCCCAGACAGCCGGGCATTGGCTGTCGACCACCACGGTGATGTCATGGGCGTGGGCGTCGTCTTCCAGCGCGGCACGCACCTCGCGCAGCAGCACCGACAGCTCGACGCGTTGCGGACGGATCCCCAGTGGCTTGTCGTCGAGCTTGGCGTACTCGAGCGCCTGGTCCAGCAGCGACAGCAACTGCTGCCCCGCCGTGTGGATGTGGCCGATCTGGCGGCGCTGGGTTTCAGGCAGTTGCGAGGCGTCAGCCATGTCCAGCAACTGCGTGAAGCCCAGGATGGCATTGAGCGGCGAGCGCATGCTGTGGCTCATGCGCGAGAGGAACTCCACCTTGGTGGCCAGGGCCACTTCGGCTTCCAGGCGCTTGGCGTGTTCGACGTCGGCGCGTCGGCGCTCGCTGATGTCGGAGAGAACCTCGATGTAGCGGTTGACCTGGCCTTCCGGGCCATGCACCGGCTGGATGGAGCGTGACACCCAGAAGGGCTCGCCGTCCTTGCGGTGGTGACAGACCTCCAGCTTCTCGACGCTGCCCCCTTGGGCCAACACCTGGTTGATGCGGGTGATAGTCGCCGGGTCGGTATGGGGGCCGCTGAGCAGTTCCTCAGGCAGTTGGCCGTGGCACTCGGTCAGCGCAAAACCGGTCAGGCGTGTGAAGGCCGGGTTGACCCAGCTGATGCAGCGTTGAGAGTCGCAAATCAGGATCGCGTCGGTGACGCGGTCGGCCACGAGGGCCAGTTCCTGGTTGGTGGCCTGGGCGCGTTGCAAGGCAGCTTGAAGCTGCCGCATCACCTGTCCTTGTTGTTCGAAAGCGTCGTGTCGGATCTGGAGTTCATCAAGAAGGCGTTGTGCGTCGTCTGCCATGGTGTCGGATACGCCCACGGGTAGTGAGCGGCGTACGTTGGCGGGGCGCCATGTGGCCGTGTCGGCCAGTCCGGCAGGGGGAGGAAGAGGGGGCTCCTCTGTGGGGGCTGAGCGGATGTCTGACATGGCGGTCTCCTCTCGTTGTATCCCATCAATCCAGAGAACGTCGAGGGCCAGGGAAAGCCTGCGCCAACCACCTGATACATCCCGGTTTCAGCGCCTGGGACTGTCCAGTGTAGGCACTTCTGACCGGTTTGGCCACGTGTAGAGCCTAGTAATTACGAGGTCGTTGTGATGAGCACGACGCATTAACCGGCGAACCACCATTGCGCTGTGATAAAGGGCCTGGGAGGGCGTTGCGCTACATTGCTGGCGCACCCCTGTCACCAACTCATGAGCAGCTTGCGTATTTGTTTGTCCTTGGCCTTGTGGATGGGGCTGACCGCCTGCGCCAGCCTGTTGCCCCGTGGCAGCACCGAGAACCTGTCGGGATTCACGTCTTTCGAGGCGGCCCGCAGCGCGATCGAGCAGGTCAAGCCTTACGAGACAACCACGGATCAGCTCAAGGGCCTGGGCTTTGACTTGCAGGCCAGCGCCAATGTGCGCCAGATTCCGTATCCGGAGGTGATCGCGCGCCTGGCGCCCAACCCGAGCGTGCCGCTGGCCATGCTGGATCCGGGCATTCGCGACTGCATCGAAGCGCGGCAGGCTTGTCGTGCCTATGAGTTCACCTGGGGGCGACAGAGCAGCCAGCGTGAAGGCAGCTTCTGGGCGGACTTCCTCAATTTTCGGCGTCGCACCGAGATCAGCGGCTGGCGTTTTCAGGGCCTGGTGGTGGTGCGCGATGGCGTGGTGCTGTTTCGCAACTACGGGGGCGAGCCGCAGATCAAGCAGACCGAGCGGCAGTCCAACCCTCTGGGGCCCTTGCAGCCGGCCGGCGAGGCGGCGGGCGCGCTGATCACTCGGTGAGTGATGCGGTAATCTGCGGGCTTCCGTTTTTTCGGTTTTTTCATTTCTTCTTCTCTTCAAGGCGGGCGGTGAGACATGAGTTCTGTTTATGACTTCGAAGCGCAAACCATCACCGGCGAAGCCGTGAAGCTGGACCAGTACCGAGGCAAGGTGCTGCTGATCGTCAACACGGCCAGCAAGTGCGGCTTCACACCCCAGTTCGAAGGCCTGGAAAAGCTCTGGCAAGACTATGGCCCCAAGGGCTTGGCCGTGGTGGGCTTTCCCTGCAACCAGTTCGGCTCCCAGGACCCGGGCGACAACAGCGAGATCGCGTCGTTCTGCCAAGTCAACTACGGGGTGAGCTTTCCGATGATGGCCAAGATTGACGTCAACGGACCGAACGCCCACCCGCTTTATCAATGGCTGGTCAAGGAAGCGCCCGGGATTTTGGGCACCAAGTCGATCAAGTGGAACTTCACCAAGTTCCTGATTGGCCGTGACGGGCAGGTGCTGGGCCGCTATGCGCCTACCGACACACCCAAGGCCCTGCAAGCCGACATCGACAAAGCCCTGGCCGCCGCCTGAGATGAGGTGCGCGGCTCACCTGTTGCAGTACCCTCGGTCAAGGTCTTTCCATGAGCTTGTGATCCTGGTGTTGTCGCTGACGAGTTGGGCAGATCTGGCCCACGCACAGGCGACGCCACTGAATCTGCGCATGTCCACCGAGATGCGTTTCGACCCCGCACGCATCAAGGGCGGCGAGAAGCTGGGCTTGATGAGCACGGCTTTGATGTTCGAGCCCAGTTATGGCTGGTTGCTCGGGCCGGCGGTGGTGGGGGCGGCCACAGGACAGCGAGGCGGCTTTTTCGTGCTGGGTGGACAGATCGAGCGGCGCTGGCGGTCCACTGACCATTGGCAGGCGCGCCTGGCCTTGCTGGCGGGCGGGGGCGGCGGTGGCGGCGCACCGGTTGGCGGGGGGCTGCTGGTCCAGCCTTCGGCCAGCTTGCTGTATGACTGGGGTGGCTGGCAGACCGGGCTGTCGTGGTCGCGCGCCAGCATGCCCAGCGGGCGCATCGGCAGCCAGCAACTGGGCGTGGTGCTGAGCTGGGATGGCAACTTTCGCTATTTCGAGAGCCTCGATGCGGGGCAGACCAGCCGCGAGCCGGGGCGTACCGGCTTTGGCATGGACAGGCTGATGCTGAGCAGCGCTGCGCTGAAGGTTCAGGCCCGTGCAGGGCACTCTGCCAGCAGCCAGCGTCTGGTGGGTGTGCGGGCAGAGCGCCGCGTGGACGACAACGTCTACTGGGGCGTCGAGACCGCCGCGGCAACGCATGGCGGGGCCGATGGCTACATGGAGGTGCTGGGCGCCGCCGGCTGGGAGCTGCCCTTGAGCTTGCTGGGCCTGGACGCGGTGCACGTGGGGGTTCGCGGCGCGGCGGGGCTGGGCGGCGGCGGTGCGGTCGAGACTGGCGGCGGTACGCTGGCCAAAGCGGCAGGCACGGTGCGCTGGGACTGGGGGCGCTACGGCTTTGTGGGCGTCGAAGCGGGCGCCGTGCGATCCGGCCATGGCGACTACCGGGCCCATTACGCGCAATGGCAACTGGGCTGGCAGCTCGACCACCCCGATGCGCCGGGCGACGCCACGGTGGCGGGGCTGGCCTGGTCGGCGAGCTTGCAGCATGTTCTGCATGCCCAGCGCAAGGACGGACGCCAGCAGGCGCTCGACACCATGGGCGTGAAATTGCAGCGCCAGCTGGGCGAGCAGTTCTATGTGACGGGGCAGGCGTACAGCGCGTTCGCCGGTCAGGCGGGCGCGTACTCGGTGGGGCTGGCCGGTGGGGGCTGGCAGACCACGCTGGGCGACAAATGGCGCGTGGCAGGCGAAGTGATGGCAGGTGCGGCAGGCGGCGGCGGGGTGGACACCCAAGGCGGCGCCGTCGCCCAGGGCATGGCCTATCTGGGCCGGACTGTAGGCGATGGATCGCAACTGCAGATCGGAGCAGGTCGCATTCGCAGCCAGCATGGTGGGCTGAACAGTCCCGTGATCGACATCAGTTGGACGCAATCCTTTGGGGTTGGGCAGCGCTGATGAGATGTTGAGGGGCTGTTGAGGAGAATTTGCGCCCGTAGTTCACGAACGAGCGTGCGAATCGACAAAACCCACTAAAGCGGACACGTCCGCTGGACGAAAGCGCAAAGGTTATTCACTGCGCGCTTTCGTGCCTGGAGGTTCTATGCGTCGTTTCATCCTGGGTTTGGGCTTGTCGGTGACAGCCTTGGTGCTGTCGGCTTGTGGCGGTGGTGGTGGCAGTTCTTCTGCCTCCTCGGGCGGCGGTGGCGGCGCCGTGACGTCCTCCAGCATCACCCTGCCCTCGTCGGTGCAGGTGGTTTCAGCTCACTGATCCAGGAGACCACCATGACACTGTTTCGCAAGGGCATCCCGTTTGCTTTGAGCGTGCTGGCCGCAGGTGCCGCACAGATCGCTTCGGCCACACCGCCCACGCCGCCGACCAGCGGCGACTACGTCAACGACAAACAAAACACCTGGGTGCAGGACCGCGTTGGCGACCGCATCGGCACCGTCAACATGATCATGTGCATCATCGGCAGCATGCGCGGTGATGCGATGGTCAACCAGGGCCCTTATGTCGCCCTGATCGACCAAGGCAAGTGCGAGGGCCGTGGCGACAGCAGCAAGTCGACCAGCACCAGCGCCGGCGCCTCGAACGCGACCAACTACATGTCCAGCGTCGTGCAAGCCACGCAGGCCACGGTCAATGACCACCTGATCATCAAGGCCTGGCTGCATGACGAGCAGGAAAACGGCGGCTCGCCGCAGAAGATGACCATCTACGCTTACGTCGATGCGTCTGCCGGCAAGTCCGACACCAATCCCAATGGCCTGTTCTCGATGTTCTTCTGCGGTGAGGCCGACAGCAACCCTGGCACCTGCGTGTTCCGTGGCTCATTGAAGTCCGACAGCAGCGGCCTGAGCTTCTACCAGGAAGAGAACCATGGCGGCGGCGGTGGCGGCCCGTCCACGACGCAGCTCAAACTGCAAAGCGACCCGGTCCACGATGCGGGCAACGGGAGAGTTCAGGGTACGGACAATGGCACGCCCTATGACTATGCTTTCGCCTTCGATGCGGCGGACTTTGCCCGCCAGGAAGGCAGCAATGCGGCCGTGTGCTTCGATCGCGACAAGACCAATGGCGTGACCTCGACCTGGCGCTACGGCACCTACAACGCCGATGGCAGCCGCCTGGACATCGCCCACCCCGGCTTCCCGGTGAAGTACGTCAATGGCAGCGACACCTACTACGGCTTCTGGAGCTTCTGGGGCCTGTGGCTGCCTGACTCGGCCATGTCGGAGATCGCGCTGGGACACGGCACGCTGACCCGCCATGTGGGCGACTCGGATGTGGCCATCACCCCGACTTCCAAGGGCGGCAAGCTGTGGAAGCTCACGCGGCACAATGCCGCGCTGGACGACTTCAAGAACGTGTCGATGATGTACTGGTCGCCCAACTCGATCGGCACCGTTGGCAGCTCGCCTGCGCCGTCCAACACCTCGTATGAACTGCAATGGGATGGCAGCAGCCTCAATGCGATCGGCTACCAGCAGTGCGACCAGAACGGCTGCGCCCCCCACAGCCTGGATGCGCCAGTGGCCCTGGATGCCTCGGTCTTGTCGGGTACCAACCACATCTTGTCCCTGCCCATCTTCTTCCCCTCGGGTGGCGGCAACGGCAACATCGTGGTGCCCACCGGCCATGCCTTCATTGGCACGGACACGGTGTCCTACCGCACCCGCGAGGTGGTGGACCCCAGCTCCGCCGACATCGGTCTGAACTGCGTGACCATGTGCCCCAAGACCGGAGGCAACCTGGTCAGCAACGTGGGCAGCCCGCCCGTGGCCACGCTGGCTGGCACGCCCTTCAAGGACACCAGCTCCTGGGGTCCGGTCACCCCGCACTTCACCTACACCTTCCATGCCGGCATGCTCAATGACGGCACGGCCGATGCGGATGCGTCTGGCGCAAGCAAGGCAGGCATGGGCAACAACCAATGGGGCCTCAACAGCGGCTCCATGGTGACCGATGCCGACCTGGCCAGCATCAAGTGCGATGGCAACGGCACAGCCAACACCTCGGGTGGCTTCTACTGCTCTTCCCTGATCGAGCAGGCCAGCACCATCTACCAATGGGAAACCGGCCCCAATCAGTGGAACCAGTTCTTTGGCGCCAATGGCATCACCATCGACCCGCCCAAGACCCTGACGCTGGACGCTGTGCACGTGAATGGCAACCCTGGCGGCCTCAACAACATCCGGGGTGCCCAGGCCGGCAACTTCAATGGCAACAAGGTGCAGCTGCAGTTCAGCGGCTTTGGCGAGCTGCAAGGCATCCCCGGTGGTTGCGTGAACCCTGACACCAACCAGGCCGTGCAGTGCACGCAGTCCACACGCTGGGTGCCGGCGTTCGACATGATCGATGGCAGCACGGTATATGACAGCACACCGACCAACTTCTTCGTGAAGTACCTGGAGCGCGAGATGCGCCTGGGCAAGGTGAACTGTGGTTCGGTGGCCGGTTCGTTGACGAGCTCGTTGAGCACCGCTGGCAGCCAGACCCTGCCAACTTTGGATTCGACTGTGGATCCTCGTACGACCCTGGGCAGCGAGCCTGCGCCCACCAGCACCAAGCCCTCGGTCATCGACGGCATCGTGCAGTGATGACATCGCGCTGAAGCGGTATTCGTTGATGCGTGCAGACGGCCCTTCGGGGCCGTTTGTGCTTTGTTTGTGCTCTCTGCGTGCTGCCGATCAGGAGGCGGCAGGACAGGTCACCCAGATGATGTCGGTGCCGCTGGCCTTCATGCAGGTGTCGTTGGCCTGTGCATGGAAGGTGGCAGCCAGGGTGATGAGGCCGCTCAAGGACGGCGATACCTTTTGCAGGTCAGCCGGGTCGCTGCACGTCAGCTGCCCTGTCTGGCTGTCAAGCGAGATGCGGATGTCGCAACTGCCTGACAGCGGCGCGAGGCGCATCTGGGCGGTCAGTGTGCCAACGCGGGTTGTGAGTGCCTGACGCAGACCCTGGATGGCCTGCTCGCGCTGCATGGCGGCCGAGGTGTCGGGCGGCATGGGGGCCGGTGATGTGTTCCAGCGGCCATGGCCCATGGGGCGGCTGACAATGGGGGCGAAGAGGCTGGCGAATCGGGCGCCGGGGCGCTCGGCCGAGGTCTCTAGCGGCGGTGTGGGCTTGAGTGCGGGGAAGGCCTGTGCGGCGGTGGTGTCTTCCTCATGCGCGGTGGGCGCGGTGCTCGGTGCAGCTTGCACGGCCGCTTCATGGTGAGGCGCTGGATCAGGCTGGGGCTCGGGTGCGTGAGGCGCAGTTGCTTGCGCATCAGGCGAGGCTGCGAGGGCGCGTGGGAGCGTGCGCGGGGCTATCGCCGGGTGGGGCGGTGCCACTGCTGGCGCGGCGGGCTTCCCCGTCCGATGCAGGCTCTGGGGTGCAGGCGATGGCGGCAGCAAGGTCACCATCAGGCCGCCCCGTTTCTGGCCGATGCTGGGAGGCGAGCCCTCGTTCATCCTGCTGTGCAGCCAGAGCCCCAAGGCCAGCGCATGCGCCAGCACGGACAGGGTAATGGCACCACCCATGCCGGGTAGGGCTGTTCCTGCGGTCCGTGGCTGCTGCATGTGGCGACGATAGCGCCCCTGCCGTCGCCTCAAACCCCTGAAAAAGCCGTGCGATCCGCGCCTGCTCGGGCCTGTCGCGGGGATGGTGAGGGCTTGATCCATGTCAATGCAATGGCGGGCCCTCTTGAAAAAATAAGCGCGCCACCCATGTTGCAGTCACTGGCAAATGGATGCCTTGGTTCAACCCACTTTCAGGAGATCGACATGAGCCATCTGACCCGTTACAACCCCGTTGACGAACTGTTCCGCGGTTTCTTCGTCAAGCCCATGGACCTGCCCGGCAATCTGCCCACCCAGCAGATCAAGATGGACGTGACCGAGCAGGAAGCCGCCTACCTCGTGCACGCCGAGATCCCCGGTGCGAAGAAGGAAGACATCCACGTCGAGATCGAGGGTAACCAGGTGTCGATTAGCAGCGAAGTCAAGCAGGAGAAGGAAGTCAAGGACGGCGAGCGGGTGCTGCGCTCCGAACGCTACTACGGCCAGGTTTCGCGCACCTTCCAGCTCGCCCATGACATTGACGATAGCAAGGCGCAGGCCGCCTTCAACAACGGCGTGCTGGAGCTGACCCTGCCCAAGAAGGTGGCTGCCAACGGCAAGCGCTTGACCATCAACTGATAGTGCGCGGCACATTGCACAAACCTGACATGAGGATGTGGCAGGCTTGTTGCAATCATGCTGATTGATCACCCCCTGCCCCATTCCTCTTCGTCGGACCTGCCTTCACTGGCTTGCAAGCAGGCCGATGACATCCTGCGTGAACTGAAGTCGGATCGGGTGGGGTTGACCGAAGCGGAGGCTAACCGCCGGCTCGCTCAGTGGGGGCTCAACCAGGCCACGTCACCTGGCAGTCGGACCTTGCTGGTCCAGCTGCTGCAGCGCGTGGCCAATCCGCTCAATTTCCTGTTGATCGGGCTGTCGCTGGTCTCGCTGCTGACGGACAATGCCGAGTCCGCCATCATCATCTTCCTGATGGTGGTGCTCAGCATCACGCTGGGCTTCGTGCAGGAGCGCCGGTCCGACAAGGCTGTCGCAGCATTGCGCGCCATGGTGCACACCACGGCGGCGGTGCTGCGCAGACCGGATGGACCCGACGGTGGGCGCGCTGAGCACAGCGTGCCTTCACCTCAGGAACGACCCATCGCACAACTGGTGCCCGGTGACATCGTGCATCTGTCGGCGGGCGACCTGATTCCCGCGGACGTGCTGTTGCTATCCTCGCGCGACTTCTTCGTCAATGAAGCCGCCTTGACGGGCGAATCGCTGCCAGTCGAGAAATACGCTCTGGTCGAACAGCCCGGCGTCGACTTGATGGCCTTGCGCAATGCCTGCTTCATGGGTACGCACGCTGCCAGTGGCACAGCAACGGCCGTGGTGGTTCACACTGGCTCGCGCGCGGTGTTTGGCGGCATCGCGCAAGCCATGAGCGCGACACGCGGGCCTAGCAGCTTCGATATAGGCATCAACCGCTTCACCTGGTTGATGCTGCGCTTCATCATGTTCATGGCGCCCATGGTCTTCGTGATCAATGGCCTGACCAAGCACGACTGGCTGGAGGCGCTGTTGTTCGCCACCGCCGTGGCCGTGGGCCTCACGCCCGAGATGCTGCCCATGCTGGTCACGGTGAACCTGGCCAAGGGCGCCCTGACGATGTCGCGCAAGAAGGTGATCGTCAAGCGCCTGCAGGCGATCCAGAACTTCGGAGCGATGGACGTGCTGTGCACAGACAAGACGGGCACGCTCACACAAGACCGCGTCATCCTCGAAAAATACGTGGACCTCGATGGCCAGCCCAGCGACTGGGTGCTGGACTTCGCCTACCTCAACAGCTATTACCAATCCGGCTTGAAGAGCCAGCTGGACCAGGCCGTGCTCAAGTACACGGAGGTGCACAACAAGCTGCACGAGCAGGGGCTTTATCAGAAGGTCGACGAGATCCCGTTCGACTTCCAGCGTCGGCGCATGTCGGTGGTGGTGGAGGGGCAGGACAAGCGCCTGCTGATCTGCAAGGGCGCGGTGGAAGAGGTGTTTGCTGCCTGCACGATGGCCGAATCGGGCGGCGTGCACTTTGCGCTCGATGACAGCCATCTGGCTCGTGTGCAGGCCACCAGCCGGGCGCTCAATGAAGATGGTTTTCGGGTGATCGCCATTGCCTACAAGCCGCTGGCCGCCAATCAACCTCCGGTGACGGTGGCCGACGAGTCCGAGCTGGTGCTGCTGGGCTTCATCGCGTTTCTCGACCCGCCCAAGGAGGGCGTGCGCGAGGCCGTGTCGGCATTGGCACGACACGGCGTGGCCGTGAAGATCCTGACGGGCGACAACGAGGTCGTCACGCGCAAGATCTGCAAGGAGGTGGACCTGCCCGTGAGCCGCATCCTGCTGGGCAGCGAGATCGAGGCGATGTCGGCATTGCAATTGCGCGAGGCGGTCGATCAGGTGCAGGTGTTCGCCAAGCTCTCGCCTGCGCAGAAGTCCAAGGTGATCGTGGCCTTGCGATCGCGTGGCCGCGTGGTCGGCTACCTGGGCGACGGCATCAACGATGGGCCGGCCCTGCGTGAGGCCGATGTGGGCGTGTCGGTGGACACGGCGGTGGACATCGCCAAGGAGTCGGCCGACATCATCTTGCTGGAAAAGAGCCTGCTGGTGCTGGACGACGGCGTGATCGAAGGCCGCAAGGTGTTTGGCAATCTGCTCAAGTACATCCGCATGGGGGCGAGCTCCAACTTCGGCAACATGTTCAGCGTGCTGGGTGCGAGCGCCTGGCTGCCCTTTCTGCCAATGGCACCCATCCAGGTGCTGACCAACAACCTGCTTTACGACGTGTCGCAAACGGCCATTCCCACCGACGAGGTCGATCAGGAGGAGCTGATGCAGCCGCGCCGCTGGGAGATCGGGCACATCGCGCGCTTCATGATGCTGGTCGGGCCCATCAGCTCGGTGTTCGACTATGTCACCTTCGCGCTGATGTTCTGGGGGTTCAAGGCCCAGAGCACCGGGCAGGAAGCCCTGTTCCACACGGGCTGGTTCGTGGAGTCGCTGCTCTCACAGACGCTGATCATCCATGTCATCCGCACCGGGCGTCTGCCCTTCATCCAGAGCCGCGCGAGCAAGGCGCTGATGGGCACGACCCTGGCCGTGTGCGGTGTGGGTGTCTGGCTGCCTTATTCGCCCCTGGCTGCCTCACTGGGCCTGGTAGCGATGCCATGGACCTACTGGCCGGCGCTGGCGGGGATCCTGCTGGCTTATCTGCTGATGACGACCCTGGTGACACGCTGGCTGCGCAGGCGCTTTCACTTGGCCTGATCGGCGACGGGTGCGGGCGCGTCAGCTGGTGAGCGCTTGAGCACGGTCTGCCAGAAAAAGCCGTTCTGGAAGGCGAACAGCGCGAGCACCAGGAAGGTCTGCGAGGAGCTGTTGAACTGCCCGGCCGTGATGAAGCCCAGGAACACGATGGGCGAGACCACGATGGCCATGGCGCCATGCCGCAGGTGCGAGCGCCAGGACGGCTTGCTGTCGTCGAGCATGTCGAACAGGGCCTTGGCCAGCATGCCCAGCAGCATGGCGATGAACAGCGGGCCATACAGCACGGCCTGGTCGCCCAGGTTGGCGGTCTCGGGGGGCGAATCGGTGCT
>Ga0194137_10000637_pt1 | contig 22721 bp, 19 predicted proteins | sample TARM_MetaG_T3_14_FD_134025 | JGI IMG/M metagenome (GOLD analysis project Ga0194137, IMG submission 134025) | Freshwater microbial communities from Pennsylvania, USA, analyzing microbe dynamics in response to fracking - TARM_MetaG_T3_14 (version 2) | ecosystem: Environmental > Aquatic >... | reverse complement strand
GAGGTAGTGATATTGGCAGCATCCGAGCCGGTGCCAGGCTCGGTCAGGCAGAACGAAGTCGGCAGTTCGCCGGTAGCCATGCGGGGCAGGTATCTACGCTTCTGTTCTTCGGTGCCAAACAGCACGATGCCGCGGGATCCGATGCCTACATTTGGCCAGAACACGAGGCGGAAAGCCGGTGAAGTTTCGCTGAAGGCCATTTGCACCTTCATCTCTTGCATTAGGTCAAGTTCGAAGCCGCCGTATTCCTGTGGAATCGTAAGACCGAACAGGCCCATTTCCCGCATTTCCGCAATCACGTCGTCCGGTACGTCATCCACTTCTTCGACTTGCCGCTCAAGCGGCATCAACCGCTTTTTGACAAAGCGATCAACGGTATTGAGCAATTGCTGGAAACTTTCATTATCAAATCCCGAGGACATTTTTCAACCTCCTCAGTTGTGCGCATCAGCCATGACAATCAATGCATCGAGCGCAACGCCACCTTCGCCTTTCGGACGAGCGATGAAAGGATTGACGTCAATCTCGACAATTTCAGGATTTGCAGTCATCAGATCCGCGAGCCGCCGCACTGCATAAGCAACTGGTGCAAGGTCCACGGCTGGCTGTCCGCGTAAACCGTCCAACAATGCCGCACCCTTCAGCTTGCGAAGTGCGGCGACGATTGCAGCCTCCTCCATATCGGGCGCGAGCAGGCATACATCTTTCAATGCTTCGATCCAGATGCCGCCCAGTCCAGCCAATAGAATCACTCCCCAAAGGGGATCGCGACGTGCACCTATCACCAGTTCCAGACCCTGCTTAGCCATTCCTTCGACCAAGATGCCGTCCAGTTGAAAATCCGGCAAGGCTCGCGAGACTGACATTTCCATATTGGTCCAAGCCGCCTGGAGCTGTTGCTCATCCTTGATGTTGACGGCAACGCCGCCGACATCACTCTTATGCATCAGTTTGTCCGCCTGGGCTTTGAGCACCACTGGGAAACCAATTTTACGAGCAATGGCAATCGCTTCATCGGATGTGCGCGCTAGCTGCCCTTGCGGAACGGCAATGCCGAGTTCGCGTAACAGTTGTTTGCCTTTGTATTCTGCAATCGGCCCAGATTTCAGTTCGAGTAATCGCGGCGCATGGCCGGCGTCAACTCTTGTAGCTGCCGACGTAACCAGCTGACCATATCTGTGCACATGCGCCATCGCACGCAATGCCCGGTCCGGCGAGCGGAAAAATGGAATGCTGCTGCTGGTGATGATCTGGTTGAATTCATCTGCAAGCGGATTGGCATCTCCCATGATGACGAAGGCCACAGGACGATCCGACTTCTCGATCACAGGTAAGAGAGAATGTGCCTTAGCGACCTGTTGCGCGCCAGACCCGCCCATCAGCGAGACGATGACGCTACCGACACCAGGGTCGTCTAGCATCGCTTGCGTGGTGGCGCCGAACAGTTCGGGCTTCTGCATTCCGGCGGTCGTGAGATCGAGAGGATTATCCGGAGTCGCAAAGTCCGGCAACAAACTGCGCAACGCGTCGAAAGTTGAACCCTGCAAGGCGGCCAGTTCTAAACCAAGATCGAAACACGTATCAATCGCGATGCCCCGCAAGGCGCCCGAATTGGAAATGACGGCAGCAGAGCCTTTTACCGGCTTTGGGAATCGAGCCAGTAGTCCGGTAACATCAAACAGTTCATCAAGAGAATCGACCACCACGACACCCTCTCGCTCCACCAGAGTGCGCATGACGCCATAATCGCCGGCGAGTGCACCGGTATGTGACTGAGCCGCCTCACGGGCCTGCGGACTACGACCTGGATGCATCAGCACGACAGGCTTGCCTGCGTTACGGGCACGACGTGCAGCCCGGAGGAATGTTGATGGATTACGGATCATTTCCACGAATACCGCGAATGCATCAACTTCCTTTGCCTCTACAAGATGATCGAGCAGTTGTTCCGCACTTAGCGCTGCTTCATTGCCTGTGGAAATCGAGAACGATACGTTCAATCCCTTGCCAGTAAATGCCTGGCGCAGGTTGGCATTCATCGCACCGCTCTGAGCTATGATGCCGATACGTGGACCGGAAGTGTAAGACAGCGGCTCGATAGGCTCAAATGTGAGGGGCACTCCATCGGCAAAATTGACCAGCCCCATGCAATTCGGTCCGACCAGCGCGAGTCCGGCATCACGCGCAGTCGCGGTGATTTTCTCCTGCACCGTACGCCCGTCCTCACCCATTTCGGAAAAGCCGGAAGCGAACACGACTGCTCCGCCGATTCCACGTTCCACACATGCCTGGACCGACTCCAGTACTGCCACCTGCGGAACAATCAATACTGCAACGTCGACCCCTGCCGGCAAGTCTTGAATGGAAGGTACACAGCGCACGCCATTGACTTCGGTACGGCTGCGGCTGACCAAATGCACGTCTCCGGCGTAGTTGAAACGTCTGAGATTGGCCTGCAGTAGACCCGATACCGATCTCGGATCGTCTGAAGCACCGACGACCGCAATCGAGCGTGGCCTCAGCAAACGGTTAAGGTTAGCGATGTTCATGTGTGCACGTGGCCCCAGGTTATTTATCGTTCCGATTGTAAGCGCCAAGGCCCGGTCGATAGGTCTTGTCGTCCAGGAACTGCTTCATGCCTTGCTGACGGCCCTGTTCCTTATCCTCCACCGTTGATTGCCAATGCTTAGCCATCAGATAATCGGTGCCCTGCTCCCAAGTCATCTCTTCCGACATGCGGTAAGCGACCTTTGCTGTACGCAGAACCGTCGGATTCTTGTCCATCAGCACCTTCGCCAATTGACGGGTGCGATCGCGCAGATTTTCGAGCGGCACGGATTCGTTGACCAAGCCCATCTCCGCTGCACGCTTGCCACCAAAGGTTTCGCCGGTCATCACGTAGTACATCGCATCGCGCTCGCGCACCACTTGAGCGAGGGCACGGCTGACTACGCCTGCGGGAATGATGCCCCAGTTGATCTCGGACAGCCCGAATGTCGCTTCGTCTGCGGCTATTGCCAAGTCGCATGAGATGAGCGGCGTGAAAGCGCCGCCGAAACACCAGCCGTTTACCATCGCAATGGTCGGCTTCACATAGGTACGCAGCTGGCGCCACTGCCATTGCGCATTGGCGCGATACAGCTTGATCTGCTCATTGACTTTACCGTCGGTAGCGCGGAAATATTCTCGCAAATCCATCCCGGCCGAGAACGAATCGCCAGCGCCGGTCAATACCAAGACCTTGCAGCGATCATCGCTCTCAAGATCGTTCAGCACCTCGCACATGCTGTAGACAATTGCCGGATTGATGCAGTTGCGTTTGTCCGGCCGATTCAAAGTCACCCATGCTATACCGTCCTCGAACTCGACGGTGACTGCATTATCGCGGATATTTCCTTCATACATGGAAGCAGCTGTGGACATCAACACTCTCCTTTGTTTGGGTTTGGTAAGGATGGCAGGTAAGAAAATGTTTTACTTGTAAAGTCACTTTATATAAAGTCGCATTACTTTGTCAACACCTAAAAGCGGCTCGGACGTTTACACCTTTGGCGATCGGATCGTATCGATGCGGCGTCAAATTGTTACAGCACGTTGTAATCGGAAACAGGACCAGACAGAGTGCACGGAGCTGAAGGTGGAACGGGGGAAGAGAATGCGTTTAGAAAGCTACTGCATGCTTTGCCATAGATCTGTTGCGCTTCACATCTATTACAGTAGATTCGACTCGTTAGTCCGGCTAATCTGCGATGCAGGATTTTTGACGTCTTACGACGGACATGCGCAAAGAGGGAAATGAATGACTGAAGGCGGCAAGTGGCATGCCGCCACATGACGAGAACAACGATGCATCTTCATGCAGAATGCAACCCGCTTCTTCGGGAATTGGCCGGAGCCCCTTCTACTCAAACCATGATTTGAGTCTGTGCCGAGCGTCAGATGAGACAACCGTTGCCATTAGCTTGAACTGGCGCATTGTCTTTGGCTTCCTGCACTCGCATGGCCGAAGGAATTCTCACGCCGTTCTTCACTGCGGTCAGCTCGGCCAGAATAGAAATGGCGATTTCTGAGGGGGACTTGCTGCCGATGTACAGTCCGATCGGGCCATGCAGTTTGTCCACCTGTTCATCCGTCAGATCGAATAACTTCAACCTTTCGCGACGCTTGGCATTGTTCGTGCGGGAGCCGATAGCCCCCACATAGAAAGCCTGCGAACGAAGCGCTTCCATGATAGCTAAGTCATCCAGCTTGGGATCATGGGTAAGCGCAACTACGGCGCTACGTGCGTCGAGACCCATTTCCAGTACGAGATCATCAGGCATCGCATGCACAACGCTGACACCGGGCACCTGCCAGCCGGACCGGTATTCTTCCCTTGGATCGCAAACGGTGACATGGTAGTCCATCCCTGCCGCGATTGTGGCAAGGAAGGCGGAGAGTTGTCCTGCACCGATGATGATCAGGCGCCAACGCGGGCCATGGATGGTGGTGATCGTTTTGTCGGTCACGCGTAGCTGCATCTCGGGAAATGCAGGTGCAAGCGTCGCCTCGCCCGTATCAAGATCGACGCTGCGCATGACTAGTTGGCGCAGCGCCAGCTGACCAAGTAATTCTTGGAGACGGCTGTGCGCAGCCAACGGTTCAATAAGAAGCTGAATGGTGCCGCCGCAAGGCAGGCCGAAGCGATGAGCTTCATCGGCTGTAATGCCATAGGTTACGAGTTCAGGTTTCTTCCTCGTGATGCCTTCAGCGCGGACGCGCTCGATCAAATCATCCTCAATGCATCCGCCCGATACGGAACCAACCACCTCGCCCTCTCCTGACATCGCCATGATGGCACCTTCGGGACGCGGGCTGGAACCCCAAGTCTTTATGACGGTAACGAGTTCGCACTGCTTGCCGACGGTAAGCCATGCGGCGGCCTGGTTCAGGACTTCGTAATCGATGCTGTGCATACGTGACTATGGAATGTATCTGGTTAGGCCTGCCGTTGACGCAACCGGACCTGGCCGCTGTTCCGGCAAGATGAATGTAAACCACTCACGCGAAAAAAAGAAACAACAATATTGGATCAGGTAATTTGAATCGCTGAACAATCCCGATAGATATCCGAGTACGGGCCATGTCATCCGTCTTCCAAGTCAATTTTCTTCCGGCTCTTTTCTGAGCGCCCTGCCTCAGTCTCCTCAGTCACATTGATCCCGCGAATCGCCAACGCAAGCAGTTCACGCAGACGTGCGATGCCAGCATTGACCTTGGGACTGGCTTGGTTGAGCCAGCGCCGTACCTCGGTCAGGTAAATAGTCATGAACAGTGAAGCGATCAGCGAAGACTCGACATCGCCCGCGATCATGCCGGCTTCTTGCTGCTGCCGGATGATGTCGGCAAGAAGCTTTTCAATCTTGGGACGCCGTGCATAAAAGCGCGCAGTTTCGGGCCCCTGCTCCCCTGTAACCCCAAGGAAATCAAAAGTTTCTTGTACCGCCGGCCGGGCCAGCGCGGGCTCGCTGGCCCAGTAGGCGTAGCGTGCGGTGAAGAACGCGGTGAGTTGGTCGATCAGCGGGAGCTTGGGATCGATCGAAGCGACGCTGGACTCGTTAATTTCATCCAGATCGTCGTTGATGATCATCATCAGGAGTTCCCGCTTCTCCTTGGCGTAGTTAAACAGGGTGCCGATTCCAATGTCGGCCTGGGCGGCGATTTCCCTTGTGGTTGCCGCGTCATACCCCTTGCTGATGAAGACGGCACGCGCCGCTGCCTTGATGCGCCTTCTCTTGTCCAGCTTGCTGCGCTCGCGCAGTCCAAGCTGCAGGTGAGAAGTGTCGTCCGCATCCACGGTATCTGCTGTTGCTTGTTCTCTTTTTGACATGATGGTTGGGCGACTATGTTCACTGAAATCTTGCAAAGCAATGATACCCGTTCGCTGACATTCGCCCCCTAGCAGCTTTTACATGCAGACTGATGCCTAAATACGAGATTGCCTTGCGCCGATGCAATGTTCGCATAAACAGATTGACTGTCTAAAAACATCGACACTAAAATAGAGCATGCTCATTTTTGTAGTGCGCTCATTTTATTTCGAAGACTGAATCATTTGCAACATAATAAGGAGACGTTATGCGTATTTGCCGTTTCAACGAAGGCCGACTTGGCGTGGTCGAGCAGGATAAGGTTTATGACGTAAGCGCGGTGCTGGATACCCTGCCGGTCTTGAAATGGCCTGTCGCCCCCGGCGATTTGCTCATCGAGCGCTTGCCGATGTTGCGCGAGGCCATTCTGGCCGCGAAAAAAAATGCCAAGACCTTCTCTCTGCAGGAAGTCAGACTGCAGTCTCCGGTGGCAACGCCCTCCAAGATCATTGCCGCACCACTAAATTACAAGCTACATGTGGAAGAGTCGGCGGCCGATGCACAGATCCATAACAATGTGCACAATCCCGGCTACGAAGGCTTTGCCAGCCCGGTCGCAAAGTTCGGAGTCTTTCTGAAGAATGCCACCGGTCTGGTCGGCCCTTCGGAAGGCGTGGTCATCAATTTCCCGGGCCGCCGCAATGACCACGAAGTCGAACTTGCGGTCGTCATCGGCAAGAAATGCAAGAACGTCAAGGCTGCAGATGCAAAAAGCGTAATCGCAGGTTACAGCATCGGACTCGACATGACGGTGCGAGGCACCGAAGACCGTAGTTATCGCAAGTCCGCAGACACGTATTCGGTACTCGGCCCTTATCTCGTCACCGCAGAAGAAATTCCGAATCCGGGCGAGCTGGCCTTTTCCATCCACGTCAACGGCGAAGTGCGCCAGAACGCTAATACGCGCGACCTGATCACCGGGATTGAAGAACTGATCGAAGTCGCCTCGCATGTCTATACCCTCTATCCGGGCGATGTGATCATGACCGGCACGCCTGAAGGTGTGGCATCGATTCAGCCGGGAGATGTGATGACTGCAAGAATCGAGCAGATCGGCGAGATGGAAGTGCGCATCCGCTGAACCGTACAAGCAGAGAGATGCAGCTGCGGCAAAGTGCGAAGGACAATATGACAGTACGCACACAGCGGCTGCTAACCGAAGGAGACAGGTGCATTCATGCTGAACGAAAAACAACTATCGTCGGAAGTGCGCGCCGAGCGTGAGCGCTTCTATGAAAAGATCGGGCGTGACGATTACGCGCCTTTGTGGGAACAGTTGCACAACCTAGTGACAAAGGTGCCGACGTCGGACTGCCGCACCGCGCATTGGGAATACGCAAAGGCGCGAGCCTACCTTGACGAAGCCGGTGAACTCATCACAGCGAAGGAAGCCGAACGGCGCGTACTGATACTGGAAAATCCCGGCATGCGCGGCAAGGCGGCAATCACACCGGCCTTGTATGCCGGCCTGCAGATGATCCTTCCCGGAGAGGTTGCACCGGCGCACCGGCATTCACAATCGGCGCTGCGGCTCATCCTGGAAGGCGATGGTGCCTTCACAACCGTGGACGGGGAGCAGTCGCTGATGAAGCGCGGCGACTTCATCATCACGCCTTCGTGGACTTGGCACGATCATGGCAACCATACCGACCAGCCAATGGTATGGCTGGATGGACTCGACGTGCCCATGGTGGCAATGCTCGATGCCAGCTTTGCGGAGTCGGGCACCACCGAAGCGCAAGCCTTCCTGCGACCGCCCGGCGATAGCTCGCTGCGCTACGGGAACAACATGGCGCCGATGGACTGGCAGCCTCCGGCGAACAAGGCTTCGCCTCTGTTTAGCTATTCCTATGCCAATGCCAGCGCATCGCTCGCCGCGATGGCGGCTTCCGGCACGCCCGACGCCTGCCACGGTTACAAGCTGCGCTATCTGAATCCGCTCACCGGCGGCTCCGCCATGCCGACTATCGGCGCCTATATCCAGCAACTTCCAGCAGGATTTAAAGGCGCGCCATACCGCTGTTCCACCGGCACCATCTTCGCCGTCATCGAGGGTGGCGTCACAGTGACCACGCAAGACAAGACCTTCGATGCCGGATCGAACGACGTGTTCGTCATACCAAGCTGGGTCGCGCATGAATTCAGCGTCAAGGAAAATACCGTGCTATTTAGCTTCTCCGACCGCCCGGTGCAGGAAGCGCTCGGTTTGTGGCGCGAGCAGCGCGATGCGCACTAGCACCGGTCCACGAACGAGTCATGCGTCAGCATTAACATCGACCACGGGGGCATGACTGCCTTCGCATGTAAATGAACGAAGATATGGAACAGAAACCAATAGTGATTTCAGGCGGCGGCCCGGTAGGACTGGTCGCTGCACTCGCCTTTGCGGAAAAAGGTATTCCGGTCGTGCTCCTCGAAAGTGCGAAGGCAATTCCGCGCGACCTACGCGCAGGCACCTTTCATCCGCCGACTGTTGAAATGCTGGACCGCCTGTCGATAGGCTCGGAAGTCCTGGTGCAGGGCATCAAGGTACCGGAGTGGCAGATTCGCGATCGCCGCACCGGCGTCGTCGCGCAGTTTGATCTCGGCATGATCGCCGATCAGACTCCGTATCCATTCCGCCTGCATTGCGAGCAGCACAAGCTGTCGGAGATCGCCTTCCACGCCTTGTCACGTCATCCTAACGCCCGCGTGCTGTTCGGGCACCGTTGTACCGGATTCACTCAGGACGCCGACGGGGTCACCGTCAAGGTCGCCTCCGACGGCGGCGACACGGAAATCCGCGGCAGCTACCTGATCGGCGCCGATGGCGCGCGCAGTGTCGTGCGCAAGACGCTCGACGTCGAATTCGAAGGTTTTACCTGGCCAGAGCGCTTCCTCGTCTTCGCCACTACCTACGATCTGCGCGAACAGGGCTTCACGGGCAATGCCTATATCGCCGATCCCGACGAATGGTGCGCCATCTTCGTGCAGCCGCACGAGGGGCCACCGGGCATCTACCGGATTGCATTCCCGATCAAACCAGAGATGGAGGAGGAAGAGGCTTTGTCTGAACGCTATGTGCAAAGCCGAATCCAAGGTTTCCTCTCGCCGGATAGGGAATACGACATTCCTTATAAGAGCGTGTACCGTGTGCACCAGCGCGTCGCCAAGACCTTCCGGGTCGGCCGCGTGATGCTCGCCGGCGATGCCGCCCACGTTAACAACCCGCTCGGCGGCATGGGGCTCAACAGCGGCATTCATGATGCGATGAATCTTGTGGAAAAGCTACTCGCGGTGCTGGAAGGCAGAAGCGATGACAGCGCGCTCGATCTCTACGACCGCCAGCGTCGTTTGACCAATATCGAATATGTGCAAGCCATCACGATCCGCAACAAGAAACTGCTGGAAGAACGCGATCCTGAGGTCCGTGCGCAGCGACTGGATGAAATGCGGCAGACGGCGTCCGATCCAGAGAAGCATCGGGCCTTCCTGCTGAATTCATCAATGATCAACAGCGTTCGTCGGGCGGCGGAGATCCGCTGAACACCGCTCGGCGAAATTGCCACACGAAATTTAACAATGATAGCGAGGAGACACTCATGACCCATGCCTTTAACCCGAAACGTCGCAAGCTACTCGCTGGCGCCGGTAGCAGCCTGCTGCTGGGTACCTCACTGAGCAGCTTTGCACAAACAGCGGGAGGTTCGGGCCCGATCAAGATCGTTGTACCCTTTAGCCCTGGCACCACGCCTGACCTGATGGCCCGGCTGCTTGATCCCAGGCTGGCACAGCGCCTTGGCAAGCCGGTAATCGTCGACAACAAGCCTGGTGCATCCGGCATTCTTGGCATGGATGCCGTGGCCAAGGCTACGCCCGATGGGCAGACATTGATGATCGGTACGTCGACCGCGCTGACCATCCCCTATTTCTACAAGAAGGTGCCATTCGACGTTATTCAAAGCTTTCAGCCGATCACCATGATCGGTCGCACTAATTTCGCGCTGGTCGCTCATCCATCCATACCGGCCGCCAACGCAAAGGAACTGATCGCTTATCTCAAGAAGAACCCCGGCAAAGTAACCTATGGTTCTCCGGGCAAGGGCACGTTCCATCATCTAGTCATGGAGCAGTTGGCTTCGCAGACCGGTACGACAATCACGCATGTGCCGTATAAGGGGTCGGCGGGTGTATTTACCGACCTGGTAGGCGGACATGTCAATCTCGCCATCATGCCGCTCCATGTGGCCGCACCACTGGAGGCCTCTGGCAAGTTGAAGATCATTGGTGCGACCCGGGCGGAACGCGACCGCTCCTATCCGAAAATCGCAACGCTGCAGGAAGGGGGTATCGCTCCGTTCAACAATGATGCCTGGTACGCGGTATGGGGTCCAAAGGGCATGCCAAAGGAAGTGGTGGCAGCCTATGCATCGGCATTGCACGAAGCGCTGGGAAATGAAGAAGTCAAGTCAAAGCTGGAACAGCAGGGCGTCAGCGTTACCCCGGGAACGCCGGAAGATCTGAACAAGATTTCCCACGCCGAGTATGAGCACTGGGGCCGTATCATCAAGGCCGCCAATATCCAGCCGGAATAGCAGCGCCTGCAGTATCGGCAAAGGCACTTCACGTCACGGACACCGGGGGCTGTAACACAGTCCCCGGTGTCCGTTTCGACATTTGCCATCGTCGTTATGAAAGGCGATCCACGCGCGGCCAATCCACATGGAAAAACGGTTCGGGGCCTGCGAGGCACCGAACCGTGAAGATGTTTGAAGCGACGGCTTATTCAGCGACGATGCCGGCACGCTTGATAATGTGTCCCCATTTTTCCGTATCCGAAACGACTGCTTTCATGAGATCGGCAGAAGTACCCAGCCAGGGTTCGACGCCGATGGAGCGCAGCGATTCAGCCAACCCCTTGTCGGCAACGACTTCGCGTACATGCTTTTCGAGCAACCTGGTGATTTCCGGTGGCGTTTTGGCAGGCACGAATATACCGAACCACCCGATCAGGTCATATCCGGGCAGGCCGGCTTCCGCCATGGTAGGTACATCCTTGAGGGCCGTCACCCGGGTTGCATTCGTAACTGCCAGTCCCTTCACGCGGCCACCCTTGATCTGCGGAATCGCCAGTGAAGCATCGGCCATTACGAAATCGATACGGCCACCAATGAGATCGGTGACCGCAGGCGGCACGCCTTTGTAAGGGACATTCAACACGTCAACGCCGGTCAGGTGAGTATATAGTGCGCCCGCGACCTGTCCGGTGGCGTTGCCGGTGCCGTAACTGTACTTGCCTGGCTCCTTCTTCAGCAACGTGGTTAACTCGGCCAAGGTTTTCACAGGCAGTTTTTCCGGGTTGATGAGCACAACGAAGCCGAGCGTTGCTACCGGCGCCACCGGTGCGAAGTCCTTGACCGGATCGAAAGGTAGCTTTTTGAACAGATGCACGTTGGCAACAGGGGCCGAATTCGGCGTGAACAGAATCGAATAGCCGTCAGGCGCCGATGTGGCTACGTTTTGCGCAGCGATGTTGCCAAGCGCGCCCGGTTTGTTGTCGACATAGACAGTCTGCCCAAGGGCTTTTTCCATGCGCTGCGCCACTTGGCGCGCCACATTGTCGATGCCGCTGCCGGCCGGGTAACCTAGCACCATGCGGATCGGCTTGTTCGGATAGGTCTGTGCCGAAGTGGCACCCGCGAAGGCCATCAGGGAGAATGCCTGCGCCATCAATACGGCTTTGATCAGGGTGCGTCTCATTCCTCGTCTCCTATACATTGAATTATCTTCTCCTGCATTGCCGGCTCGTCAGAAGCGTGCCGACAGCGCGGTTGCAGCGAGGTTTGCCGCGAAGCTGCTGGCCGCTTGTCCTGACATTTCCGGAGCCAAGCGCAGATATTGTTTCACCGCACGTAGGCTGACCGCGCTGTTGGTCAGCATGGTGCCGATCAGCCTGTCGGCTTCAGCTTCGAGTTCAACTGCAGGAAGCACTTTCTTGATCAACCCCGCCTGCATTGCCTCTGCTGCCGTCAGCGATTCGCGGCTGTACACCATGAAGCCCAGCGTCTTGACCGGCACACGGTCGATCAGCGCCGTCATCACCAAAGTGGGAGGAATGTCGCGCTCCATTTCCGGAATTGAGTATGTCGCATTGTCGGCGCTCAGTGTGATATCGCACACACAGGCAAGGCCGCAGCCTGCGCCTGCCGCCTTGCCGCGCACCAGCGCCACCACGGGTACTGGGGCATTCTTGATGGCGTCGTACAGCGCTAGCGGCGGTGCCGCAACCACCTTGCGTATGGTTTCCGCCGTGGGCTTCGGCCCGAGCGTTGGAATCGGCGAGTCCCTTCCAGCGCAGAAATCGGTGCCTGCGCCGGACAGGCGCACCACCTTGACCGTTTCGTCGATCGCGTCCAATGCGGCGATGATGGCATCCCCCATTTCCGCGGTCAAAGAATTTCCCTTTTCGGGCCGGTTGAGCACGATATCGAGCAGATCGCCTTCGCGGCGGATGATGACGTGATCAGACTGCATTGGCTTGTCCCTCATGTTGTTGGATGTAATTCCAGATCACGGCCGGCGTGGCAGGCATCGGAATCTCCTCGCGACCGATTTCCCGCAGCGCGTCGGCCAGCGCATTGAAGATGGCCGCAGTGGCAGGCGTGATGCCGCTCTCCCCGCCGCCCTTCACGCGCAGAGGATTGCCGCTGGTCGGGTCTTCCGAAAATTCCAGCGTCAGCGGCGGTACCGTACCCGCACGCGGCACGCCATAATCCATGTAGGAACCGGACAGCACTTGGCCGCTGCTGTGTTCGATGTAATAGCCTTCCAGGAAGGCCTGTCCGATTCCCTGTGCCAGACCGCCATGCACTTGCCCCTCGAGGATCAGCGGATTGATCGGCTGGCCGACGTCGTCGATCTGCGTATAGTTGAGGAGCGCAGTGTCGCCAGTCTCGGGGTCGATCTCCAGTTCACAGACGGCACATCCGGTCGGATGGGCCGGTATCCGGCCGTTGAATTCTGCGTCCGCCTGAAACACGCGTTCCTTGTCGTCCGCCGCACCACGCCGCCGGATGTCGGCGGCAATCTCGAACAGGCTGACGAAACGCCGCGTGCCGTCGTCACGAAAACCGCCATCGGCGAATACCAGGCTTTCTGCAGAAGCGTCCAGCATCCGCGCAGCCACCGCCCTGCCCGTTGCAATCAGTTTCTCAGACGCCTGTACCAGCAAGGTGCCGGCCAGGCGCATGCTGCGGTCCGAATGGGAACCGCCGCCCAGCTTGACGAAGGCGGTATCGCCGGTGCGCAAACGAATCGATTCGATGGGCACGCCGAGCTGGGCGACCACGACCTGAGCAAAGGTGGTCGCATGCCCCTGCCCCTGCGTCTGCGTGCCGGACACGATGTCGACGATGCCTTCCGGCAAGATGTTCAGCTCGACGCGCTCGCGCGGCGCACCGACTGGCGCTTCCACGTAATTGGCCATGCCAATGCCCCGCAGCCTGCCCTTTGCCCGTGATGCCGCGCGGCGCGCTTCGAAATCTGCCCAGCCGGCAGTAACGAGTGCACGGTCCATGTTACCTTCGAAGTCGCCGCTGTCATAGGTCAGTCCCATCGGGCTGTGATAGGGGAGCTGGCTGCGCTTGACCAGATTGCGCCTGCGAATTTCCAGGCGGTCGATATCCAGTTCACGAGCAGCGATATCTAACATGCGCTCCATCATGTGATGCGCTTCTGGGCGTCCGGCGCCGCGGTAGGGGCCGGTGGGCACGGTATTGGTCAGCACGGCGCTGATGTGCACCGCTGCCACCGGCACGTCGTAGACCGTGGTCATGACGCGGGTGCCGTTGGCCATCGGCACGTACGACACCGTATGTGCACCGACATTGCCTATCCATTCATTGTCGATGGCCAAGATGCGGCCATCTTTATCGAAGGCAAAAGCGGCACGGGTAATCTGGTCACGCCCTTGGTAGTCGGAAAGGAAAGCTTCGCTGCGGTCTCCGGTCCATTTGACTGGACGGCCAACATGGCGGGCGCCCCAGACCACGGCAAGCTGTTCTACATTGAGCATGCTGCGCGGACCGAAGCCTCCCCCCACGTCCGGGCAAACAACGCGCACCTTTCCTTCCGGTACTCGCAGCGCGCCCACCAGGCAAGCCTTCTGCCGGTGCGCGCCCTGGCTGCCGGAGATAAGCGTATAGCTGTCTTCCTTTTCGTCGTAGATGCCGATAGCGGCACGCGGCTCCATCTGGCAGTTGACGATGCGGCTGTTACGGAATTCGCGGCGCACCACGTGGGCCGCTTCCCTAAAGATCCTTTGCGCCGTTTCTTTGTCGCCGAACTGGGTCTGGAAGCAAAGATTCTTTGGGGCATTTTCCCACAGCTCCGGTGCGTTGTCCTTCATTGCATCGTCCGCAGCCACCACCGCCTCCAACACTTCGTAGTCGACCTCGATCAGTTCCACCGCATCGCGCGCTTCCAGCGCAGTCGTGGCGATGACCATGGCGACCGGTTCACCGACATGGCGCACCTTGTCCACCGGCAGCGGCAGATGCAGCTGGTTAAAGACCGATCCAGTCAACGAAGTGGTGAATGCCGGCTGCGTATGGATGATCGCATCGGCCGGATTGGGTACATGCTGTATGCCCTGGAACCCGGCATCGAGATAGTCCTGCCCGGTCAGCACCGCCAGCACGCCGGGCGCCTCGCGCGCCGCGTCGGTATTAATGGCGCAGAGAATTGCATGCGCATGGGGCGAGCGCAGAAACGCGGCATAGACCTGGCCGTCGACATTGAAGTCGTCGGTGTAGCGGCCATTACCGGTGACCAGGCGCCGGTCTTCGAGGCGCGGCAGTGGTTGGCCGATCATGCTGCCCCCTTTGTCGACGCATGCCTAGGCAAGTCCGGATACATACGATAGGCGGCATGCCGCACCGCCTCAATGATGTTGACGTAGCCGGTGCAGCGACAGATGTTGCCTTCCAGGGCAACATGGATGGCATCGTCGTCCAGCGACGCCGGACGTTCCCTGAGGAAGAATTCAATGGCCATCATCATGCCCGGCGTGCAGAAGCCGCATTGCAGACCATGGCATTGAATGAATGCTTCCTGAACCGGATGCAAGGCATCGCCGCTGGACAGGCCTTCCACCGTCATTACTTCGCCCCCACTCACCTGGGCTGCGAGCACGGTGCAGGACTTCACCGCCGTGCCGTTGAGATTGACGGTGCATGCGCCGCATTGCGTCGTGTCGCAGCCGACATGCGTGCCGGTAAGGCCGCACTTTTGGCGCAGGAATTCGACCAACAGCATGCGGTCTTCGACTTCCTCCGTGCGGCGTTCGCCATTGACCTGAAATTCAACTCTTACCATTTCTCACTCGTTCTGAATTGCCCCCAAGGGCATAGAGCATTAAGCGTGTACTACGCGTGTTTTGTGAACGTCATGCCTTGGCCAGTGCGCTGACATTGGCATTGAAACGCTTAAAAAATTCATCGGCAAGTTTGTTTGCGACCGACGACACCAAGCGGGAACCGATCTGGGCAAGCTTACCTCCGACTTCGGCAGTCGAAACATAGGTCAGCTCTGTGCCGCCTTCTACATCGGAGAGCCGCACCTCTGCATTCATCTTGCCGAAGCCTGCGATGCCACCTTCTCCCTGGCCGGCGATGCGGTAGCTGACCGCCTCGACGCGGTCCGACAGCACCAAGTTGCCCTTGAACTTGGCCTTGACCGGACCGACCGATGCCACGACGACTGCAAGATATTCATCATTGCTCTTGGCGGTGAAGGATTCGCATCCCGGTACGCTGGCCTGGAGAATCGCTGGATCGTTCAGGCATTTCCAGACGACCTCACGGGGCGCTTCAATTGTTTGGGTTCCCTTGAATTCCATTATGTCTCCTAAGCACAAAGCACTAAGTCGTTTCATTTACAATTTATTCCCCCCTCCCACAGGCGGGAGAGGAGTGCGTAACCGCATTGGCCAACTATTAAGAAACCTTCCTTAAATTTCCTAAGTAAGTTTGCTGCGTGTCCAATGCCCGCATACGACCACGCGGGCCTCGGCGGTCACCCGCCGTCTGTCATTTCCGCCACTGCGCGCCGGGTGTACACTTTCACCAGATTTGCCCGGTAAGGCGCGGGCGCGTGAATATCATCAAGCATCATGGAATCGTCAAGATGTGCATCCGTTAGCGATGCCACGCTGAAACTGCGTGCCAGCGCTTCTTCGGCTTCGGTCCAGCGGAACACCGACGAGCCTGCGCCGGTCACCGCCACGCGTACGTCGCCACCGAATCGCGCCACGAACACCCCGGCAACGGCATAACCGGATGCCGCATGCGCATATTTCAGGTAGGTGGCCGCATCGGGTCGCTTGAATTCGATGGCTGTCACGAGCTCCGTTTCCCGCAATGCGGTTTCGAACATGCCGACGAAAAATTCATCTGCGAGGATCCGCCGTTCACTGGTCACCACCGTCGCGTTCAATCCCAGTACGCTGGCCGGATAATCGGCTGCCGGGTCGTTATTGGCTACCGACCCCCCGATGGTGCCACGGTTGCGCACCTGAGGATCGGCAATCAGGCCCGCGAGCTGGCTCAGCGCTGGAATCATCTCACTCACGATCTTCGAAGAGGCCACCACGGCATGCGGCGTCGCCGCACCGATGCGCAGGATGTCGCCATCAACGGCAATGCCCTTCATTTCCGGGATCCAAGTCAAATCGACCAAGTGCGAAGGTGATGCCAACCGCTGCTTGAGCGTCGGCACCAACGTCATGCCACCGGACAGGGGCTTGGCGCCATCATGTTCTTTCAGAAAGGCTACGGCTTCGTCGATGGAAGCCGGGCGAAAATAGGAAAAGGCGTACACGTTGTCTCCACTTGCCGCGTCAGGTCACGCAGGAATGCGCCGTCGCGGCGCCCTGATTCAGGACTGACGCAAAAAATCCTGTGCCGTTGCGGCCAATGCCAGCGGCACTTCGAACATCGGGTAATGACCGGAATTTGAAAGCGTTTCCATGGCCGAATTCGGATACCAGGTCAGCCAGGTGCGCTGCATCAGGTCTGCATTCAGCGTGGGATCATATTCCCCAATGAGCACCTTCACCGGCGTAGTATTGCCCCGTACCAATTCGGAGAAGTCCACCGTCGCCCACTGCTTGAGATAAGAGCCGAAAGCAGCCGGCGTCGAACTTTCCATCGAACGCTGCGCTGCCTGATGCACCCAGGTCGCAGGCAGTCGGCTGCCGGTGGAAAAGTTGATGATGAATTCGCGCTTTGCCTGCTCCGTCACGGCGCTCTCGAACATCGCCAGTCGCTGCGCATCCATGCGCGCGCTGCAAGCCGGCACTGCAGTAACCGCCACCATCTTCTCGACGCGACCGCCTGCAGCCAGCATCAGCCGCTGTATCGCCACGCCGCCCATTGAATGTCCGATCAGGGAAAAGCGGTCCCATCCGAGATGATCCACCAGCCGCATGGCGTCGTTGGCGCTTTCCTCGAAGGTAAATTCACCGGACAAGTGGCGGGAACGCCCATAGCCACGATAGTCGAACGCGACAATGGTGAAGAGCTCCGGATCGAAGGCATTCGCCATGGCGCTCCAGTCGGCCGCCTCGCCGAACCAGCCGGACATGGCCAGCATCTTTGTCGGTCCATTTCCGACCTGCAGATAGCCGTTCAATTCATTCATTGTGTCTCCCTCATCTTGAGAATCATGCCGGCCACGTGCGCGCCGGCTGCACGCGCCCGCGGCATTCGCCGAAACCGATCGAGACGGCGCCCTGGCGGGATGCTTGGGCGCGGAAGATCATTTCATCGCCGTCTTCAAGCGCGGTGCGGAACTCGCCGTTGCCCACCGGCAGGGGATCCTTACCGGCGTTGGTCAGCTCGGTGATGCAGGCGCGTGATATGTCGCTTTCTCCGGAAATGGTGCCGCTGCCGATCAAGTCTCCAGGCTGCAGGTTGCAGCCGTTGCTGGCGTGATGGGTGATCATCTGCCCGAAGGTCCAGTATAGGTTCTGCAGGTGAGTACGCGTGATGCAGATCGCCTCTTGCCCGGTGCTGCGCTGCGTGGCTGTCGAAATCCATGCTTCGAGAGCGATGTCGATGCCGCCTTCAGCCTGGTCGCGCTTGCCATTGAGATGATCCAGCGGCGGCGGGTCTCCCACCGGACGCGTGGGCGCCGGCAGACGGAAAGGCAGCAGTGCCTCCTCGGTCACGATCCATGGCGAGATCGATGTGATGAAGCTCTTGCCGAGGAAGGGTCCGAGCACTTGCTCCCACCACTGTATGCTCTTGGCCGACCAGTCGTTGAGCAGGCAGTAGCCGAAGATGTGGTCGCGCGCACGATCGATCGGGATGGGCTGCGTCAGTTCGTTGCCGCGTCCAATGAAGGCTGCCAGCTCAAGTTCGTAATCCATCATCGGCGCCGGGCCGAAACGCACCTCTCCGCCGGCATCCTTGTACTGGCCGTTCGGCCGCACCACGTCGGTTCCGCTAATCCGGATCGAAGATGCGCGGCTATGATAGGCCACCGGCAGCGATTTGAACGCGGGAGGCAGGGGATCCTTCAAGCCCTTGAACCGTCCATGACGCTCGGTGTGATGCAGCGAAGTTAGGAAATCGGTGTAATCGCCGATGCTGCAGGGAACCTCCATGCGGACCGACTTCATGTCAAGCAGGATGGTCTCCGAACGCGCGCGGGCACTGGACGGCATGGCCGAGGGGCCGTCGCTGCGGAACAGGTCCGACAACTGTGCCCGCAATGCTGACGCGAACGGCTTTTCCATCCCCATCAGTTCGTTCAGGCGGCCGCTGGCCGTGGCATGGGCGGCAATGGCGGCATGGCCGTCCAGCAAGCCGTGACTGAGCAATGCCTGCAGATCGATGATCTTGTCGCCGAGCGCCACGCCCGCGCGGCGCACTCCGCCTTCGGTGAAAATGCCAAATGGCAAGTTCTGGATCGGGAAGTCGCAGCCGGGCTGATTGGCAGACTCTACCCAGGAGCGGCGCGTCGGGTCGTGCGTTGCATTCAATTGGGTCATGTTTCAGTTCTTGTTGTTGCGGGATGCTTTTTCGCGCGTCCACTCGTTGATTTTGGCGTGTGCGCTGTCTTCATATTCCTTGTGCTGTTCCGCCGTACCGACCGGAACTGTGAATTCCATCCGGAAGCCATTGGGATCGACGAAGTAGATTGAACGTCCGAAGTGTTGGTCAGTGACGCCCACTACCTCCACGCCAGCATCCTCCAACCGGCGCTTCATCACTGCCAGCTCTTCCAGCGACTTCAGCTTCAGCGCAATGTGGTTGACCCACGACGGCGTATTCTGCGATGGCTGCGCCAATTGGCCGTCGCCGAGATCGAAGAAGGCGATGTTGGAGCCGTCTGCCATTTCAAAGAAGATATGCACGTAGGGGCAGTACTCTCCCGTGCTCGGCACATGATCAGCCTTGATCACATGCACCAGGCGCATGCCGAGGAGATCTTCATAAAAGCGGCGTGTTTCTTCCGCATCGCGACAGCGCCATGCAAAGTGGTGCAGGCCTAGAACGCTGGGTATGGTAGACATGTCATTCTCCAGAATGGTGGTGAACCGGGCGTAACGTGAACTTCAGATCTCGACGGCATCGACATCATATTTGAACAGCCACTCGTAGCGTTCCTTGACCCGCTCCTCGTTGAACTCGCGGTTGACATATTCACTGGCGCCCTGCGCATCGGCCAGCGCCGGGTTATGGAAGCGCTTGGTGTTGGCCGCCGAGCCGATTACCACGCGCGCCGTGCGCTCCTTACGGGCCGCCTCGTAACGTTCGAATGCGGTAGAAACAGAATGAGGATACTTCTCCAGGGCCCGCGCCAGAATGTAGCCGTCCTCGATCGCCATGCCGGCACCTTGGGCGAGGAACGGCAAGGTGGGATGGCAGGCATCACCCAGCAAGGTCATGCTGCCTTTGGACCAGAGCGGCATCGGATCGCGCACGTTGAGCACCCACTTGAACGGCGTATCGATTGCCTTGATCAAGGTTTGCACATCCTCATGCCAGCCCTTGAAGTCGTTGAGGCATTCCTCATGTGTGCCCGCCTCGGACCAGGACTCGACTTCCCAGCGGTTGCCCTCGACCGCGCCGACGAAGTTGATCAGTTCGCCGCGGCGTAGCGGGTACTGGATCACATGCGCACCCGGGCCGACCCAGTTGGATCCGTACGGCTCGCGCAGATGCGCGGGTAACATCGATGCCTGGATCACGCCGCGCCATGCCATGACGCCTGAATAGCGCGGCGCATCGGGGCCAAACATTGCTTCGCGCGTCTTCGAATGTACGCCGTCGGCGCCGATGACGACATCGGATTCGTACACATCGCCGTTTTGCGCGGTGAGTGTCACGCCACCACCGTGCTGATCGTGGCCAACGATGCGCACAGCCAGTTTGATGGCATCCGGCTTGAGCCGCTTGACGGCTTGCGCCAGCACCATATGCAGATCGGCGCGGTGCAATGTGTAATACGGATAGCCGTAGATCTCGCGCGACACGGTGCCCAAGTCGAACAGCGGCCAGATCTGGCCGGTGCTCCACAGCCTGACCCGCTTGCCGACAGGTTCGGACGCGATCTGCGCCAGCGCCTCGCCGAGGCCCAGGCGGTACAGCACACCGGTTGCATTCGGTCCGAGTTGGACGCCAGCGCCGATTTCCTTGAGTTCGCTGGCCTGCTCCAGTACGGAGACATCAAATCCTTTTTTTAGCAGGGCGATAGCCGCCGTTAGGCCGCCAAGCCCTGCGCCGATGATGGTAATTTTCATTGTTATGCAGCAGTATGATGAGTTGACAGGAGGACGCGGGATGCTGCAACCAAGCTTATTCCACGACCGGATTAACCTTCTTCACCAGACGGGCCCACTTCGCCAGTTCTGTTTCGATATCGCGCTTGAAGGCGTCAGGCGAACTTTTTACCGCATCGAGGCCGGTTGCCTCGATTTCGTGGCGCAGAGCAGGATCGTTTTCAGCGGCTTGCAGCGCATCGGTCAACACCTTCAGGGCATCGGCGGGCGTGCCAGCGGGTGCCACAAGGCCGACCCAGGAGTAGGCCTCGAAGTCCCCGCCGATTACTTCCCTGACCGTGGGCACGTTGGGCAACTGCGGTGCGCGATTTCTGCCCGTGGTGGCCAACACCTTCACTCGATCGGTCTTGATGAACGATGAAATGCTGGGAATGGTTTCCAGCGTCATGTCGACCTGTCCTCCGAGCAGGTCGTTGAGCGCCGGCGCACCGCCCTTGTAAGGCACATGCAGCATGTTGATCTTCGCTTCGTCGTTAAACCATTCGGCCACGAGATGGGTAATCGAGCCGTTGCCGGCGGAGCCGTAGGACATCTGCTGCGTTTTGGCAAGGGCAATGAAATCCTTGAGTGTTTCGGCCTTGATGTTGCCACGCGCAGTCAGCACGATCGGGCTGCGCGCCACCATGGCCAAGGGGACGAACGATGTGGTAGGTGCATAGCTCAGCTTGGGATACAGCGCAGGCGCCACGCCGACGCTGCTGGTGCTCGCCCAAAGCAGCGTGTAACCGTCAGCCTTCGCGCGCGCAACATAGGCGGACCCTGTCGTGCCGCCGGCGCCCGGCCTGTTTTCAATGATTACGGGCTGCTTGAGCCGCGCGCTCAGGGCCTTGCCGATCAGGCGCGCGCTGCTGTCGGTGGGACCGCCCGGTGCAAAGGGAACAACGATGGTGACGGTGCGTGCGGGATAGGATTGCGCAAACGTCGACGGCGCACCGATGCAGGCCAAAGTGGCAAGCGTTAGAGTACCGATCGATTTCAGCGAGCGAACGAGGTGCGAGGAATTCTTCATCATGCCGGAACGTATTATCGTAACCGCATTGCCCGGGGTGGCAACGGCTTGGTTGACGCTTAATATAAAGAACCTCAGATATTTGCAGAAGCAAAAAGAATTTATCGTCTTATAGAGAAATGCGAACAATTAAGACAATCACTCCGGCTCGAAACGAATCAGGACGACTGATAGACGTAAAGCAGAAGTGGCGTGTGGCTTACCTTGCACTCGAGGACCGACAAATCCTACGCTGCGGTCATCAGACACCTGTGCAGGAATTGCAATCAGGCAGGTTCACTCTTGCGTCGACTGCCGGCACGTTTGCTGCGCTGTGCGAGGCTCTTCTCGAATTCCTGCGCTACTTCGCGGAAGGTATTGGAAAACTTCTCGATGATGTCGATGTTGCCACGCCCGGAGCGGGTGATGCAGTAGAAAGCTAGCTCCAGCAGGGGTTGCACCTTATCCAGACGGACGCGGAAACGCTGGCAGGTAGCTTCTGAGAAAGATGGCACGATAGCTACGCCAAATCCGGCTTCGGCCATGGAAATGGCCGTTTCAAGATGGCTAACGATGGTGCGCTTGCCGGTTGTCACGTGTTCGCGTGAAAGATTTTCCTCAACTAGACGCTGAATAGGATTGTCCTTCGGAAAGGATATCATCGGCACATCCTGTAAGGCCTTCCAGGTAATCTCACAAGATGAAAAGTCTGGCCACTCTCGTTCCTCGGTCAGTGGCGAGGCGATTACGAAATGCGTGGGAAAGATCGGGGTGCGTTCAATACCTGACGCCTTGTCGAAAAACGCGCCGAACGCCGCGTCGAGTTCGCCGTCCTCTACTAGGCGCAGCAGATCGCCGGGCGGCCTGTCGCTGACTTCCACATGCACGTCGGCGTGGCTTTTCAGGAAACGCTTGAGCACCGTCGGCACGATGCTGACCGCGACATGGGGCGTCACGCCGATACGCAGAATGCGGCGCTCCTCGCGCCCCATATTCG
>Ga0194137_10000636_pt1 | contig 22735 bp, 20 predicted proteins | sample TARM_MetaG_T3_14_FD_134025 | JGI IMG/M metagenome (GOLD analysis project Ga0194137, IMG submission 134025) | Freshwater microbial communities from Pennsylvania, USA, analyzing microbe dynamics in response to fracking - TARM_MetaG_T3_14 (version 2) | ecosystem: Environmental > Aquatic >... | reverse complement strand
TTTTCAATGTAGATCGCTTGACCAACTTCAACTTTTAATTGTTTACCACCAGTTTTGATAATTGCGTACATATTCTCTGCACCTCCTTATTTTACTTAGACTCGCCAAACGGAGTGCCCTTGCGGGTCTTATGACTCCCATCCGTGCGGTTGTAGCCGTGGTGCGCACATTTACAACATTAATAGTTTATCAAAAACCGCTCTCCAAGTCAACCTAAATAAAAAGATTAATGACCGAAGACGCTTTTCCAAGCCGTTTCGGTCATTAATCTTTATGCAGTCATCAATGGTTCTTGACGAATTCGCTTGAGGATACGATCCGGGTGCCGTATTGTTGCCCGAACTCGGTATCATGCGTGACGACCAGGATGCCGGTTCCGCCGGCAGCGATTTCCTGGATCAGCTTGCCGATGCTGTCGGAAGATTCGCGGTCGAGCGCAGAAGTCGGCTCGTCAAAACAAAGAACGCGCGGATTCAGCATCATCGCCCGGGCGATCGCAACCCTTTGCTTCTGGCCGCCGGACAAAGTCGATGGCATCGCCGCCAGTTTGTCTGCCAAGCCCATGTGTTCCAACAATCCGGCTGCCTTCTCCGCCAGTTCTTCGCGGCTGCCCAGTTTTTGGGCAAGCGGCGCCTCCAGCAGATTGTCCAGCACAGAAAGATTCGGGAACAGAGCATAGTCCTGGAATACCATGCCGATTTTATTTTGATAAAGGCGCCTTTTTTTGCGGTCAACATATTCTGCGCCCTTCAATCCTTGTTTGCACAAGACGGCGTCTTCGATCGAAATCGTGCCTTGGTCTGCCCTTTCAAGATTGTTGAGCAAGCGCATCAATGTCGTTTTGCCCGTTCCGGAACGTCCCACAAGCACAACGATCTCATTGGAATCGATATGGAATGAAAAATCATCGATTACGGTTGTGTCATGATAAGACTTTTTTAAATTCATTGCATTCAATAACATGATTGCCGCTCCCCCCTAAAAGTTCCCTTTGGATTCAAGTTTATTCAGCAGCACCGTGATGACAGCCGTAACGGATAAATAGACGATACCCACCGCCAGAAAAGGCACTAACGAGGCATACGTGTTCGCAGCAATCTGACCTGCGCGCAACAGTTCCCCGAGACCGATGACATAAACCAAAGATGTATCTTTTACCAGCGCAATCACTTCATTCCCTACAGACGGCAATACGATCTTGGTGACCTGTGGAATGATGATTTTGAAAAAGCCTCTGACCTTACCGATACCCAACACCGAAATGGCCTCGAATTGTCCTTTCGGAACAGCAGTGATACCGCCGCGGAAAATTTCCGCATAGTAGGCAGCATAGTTGATCATATATGCCAGAATTGCTGCCGAAAAACGATCCAAGGTGATGCCTATCAGCGGCAAACCGAAGAAAACAAACATCAGTTGCAACAGCAACGGCGTCCCCCTCATGATGAAGACATATATCTGGATCAGAAAACCCAGCCACTTCGGTCCGTAAACCCGGATGACGGCAATCAGGAATCCTAACGGAATACTGGAGATCCCTATGATGAAGAACAACGTAAGCGTCATCTTCAAACCGTCAAGCAATGATGGCAGTATCGTCTGTATCAAATCCATTTCATAAACCTCTTTCTTACCCTTTATTTTCTTTGTTCACTGCGGAACCGTTTGTTATTCAGCAAACCAGGTTGCGTAGATTTCATCATAGGTTCCGTCCTCACGCATTTCATTCATCGCTTCGTCGATCGCTTCTTTCAGCGCGACATCATCCTTGCGGAGACCCACACCGTATTCTTCCTCGCCAAAATTATCGGAAAGGACGGTATACTTTTCTTCACCTTTTTGTTTCATAGTGTAGCAGCCCAACACTTCATCGACGACGATTGCATCACTGCGGCCGCTTTCCAGGTCGTTGAACACATCATTGAAGGTAGGGTACAGGATTGGCGTGCCCCCATCAAACTCAGCAGCGATTCCCGTTTCGTCGGCATTGATGGCATCGAATGCCGCTGACCCTTGTTGCGTAGCGACTACTTTCCCGGCCAAGTCGGCTTTTGTCTTGATGTCGCTGTCCGCCATCGTGACGATGATTTGGCTGTTGTTCAGATACGGTTCCGTGAAAAGTACTTTCTCTTTGCGCTCTTCCGTGATGGTGTAGCCATTCCAGATCATGTCGATGTTGCCGGAATCCAATTCGGTTTCCTTCATTGCCCAATCGATCGGCTGGAAAGTGATTTCCACGTCCAAGCGTTCCGCAACCTCTTTTGCCAAGTCGACATCAAAACCGACGATTTCGCCGCTCTCATCTTTGAATCCCATCGGTGCGAAGGTATCATCCAATCCCATCACCAATGTTTCTTTGATCCCTGAATCTGCCGATCCGGTCGCAGAAGAGTCCTCAGCAGCTCCTCCACCGCACGCAGCCAGTAAACTTGTAGATGCCAACAACATTAATGCTAATTTTTTCATGTTCTTCTCCTCCATATATGTGTACTTTTTTATTACCGTATTTTGGTGGTGGTTTCTCTTCACTCCGTTTCCAATAAAAAAAGCCCTCTAACTTCCTGCTGAAAGTTAAAGGACGATTGAAGTCGTGGTTCCACCTTTTTTTGCGGCATCTTCACAGAAACCGCCTCGTAACGTTCCGTTTGAAACGTCAGTGCTGTAACGGGCACAACCGAGTCAGCCTACTGGGGACAGCGCATACTGTCTTTTCGGCATTCTTGCTCAGAGATGTGTTTTCACTGGATGCTATTGTTTGCTCACACCACCCGCAAACTCTCTGGAAATAGGCAAAAGTTACTTTTTCTCTTCATTGCATTTAGAATTTAAGACAATGATACCACAGCATCCGGGAAATGCAAGTATTTCATTAAAATTTATCTCATTCATTTCTCATCATGGTCAATCATACATCCAGGATACGAGCTTGAACAATGGATAGTAGATGACGATGAACAACACAATATTCAACACGACGGTCGGCCCTAGACGCTCCGAAGCGAAGGCACTGAAATCAAGTTGCGTAATCTCCATCAAGCTGTAGAAGCCAAAAACGAATGAATCCACCATGACGATTGCCACAATGAACAGGAGCGCCAACACAAAAACATTTTCCGTAAGATATTTTTGCATTTTCTTCACGAAGTACACGACCACCGCGAATGCGACTGCGTATATGCCCAAAATGCCGGTGTAGTAACTGTCGAACAGCAGGCCGAACACAACCGCATACAGCTGCATCGGCTGCTTGGGGAAATAATAGGAAAAAAGCACAAACCCGAACAAAGCCAAGTGCGGCACAAGGATGTACGCTTCACTGACAAACTGGCCCGAGAAGGCGTTGATCAAAAAGCCATCCAAAATCAAAAGCAAGTAAAGCATCACGGGGATGAAATAGGTGTGATGCAGGGATCTGTTCTGCACCATCACTCACCACTCCCGCTCAGCCGTTTGATGACCGTCACGAAGCGGGTATTATAAACCTCTCCGGCAGGTTCGATCGTCACCTGTTTGAACAAGCCGTAGCTGTCCATGGATACTTCCTTGACGGTGCCGATCAGCAGGGCGCTTGGCGAAACGCCGCCCAATCCTGAAGTGATCACACTGTCGCCCGGATTGATCACCGCATCAGGGGCGATCTGGGACATGGACAGCATCTTCGTTTCCTCATCATAGCCGTTGACGATGCCATGCACAGGTCCGGATTCGGTTTGGATTTCAGCTGACACGCGGTTGGTCCTATCGTTCGAAGTCGTCAACAAGAGCACTTTCGCGCTGATGGCGTTCACTTCGGACACGCGGCCGATCAGACCGTTTCCGGCCATCACCGACATGTCGACCGCGACACCGTCCTGGGATCCTTTGTCGATGACGATTTGGTTCAGCCAGCTGTCCGGGTTGCGGGATACCACAGAGGCATTGATTTGTTCATATTCTGATAAAGTATTTTTCAGTTCAAGTTCTTCCTGCATCCGGGCATTCTCCTGCTCCAGATTATAGACTTTCACTTGCAGTTCATAAACGGTATCAATTTTACTTTTTAAAGATTGGTTTTCTTCATACGTATTCATCAGGTTATCGACTGAATCAACAAAATTCGCCACTACTTCCGCCGGCTTCGAAAATATTCTCGCAATGGAGCCTGTCACATCGTTTCCCACTTGTTGCGGTGCCGATGTATCTTCTCTGTTGTTGGTGAGAGAATATGCTATCAAGCTGATAAAGGTGATCACACTGATCAATAGGATAATCAATTTTTTATTGTTAAAAAACTGATTCACATTGACACCTCATTTCGTACATCACTTTCGGTTACATTCATTCTGCTTAATGCCTCAAATTTTTACGCTTGTACACGTTTATGTTCTTCAATGTTTCGCCTGTCCCGATGGAAACGCAATCCAGCGGATCATTGGCGATGAAAACGGGAACTTCCGCTTCTGCCGAAATGGCTTCAGCAATGTTCTTCAATAGGGCGCCGCCGCCTGTCAAAACGATGCCATGATCGATGATGTCGGCCGATATTTCGGGAGGCGTCTCTTCCAGCACTTCCCTGACGGACAGGATGATGTTTTCGACCACATCATGGATCGCAACCGCCACATCCTCGGCATGGATTTCCAAAGTCTTGGGCAGGCCGTTCACCATGTCGCGGCCTCTTATTTCCATGGATCCGTATGAAGCAGCCTTGCCTATGTCGGCACAGCCGATCGTTATTTTGATGTTCTCGGCTGTCCGCTCGCCGATCAACAGACCGTACTTTTTGCGGATGAATTGAATGATGGCCTCATCCATGCGGTCCCCGCCGGCTGTGCTGGAACGGCTCGTAACGATCCCCCCGAGTGAAATCGTCGCAACGTCCGTCGTACCGCCGCCGATATCCACCACCATGTTGCCGGTAGGCGCATGCACCGGAAGGCCTGCACCCACAGCTGCGGCGAAAGGTTCTTCTATGATGAAGGCTTCTTTGGCGCCGGCTGTCCGGGTCGCATCCAGCACTGCCCTTTTCTCAACTTCCGTTACGCCACTCGGTACGCAGACCATCACGTATGGTTTGACGAATGCATTTCCAGTCGCTTTTTTGATGAAATATTTCATCATTGCGACGGTCGTATCATAATCCGCAATGACCCCTTCCTTCATCGGGCGGGATGCCACAATCGTGCCGGGTGTCCTGCCAAGCATCTGGAATGCCTCTTCCCCAACGGACAGAATCTCTCCCGTATGGATATTTTTTGCGACGACAGATGGTTCTCTGAATGCGATGCCTTTGCCGGCTACGAAAACGATTGTGTTGGCCGTGCCTAAATCGATCCCGATGTTTTTGCCCTTAAAATTAAAACTTACCAAGTACTTCTCATCCTTCCGTCTGGTTGACTCCAAGCTCTCCCACAAACAAATTCTTTTCTATTTTACCACAAACCGGAACAAGAAAAACATCAATGTAACAAACAAAAGAAAGAATTAATCAATTTGACAGGAATGCCGTCGATCAGTAATACAACCGCTAAGGCACAGCAATTATCAGCAATAATATTGAGCAATTCATCAACACCGATGCCGCTCGATTGCAGCCGAAAAGGGCCCGGGACAGCGTCCCGGACCCTTTTTGCGCCGGCATTCTAGATGATGCCGTATTCCCGCAGGCTGAGATAGTCATCAACCCCGATGATGAAGTGGTCGAGAATCTCGATCCCCATCATTTCTCCGCATTCCACCATCCTGCGGGTAAAAACCAGATCCGCTTCCGAGGGGTCGGGGTTCCCGGAAGGATGATTGTGCGCGAGGATGATCCGCGCTGCCGCAAACCTTACCGCCTCCCGGAAAATCTCGCGCGGATGCGCAACCGAACTGTTCAGGCTGCCGATGAAGATCGTCTTCTTCTTGATGATTTCGTTCTTTGTGTTCAGGTAGACAGCCACCACATGCTCCTGTTGGAGATCGCGCATCTCCTTCTGCAAAAGTGTTCCGGCGCTTTGCGTCGAGGTGATCGTCCCGCTCTTCAGTTGCGTGGCATTGGCTACCCGGACGCCCAACTCGACACAGGCTTTGATTTCGATCGCTTTGGTCCGTCCGATTCCGTTGATCGAAGTCAACTCCTCCAACGAAGCCATCTTCAAGGAATGCAGATCTTCGAATTCATTCAGTACCCGTAAAGCCAATTGCATGACATTGCTGTCCCTGGGTCCTGTCCGCAGAATGATTGCCAATAATTCATGCGTCGCCAGGGCCTTTTCCCCGAATTGATCCAATCTTTCGCGCGGGCGCGAGGCTTTGGGGACCTCCATCAGCAGATTTGTTTCTTGCACCATCCTGTTTAACCCCTTTCCTTCCGTCTACTCAATAGATACGCAGGAAGGAAAGGAACAGGTTATTTTTCTTTCAGCCAATCGATGACCGCATGCAGATCCGGCAAAATGGCCGTCGTTTTTGCTTTCGCTTCGTCATCGGGAACGATCAGATCAGGGATCATGATCACTTCGATGCCCGCATCATAAGCAGCGCGGATGCCATTAAGCGAATCTTCCAGAATCAAACAGTCTTCTTTCGGGATGTCGAGCGGTTTCCAGGCACTCAGGAATATTTCCGGATCCGGTTTGGCGAAGGACACTTCATCCCCGCAGACTTGATAGCGGAAATACTGCGAAATGTCAGCCAATTCGAGGTAAAAGCTGACCTCTCTCCTCCGGCTGCTGGAAGCGACCACACAAACTGCGCCTTCCTGCTTCAGGAAGGCCAGCAGCTCATAAAGGCCTTTTTTGATCGGAAGCCCCTGCTCGGAAGCGATGTCCGTCTGCCGCTTCTTCATTTTCCGCAGGAATCGTTCCGCCAATTCAGCATCGCCGAAGTCGGATGCCAATTCAGGCATCACATCTTTATCGGATCGGCCCACCTGCTTCAGGTAATAATCGAAGTCAAACGCTATCGGTATGGCCAGCTCTTCAGCCAATTCGCCTTGAGCCTGGTAGCCCAACGATTCCGTATCGAACATCAGTCCATCCATATCAAAAATGACCGCTTTTTTACGCATGCCCATCCTCCTTGCTGTTTAATAAATAGTGTCTTACTTCGGAAAGAAAATACAGTGAGCCCGTGATCAGCAGCATGCCCTCTTCGGCTTGCTTCGCCTTCAGGTCATCGATAGCCAAACGCCAATCTTCATAGGCCGCAGCTTCAGATACGTCCATCCGCTCGCACAGCTCCTCGACTGATGCAGCCCTCGGGAAATCGAAACTGGTCACGTACAGCTTGCTGTCCGGTATCGACTTAATCAACCGGCCCATTTCCTCCAGGTCCTTATCCGCCAACGCCGCCAACAGGATGGTTATTTCCTTGTCAGAAAACTTCTTCTTGACCGCTTCAGTCAGCACTTCCATGGCCGGGATATTGTGGGCACCATCGAGCATGATGAACGGTTTTTGCGAAACGATCTCCATCCGTACCGGCCAAGCCGTCCCCAGCAACCCTGCTTTGATTGTCGCTTCCGAGTAGCTCAAAGCATATTTTTTGCAGAACAGCAAGAAAGTCTGCAGCGCAGTGGCCGCATTATCGACTTGATGACCACCCATCAGTGCGATTTCAAGGTTTTCGAAATTGCCCAATGGAGAGGCGAAGTCAAAAACTTCATGGTAACCGGAACCCTCGTGCCAATTGGATGTGCTGAAGTCAGGTCCAAGTTCATACAAGGGCGCAGCCTTCCGTTCCGCAGTATCCCGCATCACCGTCAAAGCTTCTTCCGGCAGCTTTCCAACGACGACGGGCGTCCCGTTCTTGATGATGCCCGCTTTCTGGTAGGCGATCTCCGCAAGGGTATCCCCAAGAATGTTGCTGTGATCCTTGCCTATCGTCGTGATGAGCGACAAGTCCGGCTCGGCAACGTTCGTGCTGTCGTAAAGACCGCCCAGGCCGACTTCCAGCAAAACGACATCGCAAGGGTGTGAACCAAAATAGGAGAACATCATGGCGGTCACCACTTCGAATTCTGTCAGCGGACCCATATCCGTCAGGCTGATTTCCTCATACAGTGCGTGCAGGATGTTCGCTTGCTCCAGCACGTCTTCATCCGCGATGTTGGCTCCATTCACGCCGATCCGTTCATTGAAACTGACGATGTGCGGCGAGGTGAAGGTTCCCACCGTGTAGCCGGCCGCCATGAACAGGCTTCTTAAATAAGCAACATTCGAGCCTTTCCCGTTTGTTCCGGCGATATGGATGGATCTGAATTTACGTTCCGGGTGATCCAGTTTTTCCATCAGCCATTCCATCCGGACGATTCCCGGCTTGGGGCCCATGCCTTTGCGGGTATGGATCCATTCCATCGCTTCTTCATAAGTTGCAAACATCCAGCTCTTCACTCCATTTCCATTTAAGAAGAACCCTATTACAAAGGAGCTTGCTGATAGGGTTCTTCCTGTTCAATTCGATTTTCTGATTAAACCAATTGTTCTTTTAAGGCAGCGATGCGTTCTTCCACTGCCGCTAATTTTTCGCGGTATTCCGTTTCTTTTTGCTTCTCCCCATCGACAACAGCCTGCGGGGCTTTGCTGATGAATTTTTCGTTGTTCAATTTGCTTTCCACACGGTTGACTTCTTTGGTCAATTTCTCCGCTTCCTTCTCAAGACGGGAAATCTCATCTTCCAATTTGATCAGACCGGCCAAAGGCATATAGACTTCTCCGCCTGAGAATACTGCGGTGACGGCATCGCTGGCTGCCTGGATATGTTGGCTGATTTCCAGCGTGTCCGGGTTGCAGAAGCGGAAGATGTAGGATTCATTGGCCCGGAAAATCGCTTCTGTCGCTTCGTCGTTCACTTTCAGCTGCATCGGCACTTTCTTGGACAGCGGCGTGTTCATTTCAGCGCGGACATTGCGGACGCCGCGGATCAATTCGATCAGTTTTTCCATCGCTTCTTCGGCTGCTTCATCGATCTGGCTGTGATCCGCTTCCGGATAGGCTGCCGTCACGATGGATTCGCCTTGATGCGGTACATTTTGCCAGATTTCTTCGGTGACGAACGGCATGACCGGATGCAACAAACGCAACACGTTATCCAAAACATACGCCAGGATGCTGCGGGTTGTCTGTTTTGCTGCTTCGTTTTCCCCTTGCAGCACTTCTTTGGACATTTCGATGTACCAGTCGCAATAATCGTCCCAGATGAAACGGTACAACAGACGTCCGGCTTCACCGAACTCAAATTTCTCGAACAGGTCCGTCACTTTTGCGATGGTCTTGTTCAGGCTAGAAAGGATCCATTTGTCTGCGACCGTCTTTTCCCCAGAGATGTCGATATCAGCGAACGTCAGGTCCTCCAAATTAAGCAGTACATACCGGCTGGCATTCCAGATCTTGTTGATGAAGTTCCAGGCTGCATCCATCTTCTCGTAGCTGAAGCGGACATCTTGACCAGGTGCGGAACCGTTCGCCAAGAACCAACGCAGAGCGTCAGCCCCATATTTTTCGACGACTTCCATCGGATCGATTCCGTTTCCGAGCGATTTGCTCATCTTGCGGCCTTGCTCATCGCGGATCAGGCCATGGATCAGCACGTTTTCGAACGGACGCTGTTCCGTGAACTCCAGACTCTGGAAGATCATCCGGCTAACCCAGAAGAAAATGATGTCATATCCCGTCACCAGTGTGCTGGTAGGGAAATAACGTTTGAAATCTTCGGCCTCTTCATACGGCCAACCCATCGTCGAGAACGGCCAAAGTGCTGAACTGAACCATGTATCCAGAACATCCTCATCCTGCGTCCAGTTTTCGCTGTCGCTCGGGGCTTCCATGCCAACGTACATTTCGCCGGTTTCCTTATGATACCAAGCCGGGATTTGATGTCCCCACCACAATTGGCGCGAAATGACCCAGTCATGGACGTTGCCCATCCAAGTAAGGAAAGTACTTTCAAATCGTTCCGGATAGAAGGAAACTTTTTCTTCAGTGGATTGGTTTCCGACAGCCCGTTCAGCCAGTGGTTGCATTTTGACGAACCACTGCGTCGAGATGCGCGGTTCCACAACAACGTTCGTCCGTTCCGAATGTCCGACACTGTGGGTCATTTCTTCGATTTTGACCAAATAGCCCAGTTCTTCCATGTCTTTCACGATCGCTTTGCGCGCAGCAAAACGGTCCATTCCGGCATATTTTCCGGCCGCTTCGTTCATCGTCGCATCATCGTTCATGACGTTCACTTGCGGCAAATCATGGCGCAAACCGACCTCAAAGTCGTTGGGGTCATGGGCAGGCGTGATTTTTACGACACCGGTCCCGAAGTCCATCTCGACATAATCATCGGCGATGACCGGGATTTCGCGATTCACCAGCGGCAATGTCACGGTTTTGCCGATGAACTGCTGATACCTTTCGTCTTCCGGATGAACCGCGATAGCAGTATCGCCCAACATCGTTTCCGGACGGGTAGTCGCCAATTCCAGGTAGCCCGAACCATCCGTCATCGGATAGCGGAAGTGGTAGAAGGCGCCCTGGACATCCTTATGGATGACTTCGATATCGGACAAGGCCGTTTTCGCTTTGGGATCCCAGTTGATGATATAAGCGCCTCGGTAGATCAAGCCTTTTTCGTACAATCCGACGAAGACTTTGCGGACCGCATCGGACAAGCCCTCATCAAGGGTGAATCGCTCGCGGTCATAATCCACGGAAATGCCCATTTTGCCCCATTGCTCACGGATGACGCTGGCGTAATCCTCTTTCCATTCCCAAACTTTGTCGACGAAGGCTTCCCGGCCCAAGTCATAACGGGTAAGGCCGTCTTCGGCTAATTTCGCTTCGACTTTTGCTTGGGTTGCGATGCCGGCGTGGTCCATTCCCGGCAGCCACAGCGTATCGAATCCTTGCATGCGTTTTTGGCGGATCAGCATATCCTGCAGCGTCACATCCCAGGCATGGCCCAAGTGCAGTCTGCCGGTTACGTTCGGAGGCGGAATCACGATCGAATACGGTTTTTTGCTCTTGTCTCCGCTAGGCTTGAACAGCCCCGTTTCCACCCATTTCTGATATTTTCCAGCTTCTACTTGCTGGGGTTGGTACTTTGTCGGCATTGCGTCTGCTTTAGACATTCAGCCACTCCCTCTCTCTTTTACATTGATTTGTTGCGAAAAAAAACGCCCTGCATACGAATATGCAGGACGATATGAATCGCGGTACCACCTAAATTACAGGAATCGGATCCCTGTCTCTCTTTTTGATAACGGAGAATTCTCCGAGCTGCGCTACCCAGTCCGCGGACCTTCACGCAACTTGCTCACAAGCTACTTCACTTTCCTTCCCCAAAAAAGCTTTCACCAAACGCTTTTCTCTCTTATGTGGTTCCGGATAAGCTACTCTTCTTGATCGACGCTTTATTTATACTTTCCTAGTTTAGCACCTTTTCATTGAAATCTCAATGCGCTTAAAGTAATTTTTTGGCTGCTGCCAAAGCTGCCGCTTCATTCGGTTCCGTCGCGATTTCAGGAACGATTTCCATATAGGCTAGGACGCCTTCTTTGTCGATGACAAAAACGCTGCGGGCCAACTTATTGCCCATTTTTGGAATTTTCAGTCCATAGGCTTCGCCGAATTCGCCTGCATCATCATGCAGCATCTGCATATCGATTCCGTTTGCCGAGCACCAATCGATCAATTCTGCTTTTGTATTTTTCGAAACCGACAGCAAGGTCAAGCCTTCGATGTTTGCTGCCGTCTCGTTGAATTTGCGTGTTTGTTTGTCGCAGACGCTCGTGTTGATGTCCGGGAATACACTGATCAGAACAACCGAACCGCGCAGATCATCCAAAGATACCTTTTCGTCTTCTGTGTTGTACAGCGAAAATGCCGGCGCTTTCTCCCCGACTGTTGGTTGCGTCCCTAAAACTTCAACCGGTTCACCCTTTAATGTCACTTGCATGAAAACATTCCCCCTTATCCGATAATACTTCCATTATACAGATAAGCGGTGATTTATGGTAAGGATACGCTTCTGCGCTGCCCTTACAGCAGATCGGAAAAGAGCGCCTCGTCCTGGCTGGCGGTGTCCTCCCGGCCGGTTATGCTCGATACAACGATGCCCGCGACCGCGCGCGCCACGAGCGGCTCGACATCAAGGAGCGCTTCGAAGCGTCTGGCCTTATCCAAATGCGGTTTCGTTTTTGGTGACGGCGGCGCAAAAATCGTGCAGCAGTCTTCAAACGGTTGCACCGAAAGATCGAATGTATCGATTTTTTGCGCCAAGTCGATGATTTCCAGTTTGTCCATCGTGGCGACAGGACGAATGATCGGCGTCGTTGTGACATCATTGATGGCGACCATGCTCTCCAGCGTCTGTGAAGCGACCTGGGCCAAAGATTCCCCGTTGAAGATAGCTAGTCCTTTGCGTTCCGCCCGGATGGCATCCGTGATCCGCAGCATCATCCGGCGCGTGATCGTCATCAGATAATCCGATGGCACCTTCTCTTTGATTTCTTCCTGGATTTCCGTGAACGGCACTTCGATAAACTGGATTTCGCCGCCGAATTTGGTCAATTTGCCGGCCAGATCCTTGGCTTTCTGCAACGCTTGCGGACTTGTGTAAGGCGGGCTGTGGAAGTGAACGGCCTCAATCTTTACGCCCCGCTTCATGGCAAGATAACCGGCCACCGGAGAATCGATGCCTCCGGAAAGCATCAGCATCCCTCTCCCGCCAGTTCCGACAGGCAAACCGCCCGCGCCTTGATAGGTTTGCGTGCTGAGCATGATGCCGCTTGTTTTGATGTCGACGCGCACAAGGATATCAGGCTGCTTCATTTTGACCGAAATGTCCGGAAAAGCATCCAGTACGGTGCCACCCAGCTCGGCATTCATGAATGTCGTGTCATGCTCATAGTCATGATCCGAGCGCCGCGTGGCGATTTTGAACGTCTTTCCGGCTGTCTCCATTTTGCCAAGCAACTCCACCAAGACCCGTTTCACTTCATCGAGATCCCGCGAAACGAGATAGACCGGCGAATAGTTTTGGATACCGAACACGTGCTGCAAGCGCTCGATGATGACGGCTTCGTCAGCTCCGTTCAGTTCCAACAGCATAAAATCGTGCTCGGGTTTGATTTTGATCTGCGGGTGATCCTTTGTGACCATCCTGACATTTTGCGCCAGCTGTTGGACAAACCTTTTTTTATTTTTCCCTTTGGTCGACAGTTCGCCAAAGCGGATTTGAATGTGCGTTTCCATTTATGTTCTCTTCCAATCTGTCAGTTATTCTATTGTATTTTTTGGAACTGTTGATGCAACATCCGGAAATGTTCAATGAACGCTTCCGCTTCCGGCTCCGTATTCTCGCCGGAAAGGCTTATCCTGACCGCACACTGGCTCCAGGCGACAGGCACGCCCATCGACCCCAACGTATAGGGCGTGCCTTTCTTTCTGCTCGAGCAGGCGCTGGTGGTGGAAATGAAAATGCCCTGGCTTTCGAAAGCATGCACCATCACTTCTCCTCTGACGCCTTTCATGGCGAAGCAGAGGATATGGCTGGCTCCGCCTTCCGGCGAAAAGATCCGGACATCTTCATACTCGGAAAGGGCGGAAACCAACTTATCCCGCAGCAATTGTTCCTGGCTGCGGCTGGCTGTGCTGTTCTCAAGTGTCATGCGCAAGGCTTTCGCCATCGCTGCGACTCCCCCGACATTCTCTGTCGTGCTGCGCAAACCCGACTCTTGACCGCCCCCCGTCAACAAAGGTGCGATCCGCTTACCGTGTTTCTTGTAAAGGATGCCGACACCTTTCGGTCCGTGGAATTTGTGTGCCGAAAGCGACAGGAGATCCACACGGGGATGCCGGATCAGCGGTTCGCATTCGCCGACAGCCTGCACGGCATCCACATGGAAATGGACCCAGGGATAATTTTCCAGCAGCTCGCCGATGGCTTCGATCGGCTGGATGCTGCCGACTTCATTGTTGATGGCCATGACGCTGAGCAGGACCGTATCTTTCCTTATCGCTTTCTCAAGTTCCTCGATGGACACGATTCCGTCCGCGTCGACAGGCAGATAGGTGATTTCAAACCCTAACTTCTCCAGCTGTTCCAGCGATTTTGTGACGGCAGGATGTTCGACGGAAGAAGCAATCATGTGTTTCCCGGCAGCGAACTTTTCCATCGCCGTGCCTTTGATCGCCCAGTTGTCGCTCTCGGTGCCGCCGCTCGTGAAGTAAATTTCATCCGGCTGGGCCCCCAGCAATTGCGCAATCTGCTTGCGCGATTGCTGCAGCAACGCATCCGCTTCATTGCCCAATCTGTGCAGACTGGAAGGATTGCCAAAAAATTGTTCATTGACCTTCCGGTAAGTATCCAAAACCTCCGGATACATCTTTGTTGTTGCACTGTTGTCAAAATAAATCATCTGTATCTACACTTCCTTACTACTTTGCACTCTCATCGGGACATCTTATCCATTATATAGAAAATGCCTGACCATTAAAAGCTTGCGGCTTAAATTTCTTTTGTCCATACCAAAGAATGTCCAAAAAAAAGGGGCCGAGAAAATGTCCCGGCCCCTGTATTTTATTCGTATACGTGTTTAATAGTAGTGGCGATTCTTTTCTTCTTGGTAGGATTCCTCCACCTTGCGGGCAGCTCCTGCTTCGACGCGATTCAGCGGAATTTTGACAGCTTCCAACGCGCCTTCGTAGTCGTATTCCCGGTGGAAAAGCACCAATGCCTTGTTGATGGCATTTTCGATTTCCACATGCGAATGGCGGAAACGGTTTGCGTACTGGATCATATATTCGGTCAGCATCGCGTTGTCCACGATCGCTTGCGTTTGGTTATCCAACATCTCGATGTCCTCTTCGCACATTTTGGAAATGGCATCGATTTCGTCCATGTCGATCTTCACGCGGTTCAGCTTGGAAGCCAAATCCTCGATGCGGTCCGTGACCGAGAAGAAAAGATCCAAATAGACTTTCGGCAAGCCCGGCAGATGGTATTTTTCGATGGTCCGTTTCATGTTCCGCATATCCAACTCGTACAGATCGATGCTGTCCTTGATTTCCTTTTCGCGGTTGCGCAAATCACTGAGGTTGCTTACCAATTCAGACTGCTCCTTGTCGATTTCCGAAAGGCGTTGGCTGATTTTTTCGTAATAGTCGCGGACAACCGAGTAGGAAATTTCATGTTCCTTCATCATCTTATCGTAGTAACGCAAAGCTTCATTTTCCTTCAGCAGTTGCTCCTCGAACTCTTGCGCACGACCCAATTCATTCTTGTTCAGGAAGTAGTTTTGGGAGACGCGGTCGATTTCAAGCAGCACGTAGCGGTTGCTTTGCAGGACATGATCCATCTTCTTCTGCAGGTTTGCCGTGTGGCGGCCCACAAAATCCTTGGCTTCCATTTCTTTTTCCATGATGGCATAGACCGCTTCGATATCGCGCTCCACCTTATCCATTTTTTTGCCGGCTTCATTGATGTCGGCAAGGTCGATGGAATCTTTTGCCAGCTGGATTTCTTTTTCAACCGCAGCTATCTCGGCTGAAACATCCACTCCTTCGAAAATGTATTTCTCATCCAACAGACGTTGATAGCCATCTTTCAGATCGTTCACTTGCTCTTCGTATTCGGTTTTGATTTTTTCGTTCAACTCTGGAATCTTTTCGACGACTTCTTCCATCACCAACAAATCTTGCTCGATACGCGACAAGATCTCTTTGGCTTCCATATGGTCGCCCTCGTTCGTCAATGAATTGAATTTCGTGAAATCCAATTCCATGTAATTCAGGTTCTTCTCCAGCGTTTCGATGGCCGGCCCGAATGTAAAGCTGTGCGCCAACAATTGCTTGCGGATTTTATTGTAGCGTTCCTGGATTTCTTCCAATTCTTTGCGGTTTTCCTGCGCACTTTCCAATAACTTTTCCAGTGCTTTGTTCACTTTTTCAACACTGTTCTTCGTTTCGTCGATCAATTGGTCAGCCTGCGAGATGGCTTGCTTCGCCTTGATGAAATTCATGCGTTGGATGTATTGTTCGGCACTGACCAGCGCCGCCTCGATTTCAGGATACTGAAAACGCGTGATGGTTTGCCATGTAGCTTGCCAACTTTCGTACGTGCGTTTCGTTTGCCCGGTCAAATTCATATTTTTCAATGTGAACAGGTTGTCGGCCACAGGTATGGCCATCGCTTTTTGTTTCTTTTCATCGATCGCTTTGATCCGATTCGCTTGCTGTCTCGTCAAATACATGATCGCACCGTACCCGATCAATACCAACAATATTATCGCTACTAGCCAATATATAAACTCCATCAATAAATCCTCCACCTATTCCGACAATTTCGTTTATTTTGATTTAAAATTGAAAACGCCCAATATATCTCATTTTTTAGTATAACATAGAAAGAACCATTCAGAAACCAGAAAATAAGCCGGGAATCGAATTCCTCCTCCGATTCCGGTAGCCCAAACCGCCAAAGCGTTCCGAAGTGCCGCAATAACAGAAAACCATCACTTTTCCATTGCATTAATCGCTTGCGTTTGGTACAATATTCTTTGTGTAAAATAATGCAGCGAGAAAGAAGCACCCGCGTCAACAGTTCATCGCCATCCGCTGATGGTTCAATTGCGTACCCTTGCGGCTGCATAAGGTGAAGATTGAAGGATGACCTGCACGCATTGCTTACTTATCATTCTTATTTTACTCCAAAAATCATTTATTGGAGGAATTTTATTATGTCACGTTATACAGGACCAAGCTGGAAACAGGCTCGTCGTTTAGGCATCTCACTTTTGGGAACAGGTAAAGAATTGGAGCGTCGTCCGTACGTTCCAGGTCAACACGGCCCTAACAACCGTAAAAAATTATCTGAATATGCTATGCAATTGCAAGAAAAACAAAAATTGCGTCACATGTACGGCATGAACGAACGTCAATTCGCAACTTTATTCAAAAAAGCTGGTAAAATCAAAGAAGGTAAACAAGGTGTTAACTTCATGATCTTATTGGAACAACGTTTGGATAACGTAGTTTACCGTCTAGGTTTAGCTTCTACTCGTCGTCAAGCACGTCAATTAGTTAACCACGGCCACGTAACTGTCGATGGCAAACGTGTCGATATCCCTTCATACGAAGTAGCTGTCGGCCAAGTAATCGGCTTGCGCGAAAAATCTAAAGATTTGGTAGTTGTTAAAGCTGCTGCTGAAGGTTTGTTCGGACGTCCGGACTTCATCACTTTCGACGCAGACAAATTCGAAGGTTCATTGAACCGTCTGCCAGTTCGCGAAGAATTGCCGGCTGAAATCGATGAGTCATTCGTAGTAGAATACTACAACAAGCTAGGCTAATCTCCCCGGAGATCAGCGCTGCATCAAGGAAACGGCAAAGCAATTTGCCGTTTTTTTGTACAAAAAATGCGGATTTACGCCAAAAAGGACTGAACAGCGATCCCTGTTCAGTCCTTTTTGGTTTGTCCCGGTTTACGCCTTCATCGGTATAGTTCCATGCAGGCCCGATAGAGCGGCAGCAGTTCCTCGAGCGTCTCCTCCATCACTGCCAGCGTGCCTTCCTCAGTCGCCAAACGCGGATCGGTAGGCACCAGCTTGCGGCCGATCAGCAGTTCAGCCTTCTTTACATCGCGCAGCCGTATCAGGACTGATTGCCAATCGACAGCCGCTATCGGCAGCACTGCCGCGACGGTATGGTCGACCGAAACGACGTAATCAGTCGGCAACTTCTCCAATTCCGGAATCCGCTCCAGTAAGGCAGCCGCCATTTCTTTTTCTTTGACGGGCTGATCGATTAGGCAAAGATAAAAGCTGACCCCCTCTTTAGCGATCCCGATCTGGAAATGCGGATATTTCTTGTATCCCCGTGTATCCCCACCGATGGCGCACCAGGTATTCTCGGGCGCATGCTTCGTACGGCGCAGATGCTTGGCGACATGCACAGGCACCGATCCGGCTCCCTCTTCCGACACGATGAGTCCGGCCAGCGCCGCCGCAAAATGGCGGAATTTGGGTTGGATCCGTTCGCGGATGCCTGCCATTCTTTCATCGAGTCCCTGAATATCAAAAACGTCGAAGTCTTCCTTATTGAAGTTATTTCCTTCCAAACCGTGCACCTCTTTCTGATTTCCTCCCATCATTATAGTTAAAAAATCAGAAGATGGACAATCTTTTGATTACCGGAAGTCCGCTGCGACCTCTTCGACCATCAAATGGATCGATTCAATACCGCCGCCTGAGAGATACCACAAGTCGGAAGACAGATTGATGATTTTATTGTTTTTGTAAGCATCCGTTTGGTAGACGAAATCATTTTCCAACAGCGCTGCATTTTCCTCGGATGCCGTCCCGATTGCCGCTGTGCGGTCCACGACAAACAAAATCTGCGGATTGATTTCCAGCAACCCTTCATAACCGAGGAACTGCCCATGCGTGGAATCTTCGATCGCAACGTCCACAGGCGTAAAGCCCAAGATGTCATATATGAAGCCGAAGCGGGAGCCGGTGCTGAAAGCGGACATGCTGCCATCGTTCAGCAGCAATGTCAAAGCCTTTTCGCTGATTCCTGCTGTCGTCGCTTGCACGGCCTCGATCTCATCGTTCAAGCTTGCGATCGCCTCTTCAGCGGCAATCTCTTCATCGAAGATGGTCCCCAGGGTAGTGATGTTCTTTTGGACAGATCCCCAATAATCCGTATAATCGACACTGAGTACGACTACAGGCGCGATTTCCTCCAATTGTTCCGCAAAGTCTTCCAAGCGGTTCGATATGATGATGAGTTCCGGCGCCAGATTGGCCAATGCTTCCACATTCGGTTCCTTGAGTGTCCCTACATTCTCGAATTGATCTGCTTTATCCGCCAGATAAGCCGGCATGTTTTCGGTTGCCGTACCCGTGACAGCATCCTGCTTGCCCAAAGCGATCAGTGTGTCCAGATGCCCAAAATCCAATACAGCCACATTTTCCGGATTTTTGGGCACTTCGATGGAGCCGCGTGCATCCTCGATTGTCACCGTTTCTTCGGATTGCGCTAGCGAAGTTGCCGTTGTGGAATCTGCCGCATCGGCAGCCCCTTCTTGGGCGCCGCAAGCCGCCAAGGTAAAGATTGAAGCCAAGCCTATGATCGTTTTTTGCCATTTTTTCATGTGTCATTCTCCTCTATATTAAATTGCTTGATACGTGCAATGTTTTTTCCCGTCGGCGGTCTTGATGACTTCCAAGGGCACTTCATATAATTCCTGCAGAACCTCTGTCCGGATGACTTCCTCGACCGTGCCGCTGCGGAACACTTTCCCGTTTTTCATGGCGATGATGTTGTCCGAAAAAACGGAAGCGAAATTGACGTCGTGGATGACGACCAAAATGGTTTTGCCCAGTTCATCCGCCAAATTCCGGATCGTCTGCATCGTAACGATGCTCTGTTTCAGATCGAGATTGTTCAGCGGTTCATCCAATAAGATGTACTCGGTGTCCTGCACCAAGATCATCGCGATCGCCGCCCGCTGGAGTTGTCCGCCAGACAAAGTATCCAAGTAGCGATTGGCGAACCCTTCCAGGTTCAGATAGCCCAATACCTTGTCGATCATGGCGTGATCTTCCTCATTCAGCCTGCCCTTCGTATAAGGAAACCTGCCGAACGAGACCAATTCGCGGACCGTCATGCGCACTTGGTAGGCATTCTGTTGCTTCAGGATCGAAAGCTCCTTGGCCAGTTCATCGGACTGCCAGGCTTCGATCTCTTTCCCGTGTATCGTCAACACGCCCTCGTCCTTCGTCAACAGACGACTGATGACCGAAAGGAGTGTGCTTTTGCCTGCCCCGTTCGGACCGATGAAAGCAGTGATTTTCCCTTTCTCGATCGCCAATGAGATGTCATCCAGTACTTTTTCGTCTTCATAGGCTTTGCTGACGTTAGTGATTTTCATAGCTTTCCCCTTTCCTTCCATAGTAACCAAAAGAAATAGATTCCGCCGAACAGTTCGACCAGAATGCTCAAATTCGTCTGCAGCCTGAAGACTTCCTCCGCCAGGAATTGTCCGGCCACGACCAGCACAAAACTGAGCAGACTGGCTCCGGGCAAAAGATAGTTCAGGCAATAGGTCCTGAACAGCCTGTAAGCGATGTTCGCCGCCACAAATCCGAGAAACATCATCGGGCCGACGAGCGCCGCGGAGACTGTCATCAAGAGGATGACATGCATGAAAGTGAGCTTCGTCTCCTTTTCGACAGCGACGCCCAGATTTTTGGCCGTCTGTGTCCCCAGTCCCAAAACTTCCAACACCTTCCGCTTGCGCCACAGACTGATGATCGAAAACACAGCGATCGGAACAGCCAACACAAGCACGGCATCATTGATGTTCTGAAAACTGGCATACAGCTTCGTCTGCAGTTTGTCGTACTCATTCGGGTCCATGAGCACTTGCATGAAGGAACTGATGCTGTTGAAGAATGTCCCCATGACGAGTCCGACCATCAGGATGACTTGCATATCGTAATTTTTCCGGTTCCACGAAAGCCGGTACAGCAAAAAGTAGCTGCCCAGCATCAGCAGCAACAGGAAAACGAACTGCCATTCCGCATTCAGTTGGCTGCCCAACAGCGAGAAACTGAAGAACATCAGAACTGTCTGCAGCAGGCGGTAGAACGATTCTACGCCCAGAATGCTGGGCGTCAAAAAGGTGCTGTGCACGACTGTCTGGAAGCTGACCGTCGCAAAAGCGGTGCTGATGCTGATGACCGCAAACGTCAATAGCTTCATGCTCCGCAACTTCATGATGAACAAATTCCCGTTGCCCTGGTTCCAAAAGAAATACAGGAAAGCCAACGAAACGGCAATCACAGCCAACCGTTTCATGATGAGGCGGTTTTTCGACACGTTTTTCATGCTGTCCGCCCTCCCCTCAGCAACAGCCATAAGAACAAGCCGCCGCCAAAAACACCCAGCACCGTTTCCACCGGGATTTCGTAAGGGGGAATGACCGAACGCGAGAACACATCGCACAGCAACAGGAAAATAGCTCCAAAAAGGGCAACCTTGCCGTGGGTATTGCGGACGTTATCCCCGAAACGCAGCGAGACAAGATTCGGGATGATCACTCCCAAAAACGGCAAATTGCCGACCGTGCTCAGGATGACAGCGACAGCCAAGGAGACGAACAGCGTCCCTGTGAACAGGACGGCCTCAAAAGGCAGCCCTAGGTTCTTTGCAGCATCTTTGCCGAAGCGCGCAATCGTAAAATGGTCTGCAAAATAATAAAGCGCCAAAAACAACAGGAAGATGAGGTACATCCCCTCGTATTGCCCTTTGATGACCAGCGAGAAATCGCCTTGCATCCAGGCGGAAAGGTTTTGCGTGACGTTGAAGCGGAAAGCAAAAAAATTGGCGATCCCGCCCAAAATGTTTCCGTACATCAGCCCCAGCAAAGGGATCGTCATCTGGCTCTTGAAAGGCAAGCGATTCACCACCAACAAAAACAGGAAGGTCCCCGCCGCCGCAAAGAGGAAGGATAGGGTCATCTTCCCCACAACCGACAAGCCCGGAAAGAAAATCATGCCGCACAGCATGCCGACTCTTGCAGCATCCACGGTGCCGACCGTATCTGGAGCGGCGAAACGGTTCTGCGTCAGTGATTGCATGATCAGCCCGGCTAAGGACAAGCCCGCTCCTGCCAAAAGAACCGTAATCGTCCTGGGCAACCGTGACGACAACAGGATCAGACGGTCCGTGTTGCTCCCGGCCAGAAATTGTTCCGGCGAAAAAGCCGCCGTCCCCACTCCGAGGGATAGCATGATCACTCCTGCTATCGCCAGAACAAGCAGTATTTTCTTCAACATCTATTCACCATCTTCCAAAAGCAACTCCTTAATGATAACGATTCTAATTGAGAATCATTCTCAATTAATGGTATAGGTGCTATTCTACTGGATGCGGAAATAAAACACAAGACCAAATATGAGATTTTCATAAAAAAAAGTAAGTTAATTTAAGAAAAGCGTCACCATACTTTCGGATCATCCGAAAGTAACGAAATCAAAAAAGCCAGCCCTTGCGTGCAGGACTGGCCGTTTGAATTGTATTCATTTTTTCAGGATGCCCAAAATGCCGCGCGAGATGACGCGCCCGACTTCCCGGCCTACTTGCGACATCAAGTTTTTGGTGAATCTGTCCATTGTCGAATCGCGGGAACTGCTCGCCCGTTCAGGTTGCGTCTGTTCTTTTTGCCGTTCTTTTTCAAGCTGTTTCAACTGTTCGGCTTTTTCCCTGTCCCTTGCGGCAAGCTCCTCATTTTCCTCCAGCTCGATCGCCTTGATTTCCGCCAGTCGCTGCAGTTGTTCGTAGGAGGATTCCCGGTCGATTGGCTCGCTGTATTTATAATACAGCAAGGAACGGTTGATTTTTTCCTCCTTGACGAGCGGATCCAGGATGCCCATTTTGCTCTCAGGAGGATAAATCATGACTTGCTGCACATAGCCGGGAATGCCTTCCGGATCGAGAAAGGAGACCAACGCCTCACCGACCTTAAGCTCCGTCAGTTTTTTGTCCAACTCTTCCCCCTCTAGCTGCCGGAAAGTTTCGGCGACCGCTTTGACGGTCTTCTGCTCCTTGGGCGTAAAGGCCCGCAAAGCATGCTGGATTTTGTTCCCCAATTGGCTCAAGATGTCGTTCGGCAAGTCGGTAGGATTTTGCGTCACGAAATAGACACCGACGCCTTTGGAACGGATCAGCCGGACAATGAGTTCGATTTTTTCCTCAAGCACATCCGGAACGTCCTG